>Ga0181519_10002731_pt1 | contig 14772 bp, 16 predicted proteins | sample PEATcosm2014_Bin_26_FD_121102 | JGI IMG/M metagenome (GOLD analysis project Ga0181519, IMG submission 121102) | Peatland microbial communities from MTU Mesocosm Facility, Houghton, MI, USA - PEATcosm2014_Bin02_10_metaG | ecosystem: Environmental > Terrestrial > Soil > Wetlands > Peat | place...
GTGGCCGTCACGCCCTGTTCGTCCTGCTGGAAACCCGTGAGCGCATGGCCAAAGGACGGGCGGCGACCGAATTCGGCCAGGCGCTCGCGCAACGCCGCCTCGGTCAGAAACTGCGGCGACATCAAGGGGGCCGCATAGGGCTCCTGCGGGGTGGGCTGACCGGCATCATGGAACGGCGCCTCGTCGGCGCCGCCGTCGCGATAGGTCCGCAAGGGGGGATAGGCGCCGCCCGCCGCGACGATGCGGTCAAGAACGCCGAGATCTTCGAAGACCTCCTGGCTGCGCGGCTGGATTCCCTTGCCGCGCGAGCCCTGGAACGGTCCCGCCGCCTGGTCAATCAGGCGGAAGGGCACGTGGCGGCGGGCGAGATCCACCGCCAGCGTCAGGCCGGCGGCCCCCGCGCCGCAAATCAGCACGTCCGTCTCGGAGATCATCGACATCGCATCGTCCATTCGTGTGCATTTTACACATAACTATCGCGGCGCTGGACGCGGTCAAGATAAAATGTGCATAATACACATATGAACCGCTCGCTGAACGAGATCCACGGCGCCCTGCTGGACTTGAACGGCTTCGTAAACCGGCGTCAGCCGGACGAGGCGCTGCTCGGCGAGGCCGGCGTCACCCTCGACCGCGCGCTCCTTCCCCTCCTGGTGCGGATCGAGCGGCGCGGGCCTATCGGCGTCGTCGACCTGGCCGATCTGGCGGGACGCGACCACTCCACGGTCAGCCGCCAGGTGGCGAAGTTGGAGAGCCTGGGCCTGGTGAAACGGCGGCCGGCGCAGAACGATCGCCGGGTGCGCGAGGCCGCCGTAACGGAAAAAGGCCTGGCGATCACGAAGGCCCTGGACCGGGCGCGCGAACGGCTGGCGGCGCCGCTGCAGGCAAAATGGAGCAGCGAGGATCTCGCCGATCTGGCGCGGCTGCTGCGCCGGCTGGCGGACGATGTGGCCGCGTCAATGGCGTCCGGCGGAAAGGCCGAAACAGGGCCCCGGCCTCCGTGATCGCAGCGCGGCGACGGAAGGCCTTTGGCGGATGGATGCCGGCGTGCGACAAGCCGGTGACCGCAGGCGGAGACTGGAGATCGCACGCCCATGCTGCTGCACATGTCCACATGGCCCGAGATCGAGACGTTTCTGAGCCGGTCGACCGCGGTGGTGATCCCGATCGGCTCGAACGAGCAGCATGGGCCCACGGGCCTGCTCGGCACCGACTGGCTGTGCCCCGAAATCATCGCCCACGAGGCGCAGAAGACCGCCGACATCCTGGTGGCGCCGACGTTCAACATCGGCATGGCGCAACACCACCTGGACTTTCCGGGCACCATCGCCCTGCGGCCGTCGACCTTCATGGCCGCGATCGGCGACTGGGTGCATTCGCTGGCCCATCACGGCTTCACCAAACTGTTCTTCCTGAACGGCCACGGCGGCAACGTCGCGACGATCGAGGCGGCGTTCTCGGAACTCTACGCCGAGGCCAGCTACGCCGGCCGGCGCGCCGGGTTCGCCTGCAAGCTGACCAACTGGTGGGAGCTCAAGGGCGTTTATCGCCTGGCGCAGCAGCAGTTCCCGGCCGGCCACGGGAGCCATGCGACACCCTCCGAGATCGCGGTGACGCAATGGGCCTATCCCGAGCACATCAAGGCCGCCAACTACGCGCCGCAGATCGCCCCGAGCGGCCCGATCCGCGAAGCCTCCGACTTCCGGGCCCGTTTCGCCGACGGACGGATGGGATCGGACCCGGGCCTGGCCACGCCGGAAAAAGGCGGAGACCTGGTCAGGCTGGCGGCGGCCGGGCTGGTCGAGGCGGTGGCGGCGTTCGCGTCGGAAGCGGCGGTCTAGTTCCCGCGCCGCTTGCGCGGAATGGATCTCACGCCGTGAAAACCGCGCCTCCGTCGAGAACCACGGGCCAGGCGGGCAGCGCCTTTCCCGCGCATGGACCGCCGACGCACAATCCCGTGTCCGGCCGGAACAGGGCGCCGTGGCTGCTGCAGAGGATGAGGTCGCCCTCTCGGGTCAAGTAGCGGTTCGGGAGCAGCGCCAGCGGCATGCCGGCGTGGGGGCAGTGGTCGACATAGCCGTGGACGGCAAGGCCAAGACGCACGACGAAGCCGAGGAACAACGCCTCGCCGTCGCGGAACACGAACCCGCGGGCGCCCGGATCGGCGATCTCGTCCAGCCCGCAAAGGCGCGTCCCCGCCGCCGGCAGGGCCGGGTTCATGGTCACCCCAGTGATCCCAGGGTCACGCGCCACTGGCGGACCTCGACCTGCCCGAACAGCCCCGCCTTGGTGTAGGGGTCGGCGGCGTTGAAGGCGCGGACCGTCTCGACGTCGGGCGCCTCGATCACGAACATGGAGCCGGCCATGTCGCCGGCGTCGTCGAGCATCGGCCCGGCCACCTTGATCGAAGCGATGCTCTCGCGCGCATAGGCCAGGTGCGCCTCGCGATTGGCCATGCGCAGCGGCAGGCAGGCCGGCTTGTCGAAGCAGATCAGGGCGAAGAGGGGCATGGCGTCATCCTTCCGGTTTGAGGGGGCGCGACAGAAGAGCGTCGATGGCGGCCGTGACCTCGATCTCGCCGGCCAGGATCGAACGCACCGCCTCGCAGATGGGCGTCTCGACGCCCAGGCGCGCCGCCAGGGCTGTGACGGCCGGGGCGGAGGCGACGCCCTCGGCCACCGACAGCTTGCCGGCCAGGGCCGCCGCGAGCGTCTCGCCGCGGCCGAGCGCCAGGCCGACGGTCATGTTGCGTGACTGCGGGCTCGAACAGGTGAGCACGAGATCGCCCAGGCCGCACAGGCCCGCGACCGTCTCGGCCTGGCCGCCGAGGGCCACGGCGAGCCGGGTCAATTCGGCGAAGCCGCGCGTGATCAGGGCCGCGTGGGCGCTGCGGCCCAGCCCGCGCCCCTCGACGACGCCGCAGGCGATGGCCAGCACGTTCTTGACCGCGCCGCCGGCCTCGGCGCCGATCAGGTCGGTGGTCACATAGGGCCGGAATGTCGGGGTGGCGATGACGCCGGCGATCCAACGGGCCAGATCCAGGTCTGCGGCCGCCAGGGTGATCGCGGTCGGCAGGCCCCGCGCCACCTCGCCGGCGAAGCTGGGACCCGAAAGCACGGCCGGCGCGGCCGCGGGCAGCGTCTCGGCCAGGACCTGGGTCATCAGCTTCAGGGAGCCGGCCTCCACGCCCTTGGCGCAGAGGACGACCGGGACGCCGGCGCGGCCGTGCGCGGCGAAGGCGGCGAGCGTCGGCCGCAGGTGCTGCGCGGGCGCGACCGCGAGGATGAGGTCGGCGGGCGCGAGATCGGCCAGGTCCGCGGTGGCCACGACCAACCCGTCGAGGCGGACGCCCGGCAGGAACAGCGGGTTTTCATGCGCCGCGCGGATGCCTTCGACGACCTCGGCCTCGCGCGCCCACAACGCAACCGGATGACCGGCGCGCGCGACGACCTGGGCGAGCGCCGTCCCCCAGGCCCCGCCGCCGATGACGCCGACGCTGATCACGCCTTGGCCCCCTTGCGGCCGGGAACATGCGTGGGATTGAGGGAGGCGGCGGCCTCGTCCAGCGGCCAGCGCGGCCGCGCCGGGGCGGACAGGTCATCGACGAGGCCCAGCGCCAGCCGTTCGGCGCCGGCCAGCGCGATCATGGCGGCGTTGTCGGTGCAATAGGCGAGCGGCGGCGCAGCGAAGCTGAACCCTTCGGCGATCGCGAGCGCGTGCAGATCGGCGCGAACGCGGGCATTGGCGGCGACGCCGCCGGCGACGACCAGGCGCAGCGACCGGCCGTGATGGGCGCGGGCGTAGCTCTTCATGGCGCGGGCCGTGCGTTCGGCGAGCTGCCGCGCGATCGCGGCCTGGACGGCGGCGGCGAGATCGGCGCGATCGGATGGCGTCGTCAGGCCGGCGGCGAGGCGGGCGGCCGCCGTCTTCAGGCCGGAAAACGAGAAATCGCAGCCCTCGCGCCCGAGCAGCGCGCGCGGCAGGGAAAAACGCGTCTCGTCGCCGCCCTGGGCCAGTCGCTCGAGCGCCGGCCCGGCCGGGTAGCCGAGCCCCAGCGCGCCGCCGATCTTGTCGAAGGCTTCGCCGGCGGCGTCGTCGATGGTCGAGCCGAGCCGGCGGCAGGCGCCCACGCCCGCGACCTCGAGAAGCTGGCAATGACCGCCGCTGACCAGGAGCAGAAGATAGGGATAGGGCGCGTCCGTGGTCAGCCTGACGGACAGGGCATGGCCTTCCAGGTGATTGACGGCGATGAGGGGGCGGCCGAGGGCCAGAGCCAGCGCCTTGCCGAACGAGAGCCCGACCATGACGCCGCCCACCAGGCCCGGCCCGGCCGTGGCGGCCACGCCATCGAGATCGGCGAGCGCCACGCCGGCGCCGTCCAGCGCGCGGCGGGCGATCACATCGATCGTCTCCACGTGGGCGCGCGCGGCGATCTCAGGCACGACCCCGCCATAGGGGGCGTGCTCGTCGACCTGGCTGAGGACGATGCTCGACAGGACCTCGACCGGCGCGCCGGGGCAGACGCGTACGACCGCCGCGGCGGTCTCGTCGCAGCTCGTCTCAAGGCCTAGGACGGTGAGGGGTTTTGCGGTCATTCGGTTGCCGGGCAGGGCTTGGTGGGGTAGCCGTCCTAGCATGAACAGGCAACCGGTACGCATCGGCACGCGCGCCTCGAAGCTGGCGCTGGCCCAGGCCGAGACGATGCGGGCGGCGATCGCGCGCGCGATCGGCCCGGACGACTCGGCTGTGCTCGTGCACATCACCACCTCGGGCGACCGCATCCAGGATCGGCGCCTGACCGACATCGGCGGCAAGGGCCTGTTCACCAAGGAGATCGAGGAGGCGCTGCTGGGCGGGCGCATCGACGCGGCGATCCATTCGCTGAAGGACATGCCGGCGGTCTCGCCCGAGGGCCTGACGATCGCGGCCATCCCTCGGCGGGAGGATCCGCGCGACGCCTTCCTGAGCGAGCGTCACGCGAGCTTCGCCGACCTGCCGCTAGGCGCGCGGCTGGGCACGGCCAGCCTGAGACGCCAGGCGCAGGCCCTGCACCTGCGACCGGACCTGGACGTCATCCCTCTGCGCGGCAACGTCGATACACGCCTGGCCAAGCTCGAACGCGGCGAGGCCGACGCCATTCTCCTGGCCGCGGCGGGGCTGAACCGCCTGGGCCTCGGCCACCTGCCGCGCGGCTGGCTGGATCCGGAGGCGAGCCCGCCCGCGCCCGGTCAGGGCGCGCTCGCGATCCAGACCCGCACCGACGCCGTGGACGCCGACTGGCTCGCGCCGCTGCGCCATGCGCCGACCGCCCTGGCCGTGGCGGCCGAGCGGGGCGCCCTGGAGGCCCTCGAGGGCTCGTGCAAGACCGCGGTCGGCGCATTCGCGCGGGTCGTCGACGGGCGTCTGCGGCTGACCGTCGAGGCGCTGACGCCGGATGGGGCGCGCCGGTTCCGCCGCGAAGGCGAGGTCGCCGCGACGGACAGCGAGGCCGCGGCCCGCGCGCTGGGCGCGGCGCTCGGCGCGGCCATCCGCCTCGAGGGCGGCGAGGCCCTGCTGTCGGCCCCCTGATGGCCGACAAGGTCTGGATCACGCGCACGGCGCCGGGGGGCGAGGCCACCGCCGATCGCGTGCGCGATCTGGGCTTCGAACCCCTGGTCGCGCCGTTGCTGGCGACGCAGGCGGTGGGCGAAGGCGCCATCGATCTCACCGGCGTGGGCGCCCTGGCGTTCACCAGCGCCAATGCCGTCGACGCGTTCGCCCGCCGAACCGCCGACCGGCGCCGCCGCGTTTTCGCCGTCGGCTCGGCGACCGCCGCGCGCGCCCGCGCGGCCGGCTTCGCCGACGTGCGGTCCGCAAACGGTGATGTCGCCGCCCTGGCCCGATTGATCGGCGCGACGGCGGCGGAGATCGAGGGCGAGGTTCTTCATCCGGTCGCCGCCGAGCCGGCCGGCGATCTCGCCGCGGTCGGCGCATCGATCCGCACACTAACCATTTATGACACTGCGCCGGCGCCGCTTCCGGATGAGCTGGCGCGATCCATGGCCAACCTCGACGCCGTGCTGGTCTATTCGCCCAAGGCGGCCCGCCTTCTGGCCGATATCCTGCGCGCGCGACCCGCCCCGAACCTGAGGCTGTTGTGCCTTTCGGCTGCGGTCGCCGCGCCGCTCACCGAGGTCGTCGCTCGCGAATTGTCGGTCGCCGCTTTGCCCAATGAGGAAGCGCTGCTAAATCTGCTGGTCGATTGAGGGTTTCGATGACCGTGCCGACTGATACCGCCGAGCTGGCCTCCCACCGCGACGCGGCGGCCCATGGCCGCGGCCCGAGCGTCGGGTTCTGGATCATGATGGCGTTCGCCGCGGCGTGCCTCGTCGCGGCGCTGACGGTGACCGTCGTCTACGGGGTCTTCGGTCGGCGACCGGCGACCCCGGCCGAGACGCCGGCGATCGCGCGGCCCGCCCCGGCCGCGGTCGTCCCTGCGTCGGTTTTCACGCACGCGCCGAGCCCGCCCGCCGCGCCGGCCGGCCCGGATCTGACGCCCAGTGTTCAACTCGCCGCCCTCGATGGCCGCGTTCGCCGTCTGGAAAGCGATGAGGCCCGCAGCCTGGACGCGGCCGCCTCCGCGCTCGCCGCCGCGAGCCTGAGCGAAGCGGCCTCAGGCCCGCATCCGTTCATCGACGATCTTGCGGCCGTGGAGCGACTGATGCCGGGCTCGCCGCACGTCCAGGCCCTGGCGCCACTGGCGGCGCTCGGCGCGCCCACGCGCGCAGCCCTGGCGGCGGAACTGGTCGATATCGCCGCGCGCGCCTCGGTCGGCGCCCGCCTGCCGCCCAAGAACGCGGGCTTCATGGCCCAGCTCGGCTATGCGATCTCGCGCGTCGTCAATGTGCGCCGGGTGGACGCGGTCGGGGCGGGCCCGGACGCCGTTCTGGCGCGCGCGCAGCGCCGCGCCGCCGAGGGCGATCTCGAGGGCGCGTTGACGATGCTGGACTCGCTGCCGGCGCCGGCGCGGGACGAATTGGGTGACTGGCGCCAGAGAGCCCAGCGGCGGATCGACATCGACAGCCACATCGCCGCCCTGCGCGCCCTGGCCATGGCCAACCTCGCCAGCATCGCCGGGGGCGCACCATGATCCGCACCGCCATCGTCGTCCTGCTCCTGTGCGTGGCGACCGTCGTCGCAGTCGCGCTGCAAGGCGATCCGGGCGTGGCGAGCCTGACCTGGCTCGGCTGGCGCGTCGACACCACGGCCGCGGCCGGGATTCTGCTGATCGGATTCACGGCGCTGCTGGCCATGGTGCTGTGGCGGGCGGTGTTCTGGCTGCTCGCGGCCCCGGCCCGCGCCAACCGCGCGGCGGCCGAGACGCGCCGCCGCCAGGGCGCCGAATCGCTGGCGCGCGGCTTCATGGCGGCGGCGGCCGGCGATGGGCCCGAGGCGCGCCGGCTGGCGCAACGGGCCGCCGATCTCACGGACGAGACGCCGCAGCTGGTGCGCATTCTGGCCGCCCAGGCCGCCGAGGCGGCGGGAGACAAGGCCGCAGCCCGCGCCGCCTACGGCGCGATGCTCGGCTTCCCTGAAATGCGCCTGGCGGCCCACCGCGGCCTGATGCAGCTGGCGCTGGCCGAAGGCGACAGGAATGGTGCGCTGCGCCAGGCGCAGGAAGCCTATGAGCTGGCCCATACCGCGCCGTGGGCGTGGCGAGCGCTGTTCGCATCCCGGCTGGAGGCCGGTGAGTGGACCCAGGCGCTGACACTCGTCAGCGGCGCCCTGGATCGCAAGATCGTATCGCCTCTGTTCGCCGAACGCGCGCGCGCCGCGCTGCAGACGGCGAGCGCCGCGACGCTGATGTCGGGGACCGCGGCGGTGGATCTGGCGCTGGCGGCCACCCGAGCCCGCCCCGATTTCACGCCCGCGAGCGTCCTGGCGGCCCGGCTGCTGACAGCCGAGGGGCGCGGCGCCCGGGCCGCACCGCTGATCGAGACCGCCTGGAAGGCGCGCGCGCATCCCGCGTTGTGGCAGGCCTGGCGCGATCTGCGCACCGACGAGACGCCCAAGGAGCGCGCCGCCCGCCTGCTGGCCCTGGCCGCGCTCAATCCCGACGCGCGCGAGAGCCGCATCCTGCGCGCCGAGGCCGCCCTGATGGGCGGCGACGCCGCGCCGGCCAATCTCGGCCTGGAGTCCGAGGCGGTGACGCAGCGCCTGGCGGGACTGATGGCGCGCCTGGCCAATGCGCGCGGCGATGTCGACGAGGCCCGCGCCTGGGTGTCGCGCGGCTCAGCCGCGCTCGTGGAGCCCGACTGGTCGGACATCGACACGGCCGGCCTGGCCTTCAGCTATACCACCGCGGACTGGGCGCGGGTCGTGATCGCCTATGCGGAAACCGGCGAGCTTGTGCATCCGCGCCATGACCGCGGCGAGGCGGTCATTACCGACCTGCCCAGCATCCCGGCGGCCTATGCCGACAGTTCGGCCTTCATCCGGGCCGCCGAAGCGGGTGGTCCGCTGCCGCCGATCGTCGACGAAGGCGATTTTGGCGAGGCCCTGCGACCGGCGCCCGGCGCGCCCGCGACGAGCGGCTGGGGTTTTCTCGCGCAAGGCGCGCGCAAGGGACGCTAGAGCGTGGGATGCTTGCGAGAGAGGTTGGCGCGAGCGCGCGAGCGCGCTAGAGAGACCCCCGGGCCGCCTTAGCTCAGCCGGTAGAGCGGCGCATTCGTAATGCGTAGGTCAGGTGTTCGAGTCACCTAGGCGGCACCATTTCAATTCAAGGCCTTACCCGAGACGGGCGTGCCTGCGGCGGCGCCGGAACAAGCCCATGGGGACCGCGACGGCCTGAATCGCGAGGGCGACCGGGCCGGCCGCCGCTCTTTTTGACCGACTCCCAGATGTGCGTCGCGACGGATGGACGCTGGCGACCCATTTGTCTTACCATCGGCTGGGGACTGCGGAGGATCGATTGGAGCCAACGGGACGTCTTCCATCCGCCGAAGCCGCGGCGCCCGGCGCGGCCGCCGCCTTGTGGTCGGGTCTGTATGGCGACCTCAAACAGCTCGCCCGGTCGCGGTTGCGCCGATCCGGGCCCATGACGCTGCTGGACACGACGGGCCTCGTCAACGACGCCTATCTGAGAATGGCGGCCGGGCAGAGGCCGGGTTACGGCAGTTCGCAGGAGTTCCTCGCCTATGCCTCGCGGGTGATGCGCTCGGTCGTGATCGATCTGGTGCGCGAACGGCAGGCCGAACGCCGCGGCGGGGACATGCAGCGGATCACCCTGAACACCGAGGTGATCGGCGGGGCGGTCGCCGAAGAGGAACTGCTGCAGGTCGATCAGGCTCTGGAAAGCCTCGCCAAGCTAGAGCCGCGGCTGTGCCAGGTTGTCGAGATGCGCTACTTCGGCGGTTTCACCGAAGCCGAGGTCGGCGCCGCCCTGGGACTGACCGACCGCACGGTGCGGCGCGACTGGGAAAAGGCCCGGCTGATCCTGCGGACAATGCTCGGCGAATGACATCGAAGGGAGCGGTAAAGTGGCCGTGACGCTGCCCTGTCCGACGGAGCACTGGCCGCTGTTCTCGACCTTGCTGGACGAGGCGCTGGCGCTGCCGGACGCGAGGTACGACGCCTGGCTCGCCGCGCTCGAGGGCGACCGCGCCACGCTGCGGCCCTGGCTCGCCCGGGTGCTGGCCGCGACCAGCGCGCCTGGCACCGGCGGTTTCCTCGACAGACGGGCGCTGCCGGCCGACGCCGGGTTCGAGGCCGGCGCCGACGTGGGTCCGTTCCGGCTCGTGCGCCGGCTGGGCGAAGGCGGCATGGGCGAGGTCTGGCTGGCCGATCGCGTCGAGGACGGGCCGCGGCGGCCCGTGGCTCTGAAGCTGCCGCACGCCTTCCTGCTGAACGCCGCGGCGAGGGCGCGTTTCCAGCGCGAGCGCGACGTCGTCGCGGCCCTGGTCCACCCCAATATCGCCCAGCTGTACGAGGCCGGCGTTTCGGCCGACAACGTCCCCTATCTGGCCCTCGAATATGTGGATGGGACGCCGATCACCGCCTGGTGCCAAGACAGATTCCTGCCGATCGATCAGCGGCTGGCCCTCGTGGAAAAGATACTGGACGCCCTGGGCTATGCGCATCGCCGGCTGATCGTCCACCGCGACATCAAGCCCTCAAATGTGCTCGTGACGGCCGACGGTCACGTGAAGCTGCTCGATTTCGGCATCGCCAAATTGCTCGGCGAGGCGTCCGAAGCGGCCGATCTGACCCAGCCGGCGGCGCGCCTTGCGACACCCGACTACGCCGCACCCGAGCAGCTAAGCGGCGATGCGGTGACGGTTTCGACCGATCTCTTTGCGGTGGGCGCTGTCCTGTTCGAACTTGTCACCGGCGTGCGGCCGTTTTCCGCGCGCTGGCGCTCGCCGGCCGAGGACGCGCCCCTGGCCTCGACGCGCGCTGATCCGATCGCGTCGCACAGCCCGCTCGGCGCGCGCCTCGCGAAAACGCTGCGCGGCGACCTGGATGCGATCCTCGCCAAGGCGCTCGCTCCCGACCCGGCGCGGCGTTATCCCTCAGCCGATGCGTTCGCGCGCGACCTCACGCATTTCCGCGCCGGATTGCCGGTTTCGGCGCGTCGGGTGGGCTGGTTCACGCGCGCGGGCAAATTCGTGCGCCGGCAGCGTCTGGCCTCGGCGCTCGCGGCCGCCTGCGTGCTGGCCGTCGCTGCGGGAATCGGCGGCGTGGCCTGGCAGGCCGCGCGCGCCGAACGGGCCGCGGCCCGCGCCAACCTCATCAAGGACTTCCTGATCAGTGTGTTCCAGGCGAACGACCCGCGCGCGCCGCGCGACAAGCCGCCCGGCGAGGTCACCGCCAAGGAAATGCTCGATGCCTCCACGAGGCGCGTCGATTCCGCGTTCGCCGGCGACCCCCAGAGCGAACTAGAGATTCTGGGCACGCTGGGCGACCTCTATGAATTCATGGAAGATGCGCCGCGCGCCGAGAGCCTGGAGGCGCGCCGCACCGATCTGGCCCGCAGGCTGTACGGCCCGAACAGCCCGATCGTCCTGCAGCGGGTGCTCGATCAGGCCTGGGGCGAAACCGGATTCGACGACTATGCGAAGGCGAAAGCCGCGCTCGCCGGCGTTCGCGACAGGATTCCGGCCACGTTTGGAGCGCGCAGCCATGAGCGCGGACTCTGGTTGATGGACCAGGCGTACGCACTCGGCGCAACGCCCGGCGCCCGCGAGGAGCGCAGGCGGGATGCGAGCGAAGCGGCCCAGATCTTCGCGTCGGAAACGCCCGTGCCGGACGATTACCCGGCCGCGCAGTCGGTTCTCGCCGCGGTCGACATGGACTCAAACCAATTCGCCGAGGCCCTGAAGGCCATCGACGCCGGCGCCTCCGTTGACAGGGCGCGAGGCGAGTTCGATCCCGTCGAGGAATCGATCTACGACGTCCATTCTGCGGAAGCCCTGCAGATGCTCGGCCAGCCGGACGAGGCGGAGCGACGTTTTCGGGCCGCCGCCGCGGCGGCCGGGCGCACCATGGGTGCGCATAGCAGCGTGCGTTTCCGGGCCCTGGAGCAGCTTGCGAATCTTCTGCGAATGCGGGGAGAGCGTGGCGAGGCCGACCGCATCCTTCAGCAACTCGATTCCGAAGCCGATAGCGCCGGTGGGCCGCCTGGCGTTGCGATGCTGATCAAGGAGACCTATGGCGCGGACCTCGTGGCGGAAGGGCGCGCCGCCGCCGCGTTGCCGGTGCTGACAGAGGCGCTGCGCTCGGCCAGCGTTCGGCCACACACGGTGAACGACCTTCCGCGCATTCAGCAGGCTCTCGGAGAGGCCGAGGAACAGCTGGGCGACCGCGCCGCGGCCGGCCGGCTTCTCGGCGCCGCCCGCGCGACCCGGATGCGCGAGGGACCGCCGGACGCGCCGTGGGTGCTCGACGCGCGCGAGCGCTGGGCGCGGTTTGAGATGGCGGCCGGAGCGGCGGCGGTCGCCACGGCCGAGTGCCAGGCCATCGTGGCGGCAGCGGGACGCACGCCTTCGGCCGCGGTTGCGCTGGCTCACGCCGACCTGGCGCGATTGGCGCTGACGCGAGGCGATGTCGGCCTGGCGCGCGAGGAAAGCGCAGCCGCGCTGAACACGATGGGCGCGGCGACCGGCCTGTACGACGTCCGCAGTTGGATCCCTGTCTGGCGCGCACGGGCCCTGGTGCTGTCGGCCATGGGCGATGGCGCCGGCGCCAGGGAGTGGACCAAGCGCGCCGCCGACGCGGCGCGGCGCTACGGGGCGCCCTGAACAGGGGCTCGCGCGGGCGACGAAAAATCCCTTGTCCGCATTTGCCGCTGCAATCCGTCTTTGTCGATGGGGCGCGCACTGGGCCCGGCGGCGGTTTCGCCCGCCTGCGCCGAAGCGTCGCGCCCCCTCGTAATTACCCTCTATTGAAGGTTAGGGGCGGCCCGGACACTGTTAGACGCGACCTTTGAATTCAAGAAAGGCGGGGCAATGGAGCTTCCATTACTGGCCATTTATACGGTAACGGCCTTCGTCTGCGGCTTCTTCGCCGCAGCGATATTTATCCGTTGGGTCATTTCTCTTGATCGAATTAAAGAAGACGGCGCGCATCGCGCGGACGAACATTATCCGGACGTGCGACGCAGTCTGCACTACGCGCGCCAGGAACTGTTCGGCGTCTTGGCCGCCCTGATCGTCATTGCCGGCTTTCTCGCGGCCATCGTCGTGGTGCTGATGTTCAAGCATTGACGCCGGCTTCGGCTGGCCGGCGCCCGCGCATACGGCCGAGGCCGTGAAACTTTAGCGAAGCAATCGGGACTACTGTTTGCGCCCGCGCGCGAGGACTTCGAGGCGGTTCTTCTCCACCTGGTCCGCGGTAACGCCGGAATTGCGCGCGCTCGAGCGCCGATGCTCGAGTTGCATGGCCTCGCCGAACGGCAGGTCGAACCCGTCGTCGATCAGCGTCTTGTAGAATCGCAGCATGTCGAGCGGAATCGTCGCCATTTCGCCCGCGAGCTTCTGCGCCGCCGCCAGCAACTGATCGGGCGCCACCACGCGATTGACCAGACCCCACGCCAGCGCCGTTTGCGCGTCGATGAAGTTTCCGGTCAGCGACAATTCCTTGGCCCGGTAGATTCCGATCAGGCGAGACAGTTTCTGCGACAGGCCCCAACCAGGCGCGATGCCGACCCGGGCATGGGTGTCGGCGAAGCGGGCGTTGGTCGAGGCGATCAGCACATCGCACGCCAGCGCCAGTTCGAAACCGCCGGTGATGGCCACGCCGTTGATCGCGCCGATCACCGGCTTGCCGCATTGCTGGATGGCGAGCACCGGGTTGGCGTTCGGCGTGGTGGCGTTGGCCGCGCCAATTCCCTCGACGCCCAGTTCCTTCAGGTCGAGACCCGCGGTGAAGGCCCGCTCGCCCGCGCCCGTCAGCACCACGGCGCGGATGTCGTCGTCGTCGCGCAAGGCCACGAACGTCTCGTCGAGCGCGGCGCGCAGGGCCCTGGACATCGCGTTCATCGCATCCGGCCGGTTCATTGTCACCGTGGCCACGCCATCGGCCTTATCGAGCTGCAGCAAGATGTCCTCCCGCTCAAACGGTTGTTCGCGCGGCTTTATGGCATACGCGACGTCGGACGGTTAGGACGTTGACCTTTCACGGAGAACTTTTTGCGGGCAGGCGGACCGCCGGCCCGAGGGTCTCAGCCCCAGATGACATACACTGTGCCGCCGGTCTGCACGGCGGCGCGCATCGCCCGCTGCACCACCTCCTGCCAGGCCGCCTCTTCGATCACGATCGGCTCGGCCGTGGTTCGCCGGTAACCATCGACCGTGAACAAGGTGACGCCTTGGCCAGAGCTGTCGCGCGCGACAACGTAGCCGGACGCACGCGGCGGCAAGCCGTCGTCTTCCGTCCGGTAGATTACATTGGGCATGAATCACCCATCGCCAGTGCACGCGGAAATCGTAACCCGACTGTCGGCGGCGCGCGAGGGGGCGCGTCACCAAGCCGCATTTACAGCACTCGGGAATCCGACCCGCCGATACTTTTTCCTCGACGCCTCCCGACAACATGTCTTCATGAGCGGCCGGATGGCATGATGACCTGGAGGACAGGATGAACGACGCGCCCTCGATCGACCGCCCGCGCCTGTGGCCTATGCAGGTGGTCCAGAATTGCTACGTGGTCGGGAATCTGGAAGCGGCCTGCGAGCGAATGCATCGCCTGTACGGAATTGGCCCCTTCCTCGGCGGCGGGGCCGGCGAACTCGGCCAGCACGTCCATAGGGGTCGGCCGGCGCCGCCCATTGAGATACGCGGCGTCTTCGTGCAATCGGGCGATCTCAACATCGAACTGGTGCAGCTGCTGTCGACCACGCCCAGCGCGTTTCACGACATGTTCGCGCAGGGCGCCGAGGGGTTCCATCACGTCGCCGTGTTCTGCGACGACTATGTCGAGCGGCGCGACGCGTTCAGGGCGCAGGGGCTCGAAGTCGCCAGCGAGTTCACCGTAAGCTTCGGGGCGCAGATCTGCTACATCGACGCGCGTAAAACACTCGGCCACATGATCGAACTCTACCCCGAGAACGCCGTCATCCGGGGCATGTACCAGCAGGCGCGCGACGCCGCTCGCGATTGGGACGGCAAGCAGCTGATCATCCCCTGGGGCTGACGCCGATCACGCCGGTCAGATTCAGCGTGCCGACCGACAGGCCGGCCGCTTCGAGCAACGCAACGAGGCTGCGCATGCCGCTTTGCGGCGTCCAGACGAAGA
>Ga0181519_10002732_pt1 | contig 14767 bp, 12 predicted proteins | sample PEATcosm2014_Bin_26_FD_121102 | JGI IMG/M metagenome (GOLD analysis project Ga0181519, IMG submission 121102) | Peatland microbial communities from MTU Mesocosm Facility, Houghton, MI, USA - PEATcosm2014_Bin02_10_metaG | ecosystem: Environmental > Terrestrial > Soil > Wetlands > Peat | place...
GGTGGCGCGGCTGTTCGGCTCGCTGCGCCCGCCCTGGCGCAACTGCACCAGCGCGTTCGGCTCCTCGACGCCGGCCGAGAACACGCCGCGGGGCCGGTGGTATTTGAAGCTGCGGCCGACCACGCGGACGCCGTTGGCGAGCAGCGCGGAGGCCAGCGTGTCGCCGGCATGAGCGGCGATCTCACGGCCATCGAAACGCAGCGTGAAGGCGGCGGCGCGATCGATGCGCCCGCCGGTGGCCAGGCGGCAGGGCTGGCGGGTCATGACCGCACCTCCGGGGCCGCGTCACGCGCCAGCGCGACGGCGCCGATCGCGTGGGTCAGCGTGTCGCGTTCCACCACCAGCCATTGCCGGCAACCCACGGCGTGGTGCCAGTATTCGCGGTGGGGACCGCGCGGATTGTCGCGCAGGAAGACGTAGTCGACCCATTTTTCCGGATCGGTCTCGCCGTGCGCCGGCCGCCGGACGGTGGCGTCGCCACCGTAGACGAATTCGGTCTCGTCACGCAGACCGCAGACCGGGCATCTGATCCTCAGCATCGTTGCGATCCCTCAGTGCGCGTTCGGCGTCGGACCCACGCCCTTTTCGTCGATGTGGCAGCCCGCGTGGAAGCGATCGAGCGTGAAGCGGGCGTTGTCGGCGTGCGGCTCGTCGCGGGCCAGGGTCCAGGCGAAACACCAGCCGGAACCCGGCGTTGCCTTGAAGCCGCCGTAACACCAGCCGCCGTTGATGTAGAGGCCGTCGATCGGCGTCTTGCAGATGAACGGCGAGCCGTCCATCGACATGTCCATTACGCCCGCCCATTGCCGCAGGATGCGCAGGCGCGAGATCGTCGGGATCAGCGCCTTGGCGGAACCGAGCGTGTGCTCGACCAGCGGCAGGCCGCCGCGCTGGGCATACGAGTTGTAGCCGTCGAGATCGCCGCCCAGCACCAACCCGCCCTTGTCGGACTGGCTGATGTAGAAATGCGCGGCGGCGTAGGAAATGACGTTGTCGATCATCGGCGCCAGCGGCTCGGTGACGAAGGCCTGCAGCACGTGCGTCTCGATCGGCAGGCGCAGCCCGGCGCGGGCGGCGAGCTGGCCGGTGTGGCCGGCGACCGCGAGACCGACCTTGCCGGCGCGGATCGGCCCGCGCGTCGTCTCCACGCCGACCACCGCGCCGTCGGCGAAGATGAAGCCGGTGACTTCGCATTTCTGGATGATGTCGACGCCGAGCGAGTCGGCGGCGCGGGCATAGCCCCAGGCGACCGCGTCGTGCCGCGCGGTGCCGGCGCGGCCCTGGAACAGCGAGCCGACGATCGGGAAGCGGGCCTGGTCCGAATAGTCGAGATACGGCAGCCGCCGCATCACCTCGGCGCGGTCGAGCAGTTCGGCATCGATGCCGTTCGCCCGCATGATGTTGCCGCGCAGCCGCGCCGCGTCGAGACTCGCCGGCGAATGGCACAGGTTGAACTGGCCGCGCTGCGAGAACATGACGTTGAAGTTGAGATCCTGGCTCAGTTGTTCCCACAGCTTGAGCGACCGCTCGTAGAAGCCGGTGTTGCCGGGAATCATGTAGTTGGAGCGGACGATGGTGGTGTTGCGCCCGGTGCTGCCGCCGCCGAGATAGCCCTTCTCGATCACGGCGACGTTGCGGATGCCGTGTTCCTTGGCGAGGTAGTAGGCGCTCGCCAGGCCATGACCGCCGCCACCGACGATGATGACGTCGTAGGCCGGCTTGGGCACCGGATCGCGCCAGGCCCGCGGCCAGGAACGGTGGCCGCCGAGAGCCTTCGCGGCGAGGGAGAAGACCGAATAGCGCGCCATGGCGGTTCGCCCGGTAGATACCATTTGAGTTCCAGGGCAATTCAATATAACATTTGGAACATCGTCAAGCCCAATTCGCGGCCAGCGGCCCGCGCCCGTGAGGGGTTCGCATGGAAGAAGTGCTGAGCAGGCTCAAGGAACTGCTGGCGGAACTGCCGCCCCACCTGCGCCGGGCGGCCGGGCGCGTCCTCGACCGGCCGCAGGACGTGGCGGTGACCTCGATGCGGGCGCTGGCGGCGAGCGCCGGGGTGACGCCGCCGACGATGCTGCGCCTCGCCCGCCGCGCCGGCTTCGCCAGTTACGAGAGCTTCCGCGCGGTTTTCAGGGCCGCGGTGACCGGCGGCGGGTTCCGCGGCAAGGCGGAGTCGTTGCAGCGACTCGGCGAATCAGGCGGCGATAAAGGCATCGTCGGCCGGATGGGACTGGCGGGGCGCGACAACATCGGCATGTCCTTCAGCGAGGCCGGCGGCGCCGACATGGTTCGCGCCGCCAAGCTGCTGCGCCACGCCCGCCGCACCTATGCGCTCGGCGTCGGCGCCCTGCACTGGATGAGTTGCTACCTGCAATATCTCGGCCGGACCGTGCTGCCCGAATTGCGTGTTCCACCGGCCAACCGCAGTTCGGCGGTGGAGGAAATGGTCGGGCTCGGCAAGGGCGACGTGGTGCTGATCCTGTCGGTCGTTCCCTATGCGGTGCAGATGCTGAAGGTGGCGGAATTCGCCCGCGCCAGCGGCGCCAGCGTGATCGCGGTGAGTGACAGCCGGGGTTCTCCGCTGGCGGCGCTGAGCGACGTGCTGCTGGTCGCGGGAACCGCCAGTCCGCAATTCTATCCGTCGATGGTGGGCATCGTCGCGATTGTCGAGACCCTGATCGCGTTGGTCGTCGCCCGCGGCGAGGACGCAACGCTGGCGCGGATCGCCGTGATCGACCGCCATCGCCGCGTCGAGGGCGGCTATCTCGAATCCTGATGCGCGGAGACTTATGCGCGGCCGGTGATGCCGATTGTGGCACTGCCAGCCATTCCGTGACGTCTTCGAAAGGCGTATGATCGGGGCAGGCGAAGCGTTGCAACAATCATTCGGATATCACGCGGTGACACGCGGACCGTAACAACCCGGCAGGAGACGCACCCCATGATCGCTCGTCGAACGTTTCTGACTGCCTCGGCCGCCACGCTGGCCGCCCCGGCACTGGTATCGAAGGTCGGCGCGCAAGCCGCGTTCGACTGGAAGCAATGCAAGGGTCAGACCATCACGGTCAACCTGACCAAGACGCCGCTGGCGGACAACCTTCAGCAGCACCAGAAAGAATTCGAGGAGATGACCGGCATCCGCGTGCTCTCCGAGCAGATGCCGGAACAGCAGCAGCGGCCGAAGATGGTGATGGAGCTGGCGTCCGGCAATCCGAGCTTCGACGTCATGCACTACTCGCTGCTGATCCTCAAGCGCACGCTCGGCGTCGCCCATTGGTTGGAGGATCTGCGCCCCTACCTCGCCAATCCGAAACTGACCGCGCCGGACTACAACTGGGCCGACATGGGCGCGGGCGCGGTGCGTCCGGCAACGCAGGTGGACGGGCGCATCGACAGCCTGCCGCTGGAGAGCGACGTGTGGCTGGTCTTCTACAACAAACAGCTTTTCCAGGAGAAGGGCCTGACGTTCCCGAAGACCTTCGACGAGATGCTGGTCACGGCCCGCAAGCTCAATGACCCGGCCAAGGGCATCTACGGCTACGTCGGCCGCGGCATGAAGAATGCCAACGTGCCGGTGTGGACCAGCATCCTGCTCGGCGAGGACCAGGAGACGGTGACCCCGGACGGCACCACCCTGCTGACCGACACGCCGGAAGCGATCCGGGCCGCCGAGATGTACAAAAGCCTGATGCGCGAGTGCACGCCACCCGGAGTGGTCGGCTTCAACTGGAACGAATGCCAAACGAGCTTCATGCAGGGCAGGGTCGGCTTGTGGATGGACGGCGTCGGCTTCACCGCCCCGCTGCTCGATCCGAAAGTGTCCAAGATCGTCGATCACGTCGGCTTCGGCGTGATTCCGGCCGGGCCCAAGGCGCACTACGTCTCGGTGTTTCCCGCCGCCCTCGGCATCCCGGCCAAGAGCCGCGTGAAGGAAGCCGCCTACCTCTACTGCCAATGGGCGACCAGCAAGCAGATGGAGCTGAACATGGTGAACATGGGCGGTGGAGGCTCGCCACGGATGAGCACCTATACCGATCCGGCGGTGAAGAACAATGCGTTCGGTCCGGAATGGCTGGCGACCCTGCTGGAGAGCGTCAAGATCGCGCGGTCCGGCCTGCCGGAGATCGTGCCGGTGGCCGAGTTCCGCGACGTCTTCGGCATCGCATTGACCAACATGATATCGGGCGCCGATGCGGCGAGCGAGTTGCGCAAGGCCACCGAGGCGTTCAAGCCGGTACTGGCCGCGTCACTGAAGACCTGAAGGACCCAGCGGCGCGTGGACCCGGTGGGACACGCGCCGCGCTATTCCGCCGCGCGCGATCCTGCTTCGTACATGCCGACCAGAACCGTTCCAAGATCCGCCGCCGCCAGTTCCGGCGATGTCCGATAGCGGTAGCAGGCGACCGCCCGTTCCGCCGCCGTCCTGAACAGCGGCGGCACCGCCTCGGCGCATTCGGCCATGGCGACCGGACAGCGGTTCATGAAGCTGCAACCGCTCGCCGGTGCCGATCTGGCCGCCACCGCCTCCGCTTCGCCCGCCCAGTTGCGCTCGGTGCTCACCCGCGGGATCGACGAGATCAACAGCCGCGTGTAGGGATGCTCCGGTCGCGTCACGATCCCCTCGACGGCTCCAGCCTCCACCACTCCCGCCCGGTACATCACCAGGATGTTGTGGCTGATCTGATAGGCCGTCGCCAGATCGTGCGTGATATAGACGATGCTGATTCCCAGTTCCTCGTGCAGCGACCGCAGCGATCCCAGGATCGTCGCCCGCAGCGATGCATCGACCATCGACACCGGTTCGTCCGCGACGATCAGCTTCGGCCGCAGCAGCAACGCGCGCGCCACCATGATGCGCTGCCGTTGTCCGCCGCTGAGTTGATGCGGGAACCGTCCGAGAATCTCCTCCGGCCGCAGCCCCACCGCGCGCAACGCCGCCTCGATGAGGGTGCGCGCCTCCGCCGCGCTCCTGGCCAGGCGGAATTTGCGCACCGGCGTCGTCAGCACATGATCGACGCGATAGAATGGATTGTAGACCCCGTAAGGGTCCTGGAAAATCGCCTGGACGTCGCGGCGGAATGTCATCCGCGCCTCGCCGCTGAGCGTGCGCAGGTCCGTGTCGTGATACAGCACACGTCCCGTCGTCGGCGCCTCCAGCCCCAGCAGGATACGCGCCAACGTCGTCTTGCCGCTGCCGCTCTCGCCGACCACCGCGGTAATCGACGGCCGCGCCAGGTCGATCGTCAGCGACACGTCCCTGAGCGCGGTCAACGGCCCATAGGTCTTGCTGGCATGCTCAGCCCGCAACAGCACGGTCATGCAACAGTCTCCGCGAGATGGCAGGCTACGACGGCATTCTCGCCCATCGGCCGGAGCGCCGGCGCCTCGCTGCGGCAGCGATCGCAGGCCAGCGTACAGCGCGGATGAAAAGCGCAGCCGCTTGGCAGGTCGCGCAGCAGCGGCGCCAGCCCGGGAATACCCTGCAACCCGCCCTTGTGGTCCAGCGACGGCAGGCTGGAGATCAGCGCCCGCGTATAGGGATGCCGCGGCACCGTCACCATCCGGCCGACCGGCGCCACCTCCACCAGGCGACCCGCATACATGATACCGAGCCGGTCGACGAACTGCGCCATCAGCCCCATGTCGTGGCCCACCAAGATCACCGCGGCGCCGAGATCGCGCTGCACCCGGGCCAGAGTTTCCATGACCTGGCGCTGCACCACCACGTCCAGCGCGCTGGTCGGCTCGTCGGCGATGATCACTCGCGGGCGCAGGCAGATGGCAATGGCGATGCAGGCACGCTGCTTCATGCCGCCGCTGAGCTCATGCGGATACATCCGTGCCACCACCGGCCGCAGCCCGACCGTGGACAGCAGGTCGGCGATGCGCGCATCGAGTTCCGAGCGCGGCAGCGACACGTTGTGATCGGCCAGCGCATCCTCGATCTGCCGCCCGATGCGCATCACCGGGTTCAGCGAGTTCATCGAACCCTGCGGCACCAGCGCGATGCCGGCCAGCCGCAGCCGCCGCATTGCTTCGTCATCCAGCGCCGACAGTTCGGTTCCGTCCAGCCACACGCTGCCGCCATCGATATGCCCGGGTGGGCCGATCATCCGCAGAATTGCCAGCGCCATGGTCGACTTGCCGCAGCCGGACTCGCCGGCCAGGCCGAGCCGCTCGCCTGGCGCCAGACTGAAGCTGACACCGTCCACCGCGCGCACCAGCCCCAGCGGATGGTCAAACGACACCCGCAGATCCCTGACTTCGAGGATCGCCCCGCTCATGCCAATTTCCTCAGTCGTGGATTGGCTACTTCGTCAAGTCCCACGGTGACGAAGAACAGACCCAGGAAGACGATGACGATGATGATGATCGGCGGCACCCACCACCACCACCAGCCGTTGATCATCGCCGCGTAGAAATTCACCCAGTACAGTGTCATCCCGAGCGTCGGCGCATCCATCGGTCCCAGTCCGAGCACCTCCAGCCCGATCGAGGCCAGGATCGCCGCCGATACCGCATTCACCAGGGTCGCCGCCATGTAGGGCAGCAGGTTCGGCATCAGCTCAGCGAAGATGATCTCCGGTCCGCCCATGCCGGACATCGCGGCCACCTCGACATAGCCGCACTCGCGCATAGTCAGCACCTGCGCGCGGATCGTTCGCGTCGGCGCGAGCCAGGCCAGCGACGCGATGATCAGCGCCATCTCGTTGACGGTCAGGCTGCCCCGGATCGACACCGCGATGAGGATCAGCACCAGCAGGCTCGGCACGGTCAGGCCGATGTCGGCGATGCTGCGGATCATAGTGTCGGTCAGGCCGCGATAGAACGCCGCGGTGAATCCGAGCACGGAGCCGATGCCCACGCCGAGGAAACCGGCGATGAAGCCGATTTGCATCGTCAGCGGCGTACCGACAACCATCACCGCGAACAGATCGCGCCCGGTCCGGTCGGTACCGAACGGATAATCCCACGACGGCGGCTGCAACACCGGCACCGACAAGGCCCGCGCGTTCTCGGTATCCACCAGCAGGCTGCCGATACCGACGAACAGCACGAGCGCGAGCAGCAACAGCGTGCCGACCAGCAACGAAGTGTTCCGCGCTATGTAGCGGATCAAACCGCGCATCGTACCCTCACGCCTGTCGATAGGAAATGCGCGGGTCCATCAACGGGTAGGTGATGTCCAGCAGGAACGTCGCCAACCCCAGAGCCGCAATCACGGTGAACACGATCCCCTGGATCAGGAACTGGTCGTTCTCCTGGATCGCGTGGAAGAGCAGCGCGCCGATGCCGGGAAAGCCGAAGATCACCTCCACCAGCACTGCGCCGGACAGGATCTGGCCGAGCGCCAGCACCAGCGCCGTCGTTTGCGGCAGGATGGCGTTGCGCACGCAGTAACGCATGAACACCGTGCCCGAGCGCAACCCCTTGGCCTCGGCGAAGATCACGTAATCCTCGCCCATCGTGGTCACCATCATGCCGCGCATGGTCAAGGCCCAGCCGCCAATGGAGACCAGAATGATCGACAGCGCCGGCAGCGCCGAATGAGCGGCGACGTCGACGATGAAATCCCAGGTGAGGCCGGGTTCGGCACCCGGGCTGTAGCCGCCGAACATCGGCAGCCACTGCAGCTTGAAGGCGAATATATAGACCAGGACCAGGCCAAACAGGAAAAACGGAATGGCGCGCAGTGCCCAAAACGGGGGCATCAGATAGTGCATCCAGGTCGGCGCCCCTGGCCAGCCCAGCAGCGCGCCCAACAACGTGCCGATGGCAAACGACAGCAGCGTCGTCGTGCCCAGCAGCCCGACTGTCCAGGGCAGCGCCTCGGCGATGAGTTCCTTGACGGTACGGGGATAGCTGGAGATCGAGTAGTTCAGGTCGAAATGCGCGACATCGTACAGGTAGCTGCCGTACTGGGCCGGCAGCGACCGGTTAAGGCCGAAGCGCGCATCGTACTCTTTGACCATCTCCTCCATGCCGACCTGGACATTGCCGCCGATGGCCGCTTCGGCCAACAGCTTGGTGCGCACGGGGTCCTGTCCCGACAGCTTCGGCAGGAAGAAGTTCAGCGTCGCCGCCACCCACACAATCAGCAGGAACACGCCGAAACGCTTGACGACATACAGGGCTTGCATACGTATCCTCGGCTCTTGTGCGTGGGCCGCGTGGTCCGGCCGGGCGCTCGCGCGCCCGGCCATACTGCATCAGACCGGCTGCAAATTCCACAACATGATCGCACAGGTGAGCGCCCAGTGCGTGTCGTTGCTGTAGGCGTTTTCCGCGGTTGGCCAGTTCTTCCAACGGGTTGTGTTGAGCGCGATGCGGTGGAAATTCTCCACCAACTGGATATCGGGCAGGTCGGGCAGCCAGATCTCCATCGCCCGCCGCCATTGCGCCGTCAGCTTCGCCACATCGGTGGGATCGGTACCATACATCTCGTCGACGATCTTGTCGTACTCGGCGTTCTTCCAGCGCGAAAAATTGGCCTGGTGGCCGCCGGGCACCGCGATGCTCGCACCCTGGTACAGCCGCAACGTGTTGTAGGGCTCGTTGATGCTGCCGCCATGGCCGTAGATGGCGCCGGTGAACTTGCCCTGCTGGAAGCGATCGTCGAAATCCGGCGGCAACGAGAAGCCGGCCTCGATGCCGTGCCGTTTCAGCACCTCGGAGAGCACCGGCCCCAGAGCGTTGCCGCTGGCACCGAAGCCGATGATGTCGATCTTGAGGCGCTCGCCCTTGGCGTCGGCCCAGAACCCGGCGCTGTCCTTCTTGTAGCCCTTGCTGGCCAGCAGGGCGTCGCCCTTCGCCGGGTTCACTTCGTTCGTATTGTGTTTCGCCAGCAGGTCCTTGACCGCCTCGAAATACGGCATCAGCGGCTTGAAGGCCGGCAGCGGCAGCGGCGAGGCCTGCGATGCCCCGGCGTAGCCGACGTCGACCAGTTGCTTGCGGTCGATGTAATAGCTCACGGCCCAGCGCACGTCGCGGTCGTCGAAGGGCTTGACTTCGTTGTTGAGGTACAGCGAGAGCGGCCACCAGTCCATCACCCCGAGCGGTTCCTTGCGCCCGGCATAGGTGGTGATCTTCGGGTTCTGCGCGAACAGGGTCGGGAAAGTCAGGGGCTGAATGAGGGCGGTGCAATCGATCTGGTTGGTGATGACGGCCTGCGCCACCTGCTGCTCGGCGACGCTGGGCAGCCAGATGTTGCGCAGGATCTGCGGCAGCGGCGCCAGCCCGGCATCCGCCGCCCACCAGGTCGGCCGCCGGTCGAACACCTTCTGCTCCGCCGAGGCGGCGACCACCTGCCACGGCCCCGTGCTCACCGGCCAGCCCTTGGCCAGGTCGAAATGCTTGAAGGTCGTCCAGTCCTGCCCTTCGAAAATGTGCTTCGGCACGATGTAGACGCCGATGTCGTATTTGTAGGTCATCAGGAAGAAGAACCGCGGCGCCGGGATCACGAAATCCAACACGACGGTATTGGCGTCGGTCGCCGTCGCCTTGGCCATGGCCTGCTGCACATCGACGCCCCATTTCACCTTGGGGCCGTAATCGCGCAGCGTGTTCAGCGTGTAGGCGACGTCCTCGGCGCTGAAGGGCACGCCGTCGCTCCACTTGATGCCCGACCGCGTCTTGATGGTCAGTTGCTTGAAGTCCGGCGTGTATTTGTAGCTCTCCGCCAGCCACATATAGGTCTTGTCGGCCTGGGCGCTGTAATAGGCCAGCGGCTCGTAGATCAGCATCGCCCCGTTCTGGTGGTTGGCGCCGACGCAGTAGGCGTTCCACAGTTCGTGATCGGCCCAGCGGCCGTCGCGGCCGTTGTTCGCCACCAGCGTCATTGTCCTGTCGCGCGGCACCGCGGCCGGTTGCGCCGCGGCCGGGCCCGCGGCCCAGGGCGCCAATGTCGCCAATGCGCCAGCGGCGAGCCCGGCTTTCATGAGATCGCGACGCGCCGGCTGCGGGGCGGGAAGTTTCCTGGTCATGGGTCCTCGTACTCTCCTGATTGGGGCGATGCTCATTTCGCTGATGTCAGTGTTCGCTTGTGTCCCTCAGTATACACATGGGTTCCGGCTTGGCAAAGGTTCAATCGACCGATGCCGGGCCTTATGGCCGCCCGGTTGCGCGGCGCGGGCGGCGGAGGAGGAGGACAGGTTGGTGCGGGCTGCCGGCCGCGCGGTTTGTTGCGGTGCAGCATACCGGGCGCCAGGGCCGGGCCATCCGGCCGGGCGCGTGAGCGCCCGGCCGGCGCGTATCAGACGGGCTGCAGGTACCACATCATGATGGCACAGGTCAGATGCCAGTGCGTCGGATTGATGTAGGCGTTGTCCGCGAGCGGCCAGTTCTTCCAATTGGTGGTGTTCATGCCGATGCGGTGGATATTCTGCACCAGCTGGATATCCGGCAGTTCGGGCAGCCAGATCTCCATCGCCCGCCGCCATTGCGCCGCGAGCTTCGGCACATCGGTGGGATCGGTGATGAACATCTCGTCGACGATCTTGTCGTACTCCGCGTTCTTCCAGCGTGCGAAGTTCGCCTGGTGGCCGCCGGGCACCGCGATGCTCGCGCCCTGGTAAAGCCGCAACGTGGCATAGGGCTCGTTGATGCTGCCGCCATGGCCGTAGATCGCGCCGGTGAACTTGCCCTGCTGGAAGCGATCGTCGAAATCCGGCGGCAGCGAGAAGCTGGCCTCGATGCCGTGCCGCTTCAGTTGCTCCGCAAGCACCGGCCCCAGGGCGGGACCGCTGGAGCCGAAGCCGATCATGTCGATCTTGATGTGCTCGCCCTTGGCATCGGCCCAGTACCCGCCACTGTCCTTCTTATAGCCCTTGCCGGTCAGTATGGCGTCGCCCTTTGCCGGGTTCACTTCGTTCGTATTGTATTTCGCCAGCAGATCCTTCACCGCCGCGAAATACGGCTCCAGCGGCTTGTAGATCGGCATCGGCAGGGGCGAGAGCTCATTCGCGCCGGCGTAGCCGACATCGATGCACTGCTTGCGGTCGATGTAGTAGCTCAGCGCCCAGCGTATGTCGCGGTCGTCGAACGGCTTGACTTCGTTGTTTACCCACAACGAGATCGGCCACCAGTCCAAAGCGCCGAACGGCGACTTGCGACCGGCGAAGGTGGTGATCTTCGGGTTCTGCGCGAACATGGTCGGGAAGGTCGTCGGCTGCATCGCCGGCGTGCTGTCGATCTGGTTCGTGATCAGCGCCTGCGCCACCTGCTGCTCGGCGACGGCGGGCAGCCATATGGTGCGATGGATCTGCGGCATCGGGGCCAATCCGGCCTCCGCCGCCCACCAGGTCGGCCGCCGGTCGAACACCTTCTGCTCCAGCGAGGCTGCGGTCACCTTCCACGGTCCGGTGGTCACCGGCCAGCCCTTGGCCAGGTCGAAATGCTTGAAGGTGGTCCAGTCCTGCCCTTGGAAGATGTGCTTCGGCACGATGTAGACACCGATGTCGTACTTGTACGCCATGAAGAAGAAGAAGCGCGGCGCCGGGATCGTGAAGTCGATCACCACGGTGTTGGCATCGGTCGCGGTCGCCTTCGCCCCGGCCTGCTGCACGTCGACGCCCCACTTCACCTTGGGGCCGTACTCGCGCAGGGTATTCAGCGTGTAGGCGACATCCTCGGCACTGAACGGTTCGCCGTCGCTCCACTTGATGCCCGACCGGGTCTTGATCGTCAGTTGCTTGAAGTCCGGAGCGAACTTGTAGCTTTCCGCCAGCCACATATACATCTTGTCGCCGAAGGCACTGTAATAGGCCAGCGGCTCGTAGATGAGATTCGGCCCGTTCTGGTGGTTGGCGCCGATGCTGTAGGCGTTCCACAGCTCGAAATCGGGCCAGCGCCCGTCGCGGCCGTTCTGCCCGATCAGCGTCATCGTCCGGTTGCGGGGCACCGCGGCTTGCTGCGCGGCGGCCGGGTCGGCGGCCCATGGCGCCAGCGTTGCCAGCGCTCCGGCGGCAAGTCCGGTTTTCATGAGATCACGACGTGCCGGCTGCATGCCGGGGAGTTTCTTAGGCATGATCCATCCCTTTCTTGATTTCCGCGACACTGGTTTCGCGGCTGGCCATATTTTGCTCTTCGTCCGAGTTTACACGATACTTCCGATTTCGGAAAGATCCATTCCGGCAATGCCGCAGCAGCGCCCGTGAATGTCCGCCCGTTCCGTGCGGGCACGCGGGCCAGCTAATCGGCGAAGCGATGCGTCGGCAACCCCTTGGCCCCAGCGTCGAAGGCAAGGACAGTGCCTGCCAGCGCGTGCTGCTCGACCTGCTCCCTCGTCAGGCCCTCGGTCAGGCTGGTCACATAGAGCGTGCCAAAATCCGCGCCGCCAAAGCACGGCATGGTCGGTCGGAAATTGGGCATGTCGATCGCGGTCATGAGTTCGCCCGTCCGCGAGAAACGATTGAGCCGGCTCGCCGACGGCCCCGCGCTCCAGTAGCAGTTGGCGGTGTCGCAGGTGGCGCCGTCCGGCCGCCCCGTTTCGTTGCTCAGGGTCACGAAGCGGCGCCGACGGGAGACGCTGCCGCCGGTCGGGTCGAAATCGAAGGCATCCACCCAGGGACCACGGGAATCGGAAAAATACATGGTCGTCCCGTCGCCATCCCAGGCCAGTCCGTTGGCGACCTGGAGTCCGTCGGCAATCACCGCCACCCGGCCCGCGGCATCGACGCGATAGAGGCGGGCGATCGGTTCCTTGGCCGGCCGGCCGTCCATGCTGCCGACCCAGAACGCTCCGTCGGGCCCGACCTTGCCGTCATTGAAACGCATCTCGTCAACCGCGTGCGCGACCGTGGCCAGGATTTCGGTACGGCCGGTTTCCGGATCGAAGAGCACGACCTGGTCGCGCAGCGCCACGACGAAGCGGCCGGTCTGGCAGAGACCGAAGGAACCCACGGGCCCGTTGAATTGCCAGACCTGCTTCTGCCCGGTCGCCGGCGTCAGGGCGTGGATTTGACCGTCCGTGATGGACGTCCACAGCAACATCTGACGCCGCTCCTCCCAGGTCGGGCTTTCGCCGACCTCATGCCGCAGGTCACTGACGACGGTAAAGGAAATGTCCATGACGGTAAGGGCAACGGCTACCAGCCGCGGCTCACGCTCTCCCTGGTTGACGACACGACCTGATGCATCACTTGTCCTTACCGGTCTCCTATCCGGCGAACGGCGACCTCACGTGCGGCGCCAGATTGAACCACACCGATTTCTCCCGCAGATAGTCATAGATCATCCGCGAGCCCCCTTCCTTGCCGATACCGGAGTGCTTGAACCCACCGTAGGGTGATAGCTGCGAGGTCTGGCGGTAGAAGTTCACCCAGATGGTACCGGCATCGATGGCCGCTGCCACCCGATGGGCGCGGGCGATGTCGCGCGTCCACACGCCGCCGGTCAGGCCGTAGCGTGTGTCGTTGGCAATCTGAATCGTCTCCTCTTCGTCATCGAAGGCAATCACGGCGGCGACCGGTCCGAAAATTTCCTCCTGGGCGAGGCGCATCCTGTTGTCGACGTCGACGAAAATCGTCGGCTCGATGAACAGGCCCGAACCTCCCGCGATCCGCGCCGGCTTGCCGCCGCTGTGCAGCCGCGCGCCTTCCGCCTTGGCGCCTTCGATGGCTTTCAAAATCCGCTCGTACTGCGGGCGGGTGGCGATGGGGCCGATCTCGGTGGCCGGATCCATCGGGTCACCCATCCGCCCCTTCTTGCCCAGCGCGGCAATCGCCTCGACGAACCTGTCGTGGATGGAACGCTGCACCAGAATCCGCGAGCCCGCCGTGCAGCTTTGTCCGGCCGAGGTGAAAATCCCGGTGACGGCGCCCCGCACGGCATTGTCGAAGTCGGCATCCTCAAAAATGATATTCGCCGCCTTGCCCCCCAGCTCCAGCGAGGCCAGCTTGATGTCCCTCGCCGCCGCCTCATAGACCTTCTGGCCCGCCGTCTCGCCGCCGGTAAAGGCCACCTTGGCGACCAGCGGATGTGCCATCAGCAAGGCGCCGGCACCGGCTCCGGCGCCGGTAACGACGTTGAAGATGCCCGCCGGAAAACCGGCCTCCTTCACCAGTTCAGCAAAGATGAGAGTGGAAGTCGAGGTGAATTCCGATGGCTTGATGACCAGCGCGTTGCCGGCCGCAAGGGCCGGCGCAACCTTCCAGGCGAGCAGGCGCAGCGGTGAATTCCAAGGCAGGATCGCGGCAACGACGCCGAGCGGCTCATACAGCGTGAAATTGAACAGGTCGGAATTTTCGGTCGGCAGAACGCGGCCCTCGATCTTGTCGGCCAAACCGCCATAATAATAGTACCACTCGGCAGTGTTGCGCATCTGCCCACGCATCTCGCCAATCGTCTTGCCATTGTCGCGGACCTCGGCCGCCGCGAGCATGTCGACGTTGGCCTTGACCAGATCGCCCAGCCTGCGCAGCAGGGCCGCCCGCCCGGTCGGCGCGGCACGCCAAGATTTCGCCGCCATGGCACGATGCGCGGCATGCACCGCGCGATCGACGTCATCAACCCCGGCGTTCGCGACCCGCGCCCAGCTTGTTCCCGTGTACGGATTCTCGGTCTCGAAATACGTGCTGGAAGCCGGCGGGACCGACTGATTGTCAATGAAGAGATTGAAAGTTTCCATGTCCTGCTTCCGGTCCAGCGCCCCAGGCGTGTGCGTGAGGCGGTTGCTCCATCCCTCAGAGATTGAAGACGATCAGCCGTTCCTCGGTCATCTCACGGATGGCGTAGCGCGGACCTTCCCGTCCGATGCCGCTGTCCTTCA
>Ga0181519_10002733_pt1 | contig 14765 bp, 15 predicted proteins | sample PEATcosm2014_Bin_26_FD_121102 | JGI IMG/M metagenome (GOLD analysis project Ga0181519, IMG submission 121102) | Peatland microbial communities from MTU Mesocosm Facility, Houghton, MI, USA - PEATcosm2014_Bin02_10_metaG | ecosystem: Environmental > Terrestrial > Soil > Wetlands > Peat | place...
ACGGCGACGTCGCCGACGTTGGGCTCGATGGTGCAGAACGGATAATTCGCCGCCTGGGCGGCGGCGGTCTGGGTGAGCGCGTTGAAGAGCGTCGACTTGCCGACATTGGGCAGGCCGACGATGCCGCATTTGAAGCCCATGGAGACGCGCGCCCGCAAATGAAAGGAGTTGGAGCGGCCCTATGCGCGGACGCGCGGAAAAAGGCAATAGAAAGAAAGTCGGGCCCGACGATCGTCAGGCCCGGTCGATGCGGCCGGAATAGCAACCCCGCTTGGCGTAATGCGCATGGATGTAGCTGACCTCGGCGTTGGCCAGCAGCCGGACGATCAGCGGTTCGACGGCGGCGCCGTCGACCACGTCGGCGTCGACCATCATGCCGTCGGCGTCGAAGGCGCGCAGCGACAGCAGACGCGCGCGCATCACCGGCGGCACTTCGTCGACGCGGTCAAACGCGGTTGCGGCGCCCTCGCGCACGAAGATCGCATGCGACGCCCGATAGGGCGTATCGGCGGGCTGACAAACGTGGTTGAGCAGCAAGACCGTCTCGCCCGGCGCGGCGTCGCGCATTTCGACCCGGCACGGGAAAGCCTGCGGCCGGTCCGCGACATAGCGCTTGACGCCAAGCCTGGCCAATTCGTCGTCGGGCAATCCAAACAGGAGCCGGAAGGGTTCGGGCGACAACCCGGTGATGTGGAAGGCCATGGCGATCTCCTCAATGTCGGGAGCGCACCCAACCAGCCGCGCGGCGCGCCCGCCACCCGCTTCCTGCGGTCGACACCAGAGATGCGGCTTCAGCCCGGCGACGCGGCGCCGGCCGGCTCGGCGATGGTCTCCCGATGCGTTCCGCCCCACGCGGCCATGGCGGCCATCACCGGCTCGAGCGTCCGGCCCAATTCCGTCAGGCTGTATTCAGTCTTGGGCGGCACGACCGCGTAGGCCTTGCGCGACACAAGGCCCCAATCCTCCAGCTCCTTCAATTCTTTCGACAGAATGCGGTCGCTGATCGGCGGGCAGGCGCGGCGAAGGCCCGAAAAGCGCAGATTATCGTTTCGGATCAACGCCCAGACAATGCGCGCTTTCCATCTGCCGCCGATGACGCGGGTGGTGAAGGCGACCGGGCAGGGATTGGAAAAATCCATGCGATCGACACTAACAAAAATATCCGTACTTGCAAATAATTAGCTTGCCGGCATTTTCCGCCGACGACCTTTGAGGACGGGAGATCGCCGTGAAAGCCATTTGTGTGAAGCCCAATCGAGAGCTCGAAGTTCGGGAGATCCCGAAGCCGAACGAGCCGGCCGCCGGCCATGTCCTGATCGACATGGACTCCAGCGCCATCAACCACGGCGACAAGACGTTTCTGGCGCGCCCCATGACCCTGTCCTTGGCGACGAGCGCGCACGAAGTGTGGGGGGCTTCCGGCGCCGGGCGGGTCGCGGCGATCGGCGCGGGCGTTCCGGAAATCTATGCCGGCACGTCGGTCGCCGTCTATCGATCGCTGAACCGTAGCCCAGACACGATCGGCCTCTGGTGCGAACGCGCGCATATGCCCTATCTGAGCTGTTTGATCCTGCCGGAGTCGGTGCGTGCACGGGGCTACAGCGGGTCGCTCGTCAACGTGATCACCGCTTACGCGTTCCTCGAACAGGTTCGCGCGGACGGCCATAAAGGGGTCGTCGTCACCGCCGGCCATTCGGCCACGGGAAAAGCGCTGCTGGCGTTGGCGCTGCGACGCGGGACGCCGGCCCTGTTCCTCGTCCGCTCGGCCGCGGCGCAAGACGAGCTGCGTCGGCAGGGCGCGGAGCATACGCTCGTGACGACGGAGGACGGGTTCGAGGGCCGGTTCGCAAACCTCGCCGAACGGCTCGGCGCGACGGCGGTGTTCGACGGCGTCGGCGGCGATCTCGTCACGCGCCTCGCGCCGCACGCGGCGACAAATTCGACCTTCTATTTCTACGGCTTCCTGGCCGGCGCTGCGCCCGTCTCGTTCGCGTCGACACTGTTCATGTCGAAGAATCTGACCATGAAGCGGTTCAGCAATTTCGAAAGCGCGACCGTCAAGGATCGCGACAAGCTCGACGCGGCGTTGAGCGATCTGCGCGGCGTGATCGGCGATCCGCTTTTCACCACCCGGATCGGCAAGGAATTCCGTCTGGATCAGATCGACGAAGCGATGAAATTTGAATCGGCGCCGGGCGCCAAGGCGGTGTTGGTGCCCTAAGCAGGGGCCGCTGCGCTTGAAGAAGCGCGCCCGCCTCTGCGTCGCGCTTTCGTCGCGGCCAACTGTCGCGCCCGTTCGACACCGCCGCGCCCTGACGATAGTCTCGCCCCATGCGAGAGGGGCAATTCAGCCGCACTGCGCTGGGCGCCGCCGGGCGTCGGGCCGCGCATCAGGTCGTCGACGGCGCGCGCGTGTTCGCCGACCCGCTGGCGCTACGCATTCTGGGTCCGGACGCGGACGCAGCGGTCGCCGAGGCGCGCGCCAATCCGGACTTGCGCGGCCTGCGCCTCTACGTCGCCATGCGCAGCCGCTTCGCCGAAGACGCCGCGCGGCGCGCGATCACGCGTGGCGTGCGGCAGATCGTCGTCCTCGGCGCCGGCCTCGACACCTTCGCCTATCGCGTCGAGCCGGTCGAGACCTTGCGCGTTTATGAAGTCGACCACCCGGCGACCCAGGCCGAGAAACGCCGCCGCCTCGCCGCAGCGGGGATCGTCGCGCCGTCGCACGTCGTCTACGCCGGTTGCGATTTCGAGACCGAAAGCCTCGCCGACGCGCTCGCGGCAGCGGCGTTCGACGCCGGGCGGCCGAGTTTCTTCCTCTGGCTCGGCGTTGTCCCGTATCTCACCGAACCGGCCGTTTTCGCCACCCTCGCCTTGATCGGCAAATTGCCGGGCGGCGGCGAAGTCGTGTTCGACTATTCCAATCCGGCGGCGACGATCGCCGAGGGCGGTTGGCGGCGAGGACACGAAATCGTCGCGGCGCGAGCCGCCGCCGCCGGCGAGCCGCTGCAGAGCTTCTTCGCGACGCCGACGCTGCACGAAAAGCTGCGCGAGCTCGGCTTTCGCAGCATCGAAGACCTCGGCCCCAGCGAGATCGCGGCCCGCTTCCTCCCCGAGCGCGCCGCCCGGTCCAGCCAAGGCGGCGGGCATTTCGTCCTGGCCGGGACGTCGCAGCCGCGCGTGGCGACCGCCTGAGCCGACGTCACAGCCGCGCCTTCGCCTGGGCGACGGTGAGGAAGGTGAATTCCTGGACGCCAATGTCGGTGATCACGTCGGCGCCGAGCCGCGCGTTGACGTTCTTGATCAGCGTCTTGGTCATCTTGGTGAGATCGAACGTCTCGAGGTGGTCGAAATCGATCGACGGGTCGTCGTAGACATAGCGGAACGCCTCGTCGACGATGAAGGCGTCGGGCGGCAACGGCGCTTTGCCCGCAGCGGCGTTGTCGACGACGTAGGAAAGCTGCGCGACGACGTAGCCCTTGACCGCGCCGTCGTGGATCTTGGGAACGTTGAATTCTTTGGTTTTCTTCAGTTCCTTCGGCGCGGTCGGCTCGACGACCGCCGGATGGGCGGCCATGGCGCGGAAATGCGTCGTCGCGTAACCCGCCGCCAGCGTCGTCAAGCAGGCCCAGAATCCGATCATGATGATGCGGATCATTGGTCAGCCCAGTAGCGGTCCGAGTAAGTGCCGTCGGACTGGCTGTCGCGGATCGCCTGCGTGATGATGTCGGAAACCGCGCGCGCGGCTTTCAATTGCGTGCTCAGCAGGCGACGGTTGGTTTCGAGCCGCTTCTGCAGGTCGCCGAGCGCGGCGGCGAGCGCCGGGCCGGGCCGCAGGCCGGCGAGATTCGGCGCGTGCCGGTTGAGCTCGAGCAGGCCCTGGCTCTTGCGGTGATTGAACGCTTCGTAGTCGATCGGCCCACGCCGCGCGATCGCCTCGTTTTCCTCGTCGAGAGTCCGAGCGAGCCGCTCGATGACGGGCAGGATCGCCGCCGCCGGCGACTGCGGGCGGCCGCTTGCGGCGACGCGCAGGACCGCGCTCACGAGCGCTTCTCGCTGGCGAACAGGACGGCGCCGCTGTCGACCTCGGCGCCGATCGGCAGCGCCAACGAATTGGCGCTCATCTGGGCGGTGGTCGCGGTGGTCGCGGCGTCGGCGCGTTTCGCCTTCTCCAGCGCGTCGCTGGCGGCGAGCGGGTGGCTGGCGAACAGGCGCTTGGCGATGCCGAGCGCGTCGCTCTTGGCCATCTGCCGCGACACCTGGTCGGCGAGCATCGACTTCCACATGTCGCCGGCGAGCCCCTGGCCGAACACCGTGCTCGCGTCCTTCGGCAGCATCTCGCTGACGAAGCTGTTGAGCATCACCGCCTCGAATCCGGTCTTCGCCTTGGCGGCCTTTTCGTCGGCCGCGTCGGCCGCAGCGGAAAAGCGCGCCCGCGCGTCGGCCGCCGACGGTCCGATTGTTGCGGCGGGCGCAGTCTCGGCGAGCGTGTCGGAGAAATCGGCCGTGTCGGCGGCGGCCGCGCCGCTGAGCGCGTTGAGGCGCTGCGCGACGGCGGCGGCCCGCGTCGGATCGGCGGCCTTGGCCACCTCCAGCACGATGTCCGACGAAGCGTCGATAGCCATGGATTCCCCGTGGGTTTCTCGTGGAGCGAACATCCGCCCGCAGGCTTACGCCGAGCTTGACGGCGACTTGCCGAGCGAGTGCTCGATCAGCTCGGCGAGCGCCTTGCGCTCGTTCTGGTCGCGATACTTCGCTTCAAGCTCGTCGTGAGCGCGCTCGGCGAGCTTGGCGCGCGCGCCTTCCTTGAAGGCCTGGCCCGACTGGGCGGCGTAGGCGGCCTCGGCGGCGGCGATCTCCGCCTCGAGCCGGCGGATGCGCCGCATCGCCGCTTCGGCCGGCTGGCCGTAGGCCGAAAGGCCCTCGCCCATCGCCCCCCACATCGCGCGCTCGTCCTCGACGAGCCCGTCACGGCGGCGGCCGATCTGCGCGAGCCGCCAGGTGGCCAGTTCGTGCAGCTGCTTCTGCAGCTTGCCGATTCGCGCCAACGTTTCCAGCCGCCGCTTCATCGTCGTCTAACCCGTCTTAAGCCAGGCGGCGAACGCATTCATGAACTCGGTCAGCATCGGCGGGGCGGTGAGATAGAGCAGCAGCAGGCCGCCGGCGACGATGAATGGCGTCGCGACGTAAAAGATGGCGATCTGCGGCGTCAGGCGGTTGATGAGGCTCATCGCCAGGTTGACGGTGATCGCGTAGAGGATGAACGGCGACGTGATTCTCAGCGCGACCCGGAACGACTCGGCGAGCATGCTGGCGAACTGCCGCAGCGAATAGCCGGGATCGAAGTCGGCGCCCATCGGAATGGCGTGATACGAGGCGACGAGCCCGCGCAACGCTTCCCAATGCGCGTCGGTGATGAAGATCAACGCCGTCGCCGAAAGGACGATCAAGGTGGCGAGCGGCGGCAGCATCTGATTGGGCTCGACCTCGACGCCGAACGGATTGGCGAGGCCGAGCATGGCCGACGCGCCGACCGCCATCGCCTCCAGCGCGAGGAATAGCAGGCGGCCGAGGATGCCGATCGTCGCCCCGATCGCACTCTCGACGACGATCAGGCGCAAGGCCGGCAACGGTTCGGGGCTGAGCGAGCGCAACGGCGCCTGATCGATCAGGATCGGCGACAGCGACAGCGTCGTCGCCACGGCGATGAACAGCCGAACCTGGACCGGGATCTGCGCGCTCGACCATCCCGGCATCAGCATCAGACAGCCGCCGATGCGGCAGAACAGCACGAACACAGCCAGCGTAAGGTTGGGATCGAACAGCCGCGTGATGTCGCCGTTCGCATCCACTAGGAGATCGCGCCCAGCGACTTGACCTCAAACCCGCGCGCGATCTCGAGCTGCGACAGCACGGGCAAGGTCGGGAACATGCGTTCGATGATCATGCGGACATAGGTGCGCGTCTCGGCTGTCGTCACCAAAGCGAAGACGTGTTTATCCTCCATACGCTTGCGGATCGCGGCCGACGCTTCGGCGGCGAACTGCTCCATCAACCGCGGATCGATGTCGAACTCGACCACTTCGCCCTTGGCGTCGCGCTTCAGGCTCTGATGGAAGACCATGTCCCAGCGGTTGCCGATCCTGAGCACGCGCAGCACGCCCTGATCCTGGATCTCGCCGCAGATCTGCTGCGCCATCCGCACGCGTACGTGCTCGACGATCTGTTCCGGCCGCCGCACATGCGGCGCGACTTCGGCAATCGCCTCGAGGATGAGACTGAGGTTGCGGACCGACACCCGCTCGCCCAGCAGCAGCTTGAGCACCGCTTGAATGCCGGAATAGGAGATTTGCGACGGGCACAGCTCGTCGACCAGCCGCTTGTACTCAGGCTCCAATCGATCCAGCAGAGCGCGCATGTCTTTGTAGGACAGCAATTGGGCGAGATTGTTGTGAATCACCTCGCTGAGATGCGTCAGCAGCACCGAAGCGGCGTCGATCGGTTTGAAGCCTTCGCGCTTGACGTCCTTGAGATAGGCTTGCGAGATCGACATCGCCTTCATGCCGAAGGCGGGTTCGCGGACGTCGTCGCCCGGCACGTTGGGACGGCGGCCGTCGCCGACGATGACGAGGAACTCGCGGGTCTTGAGCTCCTGGGTGGCGACGACGGTGCCGTGAATCCGAATCTGGTAGGTCTTGGCCGGGGCCCTGATGTCGTCGGTGAGCTTGATTTCCGGCACGACGAAGCCGTATTGACGCGCGAACTTGCGCCGCATCTTGGCGACGCGCGACGCGATCTCGTCGTACTGCGCCAACAACGTCGCGGTCAGTTCCTTGCTCAGGCACAACTCGATCTCGGCCGATTTCAGCTGCTCCTTGATTGAGCCCTTCTGCTCGGCGCGCAACTTCTCTTCGCGCGCGGCTTCGGCCGCGACGGCTTTGGCGAGATCCTTGGCCTGGCGGTTGGGAATCGCGACGCCGACGAAGGCCATCAGGCCCCCGAGAAACGCGAAGGGGAGGAACGGCAGACCGGGAATGACGCCGAGCACGAACATCATCAGCGCCGCCATGAACAGCGCGATCGGGTAGCCGCTGAGCTGGCCGAGCACCGCCTTGTCGGCCGAGCCGCGCGTGCCGCCCTTGGCGACCAGCAGGCCGGCGGCGAGCGAGATGATCAGCGCCGGAATCTGCGAAACCAGTCCGTCGCCGACCGACAGCTTGGTGAAGACGTCGGAGGCGGCGGAGAGGGTGAGCCCGTGCCGGGTGACGCCGATGACGATGCCGCCGAAGATATTGACCGCGAGGATGATCAGGCCGGCGATGGCGTCGCCGCGGACGAATTTCGACGCGCCGTCCATCGAGCCGAAGAAGGCGCTCTCCTCCTCGAGTTCGCGGCGGCGCTGCTGAGCGACCTTCTCGTCGATCAGCCCCGACGACAGGTCGGCGTCGATCGCCATCTGCTTGCCGGGAATGGCGTCGAGGGTGAAGCGCGCGCCGACTTCGGCGATGCGGGTCGCGCCCTTGGTGATGACCAGGAAGTTGATGGTGACGAGGATGAGGAAGACGATGATGCCGATGACGAAGTCGCCGCCCATCACCAGGCTGGCGAAGCCGCCGATGACGTAGCCGGCGGCGGTGATCCCCTGAGCCCCGTGGGAGAGGATCAGGCGCGTGGTCGAGATGTTGAGCGCGAGTCTGAGGACCGTCGCGACCAGCAGCACGGTCGGAAAGGCGGAGAATTCGAGCGGCTTGTTGATCCACAGGGCGACCATCAGGATCAACACCGACAGCGCGATCGAAAACGCCAAGCCGAGGTCGATCATCGCCGCGGGAACGGGGAGGAAGAACAGGCACAGGATCAGCACGATGCCGACCGCGAAGGCGATGTCCTTGCCCCCGCGGCCTGCAGCCGGCACGCTCGCAGCCGTCGCCAACGACATTCCGGGCTCTCCCCAACGCTTCGTCGACGACCATGCCCGGCGAAGCTTGCGTGGGTCTCGCCGACGCGGCGCTGAAACCGCGCGCGAGCGGCGAACGAAGCCGCTCCGCGTCGCGGTCCGCGCCGCGCGTGGAGGGCGACAGACCTCGGCCCAACCGCCAAGCGACATTTCAGACGGAGCCAACGCCGAAACTTGACATCCCGCCTTGGCATGGCATGACGTTCGCACGCCGCTTGGCCGGAATGCGGTCATGCGGGGTGGACATGCCCTGCCGGAAAATTAAGCCGACGGATAAATTCCAATAATGGCTGAGCAATGTCCAAGTTTGCGAATAAGCTTCATGAATTGCTAATTGAACGTCTGCTTGAGACTTTCGTTACCCTTGTCGCCGTCGATAAAGACGCACGGATTGTCATTCTAAATAAGAAATATGCTGATATATTGGGAATTTCTCCAGAAGCCGCCGTCGGACAACCTGTGGAAAGCATTATTCCAGGTTCACGAATGCCATGGATCGTTCGGTCGGGCGAGACAGAGATCGCCTCTGTTTTCGTTTTGAAGAATGGACGGCCGATTGTTTGCAGCCGTCTGCCCATCCTCGACGGCGACAAGATCATTGGCGCTGTGTCGTTCGCGACCTTCACGGAAATGGACCAGTTGCATTCCGTGGTCAATATGTATGAGCAAGTTAAAAATGAACTGAAACTGGTCAAGCTTGAATTGCGGCAGTTACGCGGCGCGCGGTACTCGATAGATCAGATCGTTGGCGAAACCCAAAGCATAATCTTGATGAAAGATCTCATCAAGAAATTCTCGAAGACCCCCTCCAATCTACTCATCTCGGGTGAAACCGGGACCGGCAAGGAACTGGTCGCGCATGCGCTTCATCAGGAGGGGCCGCGTTACGGCAACTCGTTCATTCGGCTGAATTGCGCCGCGATTCCGAAGGACCTGCTCGAATCCGAGCTCTTCGGCTATGAGGATGGCGCCTTTACCGGCGCCAGGAAGGGTGGGAAGCTCGGCAAGGTGCAGGCGGCCGACAAGGGGACCTTGTTGCTCGATGAAATCAACGAGCTCCCCCTGGAGCTCCAAGCAAAACTGCTGCGTGTGATCCAAGAGCGAGAGATCGACAAGCTTGGTGGACTGAAAAGCATTCCGGTTGATTTTCGCTTGATCTGCTCGACCAACAAGTCGCTACCCGATCTGATCGCTGCAAAGGAATTCCGGGAAGATCTGTACTATCGAATCAACGTCCTTGAAATTTTCGTGCCGCCCTTGAGAGACCGCCGCGACGACATCCCGATGCTCGCGCGTCACTTTATCGGTCGGATCAACGCGGAATTGGGGTTGCATGTCGAAGGCGTCGACGGCGACGTTCTCGACTTGCTCCGGCAATATGACTGGCCAGGCAACGTGCGGCAACTGGCCCACGCTCTGGAACGCGCCGCCAATCTGAAGGGAACCGGGTCACTGTCGCTGGATTGTTTTGAGCACATCCGCGTCCGCCTCAAGAACGAAGCGACGTCGCAGGCCCGTGACGATGGGTCGTTGACGACCATGCTGGCGGGGGTCGAGAAGGACAGGATCATCTCCGCTTTGAAGTCGGCCCACGGAAACAAGGCCAAAGCGGCCAAGACCCTGAAAATGGATCGAAGCGTCCTCTATGATAAGCTGAAGAAATACGGGCTCAATCAAAGAGAACCGTGATCCGCCGCCATGCGGCGACGTCACGGCGGAGCGCTCGCGCCGCCGTGCAAACCCGGCCAATTGCGGCGCTCGACTGCGAGGCGAGATCAAAGGCGCAGGAGCGACCCGGGACCGCCGCTCGGGCGTTCAGGACGGCGGGAAACGCGGGGCGCTTCGATCATGCGGCGCGCTGCGTCAGCCCAAGAATCGCGCGCGCGTCGTCTGGCGAGGCGATCTCATTGTTGGCTTCCTTGATCAGGCGCGCCGACCGTTCGACAAACTCGGCGTTGGATAGCGCCGGACGCTTCTTCGCATACAAGACGTTGTCTTCCATGCCGACCCGAACGTGCCCGCCCATGGCGATCGCCGCAAACATGATCGGCAGATGGCCAGCGCCAATGCCGAGCGCCGACCAAGTGGCGTCCGCCGGCAACAGGCTCTTCAGGTAAACGAGGTTCTCGACGGTGGCGGCGCTGCCGCCGGGAGCGCCCAGAACGAACTGGTAATGGCAGGGAGCCTTGAGGACGCCTTGCTTGAGGTAATAGACGGCGTTGTAGAACATGCCGGCGTCGAACACCTCAATTTCTGGCTTGACGCCGTTCTCCAGCATCACCTTGCCGAGCTTCTCCAGAAAGGCCGGATGATTGACGAATATTGTGCTGTGCGCCCAGTTCATCGTACCGGCGTCGTAGGAAGCCATGTCGGGCTTCAGCTCGATGAGATGCGCCATCCGGGTTTCGTCGGTGGCGTTGAGATCGCCCGACGTCGTCAGATTGATGACGATGTCGCACTTCTCCCGGATCAACGTCACCGTTTCGCGGAACCGTTCCTTGTCCATCGTGCCCTTGCCGTTCGCATCGCGCATATGCAGGTGGGCGATGCCGGCGCCCGCCTGCCAACACGCGTAGACGTCGTCGGCGATCTCGCGGGGATTGAGCGGGATGTTGGGATTGTGTTCCTTGGTCGGCCAGGCCCCTGTCGGGGCGACCGTGATGATGGTTTTCGGCATCGGAGCCTCCAATATTTCCAATTTATAGATTGAGCACAACTTTGTCTTTGCAACTGTAGCGGCGGGTCCATAAGACCACGGCCTAGAACGCCAAGGCGCATTCTTTGGCGTACTTCTCCAGCAAGGCGTCAAATCTGGTCAGGTAGCTGAAGTCGTTAACGCCATGTCGGTTCTGCGCATCCGTCACCAGCTCGACAACCTTGTCGTTGAACGGGGTGGGAATGTCGCACTCGCGGCCCTGCCGGCAGATCACTCCGTTAATGTAATTTATTTCGCATTCGCGGCCCTTTTCCAGATCCTGCAACATGCTTGCTTTCAGCTTCGCGTGCGGTCCCCAGATCTTCCGGTAAAGAGGCATCTTCGAAGGAATGTCCCTTGCGCTATTCAGCTCGAAGAACCCCAGATCCTCGCCCTGCATCTCGACCAACCGAACGCCGCGAGCGTGCGCCACGGCGATGCATTCGTTGGCCACGAACGCCAAACACGTCATGGCCTTGGGATTCTCAAGCACATCGCCGAAGGTGCAGCCGAGCGCGGCGGACATGCCGCTGAAGGTCGAGTTCATCAGCACCTTCGTGAACTTGATCCCCATGAGATTGTCGCGGATTTCGGTCGCGCCGACGCATTCGAGGTATTCCTGAACCGCGTTGAGCCGGGGGCGGACGACGCCGTCGATCTCCCCGATTTCGAAGGCGAATTTCTCGACGGTTGCGTAGCTCGAGGTGAGCGAGGAAACGCCCGGTTTCAGCCACGTGGCGCCGAAGCCGACCGCGCCGCCGATCGTGCGTTCGCGGCCGATGATCGAGGCGACCGAATCTTCAGGGATGCCGTTCTGCAGCGTGCAGACGACGCTGCCGCGGTGCAGGTGCGGTAAAAGTTGCGGTAAGACGGCATGGTTGTTCGTCTGCTTCGTCAGCAAGAACACCAGATCGTATTCGCCGGTCATCTGATCCGGGGCGTACGCCGTCACTGGGACGTTCAGCTCAATTGCGCCGGTTATGGTCGCGCCGGATCGGTTCAGCGCGTCGACGTTGTCTTTATAGGAATCGAACAAATCGATCCGCCTGCCGCCCTTGGTTATGAGCGCGCCGATGATTGTGCCGAGGGAACCGATCCCGATAATAGCCGCCCTCATAATTTGTCTCCTTCACTTCGGTTGGCGACGATTGCAATTGAGGCGGCCTCGGATCCGCCGGTCGCGAATTGCGAACGCTCGGAATGGCGAGCGCCGTCTTCGCCCGGCTATGCGGATCGCCCGCCGCCTCCATGCATCTGGCGCATCTTCGATTTACAGCCCCTGCGGGAAGGCCAGGAATGCAATGCTGCCGATGAACAGCGCGTACAGGAAAATGGCGAACGTATACGGCAGAATATCCTGGAACCTGACCTTATAGGCGGCGAGGAACGGCAAGGCCCAGAACGGCTGGATTAAGTTCGCCAACTGGCCGCCGGTGCTGTAGGCGTTGACCACGTGGGCCACCGGAATGCTCAATTGCTGACCAGCCGGGATAATGTACGGGGCTTCGATTACGAATTTCGAGCCGCCCGACGGAACAAAGAAATCCATGATCGTCGTATAGATCATGATGATCCAGGAATACGTTCCCGCCGTGGAAATAGAGAGGAACCAGTGCGTGATGATGCTGGCGAGTCCGGAATTGCTGATGATGCCGAAGATGCCGGCGTAGAGCGGAAACTGAATGATCACCCCGAACGTCGTGCCGACGCCCTGCTTCACCGATGCGGTGAAACTCCGCGGCGAGCCATGCAACACCATTCCCAGACCGAAGAACGTGAAATTGATGATGTTGATGTCGATTTTCGCCACGCCGTTGGTCGCCACGAAGCGAACGACCCAAACCAGGAATCCAACCCCGATCACCGTCAGCAGGATTCGCGAACGTTCCCACCGCTCGGCCGGTCGGAAATCGTCCCGCTCTTCCTTCGCCGGGAGATAGGTGAATTCGTTGTAGACGGCGTCGCTGATCTCGACGGCCCTTTCCTTCTTTGGCGTCAGGAGCGCGAGCAGAAAAGGAATCGTGAGAAACTCGAAGAAGACGAGCACGAGGAGGAACGGCGACAGGGCGGTCTGCGTAAGGGGAAGGACTCCGCCAATGGTCTTTTCAAGAAAGTTGCCCGCCGTCGCCGCCAGCAGCGGCGCAGACTGCGACGGTCCGTTCGCCATGATGAGGAACATGCAGTAACCGGCGGCGGCCAGCAGCGGATAATGAATTCCCATTCCGCGCTTGCGGATTGCGACTTCCTTGCCCATGACGACGGCGACCATCAACCCCACCGCCCAATGCAACCAGGCGATGAACCCAACCGCCAGGCAGAAGACGATTAGCGTCGCCTTAGGCGATTTGGGTAAGTCGATCAGCTTGATGAGGCCACTCTTGATCAATCTCGAATCCGCAACGACAAATCCCGTTATCATCATGACTGTCAGTTGCATTGCAAACGTAAGCAGCAACCAAAATCCCTTAACGTAATCATCAAGCAGCCCGAGTGGGCTATGGTCGGTGAACACCATGCCCATGATAAAGACGATGATCGTCAGCGCCGACACGAAAACCATGGAGTCAGGAACCCAGTTCAGACTCCATTCCGTGAAGTGATCGACAATTCCAAATTCCTTTTTAATTGCAGGTTCGACTTCCAAATTGACGCCAGACATGGTATCCTCCCAAATTATCTCAATTTTATTTTGCGCGATTGACCTCTGGCGGAAGGATCAGAATATTGAGCGTCGCGCCGTCTTCCGCCTGCGCGCCGCTGGCCCGTGCTTCCGGTGGGAGGCGACGGACGGGCCGTCGCGCAACGCCGCCTAGCCTTCCCGCTGGCGGACGCGTTGCTCCCCCTCCCGATGATTCTCGCTTGTGCGGATGCGACGCCGTCCGCCTCGTTTCAGCTGTCGAACCTCGGCGACGGACCGGCGGCCGGGCGCGGGATGTCGAGCCGGCAAGAAACCGAGACGGCCTCACCAACACCAAAAATCATCACGACTTTCTGTTGATTGCTATAGTCACGACAACAATCTCTCAGCATGCGGCGTGCCAGGACGGATCTCCGCGTTATTGCTAGAAATAGAGAGATCATTTCATCGGCTGAATGTTGGGACTTCCTACATTTGGGCGGCCGCGCGTAGGGAATCCCTACATTTCCCGTGCGCCACACTGCGGAGCCAGGCGCGCGCCCCTTTGTTCGGCCGCGCGCTGGCGTCGCGGAGGAAGCCGCAATTCGACTTGATTTCGGCGTTTCGGCGTCGGGGCCGCCGGCGACGGTTATGCAGCCGCTGACCGCTGACGCGGGCTCACGGAGGCGACGGGGACCAACGACGGCAGCCGCCGCGACGCGACGGGGCGGTTGGCTGGCGTCTCGTCCGAACGCCGCGCCGGCGCCGATCGGTGAACGTCCTCAGCCTCCCGCGCCGGGCGAACTCGCCCGAGGCCGAGCGCGCCCCGGCGGCGCGCATCCTGCGCGCGGCAGCGCCTTCTCGGCTGCGCTTGGCCGCGTTCTCCGCGGCCGCGCGGGGACGCTAGCGCCGGTTCACCGCCCGAAGCCGTGCTCGATTCGCCCGTAGACGTTTTCGGTGAAGAGGTAGAATTGCCCGCCGACGAACGATCCGGTCAGCGCGACGACGAGAAAGATCGTGATGATCTTCGGCACGAAGGTCAGGGTCATCTCCTGGACCTGGGTCAGCGCCTGCAGCAGCGCGATCGCCACCCCGACCACCATCGCGGCGCCGATCGCCGGTCCGCCGCCGACGATGACCATCCACAGCGCCGACTGGATGACGTCGAGCGCGTCGGCCTCGTTCATTTCACCGTCACGCCGTCGCCCAACGTCACCGTCGAGCCGTTGGCAAGCGTCGCAGTCGCTCCCGAAGACGTCACTTGTACGGAGGTGACTTGGCCGGAATCGGTCGTCGTGCTCGTCGTTGCGTCCGGCCCGGAGATGGTGCTACCGACCGCGAGTTCCGCCTGGCTGATCTGGTTCGAGGTCAACAGCGAAGCGAGCGTGGTGTTGGTCTGCACCGCCTGCCCGACCTGCGAGATCGTCGCCAGCTGGCTCACCATCGCGGTCGGATCCATCGGCTGGGTCGGATCCTGGTTCTTCATCTCAGCCAGC
>Ga0181519_10002734_pt1 | contig 14765 bp, 28 predicted proteins | sample PEATcosm2014_Bin_26_FD_121102 | JGI IMG/M metagenome (GOLD analysis project Ga0181519, IMG submission 121102) | Peatland microbial communities from MTU Mesocosm Facility, Houghton, MI, USA - PEATcosm2014_Bin02_10_metaG | ecosystem: Environmental > Terrestrial > Soil > Wetlands > Peat | place...
AGACACTGAACGAGAGCTTGCCAAGTAACAACGTTCGGACCAAATAAAATCCCTGGAACACGCTTGAGGAGATCCATTCCGATATTCGCTGTCGTACTTTTTGAAACGACTCCCGGCGGCGCGACGAGTACCACATAGAAGTTACAATACCATCTGAAGTAGTATTGATCGATGAAGCATCTTCTCCTCAAAGCTCCTGCTATTACAGAAACTCCCACCCACCAGTACATGTGTCTTGGCGCCTCGCCGTAGCCCGAATATTTGACGAAAGCCGATAGCCAGTCATCGTGATTCCTACTCACAATCCCCCCAAGACTTGGGAGAGGTTTTAACGCCGACGGGGATGATTAAGGGGTCATCGCCGTAGGGGATGCGAATCGAGCACTCTTCGCGGATCTGGTCGGCTAGCTCCGGCCGGGACGTGGGGAACTGTCCCGCGAGGGAGTCGTGGACTTGGAGGAGAACGTCCACGTCAGGCAGACGAGCATCAACATTAAGGTACCCCAAATTAATACAGATGGCTGTAGTCGATTGGCCGATCCACGCGAAGGCTTCCCGGTAGACGTTGTCGTCAACGCGGTCGAAGAAAGTGCGTTGGAAGCCGAAGGCATTGCGGACGCGGGAGGTTCGATTGATGGCATCTATAATCCTTTCTTGCCACCCGCGGATCTCCGGAAATTGGCTAAAATACCATGCTTGTACTCGCTCTGCTTCTGCAATACCAAGTCCCAGACGTTGAGCAAGATTCTTCGCGCGGCCTCCGTAGTTGGTGCCGTGACAGAAGCTTTTGAAGAGTTGTCGGCGCGGGTCCAACTTGGTGATCCCCGAATCTTTGTAGTACGTCCGAGTGATTTCAGTATACGGGTCTTTACCTTCATGGAACCACTCCTTCATTCGCGCGCAGTTGGATTCCCAGACCACAATTCGTAGGTCCGAGGAAGAAAGGTCGATGTCAAAGAATGTTCGGCCGGGGTCGGGAACAATCACCCTCCGGAGATTCGGAAGCAACCCACCACCCTTCGACCAATTCTGGAGGTTAGTCCCATTGCCCCACACATTCTCCGAACTTGAGAAACGGAAGGTTGTAGTGCCGCCAATGTTGTAAGCGCAGCGAAGCCGACCATCCGGGTCGGTGAGAGACTTGAGAAACGTACCTGTAAATACCCCAAGAGATCGCATCTCTGCCATTTTCTGTACGATAGGCCAGAGAAGGGGTTCTCTAAGGCCGATTTTGTGGAGCGTCTCGTCGTCAGTAGTAACGCCTCCTGTCTTTCGATTGTGATACGCTGCTTGGCCCATTTCTTGGTAAAAAAACGTGGCGACTTGTTTAGGAGATTGAATGTTGATCGGGTGGCCGATAACATCCTCAAGCCATTGCTGTCCCGCAACCTCTGCGGCCTGGAGAGTATCAAGCATTTCTGTCCGAAGCTTCTCATCAACTCGGCACCCCTTTGTCATTGTTCGGAGGACTGGGTAGAAGAGGGACATTTCCATGTCGTGGGGCCTACGCAGCCCCATGCTATCTACGACCTTTTGCTGCGCGGACCAGATCTCGAAGGTGCGGCAGCAATCCTGCGAATTATATTCCCACAACTTTTCAGATCCAGTACGCATGATTAGGCGTCCTTCTTTTCTTCATTATCTTTCCAGAGATCACGCGCCTCGCGTTTCCACTGAGCATAGTGCTCGCAGTAAAGGGACGCGAGATAGTCTAGCGCCTTGGGTTGGCCAGGGAAAAGAACGTGCTGACATAACATGGTGTCGTACTTGAACCGGGGGATGAAGTGCCACCACCGCAGGATGTGCTGGACGTCGTAGATGAAGTTTTGGCCGATGATTTCCACACTTGGATGCGTAAAGACGCGATACAGGCGGAGAACAATCTCGGCTTCCTCGTCGAGGGACCAGTAGCCATCGGAGGATTCCTCACAAGTGAAGGGGATGCAAATGGCGTCGGACTTCGAGGTCGCGATGCCGATGCAGGTGATGTGGTGCTGCCGCGTCTCGATGTCAACGGCGAGGGGGAGCCGCGGAGTGATTCGCGCCGGGATCGGTAAGCCGTAGACCCGCCGAGATTCTTCGACAAAGACGGCCCCTGCGCGGCCCAAGGAAGCCTCTAGGGCGTCCAAATACCCGACGACCGCCCCGAACGACGGGCGAATTAGGAAAGAGAACTGTGGAGCTTTTAGCTCAGGGAACGTGGCTTCGCGGGAAGCCCGGCGTAGATCGTGAACGAGGGTCGGCCGCCAAGACCACTGGCGCAGGACAGCCGCGGGATGGTAAGTACAGAGTATTTTCCGTCCGGGAGCCGCATCACTGACAAGAACTGATCCTCGCCATTCCGTGATGCCCCAGCGACCTGTAAGAGCCCAGAGAGCGGCGTTGCCCAGCGCGATGACCAATGTCGGATTTGCAAGGTTTATCTCCTTGAGGAGAAGGTCGTATCCTTCCCGTACACAACGAAGGACCATCTTATCACGAAGAGGCACATGAGAGGGGGTAACGTCCTTTTTCTTGAAAGCGATAAAAGAGCCCAGATCGTTGTTGGGTGGGCGAATTCGAATGAGATTCGTGATGAAGCACTCGTTCCGGTTGATTCCCGCTTCAGCGAGCATCTTAGTAAGTTCATTGCCTGAGGCTCCCATAAAGGGGAATCCGGTGCGTTCTTCCTCGGATCCGGGTGCTTCCCCGACGATCATAATCCTGGCCGGTATCGGCCCACTTGGCATTACTTGCCGAGACATTCTTAATCCTTAAAGAGAGTTCTTGTAGGCTTTGTGCCATTCGCGCACGATGGTCTGCTGGAGAGATTTCTTAAGCGCAAAAACTTGGCGCGCGGCGATCTCGTCGTAAGCAATAACGGATAACCCCCAAAGATAGCCTTCTTGGAAGGCTGCTTCGTTAGGGGTTAGGTCTTGGTTGGGGACCCACAGTTTGGGTGCCACCGGCATGATGTTCGCCGCCTTGACGATGGCGGGTGCCGCGCCGAGCGCGAGGATTCCTGCGAGGAAACTGCGACGTTCCATTATAGTCCCCACCTTTCATCTTCCGTTGCCGCTTTGTGGAAGAAACTACCGGGAACATCTGTAGGCACATCCCGCCATTCCCAACAAAGCTGGTGCCATATGCCTTCTTCATCGCGTTGGGTAAGCTCCCACGCTTGCTGTAAAACACCCGCCGCGCTCCATCGAATTGGTATTAGAGGTTGCCAAAAAGCTGCCATTTAATCCCATCCTTCATCTTTTTCCCCTTGGGTCCAAAAAAGGGGCTCTGGACTTGGCCCATCGTCCGCGTCTAGGTAGTTGGGAGGCTCTTCAACCTCTCCGCGCAAATCGCCGCGTTCTGGGGGCTTAGCTCCACCCCAGTTGCGATTAGCTTTAGTTGATGTGCTGCGGGGAATATGGTTCCGGTTCCAGCGCATAGATCAATAACTTCCTCTCCAGGCTTTGCAGATCGTTCAAGCAGATCAACGTAAACGCTAACGGGCTTCTGAGCACCGTGGCCCAGGTTCTCGTCGCCGCGGCAAACAATAAAGTCTGGTCCCCATTTTTGAGTAGGTTTTGTGCCTTTGATTGCATAAAGGATATACTCTGTAGATTTCCACGGACCTTCCTCTTTCCACGGCGCGCGTACAGAAGAAGTTCTACACATGACAAACGGCGTGCGAAATACACGGAAGCCCATCGCGGAGAAGATGGAACGGAGTTCCACGAACTTCTCGAAGTCACAAAAGACATAGTGGTGGGAGTTCTCCGCGCCGACTCCCCAGAGCTTGAGGGCGAGGCACTTCATCAAATCAGGCCACTCGGTCGCAGAGTCGTTGTAGGTGTGGCCCGCTACCGCGCCCATCGCAACACCCCCCGCGTCCTGCATCTCGATGCCATAGGGAGGGTCGGTGATGGTGACAGTATAGCGACCAGAGGGAAGGTCGGCGGAGTTGAAGTCACCGATAATGAGGCGGTGCTTTTGGGCCAGGACTTCTGGCGGGAGCGACGCGCCGACGATCGCGAGGTTGTCTTGGCGCTCGCGGGTCTTGAGGACGGTAAGGGCATCCTTTAGCGTCTTAGACTTTGCGACTTCGGGATTGTTGAGGTGCTTGGCGACGAGGAGTTGCTGGCGCACCTTGTCGTCGAGCCCGCCGCCATCGTTCTTCCCGTTCACTTCGAGGGCGATTTCCTTCGGGGTAACGGGCGCGCCGCGTTGCATCTGGCGGAGTTCTTGGAGCTTAGCAACCGCCTCGGCTTTTTCTTGCCACGAAAGATCCTCGCGTATCGTGTTCTCAGCAAGTTCGGCTTCATATACCTCCGCGGGGGAAAGCTCGCCCAACTTAACTACTGGGATCTCGCCCTGGAAAACTGGCGCGCCATGGTACTTGAAAAACTTGCCGAGGAAGTGGAGCTGCTTCATCGCCTTGATGCGGCGTTCGCCAGCGACGAGGGTGCGGCCGTCGTTCTGGACGACCACGGCGTGCATCAGGCCAACGACCTGGATGGAGTCCGCGAGGTCGGTGATCTTTCGCGGGTCGAACTCACGCCGTTGGCGGTTCGGCGGGATGACGATTTCTTCGGATTTGATAAAGTCCATAAGGGCTCCAAAAGAGGGCGCGCCGTCAAGAATCTGTGAGCTTGATATTTATCCGGCACACGCGCCCATTAAGTTAGTGCGACAACTCCACCAGCGGCTTTTGTGCGAACTCCCCGCAGATATCCATCGCACCCACCATCGGCCGGAAGGCTTGGATCATCAGGCCTTGGGGCGTCGGGATGGCGTGGACGGTCGGCGGGAACCGAAAGCAGAATCGTTGAAGCTCCTTACGATCGTTGGGGAGCATCTGGGAGTGCTTGCAGTCGATGCAGCAAGGATCCCCGCTAGGCTTTGGCATAGGACTTCACTTCAGCCTGCGGCTCCCCTTCGTAGATCCGGTGTTCGACCTTAATGGTCGCCACGCGACCGTCGAACGCGCGGAACTGCGCGGGGCCGGAGTTGAGGCCGATTGCTTCCCGGAGCTTCCCGAGCTTGACGTTCTTGCCCTTGCCCATGTCGGGGCGGCCATCCTCGCCGAGGTCCAGAAAGACGGAGTCGAAAACGATGCCGTTGGGCAGGTTGTCGATGTTCCAGCGGAAGTTGAGGGCGACCCACTGCTTCCCGAAGTTCTCGCCGGGCTTGTTAACGGTGCCGTTCTTGACTTCGAGGTTGGACAGGCGGGCCACGTAGACGCCCGCGGGAACGACTTCGCGCTTGGTGGAGTTGGCTCCCGGGAGGGTGGCGTCGAGGAAGCTATCGGGATCAAAAGGAGTGTCATTCATCATCGTCTCTTTCATCAATTGAATCGTCAATTTCACGTTTCGCGAGTTCTACTTCAATCACGTCGAAGCCGTTCATACAGTCGATCATATTGAACAGACTGATATCAGTCCCGGCGATTCGAACGTCTTGGACTTCATCATGGGCTGGCTCGTCTGGGCTCAGCTGGGCACCCCCTTTCTCGTAAGCTCCTGGATAGTAGGAGTAGTGGATAAAATCTACGTCGAGTTCCACGCCCTCGACGTTTAGGCGTTCGGTGAGGATCTTAGGATCGCGGCTCATGACTTCTCTCAGCAACCTTTCTTCCTTCCGCGCACGGAGGAGGTACATTATTGTGTGGAAAAGATCAAACGAGGGGTTACTTTGCGCTTTCCTCGCTTCGCTTTTTCCAGGTCTTGAGGATCGCAGCAAAATCGGGACGGATTTTATCCGCGATGGGGAGGTTCCGGGTTTTGAGCGTGACACTAGAGTTCTCCGTGGACCACCAGAATTCCTTACCATCCCGGTAGGTGTAGATGAGGTCAGAGAACATCAAGGGGAGCTTCGGCGCGAGAGCTTTGCCGAGGGTGGACATGGTGAGCTTCATGCTCCCGGTGATCTCATCCTTTTCTTTCTCTACATGGGAGATGAGAACAAAACCACATTTACAATCCTGTGTAAGCATCCGCAGGATCCGTTCGATTTGATCCTGAGCGATTCCCCAATCCGACATGCTTCGCGCGGGTTTTGAACCAGCCACAAGGTCAAGAGCCGCACGGTTGATGCCGGTGAGAGCATCAATGATAAGGAATCTCTCGGGTCCCCACTTATTAACCGGACCCAATTTTTCTCCTGTACGTTCGTCCACGAAGTCATTGAGGGTCCTTAGGAGGGAGACGAATTGGTTGTATTTGTTCCGATTCGGGTCCGTCATGTCCGCGAGCATCTTGAAGCTGTAGGTGTTGATCTTCTCCGCGGTGTCGATCATTGAGGCGAAGTCACTCTCCGGGGGGCGGAGGATGTGCCACGAGAGGTTCGGCGGGATTGGTTTGCCGCGGTCAGTATAATAACCAAAGAGGCTTTCGATCCCAGGTTCGAGGGCAAGGAAAGAGACTGGGACTCCGGTTTCGACAAGGGTGCCGATGGAGTAGGTCTTTCCTGTGCCCGATTCGCCCAAGAGGACGATGTTGGGGCCTGCTAGCTCGCTCATTCTAACCACCTTTCTGTCTCAACCAACTCTAACTCAAGATCCCGGAGGTAAAGCTCCCGGGGAAGCAGTAAATCGAGGCCGGGGTAGTGGCCAGTTATGGTTCCCGGCGCGGGCCAAGAGGATTGACCGACAAGCCCGGGACACTTTTCACAGACCCACCGATCCGCCAGCCACTCGGTAACTTGGGGATCGAATATCCGTGCCCAGACACGACCGCAACGTGGGCAGTAGATGAGGCGGGATCCGACGCGACCGGGGTGACGTGTTCCTGTAACTGGCGGTGCTGGTAAGAGCGTGACATGGTTATCAACCTCCAGGAAGGGCTTCATTGGGATCTCGGAGGACTGTTTGCGCGCCGAGTTGGATTTCCTCCTTTTGGTACGCGCGGACGTGGGCGAGGAACCGTGCGTCGTGGGGGAGGAGGTAGGTCCAGCGGGATGGGTACGCACGGGCAACGATTTCCTCGGCAGCCCCGCGGGTGGGCGCGTCAAAGACGCAGAAGTATTGGCCCATGTCACTACCCATGGCGAAGATTAGAGCAAACTTCATGGCGTTGCCTCGACGACTTTCAGGGGATTCCACGGACGGACTTCATAGTAGGTGTCAATCCACACTTGGGGATCCTCGACGCTACAAAGCTGTTTGTAAGGGCACGCGCCATAGGCGTTACACGCCTCGGACCAGTTCTTCCGAATGGGCGCGCCGGCTTTATACCTCCCGATGGCTTCCTCGATCTCGCCCATCGTGTCGGCGAACCACGCGTCGATCTTCCAGTTCGGGGTGGGGATAATAGCTCGCTGCTGTTCATACTTAGTCTTGAGGATGCTTATCCCGCTGACTATCATCCCGGCCGGCGGGATCCCAAGCTCGCGGAGGGCCCAGCAATACCCCACGAACTGCCCGCGCATTTCCCACTGCTTCGACCACGAAGAACCCAGGCTAGAGGTGGTCTTTTCATCATTCGGGTAAATGCCCCCGGCGAACTCTACCACCGCGTCGAACCGTCCCGCCAGAACCAAAGGCTCACCGCTATCAGGATGATTAAGCGGAAGCGGAATAGCAAAAGAGAACTCGACCGCTGGTTTGCCCGCGAGAGTAATGACCCGCGCCGGATCAGAATCGAGGGGGTATTCGCTGAAATAAAACTCCAGTGCCCCGACCATCCGGTCAAGACTCTTGGCGGAGCTTCCGGGGTCGAAGTCTCCATATTCTTTGATGAGGGCCTGGACGCCTCGCGCGAGGGATTCATTTGGGCTCCGATTCTCACCATAGTAAGAGAGGCGGGTGACTTCGAGGGCTTTGGCAAAGGCCGCGCCGGCGTGGAGATGGACGGAGGTGCCTTTGATCTTGAGGTGCTGGACGTGGGAATACTCGAACTGTTGGCGACAGGCGCGGAGCGAAGCGAGCATGGTGCTGTCCCAGATAACCGGGAAGTGAGAGGACATTTCAGAGCCCTTTCAGGAGGTCTTTAGAGCTGACGTTGAGGATCTTCGGGGCGGCGGGCTTAGAAGCACTCGGGGTCCTGACCGCCGACTTCCCGCGGTGCTCACGACAGTATGCGACCGCAGCCTTGGCATCGTCCAGAGTCATTTCCCCGCGGAGGGCTTTCTGGCGCATCTGTTCGATCCAGTTTCGAAGCTCCTCTTGATTCATTCGATAGTTCCTTTATGTAGTGATCGACTGCGGTCGAGATAAATTTGGAAAGGGCGCCATAGGGAACCCGCCCTTCTAGGTCAGAATAGATGAGAACCTCGATCCGCGCCCACTCTGTTTCCGGGAGGGTGATGGTGCGTTGGATGGGTGGGATGATGGGGGGACGGCGGCCCACAAAGGGATCCTTTCGGCGGAAGAAGGCGGGATCTAAGTTTATGTTAGACCGCGGGATCTAGGAAAAGTTCCCACAAACCTACAGCGTGACGAAAAATAATACTTCGAGGAGCATCCAGATAAGGCCGGCGCCGCAAATGAAGCCGATGCCGGTGGCGATCCGGGGGATCCAAGGATCTTGGGGGAATTGGCTCACGGGAGCTTCTCCCCTTGCGCACCTCCGGCGGCGATCCGATATGTACCTTCGTCACTTACAGTTTGCCAATGCCCATCTAACCATTGTTGTAGGCGAAATAATTGTCCAGCTATCTCAAGCATTGGAAGCGAAGGTCCGTCATTAACGATTCTTGCTAGAGACTGCTCTGGCACCATCACCATCCCCTCGGGCGCTGTGGGCAAGGCGGCATTCCAGTACACACAAGCCGGAACAACTGTAGCAATCGAATTGCCAAACTCGGGCGTGACCGTGGTCGTAAGGAATGCCTGCTTATGCGTTTCCAGATCCTCCCAACTGAGTTCTACCTCTCCTTTCTTTGGGAAGTAGCAGGCGGAAATTGAGTGCGTTGCTTTTGGCTCCTGCGCTGCCTTGATCTGTGCTTCCAGCGCAGCTACGCGCTGTTCGGAGACCTTGAGCATGTATCGAAGCGCGAGCGCATCTTTGTCGGCCGATTGCTCGGCGGGTTGCACGGGTGGGTCGGAAATGTCGTCGTACTCCGCGATGCGGCGGCGTGCTTCTTTCGCCCAGCAGTGGCATCGTTCGTCCTGATCGTCGCTGTCCGGCTGGCATTCATCGCACCCCGTATCTTCGTCAGGCGTCGCCGCACGCAACAGCCGGATCAGCGCAGCGTTCTCATCCGCTAGGCCGTGGTTGGCCCTGCGCAGCATCCGTGCGTCGGCTGGCGTGCAGCCTTCGCCTACCGCCCCTTCCGATTGCGCTGCTGGCTGGCGGGCGCGAGTGTTCCAGGCGTCGATCACCAATTCATTTCGGTATCTATTGGGTACGCTAGCCCCGCATTTCCCACAGTTCACGGCGAATATTTCGTCCCCTTCGTGAAGTCTGTCAGACGGCCCCGCGTAATTTCCAGACACGTTCTTAGCCGTCCCGCCACAAAACGGGCACGGCAGCAGCTTTTGTACGTCGCTCATGTCTTATTCTCCGGGTTGCGGTGCGGAATACTTCTGGCAATAGCGAAAATGTGCGGCCCTAGCGTCCTCTGCCGTCGCATTACGCTCCCCGTCAATTTCACACGCGTCGGTCAAAATCGGCTGCCCGCCGCAAGTGCATCCAGCCTCGTCGCAACGCTTTACATTGCGGAAAACGTAGGTTTCAAAGAAAGAGTTCTCGCGAGCGCCAAGCGTTTCCATATTTCCCATCTTTCCGTTTTCTTTGCGCCGCATGTCCCCCACAGTAGAAATCAGGTAGGTGCCAACCTTAGTGGTCATGCGGAAGCGACAACGATCAGCGCAAATAAAGTGACCCGGATAGCCGAACCATTCCCACTCCGGCTCTGCGGGCGATGGGGCAGCGAGGAGGGCGCGACCACGTTCGATTGAGGCTTTGTAGTCCTCAATCATTTGATAAAACACTTTGTCAGACCACGCGGATTTCTTTCCACCACCTTCTAGCAGCGAAACCGCAGCCACCAAATGCGCAGTAACGTCGATAAGTACTTCCCGCGTTTGCTCTGCACTCGCGGCAGCACGGTCTGCAAGGATGGCGGCGCGGGCGTAGGCTTCGGAGTACTCCTCGATGATGCTTCGGCAGTTGTCATCTTCCGGATGCCATGTCGCAAAAAAGTGGGGCGGCAGATTGATCGGCGCGTCTTTCATGGCAGTTTCCCCGTTTTCCATAAATCGTCTTCAATTTTGTATATCGCGCGGAATACCTCATTTCTTCCGCTCTTCATGTACGTTTTGCGTTCAATCTCTATGGCTTCGTAAACGCGGGCAGCTTCTGCATAGGTAGCAAAGTGCTGGACGTACATACTGCCGTCCGATAGCGGAATTTTGGCTGTCCCGTCTATTTCGTTTTCGCCAGTCTTTCCCTCCCACGTCCATTGAACTGTAGCCATTATTCCTCCTGTGCGTTCGGTGCGTCTTCGGTCATGCTGCCTCCTTTTTAGGCATAGCGTCCAGCAGTAGGGCAATCGCCGATTCCTCGGTGGGTGCGTTGACGACGCGCAGGAACATGGCCTTTTGCGCCGCCCACGCCGCCCACGCCGCCCACGCAGCATCCCCCGCCGCAGCCAGCGCCGCAGCCCACGCCGATTTCAGTTGATCGCGCGTTGCCGTGCCTGACGCGAACGCTTGCGCAACGTCAAGTGCGTGCAGCGAGCGCGGATCTTTCATTAGGTGTTGAACCTGGCGCGCACACCATACGGCATACAGCCGCCACGCTCGGTCATAGTCCACCGAACGGCAGCACCAAAGCGCGTCGTCCAACCCGTTGCTCTCCATGATGACCGAGAGCGGCAGCAACTCATCATCGGCGCCAGTCTTACCAAGGTGGCGCAGCAACTTCTCCCATCCGTTTTTGCAGGGCGAGTGCTCACGGATACGGTTTAACGTGGTGCAGCAAGTCATACCAAATCCTTTCCAAGAGCGCGGATGCACGCCGCAACATCTTCCAAAAGGTCGCGCTGATCTACGGCGTGAGATAGTGGCATCCCTGGCTGCTCACACACCTTTGCAGCCGCCTCCAGCACCGCAAGCGCAACGGCGCGACGGTCGGCAAGGGCGTAGGCGACAATCGCTTCTTTTACAACTTTGTAATCCCAACTGCTTAATTCGTAGTCTGTTTGGGGCCACTCAAACGAATCCAGCGGGATCTTGCTCAGGTCAAGGGTTGGCATAGGGCACCATGTAGCAGTGGGTCCACGGGCAGTGTTGGCGCGTGGGTCCGAGGGAATGGGAATGGAGGTGGAGCCACAAGAAGAGAATGGTCATTTCTTTTGTTCCTTCGAGAGAAGGCGTTGGGCCTTGGCGTCCTGGTGGGGAGCCCACACCGCGAGCAGATAGGCCAAGAGGGCGCACCAGAGGAACCCGGCGAGAAAGGCGGTGGCGGGGACGTAATGGGGATCATTCCTCATCATCAAGATCCTCCTCATCTTCCCTCTCGGCTGCCTCGTCCGCATTTTCTTGGGCACAATCTTCGCAGAGATCGTGGCCAGAGATGTCGCAGTAGAGGAGTTCTTCCTTGTCTGTGTCGATGTTGCGGCCACACTGAGGGCATTTCACGAGACTCATGCTGACCTCTTGTAAAGGATGGTGATTTGGGAAGGGGAACGGTGGTAGATTGCAATATCTGTGCCCCGGCGTTCATCATAGATGATCGCATACGTCGCGCCATACTCGTCGCTCTGGAGGTGCCCTACCACGTTCATACACGCCGAGTAGGGGTGGACGCTTTTGGTGCGCTTGACGAGCTTGTCGCCGATGTGGTAGTCTGTCCAGATGGTGCGCTTAGAACGGGATGTCATCATCGTTCCGATCGGTGGGGGCGGGCGCGGTGTATTCGATGGCGAGGAGTTCTTGGATGCGCTGGTCGATCTGACGCACCTTTTTCTCCGCGTCGGCCCGAACCTCTTCAATCTCGTCTCGAAGTTTCGAGATGATGGCGGGACGCGGGTCGAAGTTGTCGGGGACTTCGATATCCAAGCTGACGGGACCGATCAGCGCGCGGTGGGTGGAAGTGTACGAGTCGAAGGTGGCAAAGTCATACGTCACTTCTTTGTCGTACCCATACGCGAATGGGAGGTTCTGGTACAAATACCCTACTAACTTTGCTTTCATCTCTAGCTCCTAAATGCACCATAAGGTGCGTGGACACGCCTACACACCGACCTACGGTCGGCTGGATTAACTCTTTCGACGTTCGATCAATCCTCGAACAAACGATCGACGCTCCAACGCGAACCTCCGTTCTTGGATCTTCGCGGGACTGGCGGGATGTTCGACGAGGTGGGCCATTAGCTGTGCGTCCCGGTAGTCTTGGGCATAAGAACTGTCGCCCAGGGCTGCGCACTCCCGCGCCACGGTCCAGTCATCGCCCCACCTCGCAACCGCCTCAGCTACTGGCTTCATTCGAACCTCCTACGCGGGAGAAGAAATCATTGAGGGTGGCTTCAGAGTCGGACGAAGGCGTTGGTGCGTTGGATTGGCGCGCCAGCGCAATTAGCTGCGCGTCCTTCTCCCCACCCGCATCATACGAGAATTCGATGACCACCGAAGGCTTAAAGGCGAGGCCGATGGATACTCGGCGGGCGGGATGGTCCGGCGGGAATGGCTTACGCCACGCATAGAATCGAGACTTGATGCGCCAACCCTGTTTCGAGGACCCGCACTCCACGGCGAAAGTTTTCCGCGCCCCCGCGACGAATTCATCCACGAGGGTTTGGAACTCTTGTTCGAGGGTGGTCATCGCTGGATCGCTCCTAACATCAGCGTTAAATCATCAAGCGCTGCATTAACACGATCTTCCGCCGGGGGATTATCTGTGGGATAAGATTCTTCGATCACCTTGATGGCGTTTTTCAGGGCGCGGACCATCGAAAGGCTGTTCTGCCCCGTTTCCGGGGCGAACGTGAGTACCGACGGTAAATAGTTTTGTTTCATGACCCATCCCCACCGAGTCTGCGACGCTTGACACTATCAGCGATGATATGACCAACGCGCTGGATTAGATCCCTGTCGTTTGTGGCGCTTTCGAGGGCGTCCCGGATGGCTGCCGCAATGGGCCGTTCGCCTGCACATTTCTGGCACCACGCGAACATCGCCAAGGCTTCGACCGACCGAAGGACCGTGCCGGGAGGGGGCAGGTGGTCCACGGATATGTAGTGCCCCTTTCGCTCCTCGCGCATCGGGACTGGCGCGGAGACGTGCTCATACCCGCAATTGCTGCAGCGCTCCCGGCGCGAAAGCGCGACCCAAGGCCGAGGGTCGGCGGCCGCAGCGATGGCACTATTTAGATCGTTCAGGCTCTTCAATTCTGTCTCCTCACGGTCTAAGGTCCGTGGAACCTATCCAGCAGAGCTACCCCGTCCTGCACGCCAGCCTTCGGCTGGTGGGTAGCTCTACTTGAGAGGCTTAAAGATCCTTGTACATTCCCTGCGCCCAATCTTGAATCGACGTTACTAGCCCATCAAAATCTTCGTCTGGGCCAAGTAGGTTGGCAAGAATTAGGACTGTGCCGATGGGACATGCGTATTCTTCGCTCAGTTCCATTAGGTACTCTTTCCGCGACGCATAGCCGTTATCGGTGTATACGCTCATTTTTCGATCTCCGCGTGAGAGGCTAATTGGTCCCGAACGGGCCACCATCGATCAAGGCGGTTTCACAGATGTAACGATCCCGCAGGTTCTTACTCGCGGCCCACTCATTCGCCTGGAAAACGTACTGTTTCGCCATTCCCTCGTCCGTAAACACGCGCACGGGGATTGCTTGAAACATTATCACAAAGACATCCATTTTTTTCTCCGCGCCGTCTAGGGTGGCGAACCCGTTCGGCGGGAACCCCGCGTCAGCAGGGTGCCCACCTAACAGGCTCCGGGATTACAGGCCCATCAGACCAGACTTGAGAGACTTGGCGGTTTCGCCCGCCTGGGCGGCCTTCTTCGCCAGTCTGGCTTCGCGCGCCGCGTCGCGGAGGGACTTGACCGTGGGGGCGAAATCAGGATCCGCTTCCATGGTATCCCATGCGTCCCGCAGGGCCGCTGCGCGCTTCTTCTCATCCTCGATATGCGCCACCTGGGCCTTGAAGTGATTGACGACGGTTGCCACGTCCTTCCCGAGAACCTGGGCGATAGCGCGGGCCACGATGCCGCCGCCGGGTTCCGCTTCCCCCTCGCCGCGACCGACGTTCCATTTCCCCTCCTCATACGCGGAAGTGATTGCTTCCGCCCGCGCTTTCGCGGACTCGGGCGTGCGTTCGCTCGCCTTAACCGCCCCGATCGTGTTCCGCGTCTTGGTTTCCCACCCGAACCGCGCGAACGCGGCATAAAGGGGGTGGTCCGCGTCAAATTCTTGCTCGATCACCTCGCCGCTTTGGGGAAGCTCCACCACCCCGACGAAAGCCGCGGGGTTGCCTTCGACCAACTTGACATCCACCTTGAAGAGGGGATTTCCGCCTGCGATTGCCATTTCTGTTTCCTTTATTCGATGCTCGCGGGATCCGCCGCGCCGGTCTTTCTGTCTACTCACCTTAGAGGGATGGTGCGCCGATTGGTTCCCTCCCGATATACCGCGTTCGCGCTAGTCCGAAAGGATGATAGGAACTACCCTACCCTTACTCCCCCCTCCCTTCCCCTACTCCCCCGCTCCCTCCCTCCCCTAATACCTCTACAACCCTAATACCTGCCGGGGGCCATCTTATCACCCCTTGGTCTATCGCCCAGGTGCCCACGTGCCGCCCCTAAGGGTGTGGGCCGCGCAGAGGGGGTGTGGTTA
>Ga0181519_10002737_pt1 | contig 14737 bp, 13 predicted proteins | sample PEATcosm2014_Bin_26_FD_121102 | JGI IMG/M metagenome (GOLD analysis project Ga0181519, IMG submission 121102) | Peatland microbial communities from MTU Mesocosm Facility, Houghton, MI, USA - PEATcosm2014_Bin02_10_metaG | ecosystem: Environmental > Terrestrial > Soil > Wetlands > Peat | place...
CGATGGCGTTGACCTGAATGCCCTTGACGGCCCACTCGTTGGCCAGGGCCTTGGTGATCTGCGCAACTGCTCCCTTGGCCGCGGCGTAGGAGGGTACGCGGATTCCACCCTGGAAGCTGAGTAAGGATGCGATGCTGATGATCTTGCCGGGGGCGTTGCGTGCCATCATGTCGCGACCGGCAAGCTGGGAGAGCTGGAAGACAGCAGTTTCGTTGATCTGAATGACCTTTTGCCAGTCGGCCAGCGGTACGTTGACGGCGTCTTCGCGCAGGATGATTCCCGCGTTGTTGACCAGGATGTCGACGCGACCGAACTTAGCAAGCACGTTGGTGAAGAGGGCCTGCGGGGCACTGGTGTCGGAGAGATCGGCGCTGAAGGCGGCGGATTTTCCTCCTGCCGCGACGATGGTATCGGTGGTCTCATTCGGCGGTCGGACGTCGTGGGTGGCAACGGCAGCGCCGGCCTGTGCGAGGGCGATGGCAATGGCCGCACCCATCCCTCCGGCCGAGCCGGTTACGAGGGCGATCTTGTTGTCGAGGCGGAAGGAATCAAGAATGTTGGACATGATAAGGACTACTCTACGCTGGCCCCGGCGCTTCGGGCAAACCGGATGGGCCGAGAGCTTGTGAGTGCGATCACTCTTTTCCGTAGGCCTCTCCGCTACAATGGGGAACGTTGTCTCCTCGCGGCGCGAGTGGGCGTGGAGACCGAAGGAGACCCATGAAACTGGTTCAGATGGCCGACCCCGTGCGCTATGCGCGGATGACGAGCGCTGAGTTGCGCGAGACGTTTCTGCTGGAAGGTATGTTTACTACGGGCTGCATCGATCTGGCTTATGTAGACCTCGACCGCACGGTGATCGGATCGGCGGTGCCGACTACAGACGCACTGACCCTGGAGACGCAGCCGGAGCTGCGCGCGGAGTATTTTTTGGAGCGGCGCGAACTGGGCGTGCTGAACACCGGCGGGCCGGGTTCGGTCAAGGTGGATGGAGTCAGCTACGACTTAGGCAAGCTGGACTGTCTTTATGTAAGTCGCGGAAGTAAGTCGGTGACATTCACGAGTAAGTCGGCGACGGAGCCGGCGGCATTTTATTTATTGAGTTATCTGGCGCACACGGAATACCCGACCAGGATGGTGAAATTCGCCGAACTTAAGGGGCTGGAGCTGGGATCGGCAGAAACCTGCAACAAGCGTACGATCTACAAGGCAATCCACCTGGAGGGTATCCGGAGCTGCCAACTGGTGATGGGATTCACCCTGCTGGCGCCGGGGAGCAACTGGAACACCATGCCCGCGCACACGCATATGCGGCGGTCAGAGGTGTACTTCTACTTCGACGTGGAGCCGGACCAGCGCGTGCTGCACCTCATGGGGCCGCCGGACGCGACCAGCCATATCATGATGGCGGACAAGCAGGTGGTGGTCTCGCCGGGGTGGTCGATCCATGCCGGGGTGGGAACCAAGAGCTATGGGTTCTGCTGGGGCATGGGCGGAGAGAACCAGAACTATGCGGACATGGATCTGGTCGCAATTAAGGACTTGAAGTAAGTCGAGAATTGAACGTTGCCAGTTACCAATTAGTGTAAGGAGCCTGGAATAAATGGCGGACGGCAAGAATAGTCTGATAATTCGCAGCAAGGACGAATGTAAATGGGATATGGTGAGCCTGGGCGAAGTAATGCTGCGGCTCGATCCGGGCGATGTGCGCGTGGCCACGGCGCGCCAGTTCCAGTTGTGGGAGGGCGGCGGCGAGTACAACGTTGCGCGCGGACTGCGCCGCTGTTTTGGGATGAAGACGGCGGTGGTGACCGCGCTGGCCGACAACGCCGTTGGACGGCTGATTGAAGACCTGATGCTGCAGGGCGGCGTGGACCAGTCGCATGTGAAGTGGGCGAAGTTCGACGGCGTGGGGCGGACAGTGCGCAATGGGCTGAACTTTACCGAGCGCGGATTTGGCGTGCGCGCTGCGGCAGGTTGCAGCGACCGCGGCCACACCGCGGCGAGCCAGATGAAGCCGGGCGAGGTGGACTGGGACGAGATATTCGGCAAGGAAGGCGCGCGCTGGCTGCATACCGGAGGGATCTACTGCGCGCTGAGCGAATCGACCGCCGAGGTCGCGAAAGAAGCCATGATTGCGGCCCATAAGCACAGGGTCATTGTGAGTTACGACCTGAACTATCGCGATTCGCTGTGGAAGTCGATTGGCGGCAAGGCGCGCGCCACCGAGGTGAACCGCGAGTTGGCCAAATATGTGGACGTTATGCTGGGCAACGAAGAGGACTTTACCGCCGCGCTTGGCTTCGAGATCGAAGGTGTGGGCGAAGTCCTGGGTGCGCTGGACTCGGGCAGCTTCAGACGGATGATTGAGAAAGCAGTGGCAACGTTCCCCAACTTCAAGGTGGTGGCCACCACGCTACGCCACGCCAAGACGGCCACCATCAACGACTGGGGCGCGGTGTGCTACTACCAGGGAGCGTTCCATGAGGCGCGGCCGATGCCGGACCTGGAGATCTTCGACCGAGTGGGCGGCGGAGATTCGTTCGCGTCGGGCCTGATCTACGGCTTTCTGAACGAAAAAGGCGCCGACTGGGCTGTGAACTGCGGATGCGCACACGGAGCGCTGGCCATGACTACTCCCGGCGACACTACCATGGCGACATTCGACGAGGTGCAGCGCATTATGAAGGGCGGCGGCGCCAGGGTGCAGAGGTAATTCAGGGATCAGGAAACAGAGAACAGGAGAAATTATGCAGAAAGCTGAAGTTCTGAATACACTGCGCGAGATCGGCCTGGTGCCGGTCCTGCGCGCCGAGAGTGAAGAGCAGGCGCTGGCGCTGGCAACGGCGGTGGCAGCGGGCGGGGTCAATGTACTGGAAGTCACCATGACCGTGCCGGGCGCGTTCCGCGTGATGCGCCGCCTGGCCAAGGAACTGCCCAACATCCTGATCGGCGCGGGGACGGTGTTGGACGCTGAAACCGCGCGCTTGTGCATCCTGGAGGGCGCGGAGTTCGTGGTGAGTCCGACGCTGAAGATTGCAACCATCGAGATGTGCCATCGCTACGGCGTGGCTGTGATTCCCGGCGCGCTGACGCCGACGGAAGTGCTTACCGCGTGGGAGGCGGGCGCGGACGTCGTAAAGGTATTCCCGGCCAGTTCGATGGGCGGGGCGAAGTACCTGAAGTCGCTCAAGGCTCCGTTGCCGCAGATCGAGCTGGTGCCCACCGGCGGCGTTTCGCTGGCCACGGCGGCGGAGTTTCTGGAGGCTGGGGCGCTGGCCCTCGGCGTGGGAGCGGACCTGGTGGACCCGAAGGCCATCCGGGAGGGTCGCCCCGAGACGATCACCGAGAATGCACGGAAGTACCTTGCCATTGTGCAAAAGTTCCACGAATCGCGGGTGCAGTCCGCCGGTTGAGCTTATCCTTAAAGCTACGCTCCCGGTTCACGGCGCAGATGAGAACCAACTTGCAGCATCGGGTGCGATTCCAATACGCGTAACCGTTGCAGAGCAGCACGAAATTTCTCCCGGCAGAACCAGGAATTCATGACTCGGAACAAAAAAGTGATCTGCCCCAACTGTAAGAACAGCACTGCCATGCGCGTGCAGCGCAGCGGCTTTCTGCAAGAGAGCGTGCTGGGCCATTTGGGGATTTTTCCATGGAAGTGCGGTTCGTGTGGAAGGATGTTCCTGTACCGCAGCCGTGGCTACCATACGCGGGCGAGCAAGTTGGCGCGTAAATCCAGCTCCACGGACCCCAACAAGGATTTCCTTTCCTAACAAGAAACCTGCCTGCAATCAGTCTTGCGGCGGTTCAGGCTGGCCGCGGCGGCTGGCTCACCCACAGCAGAGGCTGATGGATAGGCAGGGTGCGCAGAATGTCGGGCTCCGCGGGGTCGGGCGGCAGGATCTTCCATAGCGCTGCGTACTCCGGCCGCTGATAGGCACGCGCGGTCAATAGCAGACTGACGCGCCGCGCGGGGAGCTGGTCGAAGTACTGAGCATCGGCGCGGAAGGGCCACAGGGAACGGTCCGCAATGAAGGGAACATGATAGGCGATGGCCGAGCGCATACCTGGGCCGTCGACCAATTCGACCTGCCACACGCTCTCGAAGCGGGTGGAGAGCAACTGGCAGACCGCGGCCATCATGTCCAGGTTGAAGAGCGAGTCGCGGTAGGGCGTGCCCGAGGTAAGCTCGTGGGGAAAGCTGCCGTCTTCGGCGATCTGCGCGCGCAGGGTTACGGTGCGGAAGCGGTGGCGCAGATCGTCCAGCGCGCTGGATTCGGATTTGGGAGCATCGCCGGCGGGAGCGGCCAGCAAGCTGTAGGCGCTGGCCTGCAACAGCCACGAGGTGCCGTGGTGGTCCTTGCGGTCGCGCGCCAATGTGGCAAGCCGCGGACCGCTGTCCTGCTCCTCGGTGAGCCAGCGCAGGTAGTCTGCAAACCATGCGTTCAGGGCAAGCCGGTCAGCAGGGCTGAGCGTCGCGGTGAGGAATGGGATGGACTGCGCGACTTCGACCAGAGGCAGCGTCTCCAGAATACCCTCGAAGCTGCCGCTTACGGATTGGCCGCGAACGACCTGGCCGTACTCCAGGCGCGGCGTCATGCGGGTGGTGGGATCGACGAACCAGCCACGTAGCCAGAGTGCGGCGTGCTCCGCGTAACGCCGTTCGCCGGTGAGCAGGTGTGCCGAGGCCAGCGCGGGCACCGCCAGTCCCAGGGTGAAGAGCGCATCACGGTGCGAGGTAAAGGGCGGCGGCAATGTACCCGTCTTGGACGATGAGCCTGTGTTGCGCGGAGGACTGCCTTCGGCCATTGAGGAAGGATCAGCTTCGGAGTAGTAATCGTGCGCCGAGCCGGGGCTGCGCGGGCATTGCAGCGACGTGATGGGCGTGGGCGGCTGGGTGAGATAGCGCTGGGCTGCGGCGAGGATGCGATCGCGATCGATGGCGGCTACGTCGGGCCGGGTCGAGGTTGCGGACGGGCTGGACTGTGCCGCGAGAGCAGACGCACGCAGCACACGCCCGCGCGAGAGAATCAGGGCCGAGGTCGCGCGGCAGGAGTCCACACAGAAGGCCCTGCGACTGGGTAACGCGCTCGATTTGTACGTCCAAGGCATAGCGGGTCAAGATGCTTCCTGAGGCGTGTTGTGGCCGGCGGATGCTTCGCGGTATCAGCCTTAAGCGCCGTCACAAGCATCCTATGCGTTACGTATCGTAATTTGAAGACTGCCCTGGCCCGGAGTTTCAAGTCCGGAAACGGCAGGTGCGGAATGATCCTCGGCTTAGGACATCTTGAAGCGACACGGATAGGGACGACGCTGGTAGCGGCGTTCCTGGCTTCGCTGGTGGAGTGCGTCGAGGCACTTACGGTGGTATTGGCCGTTGGCAGTGTGCGCGGATGGCGCAGCGCGCTGACTGGAGCGGCGACTGCGTTCGTTGTTCTTGCAGGGATTGTTGCCGCGATTGGCCCACTGTTGATGCGGATTCCGCTGCACGGGTTAACGCGCATTCCATTTCACATGGTGCAACTGGTGGTGGGCGCCATGATCCTGCTGTTCGGTATGCGCTGGCTGCGCAAGGCCATCCTGCGCTGGTCCGGGCTGATTGCAATGCACGACGAAGAGGCGGCGTTTGTCCGCAGTGCGGAGGCGATACGCGAGGCGGAGGCCAGCATTGCTCAGCTTCCCAATGGTACGCACAGCCTGGACAAGTTCGCCTTCAGCGCAGCCTTCAATATCACAATGCTGGAGGGCACGGAGGTTGTCTTCGTGGTGATTGCGTTCGGCGCCGGTGGAGCTGGATTGCTGCTGCCCGCCAGCCTGGGCGCGGTCTCAGCGCTGCTGGTTGTGGCCGCGGCGGGTTTCGCGCTGCACCGTCCGCTGGCGCGCGTGCCGGAGAACAAGCTCAAGTTTATGGTCGGAGTGCTTCTGTCCGCTTTCGGGACGTTCTGGGTTGGTGAGGGCATGGGGGCCGTGTGGGCTGGTTCGGACCTGGCGATCCTATGGCTGATGGCGGCCTATCTCGTCGTCGCGCTGTGCCTTGTGCCGCTATGCCGCTCCCGTCCGGCTACGGTGGAGGGATAATGCGCTGGATCAAGTCGATTGTGCGTGAACTATACGGGCTGTTCGTTGACGACGGCAGTTTTGCGGGTGCGATTGCGGCATGGCTTATACTCTGCGTGGTGGTGATGTCGCGCGTGGCTGCGGGAGCGCGGTGGGCCGGGCCAGTGCTGTTTGCTGGACTGGCGTTGATCTTGATTCAGAGCGTACTGCGGTTCGCGCGGCGACACACAAAATAGATGAGTACCAGGTGCGCCGTTAAAACTTCACCTTAAGAGTGCAACCCTTCGCGGAGCTTTCGCGGGCCAACTCCAGTAGCTTGATGACGCGGTAGCCGTCTTCAGACGTGACAGCGAGCGGGGCCGCGCCGAGGATGGCGTCGCGCACGTTGGCATAGAAGCCGCGATAGTCGCCCAACTCGGTCTTGACCTGATGCGTGACCAGGGTTGCGGGATCGGCGGGATTAGGCGCGACGGTGAGCGTGCCCCATGCCGACTCGTCCTCCTGCAGCCAGACCTGCTGCGAGCCCTGCACAGGGACTTTTGCGCCGCCAACCAACGCGGGCTCCTGAGGATCGAGACCATGCTTGCGAAAGCTGCCTTTGGTGCCGTGGAGCAGGAAGCGCGGCGCGTTGTCACAGGCCAGATAGCTGGTGCGGCAGTGCGCAAGCAAGCCCTTTCCATTTTTGCCTGGATAGTGCAGCGTTATGTCGAAGGCATCTTCGATGGCCGTCTGGTCGCGATCAGCGCGCACGCTGGCGATGATGGCGTCGGGAGGGCCGAATAGTGCTAACACCTGGTCCACCAGATGCGGGCCGAGGTCGAAGAGCATACCGTTGGCGGGATTCTCCGCCTCCTTCCATGTGTTCTCGCGGGGGATGGGGCGGAAGCGGTCGAAGTGCGACTCAAAGGTGACGAGACGACCGACGGCCTCTTCCTGCAGCAGCTTGCGAACGGTCTGGAAGTCGCCATCCCAGCGGCGGTTGTGGAAGGGAATAACCAGCAGCCCCTTGCTCTTGGCTAGCTGGCCAAGCTCCAGAGCCTCTTCGCCGGTGGCCGCGAAGGGCTTGTCGATGACGACATGTTTTCCGGCTTCGAGACACAGCTTCGCCATGGCGAAGTGGGTCTCGTTGGGCGTGGAGACAACCACCATCTCGATGGATTTATCGCCCAGCAGTTCGTCGAGCGAACGAACGATCCTGGTTGCCGGATAAGCCTTGGCTGCCGCATCGCCCGTGCGCTGCAGGATGGCGCTGAGGCGCAGGCCGTTTACCGCGCTTACGAATGGCGCATGAAAGACGCGCCCGCCCAAACCGAATCCAATCACACCAACGCCAATCTCCCGCTCTGCCATTACGTCCTCCCAATCTCTCTCAATGCAGGATAAACCCTCCGGAAGCGAGTGTATGCGGCGTCCATTGCGGCGGTGTTTTTCGGCTTGATCGACTCCGCGATGTGGACCGTCTCGGCGCAGGCCGCCTGCACGCTGGGCCACGCGCCCACGCCAACGCCAGCTAGCAGAGCCGCTCCGAAGGCGCCGCCCTCTTCCGCTGCGAGCAACTCCACGGGTTGGCCGTAGACGTCGGCCTGAATCTGGCGCCAGAGCGGGCCGCGCGCTCCGCCTCCGCCCAGCCGGATCTGGGCGACGGGAATCTTAAGTTCGGCGATCAAGGAAAGAGTATCGCGCAGGCTGAAGGCCACGCCCTCCAGCACGGCGCGGACGAAGTGGGCGCGGGTGTGTGAGGCTGTGATGCCGACGAATGCGGCGCGCGCTTCAGGATCGAGATGCGGCGTGCGCTCACCGAAGAGATACGGCGCCCAGAGCATTCCATCGCTGGCGGCTGGAACATTTGCGGCTTCCGCTGTTAGTTCGTCGTAGGGAACGCCGGGGGCGAAGGTATCTCGCAGCCAGCGCAAGGAAAGGCCCGCGCCGTTGGTCACGCCCATCACATGCCACATACAGGGCACGGCGTGGCAGAAGGTGTGCAGGCGGCCGAGGCAGTCCATGGTGGGCTGGTCGGTAGCGGCGAAGACGACGCCGCTGGTCCCGATGGTTGCGGAGACGGAACCAGGCGCGACGATTCCCATGCCTACCGCGCCCGCGCCCTGATCACCCGCGCCCGCGGCCACCGGAGTTCCCACGGCCAGGCCGGTTGCGGCGGAGCCCGATTCGCTGATGCGCGCGCATATTTCGGGGCCTTCAAATAGGCTGGGAAGCCAGCTCAACGGAATGCCTGCGGCCTCGGCGACCTCGGCAGACCAGCGGCGATGCGTCACGTCGAGCAGGAGGGTGCCGCTGGCCTCCTGCATGTCGATGGCGAACTCGCCGGTGAGACGGAAGCGGATGTAATCCTTGGGGCAGAGCACGTGCGCGATGTGCGCGAATAGCTGCGGCTGATGAGTGCGCACCCAGAGCAGCTTGGTCAAAGTGAAGTTAGGCAGCGCGGGGTTGCAGGTCAGTTCGATGAGTCGGGCAGGACCGATAGTGCTGTTGAGCCAGTCGCACTCTGGCTGGGTGCGCTGATCGCACCAGATCAGCGCGGGACGCAGGACCTCGCCTGCGGCATCGAGCATCACGCAGCCGTGCATCTGGCCAGTTAAGGCGACGGCATGAATCTCCGCACCATCCAGTTCTGCGCTGGCAATCGCTCCGGCGATGGCTTCTCGTGCGGCGCGCCACCAATCTTCGGGCTGCTGCTCCGCCCAGCCGATCTGCTCGGAGCGGATGGGTGCATGCTCACTGGCTGCCGATGCCACCACGCGTCCCGCGCGGTCTACCAGCACGGCCCGCGTTCCCCCCGTCCCTACGTCGATTCCAAGAAGCATTGTGCGCTCCCCTCCTTATGCATCCAAAGTGTATCCGCTTCGCGGAAAAAGGTGCATGGTTCTCTTTTTTTTGATTCTGAAAATGGTGGGTTGCGCTCAGAACAGGTTCATATTTCAGTTACGCCTGAAGTCCGGGTAACATAGAAGGAATGATGCAACACAATGCAGTGTCGCCTGCCCGGAGGGCCCTTACGGCCGGCGGCCTCACTTCCCTGCTGCTGCTGGCTACCGCCGGTTACGCACAAGGAGGCGGCACCGGGGTCACATCTTCCACGGATGCCCGGGCAACGGAGGGAGCACTACAGCAGCTTGCCACGCCGGGCGGAGTGAACCTGGCCGCACCCAAGCAGGGCAGTTTTGGCGGGTCGCTGGTGGAAGGCAACGCGACGGACGCGGTGATCGACCTGTCGCTGGACGATGCCATCGCGCGCGGCCTGCGCCAGAATCTCGGACTGATTCTACAGGCCACCGCGCAGCAGAACGCGCACGGACAGCAGATGGAGCAGTTGCAGAATCTGCTACCCACCGCAACCGGCAAAGCCTCCATCGAGGTGGAGCAGATCGACCTGGCCGCCTTCGGTCTGAAGTTTCCCGGACTGAACCCCATCATCGGGCCGTTCCAGGTGGAGGACTTTCGCGCCTATCTGACGCAGAGCCTGGTGAATGTTCCTGCCCTGGAGAACTACATTGCCGCGAAGCACAATTTTGCCGCGGCCAAACTCACCGCCGACGACGCGCGCGAGATGGTGGTGCTGACGGTGGGCAACGCGTATCTGCTGTGCATCGCCGACGCTGCGCGGATTACTGCGGTCAACGCGGAGCTGGCCACCAGCAAGCTTTCGCTGGACCAGGCCACGGCCTCGCACGATGCCGGCGTGAGCCCTCGGCTGGACGTTCTGCGCGCCCAGGTGGACTACCAGAACGAGCAGCAAGCGCTGATCTCCACTAACAACCAGCTGGCCAAGGACAAGCTGTCGCTGGCGCGCGCCATCGGGCTGCCTCTGGACCAGGCCTTTCGCCTGAGCGACACAGAGCCGTACACCGCGCTGGACAATCTGGACCCAGCGGCAGCATTTGTGCAGGCACTGAAGAACCGCAAGGACCTGGCCGCGGCGAATGAGCAGGTAGCCGCCGCACAGGCGCAGATGAAAGCGGCGCGTGGCGATCAGCTTCCCACAGTGCAGTTCTCCGGCGACTTTGGCGACATCGGCCAGACCGTCGACCACTCGCATGGCTCGTACACAGCAACCGGCAGCGTCTCCGCGCCCATCCTGCAGATCGCCAAGACACGCGGCGAGGAGGACATTGCAGGAGCGCAGGTTGCGCAGGCCAGCGACAAGCTGGCCGATCAGGTACAGCAGGTGAACGCGGAGATTCGCAATTCGATCCTGGACATCCAGTCGGCGGCAAAGTTGGTGGAGGCGGCAAAGTCCAACATCGATCTAGCCAACGAAGCGTTGAGCGAGGCGCAGCAGCGCTTCCAGGCGGGCGTGAGCGACAATCTGCCCGTAAGCCAGGCGCAGGCCTCGGTGGAGCAGGCCAACGACCAGTACATCGCAGCGCTGTACCAGCACAACGCCGCCAAGCTCTCGCTGGCGCGCGCGCTGGGCGTGGCGCAGACCAACTTAAAAGATTATCTCGGAGGTAAGTAAACGTGGCAGACGAACAGAACCAGAGCGTCCCCAAGGCCGCCGACCCAACCGCCGAAAGCAATGGCATTGCCAAGACGGAGAGCAACCTCGACGACAGTACACAGACCAACGGCGGCCGCAAGTTCATTGTCATTGGCGTGGTGCTGCTGTTGGCCCTGGCCGCGGCCTTCTTTTACTGGCGCGCCACCTTTACCGAAGATACCGACGATGCGCAGGTGGACGGCAATCTGTACCAGATTAGCGCGCGCATCGCGGGCCAGGTCGTGAAGGTATATGTGGATGACAATCAGACGGTGCAGGCCGGCCAGTTGCTGGCCGAGATCGATCCTACCGACTACCAGGTCGCACTCGACCAGGCGCACGCCAACTTGGCCAGCGCGCAGGCCGACTACACACAGGCAACGGTCAACGTGCCCATCACGCAGGTCAACGTCGGCACCACGGTGAGTACGACCGCCAGCGACGTGCAGGGATCTACCGACATGGTGGCGCAGGCGGAGAAGCAGGTGGTAGCGGCGAAGGCTCGCGTCGATGAGGCCACGGCCAACGCGCAGAAGGCGCAGGACGATGTGGATCGTTATACCCCGCTGGTGCAGAAGGACGTAATCTCCAAGCAGCAGTATGACGCTGCCGTGGCCGCCGCCGCCGCCTCGAAGGCCGCCGTCGCCGAGGCAGAGGCGAATGTCCTGGCCCAGCAGAACGCGGTTGCCGGCGCGCGGCAACGCCTCGCCCAATCGCAGGCACAGTCCGATCAATCGGTGAAGAACGGCCCCGACCAGGTACGGGTGCAGCAGTCCCGCGCCGAGGCCGCCAAGGCCGCCATCCAGCAGGCGCAGGCCAAGGTCGATCAGGCGAAATTGAACCTTGGCTATACGCGCATCGTAGCGCCGGTGGCGGGAATCGTGAACAAGAAGAGCGTCGAGATCGGTGACAATCTGGCCGCCGGACAGGACCTGATGACCATCATCCCGCTGACCGACCTGTGGGTAACGGCCAACTTCAAAGAAACGCAACTGACCCACATGCATGCAGGGCAGACGGTCTCCATCAAGGTGGATGCCTACGGCGGGCGCAAGTTCTCCGGCAAGGTGACGCAGGTGGGCGGGGCCACCGGCTCCATGCTATCGCTCTTCCCGCCGGAGAACGCCACGGGCAACTACGTCAAGGTGGTGCAGCGCCTCCCGGTGCGCATCGACTTCACCAACCTGCAGCAGGAAGACGGCGACTACGTGCTGCGCCCCGGCCTTTCCGTCACGCCGGTGGTCGAGGTCAAGTAGCGGGCCGAATGGCATCGCCGATGAGCAGCAGCACGGGCGCGGGGCCTACTGCCTCGTCGGCGATCGCGGCCAGGGTGGTTCGTAGAACGTGTTCGTCGGGCGTTGTCGCCTTGGAGACGGCCACGCACGGCGTTGCGGCGTCGATGCCGGAGGCGATCAGCTCATCGGCCAGCGCGCGGAGGTTGCGTCCCGGCATATAGACGATCAGCGTCGCATCTTTGCGAAACGCGCCCTCCCACTTGGGCGTGAGTTCTAGCTTGGCCGGTCTATCTGGCCGCGGCGCTGCGTGATGAGCAGTGGCGAAGATGAGCTTGGACGCGGAGCTGCGGTCGGTGAGCGGAGTCTTGAGCGCGGCGGCTATAGCGAAGGCCGCGGTAATTCCGGGCACAATCTCGAACGGAATCGCGGCCTCGGTGAGCGCGGCAATCTCCTCGCCCGCGCGTCCGAAGATCAGCGGCTCGCCCGACTTCAGCCGCACCACGCTACGTCCCGCGCCCGCATGCTCCAGCATCAGCGCATGGATGCCGGCCTGAGTGATGCGCGGCTGCCCACAACGCTTGCCCACGGGAATCACAAGCGCGGTGGGGGAGGCCAGTGCGAGCACCTCATCGGAGACAAGATCGTCGGGCAAGATAACGTCGGCGGTTTCGATCAGGCGCAGGGCGCGCAGCGTCAGCAACTCCGCATCGCCCGGTCCCGCGCCCACCAGATAGACCACACCAGACTGCGCCGAGGTCCTCATGGCTTGTGCTCTTCTGGCGTGGGGATCGGATTGGTTTGCGCGTGGCGGCGAGCAAATACGCGTGTGGGGCATCCGTCGAAGCCGCACACATCGCGGCTGGCGAGTTGATGGAGAAGTTCGCGGCGCGCTTCGTTGGCGGGTTCGCGCTGTAACACCTCGCGGCGCAGATTGCCCAGCTCGGCCATCCACTCGCCGGCATCGAGCGGCAACTGCGCATCGATTTCTTTGCGTAGCCGCTGCGCCAGCGCGGGACTTGCGCCGGCAGTGGTGATGGCAATCTGTAACTCGCCGCGACGGACCACGGAGGGGAAATAAAAATCGCAGAAGGGCGGATCGTCAACTGCATTAATGAGGATTCCCGCAGCCTCTGCCTCGGCAAAGACGGCGCGATTGACGGTGGGAACATTGGTCGCAGCCACCGCTAGAAACTGCCCAGCAAGATCGCCTGACGCGTATTCACGCTGGTGTAAGACAATCTCGCCCGACTCAGCCATCGTAATGATGCGTGCGCTGGCCATGGGTGCAATGACGGTGACGCGGGCCTCCGCCGTAAGCAGCGAATCAATCTTCGACTCGGCGAGATTGCCCGCGCCAATGACGATGCAGGGCCGGCCCGTCAATTTAAGGAAGATGGGAAAGAGGCTCATAGGCCATTATGCGTCCACGACGTGGCGACCACCAGCGGGGGGAGGGTCGCGTTCGACGGACTCGACCACGGTGCCCGCAAGCTGGGCGCGGAGGGTCTCGTCATCGGTGCGCGTGAAGTAGGCGCGCAGGTCTTCGCCGGGCTGACGCGCCTCGAGGTACGCACGCAGGAGGCGCTCGATGGCCTCGGGGCAATCTTCAGCGGCCGCGCGGAAGCCGATCTGGCGAGCGATGCCCGCGTACTTGCCCACCGCGCCGCCCACGCAGAAGTAGAAGGCATCCACCATCTTGCCGTCCTTCTTGATCTTCTTTCCCTCCAGGCCAATGTCGGCGATCCAGCTTTGTCCGCATGAGTTGGTGCAGCCGGTGACATGTAGCTTGATCTGCTGGTCGAAGGCGGGCAGGCGCTCCTCCATCTCGCTGGTCAACCACTTGGAGAATGCCTTGGTCTCCGCGATGGCCAACTTGCAGAACTCCGTACCTGTGCATGCGATAGCGCCGCGCCAGAAAGGAGAGACCTCAACGCGCAGTCCGATCTCGCCCAGGCGATGCACCGCGTCGCGGGTGCGCGAGTTTGGAACATTGGCCACAATAATGTTCTGCATGATGGTGGCGCGCAGGTGGCCGTCGCCGAACTCGTCGGCAAGGTCGGCGAGTTGTACAAGCTGCTCGCCGGTGAGACGTCCGCCTAGTACGCTGGCGCCGATCGCGGAGAGACCTGGCTGGCGCTGCGGGGTTACGCCGATATGGTCGCGATAGACATCGTCGGGGACCACGTCCTCGCTTACGGGCGAAGGATCGAGCTTATATCCGAGCTTCTCTTCAATGGCCGCGAGCATGGACTCCGCCGTCCATCCATGGCGCATGAAAAGGTACTTGATGCGTGCGCGCGTGCGGTTCTCACGCAGCTCGGTCTGCTCCTTGAAGATTTGTAGCACTGCCTCGACCACCGCATAAGCTTTGTCTTGGGGGATGAATGCCGGAATGCGCACCGCGATGTGCGGTTCGGTAGAGAGACCGCCGCCGACGCGCAGCGTGTAGCCCACCTCGTCGCCGCGCTTGATGGCGGTGAGGGCCACGTCGTTGATCTCCGGGTAGGAGCACCAGACGGGGCAGCCGGAGACAGTCACCTTGAACTTGCGCGGCAGGTTGTAGAACTCTGGGTTGGCGGTGAGCCGGTGCGCTATCTCGACGGAGAGCGGGCTGGCGTCGATGAGTTCGTGGCCATCCAGCCCTGCGAGCGGGCAGCCTGTAACGTTGCGCATCACGTCACCGCAGGCGCCCTTGGGACTGAGGCCAATAGCGGTGAGCGCGTCCACAACCTCCGGCAGCGCCTCGATGGTAAGCCAGTGCAGTTGAATGTTCTGTCGGGTAGTGATGTCGGCAAGGTTGCGCGCGTGCTTTTTTGTCAGTTCGCCGATGACGCGCAACTGGTGCGACGTGAGCAAGCCGTTGGGCAGCCCGATGCGCATCATAAAGTACTCGGTGGCCTTGCCCACGCCGTCCTTGCCGCCAGTGACGCCCGCGCCGTCGCCC
>Ga0181519_10002739_pt1 | contig 14732 bp, 15 predicted proteins | sample PEATcosm2014_Bin_26_FD_121102 | JGI IMG/M metagenome (GOLD analysis project Ga0181519, IMG submission 121102) | Peatland microbial communities from MTU Mesocosm Facility, Houghton, MI, USA - PEATcosm2014_Bin02_10_metaG | ecosystem: Environmental > Terrestrial > Soil > Wetlands > Peat | place...
CATGTTTTCCTCCAGCGTCGAGCCCAACCCCGGCGCTGGAGGACTTTCGCAAATTACCAGACCGACGTGAGACCCGGTCTGGTATCGCGACGCCCGGGTCCGCTGATCCCAACTCTCGACGCAGTAGGAATCAACGCTGTTGACCTTGCTGCCGACATTGGTCGTGGTCGACAAGGAGAGTTCAGTGACAATTCGGTTCGCGAAGGTTCTACCTCGTGCGTGATCGGCAGGTCGTCGAAAAGTAGCGCCCCAGGAAAAGCTCGCGGTTTTCCACTCATATGTATCTAGCCACATAATGTGGCAAAATACATATAATGGACTGGGTCGATCAGTCGGAGTTCGTCCTGTGGTGACAGGAGTTGGTTAACCGGAATGTCGACGTTGCTGGCGAAGTGCAGGCACTCATTGACATGTTGGAAAAAAAATATGGACGAGGTTTGGGGGACCCAGAGTCACACCCGGTCGTCACCTCAAAGCTCGGCCTTCGAGCACTTAGGAGAACGCCGCCTACGGACGTCACGCCGTACGCAAATGGTCTGCCGATCATTCGAGTGCTCTACGGGTTCGTTGACATGGGACTCGGACGGATAGCCGCAGTGTTGTTACTTGGCGGTGACTAGTCGGCGAGAGGAAGTGAATGGTATCCGCTCAATGTTGCGGAAGTCGAACGGCGCTTGACAATTTTGGCCGGAACGCAAAACTGGAGAATCGTCACCGGTTGAGCGAATCGCAAGGTGCAAGCAATGAAGGAACCGAAAATCATGGACAGATGAGGATGAAATGACAAAAAAGAAGGAGATTCCAGTTGACGATCGTCATGTTGACGCGAGCAGTCGATCTTCGGGCGAGTATCTAAAAGCGACCGAGAACGGTCGGCGGTCACGAGAACGAATCTTGGCAGACCCGGCGGGTCGCAACTCATACGTGAAGGCGCTTGCTGACATGGAGTCGCACCAGGCGAGTCTGGCGCAAGTAAGAAAACTAAGGTCTTTGGCCCAGTCAACTGTTGCGGAACTCATGGGAATGGATCAGAGCGAGATCTCCCGACTTGAGCGGCGCTCGGACTTGTTACTTTCGACGCTTCGAAGATTCATTCAAGCGATGGGTGGCGACCTCCACTTGATCGCAACGTTTCCGGGAGGAGACGTCGAGCTGCTCATAGGAGATGAAACGCGTGAAGAGAATTCGGAGGAGAATTCCGTTGGCGGCTGAGTGTCGCGAGAATGAATCATAAGGCTACGAAACGTATGGTCCCCTTCGAACCCGGCGATCGAGGGTCACCTTCCCTGAAGGCCGTTAAAACCGTCAGAGAGGAGACTTTGACCTCCGTTGAATTCTGTGACCGAACGGCGGAGCGTGGGTGGTTGAAGCGCCCGGTTTCACGAGGACGCCCCAGTCGTCAACTCGACCCCCCCGATTTCGCGGTACGCAACTACTTACGTTCTCAGCAGAGTCGCTCGCGATCACTAAGGCTCGACGCTCGAAGTTGCCACTATTCCCGGCTCCCAAGGCCGGTGAACCACTGCGAAATTGGACATCCACTCCGATTCTCGTCAACTGGGCCGAAGTAACAGTGCGTCACATGCGAGTACGGTAGTTACAGGGAATTGAAAAAGACCAAAGGAGTCAGGCACCCCGGACCCGGTGTTTGATTCACTATCTCCCGACGGAAGGGTCGACGGTGTGTAGTTCTCCAACGCCCGTTTCCTGCGTCCTAGGGCTCCTCCCGGTGCGACGTGCCTGACCTCGGCTACGTGCGACGACACACGTGGATGGTTGTCGCGGTGTGCATGGTCGTCGCCGGTTCGGTGGCGACTTTCTGGGGAGCGACGGTCGTCACACGCAACGAAGCGGCGTCTTCACGTCAGCTCTTTGTCACGTCCTCCCAACAGATCGCCGCGTCACTGAAATCGGCCATTCAAAATGAACAGAATCTCGCGGTGAACGTCGGCGCGTTCTTCATTGACACGCCGCACGCCACCCAGACGTCGTTTCGTAAGTGGTTGGCCGCGACGCAGACCTTCGCGCGCTACCCCGAACTGGCGGGTCTCGCGGAGGTGGTGATCGTCACGGCGGCGCAGCTACCCGCCTTCGAAGCGCAAGCCGAGAAGAGTCCGGCGGGCACCCTCGGCCCCGGGGGCTCGTTCCAGGTCGAACCCGCGGGCAGTCGCCCCTTCTACTGTTTCTCGAGAGTCGCGCAGTCGCGAACGGGACCCTCAGTGCTGCCGGCTGGACTCGACTATTGCCAGACCGTCTTGGGACCCTTCTTCCTTAAGGCGAGGGATACGGGGAAGGGCGCGTACTTGCCGTACGTGGCGGGCCCGAACGAGGAGCTCGCGATCGGAACGCCGATCTATTCGACCGGGTTCGTGCCCGCGACCCGAAGCGTCCGCCAGTCTGACTTCATCGGGATGACGGGCACGCAGGTGTACCCGAACGTCATCTTGGCGACCGCGCTCGCGCACCATCCAAAGACTGCGGTGGCCTTCACCTTTAAGAGTGGCTCGTTCGCGGCGTCATTCAAATCGGGTGCGGTGCCGGCGCACGCGCAGTCGATGGCCGCGAAACTTGAGTCGGGTTGGCGCGTCACGACCTACGCCGATCTGAGGGGCGCCAGCATCCTCGATTCGAGCGACTCGTGGACCCTGCTCCTTACGGGGGTGCTACTCAGTTTGTTACTCGGGGCGCTCACCTTCGTACTGGCGACCGGTCGGCGCCGGGCCATCGCGATGGTCCACGAGAGGACTGACCAACTCCAGCACCTGGCGCTGCACGACTCTCTCACGGGACTGCCCAATCGGGCTTTGATCCTCGACCGCATCGATCGGATGCTGGCCCGGGCCCGTCGAGAGAACGTCGCGATCGCCGTACTCTTCCTGGACCTCGACAACTTCAAGGACATCAATGACACGATGGGTCACGCGGCCGGTGATCAACTCCTGGTGAAGGTCGCCGCTCGACTGGCTCAAGTGTTGCGCAAGGCCGACACGGTGGGTCGTCTCGGCGGTGACGAGTTCGTGATCCTCGCCGAGGGCGCGTCGCTCGCGCCCGGCGCCGAGGCGGTCGCCGGGCGGATCCTCGAAGTCTTGTCCACGCCCTTCGAGATCGACGCGAGCGACGTACCCATCAACGTGGCGGCCAGCATCGGCATCGCCGAAGGGCCGCGCGACGAGCCCGGCGACCTCTTACGTGACGCCGACATCGCCCTCTATCAAGCCAAGAGCGCGGGCAAGCACTGCGCAGTGGTGTTCCAGCCATCGATGCAGAAGGTCGTCGACGAGCACCGCACGCTGGCGGTGGACCTTGCGCGCAGCGTCGAACTCGACCAGTTCTTTCTGCTCTACGAGCCGATCATCAATCTGGCGACCGGTACTTTCACGGGCGTCGAAGCGTTGTGGCGATGGCGTCATCCCACGCGCGGGGTCGTGCTACCCGAGGAGTTCTTGCCCTCGCTCGAAGCGAGCGGGCTCGTCGTGGCCGTGGGCTTGTGGGCCCTGCGCGAGGCGTGTCGTCAGGGTGCGCGCTGGGAGAGCTCGGGACGTCAACTTTCGGTCTCGGTGCGGGTCACACCCCGACAACTCGCGAGGGACCGGATCGTCGACGAAGTGTCCATGGCGCTGAGCGAGAGTGGTTTTCATCCCGGGAGTTTGATTCTCGAAATTGGCGAGACCTCGTTGATGCACGACGTCGAGGCCACCATTGCTCGCCTGGAGGCGCTCAAGAAGCTCGGCGTCAATCTCGCCGTCGGCGACTTCGGCACCTGGTATTCGTCTCTGGCGTACCTCCAGCGCTTTCCCATTGATATCTTGAAGATTGATCGACGTTTCGTGTCGGGCATCGCTGACACCAAGGAAGCGTCGGCCCTGGTGCACACGTTGGTCCAACTGGGTATCGCGCTCGGTCTCGAGACCATTGCCGAGGGCGTCGAGAGCCACGAGCAGCGTCGCCTGCTGATGGACGAGAAAGTCGACACGGGCCAGGGTTTCCTCTTCGCCCAGCCACTCAGCGCTTCTGAAGTGGACTCGTATTTGGCCGAGAGGGATGAAGACGGCGTGAAGTCCTGACCCGTCTCGAATGGGGTTGCTTCTCTTAGAGGCTGGTCCTTCGAGCCCCTAGTTGAGTGCGCAGTGTTCTTCGAGTCGCGGTGCGTCCACGAGCGAAGGACCGAGGGCGCCCGTGAACATCCGGCCCACCGAGGGGTCCTCGTTGCCCAACGTCGCGAAGGGTGTGGCGAGGCTCTCGTCTTCGAGAGTTGTCTGGAGGAACGCCGTCGTTACCGCGACCACCAGTTTGAAGGCCGCGACGTCCTCGCCGTCGAACGGCGGCAAGTGGTGCGCCGTTAGAAGAGCCAGGAACCATTTGTTGGACTGATGGATCGTGTTATAGAGCTGTACGTCGTTGCGGATCGGGTCGCACGTGTCGACGAGGCTGTGGACCACCAGCAGATCGGGCCGACTGGCCTCGTCGGCGTTGGACTGGTAGGTGTCCAGAGCGCCCGACAGAATGAGCACGGCTCGGTAGGCAATCCCCGTGCGCAAGGCCGCGTAGTTCACCGCCTGGGGATCGAGTCCGTGGTCGTAGGCGAGCATGCTGACCGCTTCGGCGCCGTCGGAGTGGCCCGCGAGGGCGATCTCGGAGGGATTAAGGAGACCATCCAGGACCGGACAGCTCGATGACGGGCTGAGGGAATCTTGGAGGACCTCGCGCGTGACGAAAGCCAGGTCGCCGGGTTCGTTGATCACGTCGTCCTCGGTGTTGGCGCCACCTTGGGCGGCGACCTCGGCTTGGTTCTCGTCGGGAAATACCGGCGCGACGACGACGAAGCCCGCGCTCGCCCACGCGTCCAAGAGTGGGGCGTAGGTGTCGGGCGTGACGTCGTAGCCGTGGGCGAAGACGACCATCGGATACCCACCACTTTGGGCGACGGGTGCGGCGCCCGCGATCTCGGTGGATCCATTCGACACCAGGGCGGTGGGGTAGCGGATCTCAGTCACCAAGGTGCGACTCGTCGAAATGATCCGGTAGGGGGTCTTTCGGTAATTGAGGACGCCGCGCGTGGGGTCAACGAACGTGCAGCGAGTGATGCCGACCGAGAACGAGGGCGTGGGTGACGCCTGTCGGTTTGAGACGACCTGCGCGCCCAGTGGCGCGGCGACGAGCGCCGAGAGCACGGTAGCCAGCACGCAGACCTTCAGGACCCTGGCGCGCGTCGCGCGCGGCTGCTCTCTTTGGGAGCCAGGGTGCCAGGTGATGGTCATGGTGGGCGCCAGATCTCGTGTGTACGGTCGTCGCGGCGTGTCTCGCGCGACGTCCTCGGTGAAAGCACCATCCTAGATTTCCTGGTCGTGTCGTGGCTCGCCGAGCCGACGTGGTGTAGAAACGGGCCATGCGTAAAAGCCCCGGACGGCTCGCCGTCGTGCTGGTCGTACTGTATGCGCTGGCCCTCGCCGCGACGGGTACGGTCGTCGCGACCGCCGGGGCCTCGGTCCCCACGTCACCGGTCGTGCGAGTGTGGACCGAACCCGCGGCCGGTTACGGATTCCTCTACGGCGCGATCAACGGCGCCAAGTACGACGTTGACCTCTCGATGTACGAATTGTCCGACCCCGTCGTCGTTCGCGACCTGGTCGCGCGCGCGAAGGCCGGGGTGGACGTGAGCGTGCTCTTGAACGCGGACTACGAAGGGCGCCGCGAGAACGCCTCGGCGTTCGCCACGCTTCGCGCGGGGGGCGTCCACGTGCGCTGGGCACCCTCGGATCAGATCTTTCACGCGAAGTACCTCGTCGTCGACAAAGCCACCGCGTACATCGGCACCGGCAATCTCGTGCCCTACGATTACGCCTCGACGCGTGATTTTTGGGTCGCCGACGTCGACCCGCTCGACGTGGCGGCCATTGCCGCCACGTTCACGTCGGATTTCGACCAGCAGGTGCTGAGCGGCGAGGGGCCGGACGGTCTGGTCTGGAGTCCGGGTTCTGGTCCCGCATTGCTCAGCGTGATCAAGGCCGCTCGTTCGACGCTGCTCGTTGAGAACGAGGAGATGGACGTCAGTTCGATCGAACACGCCTTAGTGGCGGCGGCCACCAGGGGAGTGGACGTCGAGGTCGTCATGACCCGGGACGCGCAGTGGTCCTCGGCGCTGCGAATCCTCGCGAGTGCGGGCGTGCACGTAAGGACGCTCGACTCGTCCCAGCTCTACATCCACGCGAAGGTCATCTGCGCCGACTGCACCAGTCACGGGGGGATGGTCTTTGTGGGAAGTGAGAACTTCTCCACCTCGTCGCTCTCCTACAACCGTGAACTCGGCGTCGTGACCGGTTCGCCCCTCGCCACCTCGGCAGTAGCCAGCGCAGTTCGCTCAGATTTCGCGGTCGGCTCGGTGGTGGCTCCCTAGACCTGGAAGGTGAGAGCCGGTTACGTCACTCCGCGGGCCACCAGGCCTGCTCGGCGTCTTCAACGGTAATTAGCAAATCGATCTCGACTGCAAAGTTCTCAGAGGGCGACGAGGCGTATTGGTCTTGCGTTCGTACGCGCCGGTCCGAGCGGCCTGAAGAACTTCAGAATTCGAGCGTGATGCTGACCGGACAGTGGTCGCTTCCCATGTACTCGGCGTGGATCTGCGCGGCCTGCAGGCGCGGCGCGAGGTCGGAGGAGACGAGGAAGTAGTCAATACGCCACCCGGCGTTGTTGGCGCGCGAGTTGTTGAAGTTCGACCACCACGTGTAGAAGCCCGGACCTTGGGTGAAGACGCGAAAAGAGTCAACGAAGCCGGCGTTCAACAGCGCTTCGAAGCCCGCTCGCTCCTCGGTGGTGAAGCCCGCCTTACCGACGTTGCCTTTAGGGTTGGCGAGGTCATCGGTGGTGTGCGCGACGTTGAGGTCCCCACAGATGGCCACGGGCTTGGTGGCGTTGAGCTCTTTGACGTAGGCCAGGAACGCGGGATCCCACTGCTTGTGGCGAAGCGCCAACCTCCCCAGGTCGCCCTTGGCGTTGGGCGTGTAGGCGGTGACGAGGAAGAAGTCCTCGAACTCGGCCGTGACGACTCGACCTTCGTCGTTGGGGTTGCCGAAGGGATCGCTCGCGAACTTGTGCTTCGTGGCGAGTTTCTTGGGCAGCCCCGTCGTGACCGAAAGTGGCGAGGTCTTGGAGAGTATGGCGGTTCCCGAGTAGCCCTTCTTGGTCGCCGAATGCCAGAACTGTTGGTAACCGTCGAGATTGGCGTCCACCTCGTGTTGCTGGGCCTTGGTCTCTTGGAGACAGAGGATGTCGGGCTGGACCGTCGTCACGAAGGGATCGAAGAGTCCCTTGCGCTGCACGGCTCGGATACCGTTGACGTTCCAGGACGCAATGATCATGCGACATGGTACCAATCGGGACCCGAGCGACGTTTTGTGCCAGTGAGCGACTAACTTGGCTGGCGTGAGTGAGATCAGTAACGAGAGCGTGGTGGCGATCGAGAACACGCTCAATAACGTGGACCGCGCCCTCGAGCGCCTGCGCGTCGGCACCTACCGGAGCTGTCAGGCGTGCGGCAACGAGATCGACCAGGCCGAACTGCTGAAGAATCCGCTGTTGGCGAACTGCCCCGCGCACCCTGAACTGCGCTGACGCGCCCGCGTCCCCAGGACTACCGCGAGTCGCTGGCTACTTCTTGGTCGCCCAGAAGATCTCGGCGATGTCGTCGATCTCGGCGAGCAGGCGATCGGCGACCACGACGTCGTTGGTCTTCTTCGCTTCGCCGGCCGACTTGGTCGCCATCCAGAACAGGTCGTGCAGGTTCGGGTACTGCTTTAAGTGGTCGACCTTGAAGTAGTCGGTCCACAGGACCCAGAGGTGGTGCTTGACGAGGTCCGCCCGCTCTTCTTTGATGAACGTGGCGCGGACTTTGAAGTCCGGGTCGCTCGAGGCGTTGTACTTCTCCATGCAGGCCTTCACCGACTGGGCCTCGATCTTTGCCTGCGCGGGGTCGTACACACCACACGGCAGGTCACAGTGGGCCGAGACGACGAGCGGACTGCTCGAAGAGTCCAGTACAGCGTTGATTCGTGAAAGAAGCGTCATGGCTTCGCCTTTCGATTGTCTGGGTCTGTCAAGACCAGTTGTCTCTTTGAAGGTTAGCCAGAGTGCTCCACTAACGTTCACTCCGATGGCCCTGTTCGCGCGCCTGTTCTTTCGACGTCTCCTGGTCGAGGGTCCCTCAATGCTGCCGACCTTCCTGCCCGGTGAGACCGTGACGGCCGTGCGACGCTGGCGCCCGGTGCGCGTGGGCGACGTGGTGGTCGTGCCCGATCCGCGCGACCCGACGCGCTGGTTGCTCAAGCGTTGCGCCGCGAAATCGAATGGCTCGCTCGACCTGCGCGGTGACAATCCGACCGCGTCCACGGATTCGCGCGATTTCGGCGCGATTGGCGAGCGTCAGGTGAAATGGTTGGTCCTGGGCGCCCGTTCTCGTTGAAACACCGCTTTTCCATGGGTTCTTCTATGGTGCACGCCATATATATGGTGTGCACCTCCCGGTAGGGTGGGCGCGTGGCTCGTCTGTGTGTCCTCTCCTATCACACCTCGCCCCTCGCCCAACCCGGCACGGGCGACGGCGGGGGCATGAACGTCTACGTGCGCGAGCTCTCGAGCGCCCTCGCGCGACTCGGCCACGAGGTCGACGTCTACACCCGACGCGACAGTTCACTGGTACGTGACGTCGAGGTCGTTGAACCTGGCTTTCGCGTCCATCACGTGACGGCCGGACCCGCCAGGCCGATCGAGCGCGAGCAACTCGCCGATCACGTCTGTGACTTCACCGAGGCCGTCGCCGCGTCGTTTCGCTGTACGGGACTGCCCGACGCGATCCACGCGAATTACTGGCTGAGCGGACTCGTAGGGCATCGTCTGAAGCACGAACTGAATATTCCGCTCATTATGACTTTTCACACCCTCGAGAGGGTAAAGGCCGACCACTTCGAGGCCGAATCAGAGGAGCGCGCCTTCCAGGAGGCGGCGATCATCGCCTGCGCCGACGCGGTACTCGCCAGTTGCGAGGTCGAGGCCGACCAGTTCGTCAAGTTCTACGACGCCGACCCCGAACGGGTCTACGTCGTGCCGCTCGGCGTCGAGCACGCGTTCTTCGCTCCGGGTTATCGTCCCCAGGCGCGTCACGCGTTGGGACTGGACAACGTGGCGACGCTGTTGCTCTTCGTGGGAAGACTGCAGGCCCTGAAGGGAGTCGACCTGGCCTTGGAGACCCTCATCGAACTTCGCGCTCGCGGACGTGACGCGATGCTCGCGATCGTCGGCGGTCCCTCGGGCACCCATGGTCGAGACACGTTGAATCAACTACATCGTCGCGTGAGCGACGCCGGCGTCATTGAACACGTCAGCTTCGTCGCACCCCAGCCCCACCAGTTGCTGTCGACCTGGATGCGCGCGGCCGACGTCACGCTCGTGCCCAGTCGATCCGAGAGCTTCGGTCTCGTCGCACTCGAGTCCTCAGCGTGCGGCACCCCGGTCGTCGCCAGTGAAGTGGGTGGGCTCGTCACCCTGATCGAACCGGGCGTCAACGGTCTATTGATCGCTGAGCGCGACCCCGTCGACTGGGCGAACGCCGTTGAGGCGGTGCTCGACCCCGAGACGACGACCTCGATGTCCAACAACTCGGTCCTGCTCGCGCGTCGCTACACCTGGCGTTCGGCGGGTGAGTCGCTCGCGCACCTGGTCGAGCAGCTCGCCGCGTCTGGCCTCGTCTCCTGTTAGATGTCGGCACCGATCTCGAGCGAGCGCGCCCCGCTCGAACTTGACGCGGTGATCAACGAATGGCAACGCCTCTGGCGCGAGAACGGGTTCGTCGGCGACGTCGAGCACGCGAGCCACGCTGATGACAAGGGTCAGTACCACTGGATGATCCGGCTGCGTGGCGAGGAGAAGGACGTCATCGCCCTCTGGTTGACGCTTCGCCAGCGAACCGTCTTCGTAGAGACCCAGGTCATGCCCGCCGCGGAGGAGAATCTCGAGGCGCTCTATAAGTACCTGTTGGTCAAGAACGCGGACCTGCGTGAGTTGCACCTCGCGATCGGACCCGAGCAGGGCATCTACCTCGTGGGTCACATTCCCGTGGGCGAGGTGACCCTCGCGCGACTCGACGAGTTGATCGGCGCGACGTTGCACTACGTGGACGAGATCTTCCCGACGGCGATGTCCATGGGACTCGCGTCGCTCTATCGGCGACGTCGAGCAAAGGGGACCTTGTAGCCTTGCTTCATGGCCTTTGAACTCATCGTCGTCGGCGGCGGACGCATGGGCTCGGCGCTGATCGAAGGATTACTGCGCGCGAAGTGGTGCGAGCCCGAAGACCTCGCCATCGTCGAAGCGGCGACTGAACAGCGCGAGAGTCTGCGCGCTCACTTCGTGGGTACGACGATCCTCGCCTCGTTGGAACTCGAGCACGTGGCAGCGACGACGGGCGTCGTGCTGAGCGTCAAGCCCGACCACGCCGAGGCCGCCCTGCGCGTCATCGCGGCGGCCGGGGCGTCGAGGGTGCTGTCGGTCGTGGCGGGACTTTCCACGTCGCGCATCGAGTCGCACTTCCACGCGCCGGTCGCGGTCATCCGTTCGATGCCCAACACCCCGGTGCTCGTCGGCAAGGGGGTCAGTGCGATCTCGGGCGGCTCGCAGGTGACCAAGGACGACCTCGATTGGGCCGAATCGATCCTGGGAGCGGTGGGCATCGTCGTACGGGTGACCGAGCGCAACATCGACGCGGTGACTGGTCTGTCGGGTTCGGGACCCGCGTACTTCTACCTGGTCGTCGAGGCGCTGATCGACGCGGGCGTGCATCAGGGCCTTACGCGCGACGTGTCGCGCGAATTGGTGGTCGGCACCTTCGAGGGATCAGCCGCGCTGCTCGCGAGTTCGGGTGAGTCGCCCGAAGAACTGCGTGCGCAGGTCACCTCGCCCGGCGGCACGACGGCGGCGGGACTGCGCATGCTCGAAGGCCGCGCCGTTCGTGCCGCGTTCTTAGAAGCGGTGTCGGCCGCGGCCGAGCGCAGTCGCCAACTGGGCCGTTAGTCACTTTCAGTAACCTTGGGCTATGGCGACCCCCCGTCTGCGCGCACGCAAGCTCTCCGAGCCAACCATCGCGCGCCTACCCGTCTACCAGCGCATCGCCGAAGGGTGGCTCGCGCGCGGACAGAACCGCATCGACTCGCGACAAATCGCCGAACTCGCCGGGGTGACCGCCACGACCGTGCGCCGCGACCTCGCGGGCCTCGGTACGCTCGGCACCCGCGGCGCCGGCTACGACGTCGGGGTGCTCAACGACCGCATCGGTGAAGCGCTCGGTCACGACCGCAAGTACGACGTGATCGTCGTGGGCCTGGGCAACCTGGGACGAGCCCTCGTGAACTCGACGAACTTCCTGATTCGCGGCGCCCAACTGGTGGCCCTCTATGACGTCGACCCCCACGTCGTCGGTACCCAGATCGCTGGTCACGTCGTGCGTCCCTGGAGCGATCCAATCGTTCCGGCGACCGTCGGGGTGATCTGCGTGCCGCCCTCGGCCGCCCAGGAGGTGGCGGACAAGCTCGTCAAGGCGCAAATCCGCGGACTGCTGAACTTCGCGCCCCAAGTGATCACCACCCCGCTCGGCACCGCGGTGCACTACGTGGATTTCTCCATTGAACTGCAGATCCTGATGTATCACCTGAACAACGGCACCGGACCGCTCGGGGGAGGGCTCTTGCATTCGCTCGGTCTCGCCAACCCCCTTCGGGGGTCGTAGCATGACCAACACTGTGGAGAACTCGTGGCACTGATATCGCTGGGCATCGACCACGAGAACGCCTCGCTGGACCTGCTCGAGCGCGTCACCGTGCCCGAGCACGAGTGGAGCAAGGTCCTACGCACCCTGCTCAGTCAACGCAACATCCACGAGGCGGTCTTCGTCTCGACGTGTCTTAGGACCGAGGTCGTGGCGGTCATCGACCGCTTTCACGGGGCGATCGACGAGATCACCGAGACGCTCGCCACTGCGGCCAAGATCGACGCCGACGAGTTCAAGGAGAAGCTGACGGTCCACTTCGACCGCGGGGTCGCCACGCACTTGTTCAGCGTCGCCGCGGGTCTCAAGTCCGTCGTACCCGGCGAGTTCGAGATCCTCGGCCAATTGCGACGCGCCCTTGAACTCGCCCAGGAGGAACACACCGCGGGCGCGGAGTTGACCGAATTGTTCGTGCGCGCCCTCGCGTCGGGCCGTCGCGTGCGCGCCGAGACCTCGATCGCGCGAGGCACCACCAGTTTCGCCCACGCGTCGGTCTCGATGGCCCTCGAGGAGCTGGGCGCCGACGTCACTGGCGCCCAGGTCGTCGTCGTGGGGGCTGGCCAACTCGCCACGGGCGTCGTCAAGAGCCTGCTCGCGTTGCCGGCGCGCGTTGGTGGCGTGACGATAACCAATCGCACGATCGAGCGAGCCCAGGCGTTACGCGATGACGTGGCCGATGAGCGGGTGCGCGTCGCCTCGTTGAGTGAACTGGCGGCGCTCTTGTCGTCGGCTCGCCTGGCGATCGTGGCGGTCGAAACGCCCTCACCCCTGCTCGCCAAAGCGGACCTCGATCGAGTGACCTCGCCGCTTCTCATCGTCGATCTCGGAGTTCCTCGAGCCGTCGCGAGCGACGTCGACCAGTTGGCGTCCATTCGGCGTGTTGACATTAGTGACCTTCGCGAACGCGTCGAACGGGTCCTCGACGTGCGCCACGAGGCGGCCGACGCCGCCGCGCAGATCGTGCTGGCGGACGTGGAGAAGTACCTGACCGATCAGCGTGCTCGCGGCGCCGCCGCGATCGTGAGTGAACTGCGCGAATACTTCGACGAGATTGTTGATACCGAGCTCGCCAAGCGCGAGGGTGAACTGGGCGAACTCAACGAGGAACAACGTGAGAAGGTGCGTTCGCTTCTTCGTTCGGTCGTCGCCAAGATCGCGCACCGTCCCACGGTGGCCCTCAAGGAAGCGGCCGGTACCGACCAGGGGATCCGTCTGAACGAGGCCACGCGCTCACTGTTTGACCTATGAGTGAACTGCGTCTGGCCACGCGACGCTCCCCACTCGCTCTAATCCAGGCCACCCTCGTTCAGTCGCACCTGCGCCGATGGGGCGTCGAGTCCCAACTGGTCGAAATCGAGACGAGTGGGGACCAGCAACGCGACGTGCCGTTGTCGGTGCTCGGTGGTGAGGGGGTCTTCGCCGTCGAGATCCAGCGGGCCGTGCTCGCCGGCGAGGCCGACGTCGCGGTGCACAGCGCCAAGGATCTACCGAGTCAGTCACCCGACGGGCTCATGCTCGCCAGCGTGCCCGAACGACTCGACGCGAGTGACGTGCTGGTTGGTCGTTCACTCGCCGGCCTCGGACCGGGTGCGACGGTCGCGACCGGCTCCCCGCGCCGTCGCGCGCTCTTACTCGAACGGCGTCCGGACCTTCGCGTCGTAGAGTTGCGCGGCAACATGGCCACGCGTCTGGCCGCCCCGGGTTCGAACGGCGTCGACGCCATCGTCGCCGCGGCGGCCGCGCTGGTGCGCTTGGGCGCCGAGAACCGCGTCGCCGAGCGACTCGACCCGAGTTGGTTCGTGCCCCAGGTGGGTCAGGGCGCGCTCGCGCTCGAGGCGCGCATGGACGACCTGGACACCCTGATGGTGCTCGAGGAGATCAACGACCGTGAGGCGTTCGTGTGCGTAAGCGCCGAGCGCGCGTTCCTGCGTGAGTTGGGTCTGGGTTGCTCGATCCCGGCCGGCGCGAACGCGACCACGCACGACGGAGTGCTCTCGCTGCGCGGGCTGATGATCGGCATCGACGGCTCGAGGAGCGTGCGCCTCGGGATCGAGGGAACGAACCCCGAGGAACTCGGCGCGCAGCTCGCACGTACGTTGCGCGACGAGATGGGTGGGGGATCGCTCCCGGGCTGGGACCAGGACCCGTGAAGATCGTCCTCACGCGAGAGAGTGGTTACAACGGGGTACTTCGCACGTTCACGCCACCTTCGGCGATCGTGAACGAAGTGCCCCTCACGAGAACGATGTACCGAGCGCTGAGCGACGTGGAAGCCGAACTCGAGGCGTCGGAGCACTTTCGTGCTTTTTGGTCACTGGTCGTGACCAGTGCGCGAAGTGGTGACTACGTCGAGTCCGCGATGCGCGCACTGCGAAAGGGTGCCGCGGTGTTCAGTGTGGGACGCGCCACGACGCGACTTCTCGTTAGTCACGACATCGTGGTGAGCGCTGAATCCGAGTCCACCGCGCTCGAGCTCGCGCCGCTCGTGAGACGAGGGCCGGTGCTGGAACTCGGTGCGTTGGTCGCGCGTGATGAACTCAGCCTGGCGTTGCGCGATCGAGGACTCGTCGTCCAACACGTTGCCTGTTACGAGACGGTGGCGATGGAGCTCTCGAGCATCCAGCGCGAGATACTCGCCAACGCCGACGTCGTCTTCATCGGCGCGCCGTCAGCCTGGGACGTCGCCCGGGACTACGTGTCGCGAGCGGCGTGGGTGGTCGTGCCCGGGCCCACGACGAGCGACGCCGTTCGCGCGAGCCACGACCAGGTGCTCGAGGGTTGGGAGCCAGCGATTCGCGACGTGCTCGCCACGCTCGACGGGTGAGAAGGGCCTCGACGAGCCGGGAATAGGCTGTGGGGGTGTTTCCCACCGAACGTCCTCGCCGCCTTCGTCGCACGCCCGCGCTGCGGGCACTCGTCGCCG
>Ga0181519_10002743_pt1 | contig 14720 bp, 12 predicted proteins | sample PEATcosm2014_Bin_26_FD_121102 | JGI IMG/M metagenome (GOLD analysis project Ga0181519, IMG submission 121102) | Peatland microbial communities from MTU Mesocosm Facility, Houghton, MI, USA - PEATcosm2014_Bin02_10_metaG | ecosystem: Environmental > Terrestrial > Soil > Wetlands > Peat | place...
CCGTCGTCCGGGTTCACACTGCTCGATGCCAACGAGCGTCGTACCTCCTTCCTCGCCGAGGAGATCGACCGGCTGGGATGGAGTGGGCGGGTCGAGGTGGTCCGGGCGCGAGCCGAACTGGCCGGAAGGGATCCCGCCCTGACCGGAGGGTTCGAGGTGGTGGTGGCCCGATCCTTCGGAGCGCCGGCCGTTACCGCCGAGTGTGCCGCTCGGCTGCTGGTAGAAGACGGCGTGCTGGTGGTCTCAGAACCTCCGCTCGCGGACGGCGCGGAAGACCGAGACAGGTGGAACCCCGAGGGCCTCGCCCTCCTCGGGTTGGAGGCGGCGGCACCGATCCGGTTCCGCGACCGCTACGGCTACCAGGTGATCCGCAAGGTGGCCCCGACGCCGGACCGCTATCCCAGGCGGGTCGGCATACCGACCAAACGCCCTCTGTTCTGAGCGGGCGAACTGCACCGGGCGGTCTTCGAGCGCTGATCGAGGGTTGTCGGCGTTCCGAACCATCCTGTTCCGGAGCGGGCAACAGATCCCACCGTCACAGAGCGTTTCACGTGAAACACGCCCGGCCGACGTCGTTGATGTCCTTCACCGGCTACCGACCGGGTGGAGATCCGGTGGGACGTGGTTCGGGTACGCTACCTTCATGCGCGAGATGCGCAACCGGTTTGAGCGTTGCGAAAGTTCACGCTCACCCGAGGATCCAGTCCGGAGCTGTTGTTTCGAGTGCACATTCTGCGCGGAGTGTGCCGATGGCGCGCTTCAGGGGGTGTGCCCCAATTGTGTCGGTGAGCTGGTCGAACGATCCGGGCGTGCATCCGATCCGGATTGAATTCGCCGACGTTCGGACTCTGGAGCCTCCCACGGGTGAACAGGCCGGCGTTTCACGTGAAACATCGACGAAAGGCTTGACCTTGCGATCGATGAAGGGAAGGATGTGGACCTTGACCCCAGAGCTTCCGAGGAGACGATAGTGCGCGGGCGCCGCAAAGATCGACAGAAGTCGTCCGGCGGTAAGGGGAACGACGGCGGTCAGGGGAACGACGGTTCAACGGCCCAGGTCGTCGAGACGACCGACGAACCGGGGAGCCCCGCTGAGCCGGTGAGTCCCGAAGGATCCGAATCACCGGACGCCGTGGAGACCGCGGAGACCGCGGACACCCAGGAGCCCGTGGAGACCGCGGAGACCGCGGACACCCAGGAGCCCGTGGAGACCGCGGAGACCGCGGACACCCAGGAGCCCGTGGAATCCACCGAGGATGCCTCCGACGCTGAAGTGGTGATCGAGGTCGTGGAGTCCGTCGAGGTGGTCGAAGTGGTGGCGACAGATGGTTCGGTCGAGATGATCGAGGATGTCGTGGAGACCGTTGGGGTGGTGGAGGCCGATGGATCGGTCGAGGTGGTCGGGGAGTCCGAGGTGACCATCGAGGTGCTCGAATCCGATGAGGGATCGGTGGAGGAATCACCCTCCTCCCGGTCGGTGGCAGCCTCTACCGGTCCGGAGCCCCAGGCGGCGTCGGGAAACCCTCTCCCCCGCATTCTGGCGGTGGCCAACCAGAAGGGTGGGGTGGGGAAGACCACCACCTCGGTCAATCTGGGCGCCGCCCTCGCCGAGCTGAACTTCCGGGTGCTGGTCATCGATCTCGATCCCCAGGGGAACGCCACCACCGGATTGGGGATCGACGCCCGGAACTTCGAGCACTCGATGTACGACGTCATCATGCGAGACTCCTCGCTCGAGGACACCGTCGAGCCGACCAGCATGAAGAACCTCTTCGTGGCTCCGGCCACCATCGACCTGGCCGGTGCGGAGATCGAGCTCGTGCCGGCCTTCAGTCGGGAGCTCAAGCTGAAGCGGGCCATCGAGACCGTCATCGACGACTTCGACTTCGTACTCATCGACTGCCCGCCGTCGCTCGGGTTGATCACCGTCAATGCGCTGGCGGCAGCGGACGAGGTGCTCGTTCCGATCCAGTGCGAGTACTACGCCCTCGAGGGTCTGAGCCAGCTCATGAGGAACGTCCACCTGGTGGCGTCCAACCTCAACGCCGGTCTGGAAGTCTCGACCATCGTCCTCACCATGTACGACGCACGGACCAAGCTCTCCGACCAGGTGGCGGCCGAGGTGCGGGAGCACTTCGGAAACAAGGTCTGTCGAAACATCATCCCCCGCACCGTGCGGCTCTCGGAGGCCCCCTCCTTCGGGCAGCCGATCACGGCGTTCGATCCCGCCTCCCGGGGCGCCATCGCCTACCGGGAGCTAGCCAAGGAGGTCAGTGGTGGCGCGTCGTAGCGGACTGGGCAAGGGCCTCGGGGCACTCATCCCGAACGAGGTGGTCTCCGACCGGAGCTCGTCGCTCCGCGAGGTCCCGATCGCCAGCATCCGGCCGAATCCGTTGCAGCCACGCGACCGTTTCGACGAGGAGGCCATGTCGTCACTGGCGGCCTCGATCAAGGAGTTGGGTGTCCTCCAGCCGGTCCTGGTCCGTGAGGCCTCCCCCGGTACCCCGGACGAGTACGAGCTGATCGCCGGGGAGCGTCGGTGGCGGGCCGCCAAGCGGGCCGGGCTGCAGACCATCCCCGTCCTGGTCCAGGTCGTCGACGACTCCCACAGCCTCGAACAGGCGCTGGTGGAGAACCTCCACCGCCAGGATCTCAACGTGCTGGAGGAGGCGGCCGCCTACCACCAGCTCATCGAGGACTTCCACTACACCCACGACCAGGTGGCCACCCGGGTGGGGAAGTCTCGGGCCCAGGTCACCAACATCCTCCGCCTGCTCCAGCTGCCCGCAACCGTCCAGCGCCTGTTGGCCGAGGGGCAGATCACCCCGGGGCACGCCCGGGCGCTGCTCGGGACGCCGGACCGTGCCTATCAGGAGTCCCTGGCCAAGCTCATCGTGGCCGACTCCCTCAGCGTTCGGGTGGTCGAGGACCTCGTCCGCGAGCGCGCTGCGGGTGGTGACCAGCTCGACGGTGGTGGACCGGAGCCGTCCGCTTCCCCGGAGGGTCCGGCCGGCACCAACGGTCCGGAGGCGGCCGCGCCCCGTCGCCTCCCACCCCCGGGCATCCTCGAGCTCGAGGAGCTGCTCTCCGAATACCTCAACACACGGGTCAAGGTGGATCTGGCGGCCAAGCGGGGGAAGGTCGTCGTGGAATTCGCCACCCTCGAGGACCTCGAACGGATCTACAAATTGATGGTGGGATCCACCGGCACGGCGGATCCCGTCCAGTAGCTCACCACTTTCCGTAGCCAAATCGCGTCATAATTGCCTAATGTCGAGATTTATGGTTACAGAGAGTGATCAACCTCACCTCAACCGCGAGTAGAGCTTCGTCCACAACCTGTGCATGAGGTTGTGGATTTCCGTCAGCCCTCAACCGGAGGTGGATGGCCGGACGGAACGGTCCCTCAGTCCCAGGGTGTCCCGGCCCACTCCGTCAGGGCACCGACGATGGCCCGAGCGAGGTCGGGGGCCCGTTCCACGACCACCGAGGCGGGACCCACCTCGAGGATCACCGCCGGCATCCGCGTCTCCCGGAGGACCGGGAGCGACATGCCCCGGCAGCCGGTGTCCTCGACGCCCAAGGCTCCGGGCAGGGCGGCCTGGAGGAGCTCGGCGAGATGGCGGCCGCCGGGGGAGGAGGTGCGGTAGCCGGCGTAGTAGGCGGTGGTGCAGTGCCGGGTGGCGGTATCGAGGCGCAGGCCCAGGTAGACCTCGGCCTCCCCGGCGTTGGCCTCCGAGGCCTGGACCGATCCGTCGGGGTGGTGGTGCGTGGTGACCAGGGCACCCCGGGCGACCAGCAGCCGGCGGAGGGCCCCCACCGCGGCGTCGAGGCCCCCCTCCTCGCCGAGGGCGATGCGGCGGCCCGAGAGGGTGCGCGGCGCCTGACGCAGGCGCTCACGGTCCCGGACGGCCGAGACCAGCTCGGTGTCCACGTGGAGGGTCCCGAACCGGAGCAGCTCGCCCACGGTGGAGGCCCCGGCGATGCCGTCGACGGGGAGGCCGACGTTGCGCTGGAACTCGGCCAGCCCGGCCGAGGTCTGATCGCCGAAGATGCCGTCCACCCGTCCGATGTCGAAGCCGAGGGCGCTCAGCCGCTGCTGCAGCTCGGCCACGTCGTCGCCCCGGAGCATCGGGGTCCGTCGGTAGAGGAAGCGGTCACCCAGCCTCCGGCCCGCCTCTACCAGGGCTGACCAGGTCTGATTGCCGCAGATCCCGTCCACCCGGAGCCCTCGCCGGTACTGGAACGCCTCCACCGCGGCACGGGTGCCGTCGCCGAAGGTGCCGTCAGGGTCGAGCCCGGGGGACAGCCCCAGCGACTCCAGCCTCCGCTGGACGTCGCCCACGGCGTCACCGTGGTCGCCGGCGGCCAGGTGGATCGGTACGGCCGGGCTCACGACGACGGCCCGGTCGAGGGGGCCGGTGCTACAGGTAGGCGGAGAGCTCCTGCAGGAGCTGGCCCTTGCCGCGGGCCCCGGCTACCCGGTAGGCGGGCTCGCCGTCCTTGAAGAGGATCAGCGTGGGGATGCTCATCACGTCGAAGCGGCGGGTGATGTCCAGGTTGTCGTCGATGTTCAGCTTGGCGATCTCGAGCTTGCCGGCCTGCTCGTCCGCCAGCTCCTCGAGGATGGGGGCGATCATCTTGCACGGGCCGCACCACTCCGCCCAGAAGTCCACCAGCACGGGGATGTCGGAGGACTTGACATGCTCGTCAAACGTAGCGTCGCTCAGGGTCGTGATCGTGCTGCTCATGATGGCTCCTCCCACCCGCCGTGCGGGTCACGTGCGGTGCGCCTTACCGGTGCAGGCTATTCCAACCGCCACCGACCACCCCGCATTCCCGCGGGGGGTTGCGCTCAGGCGTCGTCGGCCCGGGCCTCGAGCCAGCGCTCGGCGTCGATGGCGGCCGTGCACCCGGAGCCGGCGGCGGTGATCGCCTGCCGGTAGATCTGGTCCTGCACGTCGCCGCAGGCGAAGACACCCTCCACGTTGGTCCGCGATCCCTCCGTTGTCCGGAGGTAGCCGTTCTCCTCCAGCTCCAGCTGGCCCTTGAAGAGGGAGGTGTTGGGCTCGTGGCCGATGGCCACGAAGACCCCCTGGACCTCGAGGGTCGACGCCTCCCCGGTCACCGTGTCCCGGAGGGTCACGCCGGTCACCGTGGTGTCGCCGAGCACCGCTTCGACCTGCGAGTTCCACCGGAACTCGATCTTCGGATGGTGGGCGGCACGGTGCTGCATGACCTTCGACGCCCGGAGGGTGTCCCGGCGGTGGATCACCGTGACCTTCTCGGCGAACCGGGTGAGGAACAGGGCCTCTTCGAGAGCCGAGTCGCCACCGCCGACCACCGCGATCGAGCGCTCCCGGAAGAAGAAGCCGTCACAGGTGGCGCAGGTGGAGACGCCGTAGCCGAGGAGGCGCTGCTCGTTGGGCACGTTGAGCATCAGCGAGCGGGCGCCGGTGGCCACGATCAGCGCGTCGGCCAGGTAGGTGGGCTCCCCGGCGTCGGGATCTCCCACCCACAGCCCGAACGGTCGGGCGGACAGGTCGACCCGGGACACCTTGGCGGTCACGTACTCGGCCCCGAAGCGTGCCGCCTGCCCGCGGAAGGCCTGCATGAGCTCGGGGCCCATGATGCCGTCCACGAAGCCGGGGAAGTTCTCGACCTCGGTGGTGAGCATCAGCTGTCCCCCCGGCTGGTCGCTGGTGGAGGACGGCTCGCCCTCGATGACCAGCGGTTGCAGCTGCGCCCGGGCGGTGTAGATCGCCGCGGTCAGGCCTGCCGGACCCGAGCCGACGATGACCACCTGGCGCCGCTCGGTCATTCCGGCACCTCGACCAGCGGCTGGGTGCGCTGCATCCACGCCACCACCCCGCCGGCCGAGAAGAGCAGGCCGACCAGGAGGTCCGCCGCCCAGACCCGTCCGTCGAAGACGTAGATGGTCAGCACCCGGATGAGGGTGATGGCCAGGAGGGTGACGGTGGTCACCGCCGCCGCGAAGATGATGATGCTGAAGATGACCACCCGGGCGATCAGGGTGGCCGGGCGGACCGTCTTGTCTCGGAGGAGGGCCACCAGGGTCTCCACCGCGTCGGTGGCTTTGGTGGGCCAGTCCCCGACCAGGGCGTTGTAGGCCGGGGCGTTCGGGACGTCGTGGGTGTGGGTGTGGGTGTCGACGGGAGGGGTCGCGGCCGACGGCGCCGGCGGGGTGCCGGTGCTCGGGGGAGGGGTGGCGGGGTCGGGAGTCGTCGGCCCCTCGGGCGGCTGCGGATCCATGGACGAGAGGTTAGCCGGGTGGTCGCGGGCGACCCTTCGGTGCCGGGTGCCCGATCAGGCGGCGGTGATGAAGCACAGCCCGACGGTGCCGGGTCCGGTGTGGGTCCCCACCACCGGGCCCAGGTCGACCAGCACCAGGGGATGCTCTGACTGGACGCCGTCCATCATGGCCATGAAGGTGTCGATGTCGGTCGCCGCACCGTTGCACACCGCCACCCGGCTGAGGGCCCCGGCCTGGTGGGCGGCGTCGGCCAGGTAGCGGAGCGAGCGCGTGCGCGTGCGCTGCTTCGACTCCTCCGCGACCACCCCGTCCCGGCAGATCACCACCGGCTTGATGCTGAGGAGCGAGCCGAGCAGGGCCCGGGCCCCGCCGATCCGGCCGCCCTTCTCCAGGTGCTCGAGGGTGTCCACCACGCCCATCACCGTCGTCCGGGCCAGCAGGCCCTGCACGTGGTCGGCCAGGTCGTCGAGGGAGTCGCCGGCCGCCGCGCGCTCGGCGGCCTCGAGGACGACGAGTCCCTGCCCCATCGTCATCGACTGCGAGTCGATGACCCGGACGGGGATCCGGTCGCCCACCGCGCCGGCCGCGGTGCGGGCCGCCTGGATGGTGGCCGACACCCCCGACGACAGGTTGATGCAGAGCACCCCGTCGTAGCCGTCGTCGGCGGCCTTGGTGAAGGCCTCCTGAAAGGCGCCGGGCGACGGAGCCGCGGTCTCGGGGAGCACCGCGCTGGCGGCACAGCGGGCCCAGAACTCGTCGGGCGGGATGGCCGACCCGTCGGTGAACTCCTCGGACCCGAACCTGATCGAGAGCGGCACCACCACCACGCCGTGCTCGGTGGCCAGTGCCGGTGGTAGATCGCAGGCGCTATCGGTGACTACCCGGACCCGGGCCATGGAATTCCTCCTCGTCGCGGTCCAGCTCGAATTCGACCGGCCGCACGAGGCGCACCGGTGGCCGCTCGAGCCCCCCGCCGAGTCTGTCATGGAACGCGGCGGCCGGTGGGCTGGTCACCACCCCCGGAGCGGGCGGTGCCGGGGGCCGCGGGCGGCCCGCCCGGTGCTTCCGCCGGTCGAGGGTGGCGAGGACGGCGGCCGCCCCCACGTAGGCGACGGACCCGGCCACCAGGGCCAGCACCACCCGGCCCAGCAGGGCGACGCCGTGGTCGGCGTCGGAGACGCTGACCGCCAGGACGAGGACCACCGCCATGATCGCCGAGGCCCCGACCACCCGACGCACCGGCCGGGCCACGGACTCGCCGCCGACCCCCCCGACGCGCCGGCCGATCACCCGGACGGCCAAGACGGCGGCCACCGTGTAGGAGATCGACAGCGACAGGGCCAGGCCTCGGACGCCGAGGGGCCGCACCAGCGCGACGCCGGTGACGATGTTGATGGCGTTCTCGACCAGGTAGAGCTTGAAGGCGGTCTTGGTGTCCTGCATCGACTGGAGCACGCGGACCATGTAGAGGAAGACGCAGAACCCCGGCAGCCCGAGGGAGAGCATGGCGAGGGCGGCGGCCGTGGCGGAGGCGTCGGCGACCGAGGTGGAGCCGTGGGCCAGCACCAGGTCGATGAGGGGGCGCGCCAGGATGAGCATCCCCACCGCCGAGGGGATGATGATGGCCAGCATGGAACGGAGCCCGTACGCCAGTCGCTTCCGGTAGGCGGGGATGTCCCCGAGGGCCCACCGGGAGGAGAGCGAAGGCGTGACCACGCTCATGATGGAGACGGCCACCACCCCGTAGGGCAGCTGGAAGAACGTGTACGCGTAGGTGTAGGCGGTGACCGCCCCCTGGGGACGCACGGCGTCGGCCAGGGCCAGGATGACCACCAGCGCGACCTGGTTGGCCAGGACGAACCCGAAGGTCCACGAGGCCAGGCGGACGATGGTGCGCATCGCCTCGTGGGCCGGCGCCCACAGGAACCGCAGGTGCAGGTCGGACCGGGCCAGCGACGGCAGCAGCAGCACGGCCTGGAGGAGGACACCGGCGGTGGTGCCGAGGCCCAGGAGGATCAGGGCGTGCTCGTTGTGCTGGACGGCGGCCAAGGACTGGTGGGGCACCAGGGCGTGGAACCACAGCAGGACGGCGATGACCACCAGGTTGTTGGCGATGGGCACGAACGCCGGGGCGGCGAACTTCCCGCGGGTGTTGAGCAGCGCGGCGAACAGTCCGATCAGGCCGTACGCCGCCAGCTGGGGCACGAACCACCGGAGCAGGCTGATGGCCACCTCCTGCTGGCTGGCCCGGTCGGGGTTGTGGTTGGTGGCGGTGTAGAGGTGGATGATCGACGGGGTGAGGAACCAGAAGGCGACGGTCGCCGCCGTGAGGACCACGATGGTGACCGTGGTGACCGCCGAGATCGCCTCCCAGGCCTCGTCCCGGCTGCGGGTGCTGAGGCGGTCCACGAAGACCGGGACGAAGGTGGCGGCCAGGACCCCACCGATGACGATGTCGGTGATGATGTTCGGCGTGGTGTTGGCCAGGTTGTAGGCGTCGGCCAGCCCGGCGGTGCCCAGCACGTAGGTGAGGGCCACGATGCGTCCGACGCCGGTGATCCGGGACGCGGTGGTCCCGACCGCCATCCCGACGGTGGATCCGACCAACCCCTTCTCGCGCCACCCCGGTGCGGAGGCCGCCGCGTCGGTGTCGGTGTCGGTCACGGTGCCGCCGCCGCCGACTCCTCGGCCCGCCGGAGGCGTCGCCGGCGCTGCCCGGTGCGGATCCACCAGGCGGCCAGCACCACCACCGCCCCGGCCGACAGCACCACCCCGACCACGGAGACGGCGTCGGAGCGCACGGTCACCTGGCCCTCCGTCATCACCAGGCCTCCGCTCGGGGCCTGGTAGGTGATGGTCAGCTTGAACTCGCCGGCCGAGCGCGACTGCACGTTGACGTAGAAGTTGTTGGTGGCGTGGAGCAGGGGCGCCGGCATCGACACCCGGGACTCGCCGTTGGCGAAGAGCAGGTGGTCGCTGGTCAGCGTGAGCGTCCCGGTCACCGGCTCGGGCATGGCCGCCGACTTGGCGATGGTGATGGGGATCTGTCCCTTCTGCGCCGTGAGGGTCACCGTCTGGTCGCCGGCCAGCGAGATCTGGTCGAGCTGCACGTCGACGGCACTGGCGGTGTTGCGCAGGACGGCGGACTGCTGGGCCGGCCGGAGGAGCGCCGACTCGGAGGCGAGCACGGTGTCGCCGAGCTCGGTGGGGAGGTCGCGGACCGCCGGGGAGTCGGGGACGATCGCCGAGGCCAGCGAGTCGATCCGCGCCCGCTGGGTGCGGATGGCGGTCACCGGGAGGGTGGTGCCGTTCGGGGACGCCGCCAGGCGGCAGCCCCCGGCACAGGCGGCGGGCGACCCGAAGGCACCGGCGATCGTCACCGGCTGGAGGATCTGGCTCGAGCCGAGCGCGGCCAGCAGGGTGGTCACGACCGCCGGGTCGGGGACCCACGTGCTGCCCGGGACGGCCACCAGGGTCCGGGGTTGGGTGAGGTTGGGGTACTCGAAGTAGATCTGCGCCATCTCCGCCAGGATCTGCGAGGCCACCAACACCGGCTGCCCGGGATCGGAGGTGAACCGGGCGTCGATGTCGGCGTTCGAGGCGATGGCGGTGAAGGCGGCTCCGTGGGGCGAGTCGATGGTGAACGGTTCGGCGCTCGAGCCGGTCGACGGGGACGAGGTCACGTCCGAGGCGGGCAGGACGATCTGGCGGTAGCCGGCCGCCGACAGCTGGGCCAGCGTGGCGTCGTCGACCGGAGCCCCGGTGATCCACGGTCCGGCACCGCCCCCGGCCGGGGACGTCCGGGCGACGGTGGCCCCGTCGAGGAGCTGGTCGCTCCGGTCGAGCTGGTCGGACAGCTCCGAGCCCAACCCGGCGTCGACCAGGCTGGCGGCGTCGGCCTGGGTGTAGGCCGGGGAGACGAACTCGGTGGTGGTGTCGGCGCTCAGCTCGCTCAGGGTCTGCACCACCGAGGTGTGCCCGGTGTCATCCAGGACCTGGACCGTCTGACCACCGACCTCGACGGTCACCGGCACCGTGGCGGCGCCGGCCAGGGCCGACACCGTCTGGGAGACGCCGGTCAACCCCGTCGGCGACGGGTGGGCCAGGGCGTTCGACGGGGACGCCAGCAGCTGGGCGCCGGTCGGTGACGACGAGGGACCGACGGTCACCGGCAGTGGTACCACGGTGGCGATACGCAGCTTCTGGGGGGCGGCGTCGGTGACGTAGACGAGGGCGGTGTTGAGGGCACCCACGCTGGCGCCGCTGGCGGTGTCGACCAGGCCCAGGTGGACCGGGTACACGCCGGCCCCGCAGTCGGGGTCGCCGCCCCGGAGGGTGACGGTCAGGTCGGTGGGGGAGAGCACCGCCGGTACCGTGCCGGTGTCGTCGACGGTCAGGCGGAGCTCCACCCCCCCGGTCACCTGGGTGAGCCCGCTCCACGGGAGGGGTGACTCGGTGCGCGAGACCGGGGTGCCCTCCGAGGCGGTGCCCGCCAGCGACTCGTTGAGGTCGGAGACGCTCGACTGACAGCCGGAGACGGACACCGACAGCCCGAGGTCCGCCGGGGCCGGGGCGCCCGGCGCGGTCCGGAGGCGGAGGTCGAAGACCGGGGCGGTGGGGGTGACCCAGGCGGTCTGGGAGGCCAGGAGGAGATCGCCGGTGGTTGCCGTCGCGCCACCGGTGGTGGCCGCCACCGGCTGGGTGGCCACCCCGGCGGCGAGGGGCGTGGCACCGGCCGGGCCGGCGGTGCCCAGGGCGGACACCGTCAGCAGCACGGCCAGCAGGACCGTGGGCAGCACAGCGGGCCGCGGGGTGGGCCGTGGGGTGGGCAGCACGGTGGGCAGCACAGCGGGCCGCGGGGTGGGCCGCGGGGTGGCTGTCCGGGCAGGACGCACTCCCACCCCGACGACCGGGGCGGGTCCGTCCCCGGGTGGCATGGAGCCTCGGGGTCGGCTGTCGCGCGGGCACAGACCGCCTGGTTCCCGGATCACCTCGCAGGAAGCCTACGTCAGGCGCACTACCCTCATCGCGTGTTCCCGGAGCGACTGCGGCCCCTCGTGGCCACCACCGCCGAGCTGGCCGAGCGGTTCGGCAGCGCCGGCCACACCCTCTACCTGGTGGGCGGCTCGGTCCGTGACGCAATCGTCGCCGACGGGCCAGCGGACCGGCCGGACGAGCACGACCTCGACTTCACCACCGACGCCCGACCCGACGAGATCGAGGAGCTGGTGGCCCACTGGGCCGACGCGGTCTGGACGCAGGGGAAGCGGTTCGGCACCATCGGGGCGATCCGGGCCGGGCGGCGCTACGAGATCACCACCCACCGGGCCGAGGCGTACCAGCCCGACTCCCGCAAGCCCGACGTGGCCTTCGGTGACCGGATCGAGGACGACCTCTCACGCCGTGACTTCACCGTCAACGCCATGGCCCTCCGCCTTCCGGACCTGGAGCTCATCGATCCCTTCGACGGCCTCGTCGACCTGGCCGCCCGGCGGCTGCGCACCCCCCTCGACCCGGAGGTCTCCTTCGCCGACGACCCGCTCCGGATGCTGCGTGCCGCCCGGTTCATCGCCCGCCTCGACCTTGAGCCCGATCCCGCGCTGGTGGAGGCGGTGCGCGCCGGGCACCACCGGCTGGCGATCGTCTCCGCCGAGCGGGTCCGGGACGAGCTCGACAAGATGGTGATGGTGGCGGTGCCGTCGACGGCGCTGTGGTTCGTGGTCCGCACCGGCCTGGCCGAGGAGTTCCTCCCCGAGCTCCCGGGGCTGGCCCTCGAACAGGATCCGATCCACCGCCACAAGGACGTGTTGGCCCACACCCTGGCGGTGGTGGACAAGACGAGCCCCGACCGGCTTCTCCGCCTGGCCGCCCTCTTCCACGACGTGGGCAAGCCGCGGACCCGGGCGTTCGTCGACGGCGGCGTTACCTTCCATCATCACGAGGTGGTGGGGGCGCGCATGACCCGCCAGCGGATGACCGCGCTCAAGTACCCCAAGGACGACATCGAGACGGTGGTGGAGCTGGTCAACCTCCACCTCCGCTTCCACACCTACCGGTTGGGGTGGACCGACCGGGCGGTGCGCCGGTACGTGCGCGACGCCGGGCCGCACCTCGACCGGCTGAACGAGTTGACGCGGTGCGACTGCACCACCCGAAACGCCGCCAAGGCCCGGGCCCTCGGCCGTCGGATGGACGAGCTCGAGGCCCGCATCGCCCAGCTGCGCGAGCAGGAGGAGCTGGACGCCATCCGGCCGGACCTCGACGGCGGCCAGGTGATGGCGCTGCTGGATCTGGCACCGGGCCGTGACGTCGGCCGGGCGCTCTCCTACCTCCTCGAGCTCCGGATGGAGGAGGGTCCGCTCGGTGAGGCCGAGGCCGGGCGCCGGCTGACCTCGTGGTGGGAGGCCGACCGGGCCGGGGCGTGATCCCCGCCGGTCAGTCCTCGGGCCAGACGGGCCCGGCGTCACCGTCGGCGAACGACTCGACCAGGGCCTGGGCGACGTCGTCGTGGTACTGCACCGGCGGCGACTTCATGAAGTAGGCGGACGGTCCGAGCAGGGGGCCGCCGATGCCGCGGTCGAGGGCCAGTTTGGCGCACCGGACGGCGTCGATGATCACGCCGGCGGAGTTGGGCGAGTCCCACACCTCGAGCTTGAGCTCGAGGTTGAGCGGCACGTCGCCGAAGTTGCGACCCTCCATCCGGATGTAGGCCCACTTCCGGTCGTGCAGCCACGGCACGTGGTCCGAGGGACCGATGTGGACGTCGTCCTCGGAGAGCACGCTGTCCTCGATCTGGCTGGTCACCGCCTGGGTCTTCGAGATCTTCTTCGACTCGAGCCGGCTCCGCTCGAGCATGTTCTTGAAGTCCATGTTGCCGCCCACGTTGAGCTGGTAGGTGTGGTCGAGGGCCAGGCCGCGGTCCTCGAAGAGCCGGGTCAGGATCCGGTGGACGATGGTCGAGCCGACCTGGCTCTTGATGTCGTCACCCACGATCGGGAGGCCGGCGTCGCGGAACTTCCGGGCCCACTCGGGGTCGGAGGCGATGAAGACCGGGATGGCGTTGACGAAGCCGACCCCGGCCTGCAGGCAGGCCTCGGCGTAGAAGCGCTGGGCCTCCTCGGAGCCGACCGGCAGGTAGCTGACCAGCACGTCGGCCCTGGCGTCCCGGAGGGCGGCGACCACGTCGACCGGCTCGGCCGGGGACTCCTCCACCGTCTCTCGGTAGTACTTGCCGAAGCCGTCGAGCGTCGGTCCCCGCTGGACGGTGACGCCCAGGTCGCCCACCGAGGCGAACCGGTAGGTGTTGTTCTGGCCGGAGAAGATCGCCTTGCCCAGGTCGAGCCCGACCTTGGCGGCGTCGGCGTCGAAAGCGGCCACGAAGGTGAGGTCGCGGACGTGGTAGCCGCCCAGCTCCACATGCATCAGCCCGGGGACCGTTTCGGTGGGGTCGGCGTCCCGGTAGTACTCGACGCCCTGGATGAGTGAGCTGGCGCAGTTGCCCACGCCGGCGATCGCCACTCGGATGGTGCTCATGATTCGGATCCCTTCGCTGCGGTGGAGGCGGCCCCGAGGGTTCGGGGCCCGGTGTGCTCTGGTGATGCGGTCTGCTTCTGCTTCTCCGACTCGATGAGCCGGTCGAGCCACGACAGTTCGTGCTCGGTGGTTTCGGTGCTGTGCTCGACCAGCGAGCGGGTGTACGAGTCGAAGTCGCCGCCGGCGGCCCGGGCCCGGTCGGCGGCCAGGCGGCCGGCCAGCTGCTCCCGTCGGCGCTCCAGCAGGCTCAGGCGGGCCTGCGGGGCGAGATGGCGGGCGAAGGCCAGCCGGAGGCTGAAGCTGCGTGCCTCGTCGGTGCCGACGGGCTCTTCGGCGTCGAGCAGCTCCACGAAGAGCTCCCGGCCCCGGTCGGTGATCCGGTAGACCTTCCGGGACCGCTTGGTACCGCGGGCGGTCCCGGTCCGGCGGGCCCGCAGGGCGGCCCGCTCCCCGCCCAGCGAGCCGGTGAGGGGCAGGGGAGCCGTCGGGGTGCCGGGGGACAACTCGGTGGCGGTCACCGCACCGGACGCCTCCAAGCGTGACAGGGCCGGGTAGAGCGAGCCGAACGAGATGTTGGCGAAGAGACCGAGCTCGTCCCGGAGGCGCTTGCGGATCTCGTACCCGTGGAACTCACCCTCCTGCAGGAGGCCGAGGATGGCCAGTTCGAGCACTCAATGCCCCCGTCGAGGGGAGATCGGCGACTGCTGCCACCTGGTGTTCATGAACTGCATACCTGTCACGATATATCAGACTGATATATCGGCGCAACCATTCGGGTGACATGCGGGTGACGCACCGGTGACGTGTCCGGGGTCGGAGGTCGCATGACCGGGGGACGACCGGGGGACGACCGGGGGACGACCGGGGGACGACCGGGGGACGACCGGGGGACGACCGGGGGACGACCGGGGGA
>Ga0181519_10002744_pt1 | contig 14719 bp, 9 predicted proteins | sample PEATcosm2014_Bin_26_FD_121102 | JGI IMG/M metagenome (GOLD analysis project Ga0181519, IMG submission 121102) | Peatland microbial communities from MTU Mesocosm Facility, Houghton, MI, USA - PEATcosm2014_Bin02_10_metaG | ecosystem: Environmental > Terrestrial > Soil > Wetlands > Peat | place...
AATAGATGTCCGCGCAATCACATCGTGGTATACCGCTGCCTCGATCCGTCCGGCTCCGGCCTTCCGGCCCACTGCAATCTCCTGGTGTGTGCCGCTCTCGGTGCACAGCCGTACGCCGCACACTGCCGCCACGGGCAGCTCCGCCGTAATCGAATCCAGTCCGTCGAAGTCTTGCAGTTCGCGCGCGGTGGCCAGCCTGTAGCGCACCGCCCACACCTCGCCCGGATGCACCGTCACGCTCAGGAACGGCTGTGCCGTCAATGCGGTTCCCGTGGTATGGATCGCGTACACCGTGCCTCCGGCCTCCACATCCACGGTGTCGCCCAGCTGCATCTTCTCCGCGCTCGCCATGCGCATTGCCTGCATGCCCATGACGTTCTGGCCGCCTGCGCCGGAGCTCATCGTCTCCGGATGCGACGCATAGCTCACCACCATCCGTGACCCGCCCCCCAGCGCACCCCGGTGTTCCTCTCCCGCATCGATCTCCAGGGCCGGCGCGCTCGCCGAGTTCATCCCTTGCGCTGCGACATCGGCCCGCAGCATAAGATCGGAACCACTCCGCGTCCCCCGGTCCAGCGCAACCACCCCATGCACGCCGCCTCCGCCAAACCCGCCATCGCCGCTCATCATGGTGGCGCGCGCCTGCATCGGCGCGCCGCTCTTCCCCTCCCTCGCACCCGACGACACCAGCACCACGCTTCCATCGCCCATCATGCGCAGGATCGGCCGGTTCGCCGCCGAGCGCAGCGTCCATGTCCAGTCGTCGCCCGGCTCATCCGGCCTGCGCCGCTGCGCGGGCAGCCACGCCACCGGGTCGCTCAGCATATTCAGCGTCAGGTTCACGGTCGCGCGCATCCCGGTGGTCAGCCGCAGATTGCCCCGCGTCGCGGGCACAAACAACGTCGCCGACGCCCGCACCCGGTACGTGCCCGGGGCCAGGTTGGCAATCCGGTACCGCCCAACCATGTCTGTAAACGCCGTGCCCACACTGCTCGAACCGGCAGTGAGCACCTCCACCAGCGCGCCCATCTGCGCCACGCCCTGCGCATCGCGCACCACCCCGGAGACTGTCGCGGTCGAAGCCGCGGCGCACACCCCCGTCACCGCCCACAGCAGTTGAGCGCCAAGCACAAACCCGAATCGTGTCCCGCAACGTTGCACAGTACGCATCACCCTGTGCGTCGTCGGCCTTCTCCTCAGAAGACGGGCCGCAAAAAATGGGCCCGTCGGAACGCTCTGCGCCGGCAATCGATCATCGCTCTCGTTTCCGCGTAATCCTTCGCCGGATGTCCGCGCATCCGTCCTCAAACTGCTTCAGTCGAGCGCTCTTCGTTCGGCGCGCTTCGGCCCTGCTCAATACTAACCAACTCCATACAAACTCGAAATCTTCCTTCACAAATCCAGAATCAGTCCACGGAGAACTTTGCCGACTCCTCCGTCTGCTGCTTGGTCACAACATCGTTGACCTTGATCTTCACCTGATACTGTCCCGGCTGCAAGCTGGCCAGCGGCAGGCTCTTCTCCAACGTCAACTGGTCAGCGTTCGGACTCAGTTTGGTGCTCAACTCCTGCGCATTCAGCACCAGCTTGTTTGTCCCCAGGTCGGTGATCTCGTAGCTGATCGTCGCGTTGTTCTGCTTGCTCTTCTCGTCGATCCCCAGGTTATACACCTGCATCCAGAAGTTCAGGTTCTGCGCGCGGCTGAACTTCACCGGCGCCGCCGCCGGCCCATTGGCCGGCACGCGCGGACGAATGCGCGTATTGCCAAGCACGAAGTTCCCTCCGCCGATCTCCTTTGAAGGAACACGCTCCATCTGGTCGGCCAGAATCAGCGAGGAGTGCCCCAGCGTGTCGTCGTCGAACTTCGGGACCACGATCGACCGCGTGTATCTGCCAACGTGGTCCGGATTGTTCACGTCCTTCAGGACGAGATCGATCTTGTACATCCCCGGACGTAGCGGAAGGGCCTTCCAGTACACCCTAGACCCCATCTGAGTCGCTGCCAGCAGCTCGCTCGGAGTCGACACCTCCACCGTATCGCCGAACCAACCCCCGTCCACCACTTTGTGCGTCATGTTGGAGACACGCCCCTCGATATCGACCTTCCCCACCGACACCCCATCCTTGGTCTCGAATGTGATGTCCGAGGTCTTCACCTGGATCGTGATGGGCACAATCACCGTATCGTTGGTCACCTTCACATAGTCCGTGCGCACATCGAAGAGGAACGGCGGCCCGGTCAGGACCTTGGAACTCGCCATGAACTCTTCCATGTCCTGGAACTGGATCGGCGGCGGTGCCATGATCTTGGCCGCCAGATCCATCCGGTCGAACTGCTTGTCCTGGAGCTGCGACATAAGGCCGGGGGTCAGGCCAAGCTGTTCCAGGCCACCACCCCGGAAGCGGTCCTCTTTTTTCGCCTGGCCATCCTCCTCGGCCTGGGTCAATCCGGCGTTCGGAACGTGCAGCAGAGCGTCCTTCTCCGAGCGGTCGATGGTGTAGTGGTAGTCGCCGCACTGGCAGGTGTCCACAAACTCCAGGTCGATGTTGTCGCCGATCCCCTCGAGATACCGGTAGTGCCACACCTCGAACGGGTAGGCAACCGTGTTGCCGCCGCCCTCTTCCATCGGCCGGTCGTACGAGCCCGCGCTGGGGTGCGCATCGATGTCGTCCGGCTTGCCGTACGCAATATAGATGTGCCCGCGGTCCGTCATCCATCCCGGCTTGCCCGCCGCAAAGTGCTCGTTCGCATACTGGATCCGCGCATAAATTTCGTCCCGGTACTCATTTTCCGGAGAGTCGGGCTTCGGGTTGCGCCGCTGCCAGAAGTTCTCAATGAACTGGTCCCGTTCCTCATCGTTGGTCAGTTGCTTGAACGCCTGCCGCTCCGTGTCTGTAATGATCCACACCACATCTTGGTCCAGCCACGTCTTGTAGATGCCCTTCAACTCCTCTTTCAGGGCCTTCTGCTGTGTGATCTTTTCCCTGTCGCTCAAGCGCCGCTTCAGCGGGTTTGGTTTCTCCACCGTCGGCGCCGTCTGGGTCACGCCATCGGGGGCCGTCGCAGCCGGAGCTGCGGCCTGCTGCCCCCGCGCGCTGCCCCATCCCACTCCTGTGGAAATCAACATCGCGCACAAAACCATTCCGCCCGCTGCTCTCATTGCCTGCGATACTCCCGCTTCGGGAACTTCACCAACCTGATTCCGTCTCGTAATCCGCCTCCGGTCCGGTCGGCCCAGCGGCATGGCGCATGAAACGGAACCAATGCTCATTGTAGTGCGCCCCCCTCCGCGTTTCAAGCCGGTCTCCCCGTCCCGTCCCTGCTATCATCAACTGCAAAGAGCTTGTTCTCAATCGGCCCTTGAACAGACCCAACGGAACCATCGCACCCGGTACCGCGTACCTGCTCTCAGCGCACCCTCTCCGTCAGGAGCATAGAAAGATCGCATGAGCACCAAAAAGATCGTTATCGTCGTCGTCATCGTCCTTGCCTTGGCGGGCATCGCCGCCGGCACCATCCTGCACGGTCAGGCCGGCATCACCAAGGTCGCCACTGGCAAGGTCGTGCGCGAGGACCTCATCTCCACCGTCAGCGGCACCGGCCAGATCAAGCCCAAGAACTATGTCAACATCGGCGCGACCTCCTTTGGCCGCATTACCCACCTCTATGTCAAAGAGGGAGACCGCGTCCATAAGGGAGACATCCTCGCCCGCGTCGAGAGCGTCCAGCCGGAGGCCACCGTCGACGCCCAGCAGGCCGCCATCGCCAGCTCCAAGACCGACATTGCCTCCTACGTCGCGGCCGAGAACACCGCCCAGGCCAACATCGCCCAGGCCCAAGCCGACCTGGAGCAGAAAAAGTTCGACTTCGACCGCGCCCAGGCCCTCTACAACGCCCAGCTCATCGCTAAGCAGGACTTCGACGCCAAAAAAGCCGCCTACGACGTCTCAGCCGCCACCCTCGACCAGCGCGTCGCCGCCCTCGCGCAAGCAAAAGCGCAGACCGCCAGCCAGCGCGCCCACCTTGACCAGGCCGTCGCCAGCCAGCGCGCCAACTTCGACGCCCTCGACAAGACCATCTCCCGCGCCCCCTTCGACGGCCTGGTCACCAACGTCCCCGTGCGCGAGGGAGAGACCGTCGTGGTGGGCATCCAGAACGCCGAAGGCTCGACCCTGATGACCCTCGCCGACATGTCCGTCATCACCGCCGAGGTCAAGGTCGACGAGACCGACATCGTCAATATGCACCTCGGCCAGTCCGCCGATGTCACCGTCGACGCGCTGCCCGGCCGCACCTTCAAGGGCCACGTCACCGAAGTCGGCGACCAGGCCCTGCTGCGCACCACCGGTGTCGCCACGTCGCAGTCCACCACCGGGACCGAAGAGGCCAAGGACTTCAAGGTCGTCGTCACCCTCGACCAGGCTCCCGATGCCCACCTCGAAGACCTCCGCCCCGGCCTCTCCACCACCGCCAAGATCACCGTCGCCGACAAGCCCAACACTCTCACCCTCCCCATCCAGGCCCTCGTCCAGCGCGACATCGCGGCCGAAAAGGTCCTCGCCGACCACGCCGACAAACCCTCCTCCACCGTCTCCGCCGCGCCCTCCTCCGACGCGCCCGTCAAACCCAATCTCGCCCAGGGAGTCTACCTGCTCACCACCGGCAACGGAAAACTGCGCGCCACCTTCGTCCCCGTCACCACCGGAGTCACCGGAACCACCGAGATCGAGGTCCTCTCCGGCCTCAAGGCTGGCGACGAGATCGTCATCGGCCGCTACCAGGTCCTGCGCGCCCTCAAGAGCGGAACCGTGGTCAAACGCGACAACTCCACCCCCACCACCACCGATACCTCAACCTCGTCCTAGTTGTTCTAAGCTGATAGCTGATCGTCCTGGTTGCCTTAACTGATAGCTCATAGCTCTAGATTCGAAACGATCCGTACGCACCACGCCGGAGAATCGGATGCCCCTCGAAACCGAACCAACTGAAGTCGACACTGTCACCGCCGCCGACGGCCCCCGCGACGGCGAGGTCATCGTCACCAGCAATCTCTGGAAGACCTACGAGATGGGCGCGCAGCAGGTCAATGCCCTCTGCGGCATCAACCTGCGCATCCTGCACAATGAGTACGTCGCCATCATGGGCCCCTCCGGCTCTGGCAAGTCCACCCTCATGAACCTCATCGGATGCCTCGATTCGCCCACCCAGGGCCAATACTGGCTCAACGGACACGATGTCTCCGCGCTCAACGACGACGAGCTCGCCCGCATCCGCAACAAGGAGATCGGCTTCGTCTTCCAGACCTTCAACCTCCTCGCCCGGGCCACCGCCCTGCACAACGTCGAGCTCCCCCTCATCTACAACGGCACGCCCGCCGCCGAACGCATCGCCCGCGCCAAGGAGGTCCTCGAGTCCGTCAGCCTCGGCGCACGCATGGACCACAAGCCCAACGAACTCTCCGGGGGCCAGCGCCAGCGCGTCGCCATCGCCCGCGCTCTGGTCAACCACCCCTCCATCATCCTCGCCGACGAGCCCACCGGTAACCTCGACTCCAAGACCGGAGACGAGATCATGGCCCTCTTCGACCACCTCCACGCCATCGGCAACACCCTCATCATCGTCACCCACGAGCCAGACATCGCTGAGTACGCCAACCGCATCGTCACCCTCCACGATGGCGCTATCGCCAGCGACCGCCCCTCCCATCGCCACGCCTCCGGCGGCTCCAAAAAAATCCACGCCTGACCGCTACAGCCGCTTCAGATACGCCTTCGCCGCCTCCAGCTCGGGAAACAGCCGCTCCTCCGCCTGAAACGCCTTGGAATGCACGCAGCGCCGTCCCGCCTTCACCTTCACCGGATGCTTCAGGTGCAGCATCTCGTGATAGAGCAGATACTCCACCGCGCAACGTGGCGTCTCCGGCCGGTCAAAGACCCGGCTCACCATGATCGTATTGTGCGCTGCGTCGTAGTGCCCCAGCATCCGCCGCGCGTGGTGTGCACTCCAGGTCAGTGTGGGCCGTCCCAGCAGTCCATGAAAGAAGCGCGTGTTCAGGCCCTCGAAGATCTCGTCCAGATCGTAGCAACGCCCCTGCGCTGACAGCACCGTCTTGCGCCCGCGCGTCTGCCGGATCTGCTCCGCCTGCCGCGCCACTGCCTCCGAGGAGACATACCGCCGATAGCGGTCCGCATGGGCGCGCGCGATCGGCAGCTTCTTGTACAGCTTGGCCAGCAGGATATGCGCGATCGCGTGGTGTACCGTCTCCGGCGCAGACTCCAGCAGATCCGAGAGATGCACCAGCAGCCGTCCTTCGCGCAGACGGATCGTCGTATTCAGCGACGTGAATCGCCGAAAGCGGATCTCGAAGGCGGGAATCGGCGCGCGCGGGCGAAGCGCGCGGTACTCTTGCTCAAAGATTTCCCTCAGTGCGATGGACACGTTGAGTCCCAGAGTACTATGGCGTGGCCACCGTTCCCGCCGGAGCCGGGGCCTGCGTGGCCGGGGCTGTGGGCGTCGCGTCCGGGGTAGGTTCAGGCGACGCCGCAAGCTGCTGTAGCGGGTCCAGCCGCAGTACCGCCGAAACCGGGACCTCCACCGTCCCAACATTGTCCGATACCATATCGTGAATCGCGGTGCGGATGTAGTACTGGCCCTTCACCGGCACGCTGATCTGCTGGTGGAACGCCATCCCGCCGCTCAGCAACTTGGCGTAGTCCGCCGGGGTCAGCAGCGTATGCAGGCGGTTGCTCGCGGTGATGAGCTTGTCGCCATTGCTGTTGAAGACGAAGGTCCACATCTCCAGCGCGCAGTGGCGATTGCCGTCGGCGCCCAGGCGGCAATTGACCGCGTGCGGGTCCGGCACCAGGTCCACTCCGAACTGCTTGAATGGCCCCTCCACCTTTACCTTCGGATCGGGATTGGACTGGTTGCTCTTCAACACCGTCGCATCGGGAGGCGCGCTCGACGGACGGATCCTCACCTTGAACAGTATCTCCGCCGGGTTCGGCCCGCCATGCACCATGGCCGCCGACATGGTGCTCGTCTCAATCGAAGCAGTGGCCACTCCCTGCGAGGCCACCCGGTTCCGGTCGTTGGGGTCGATGGCATAGTAGCCATTGCGATAGGTGAGCTGCTTCGCGCTCGGGTCGTCCACTTTGATCTTGATCGACCGGAACCGCTCGTCCCACTGCATGTTGGCCGGCGAATACGTCAGAGTGTAGTAGTTTGAACCCTGCTCAATCGCCTTCGACACCGCCTGCGTCAGTCCGTTGGTGTTATAGAACGCAGCGCCGCCGGTGTCCTCCGCCATCGCCTCCATCGTCGCGTGCTCCTGCGCCGTCTGCTGTAGGAAGTCCATGGGAGAGGAGGGAATCGCTTCGTTCTCCACGCTGGCGGAAGGATCGGTCTGCAAGCCCCGTGCATCCACCGGATACACCGCGATCTGTGCGCGCGTCAGCAGGTTGTCCGTCTTGCGCACCGCTTCGTCGTTGCGCACAATCGAGTCGTTCTCGTCTCTCTCGTTGGGGTTGGGCTCGACATCCAGAGGAAAGCCGCCGGAGAACCAGATCACGTTCTTCCGCCCCGGAATCCCCACCAGGTACCGCGCCAGTTGGTCGAACGCGTTCAGCGTGTATAACATCTGGTTGTTCACCGTCTCCGAGGTGATCTGTGCATCCACGCGCGTCATGTCGTCGACCATCTCTTGCGTGACCACGCCGCCGGCCGGTCCAATCGCGTCCGCGAACGCTGTTGTACCCATCGGCCCGCCGTTGACTGCATCCGTTAGGATGTCCGAGACCAGCGGCGTGCCCTTCTTCGATGTCAGCGCAGCCTTCAACACTGCCCTGTCCGAGGTAAATCCCTGTAGCATATATAACCGTGTCGCCAGACCGAAGATGGCGATGCGCGTGCCCGCAGGCGCCTTGTCCAGATAATCCAGCAACTGCCTTTTTGCGCTGGCCTGCGAGATGAACGGCGTGTTCAGATAATCGATCAGAAGCACGTTCACCGGGCCATTCGCCACGGCGTCCGTCCGGTTGGAAAACAGGCCGGCAGGCATCCTCGGCGCAGGCACAACCTTGATCTCCGACGGCGGCACCGAGGTATGCTCCTCGAAGTTCCGGATCGCCTGAGGCTTGCCATCTTCCGTCAGCGTGAAGTCCGGCGCCTTCAGCCCGTGTATCGGGTTCTTCTGCGCATCGGTCACCACCACATCCACCACCACTAGGTTGCTGCGCGCATGGATCGTCGCAACCCCGCTCGTGGGCTCCGTCCCATTCGATGCCAAAGACGATGCCGCTGGAGCGGCCTGTGGCGTCGAAGACCCCGTCTGTCCGCGCATCCCGAACGCCAGAAACACAGTGGCTAGCGCAAACGCAATAACTGCCTGAAACCGACGCGATTGGATTGGGCGGCGCACCGAAAACCTCCTGCGGGTACGACTCAAGGATACACTCCCGCAAATAAACATGAACTCACATTGTTAGACGTGGATGCGGAGACAAAGTTCCGCCGGCGCAAACCCTTGCAGTCGCAAAGCCTTCCCACACGCGCCCACAGATCGGGAAACCCGAAGCTACCTGTAAGACGTGGTTCAGGGCCCAGTTGTTTCGTTGGGCGTGATCACGCCAGCCCCTTCGGCCACATCCTCCACAGGATGAGCAATGTGGCCCACCTGTAGCTTCACCAGCTCCGGCTGCGCAATCCGCGTCGGCCCCAGCACCGCGATCCGCGGCAGCGGCCCGCGCACCATCGCCACTTCGTCGCACGCATACAGCCGCGGACAGGCCTGGCAGTCCTTGTAGATCTTGTCCGGCAGCGTCGTCCGGTCGGCCAGCCGGAAGCCGAAGTGGAAGAAGAAGTCCGGAATCCGCGTAAACATGCACACCGAGGCCACGCCCTGCTCCTCGGCCTCTTCCAGCAGCGCGAGCAGGACCCGCCCCCCCGCGCCCTGCCCCTTGGCCTCCGGTTTCACCACGATCGACCGCACCTCGGCCAGGTGCGGCCCATACAGATGCAGCGCGCCGCAACCCAGAAAGATGCCGCTCTCCGACTCTGCCACCGCAAAGTCGCGCACGTTCTCGCAGATGTCCGCATAGCTGCGGCGCAGCAGAGTTCCGTCGCCCGATAGAGAGTTGACCAGCTCGAAGATGTTGACCGCGTCCTGTAGTCTCGCCTTACGCACCATCGCCCCACCCGCGCGTGCTCGCGTGGATGCGGTGGATTCGCTGGCGGCCATCAGGGACGAGCTAGTCACGTCGATCTAATCTCCTCTCTCTATATCTTCTCAGAATTGCGCCCCTGCGACCGAACTCAGCCGCTCGCGGGCCTCGGCCAGCGCAGCATGGACCCGAGCGCGCGCCGTGCCGCCAACTACGTCGTGGCAATCCAGCGTAGCCTCCAGCGCAATCGCCGCGTAGAAATCTTCGCCGAACGCCGGACTCAGCTCCTGCAGCTCCGCCAGCGGGATCGCACCCAGCTCGCGCCCGCTCTCCAGCCCCAGCCGCACCGCGTTGCCGACGATCTCGTGCGCCTTGCGGAACGGCACGCCCTTGTTTGAAAGATACGTCGCCGCCGCCATCGCGTTCAGATAGCCGGTGGTCGCGGCGGTCTTCATGCGGGCGAAGTTGAACTTGAGCAAACGCGTAAACGCAGGCAGAATCCCCAGAATCCCACGCACCGTATCTGCCGCATCGAAGACCGGCTCCTGCCCCTCCTGCAGGTCCTTGTTGTACGCCAGTGGCAGCCCTTTCATCAGCACAACCAGCGTCGTCGCCGCGCCCGCCAGCCGCGCAGATTTGCCGCGAACCAGCTCGGTAAAGTCGGGGTTCTTCTTCTGCGGCATCGCGGACGAGCCGGTGGAGAAGGCTTCGGGCAGGTCGATGAACCCAAACTCCGCCGTCGCATACAGTGTGATCTCTTCGCCAAAGCGTGAGATGTGAACGCCCAGCGTAGCCAGCGCCTGCGTGTACTCCAGCAGAAAGTCCCGGTCGCTGGTCGCATCCATGCTGTTCGGCGTCGGCCCGCTGAAGCCGAGGGCTTCAGCCGCTATGGTCCGGTCCAGCGCCAGCGTCGCGCCCGCAACCGCGCCCGATCCCAGCGGACACAGGTTCATCCGTTTGCGCGCATCGGCGAGCCGCGAAATGTCCCGCTCGATCATCGAAACATACGCCAGCAGCCAATGCGCCACCAGCACCGGCTCCGCCCGCTGTAGGTGCGTGTACGAAGGCATCGCCGCATCGCCCGCCTGTTCGGCGAGTTCGATCAGCGCCATCCCCCACCTGCGCAGTCCCTTCGCCGTCGCGTCGATCGCATCGCGCACAAACAGCCGCATGTCGGTGGCGATCTGTTCGTTGCGGCTGCGTCCGGTGTGCAGCTTCAGCGCCAGCGGGCCAATCATGCGGGTGAGCTGCAGCTCGACGAAGTGGTGGATGTCCTCGGCGCGCGCCATCGACGCGGCCAGGTCGGCCTCGCTCGTGGCTGGGAACTCCTCGCACGCGCCCTCCCCATCCAGGTTCAGGTTTGCCTGAATGGCGAAGTGGTTCTTCATCCGCAGCAGCAGGGGGTCGTCCTTCGCCAGCGCGATCCGCGTGTGCTTCACATGGATCTCGCTGAACTCCGGCTGCCTGCCGAGCCAGCGGCGGATGGATCGCGGCGTCGTGCCCAGCTCCACCCCCAGCAACCTGGGGTTGACGAAGCCTGGCTCAAGCGGCGCAAACTCGGGCACGATGTCCCCAACCTGGTCGAGGCCGTCGATCATCCTCTCCAACTCGGCGTCCGTCAGAATGCCGGCCGCCGCAATCATCCGCGCGTGTGCTTTCGACGCAGCAACCTCCTGCGGAAGCAGCCGCACATCGAACGGAAACGACCGCTGCCACTGTTCGAAGACAGCGTCCAGCGGCTCGCGAAAGCGGCCGGACCACATCTTTGCGGATTGTTCTTGGTTGGACATTGATCTCGAATTCATTCTACTTAGTTGGGCACTGTGGACCAGGTGCCTGAAATTTGAGGAGTTGAGCTTTAGTTAATCCAGAGTTCTTTATCCATTTCGTTTGTAATTCTCGTAGGCTTGGCGTGCTGAGTTGGTCACATTCCATGACGGCATCCCAGACCGTACCCGTGATTGGGTCAACGGCATAGAAGCCAACATTCACGCTCCCGCCGGGAAGGCCCTCCCACATGGCATTGAATACATAGAGACCTTCATCCGCACTATTGTCTAAATCGAGCTCAAAGCCAGGTAATTGTTTAGACTTAAGAGGTATTGCGGCCAGCGCAAATTGTTTTGCTTCGGCCACCGACATGCGAACAGGGCTTGGTGTCTGCGCTTGGCTGAGGCCAAGAGTGAAGAAAAGTGCGATCAAGATGAAGAATACTTTCATTGTTCAGTTCATGCTTTAGGCAATCATGTAGTCCACATCAAAATGTGATTTGTTTACTGCTTCTCACTCCCACTCCGCAGTTGCGGCATCTCAGAGCCTTTGCTCAGTGTGATTAGACCACTCTTCGCGTAGGTCATCAGCTTTTCGCGGGTGTCGGTGATGTCGAGGTTGCGCATCGTGAGCTGGCCGATGCGGTCGCGCGGGCTGAAGCTGGACTCGCCCTTTTCCATGGTAAGGCGCTCCGGCTTGAACGTCAGATTGGGCGAATCGGTGTTCAGGATCGAATAGTCGTTGCCGCGGCGCAGCTCCAGCGTCACCTCGCCGGTGATGGGCTTGGCGACCCAGCGCTGCGCGGATTCGCGCAGCATGATGGCCTGCGAATCGAACCAGCGGCCTTGATACAGCAGGCGGCCAAGCCTGCGGCCGCCCTCGCGGTACTGCTCGATGGTGTCCTCGTTGTGGATGCCGGTGATCAGACGTTCGTAGGCGATGAACAGCAGCGCCAGCCCCGGCGACTCGTAGATGCCGCGGCTCTTGGCCTCGATAATCCGGTTTTCGATCTGGTCGCTCATGCCCAGCCCGTGCCGACCGCCAATCTGGTTGGCCTCCAGCATAAGGGCAATAGGGTCTGCATATTCAGTCCCATTCAGCGCTACTGGGAAGCCTTCGTCGAAGCGAATGGTGACTTCTTCGCGCTTGATCGCAACGTCGTCCTGCCAGAAGGCCGCGCCCATAATCGGCACCACGATCTTCATGCTGCTGGTCAGCAACTCAAGGTCCTTCGCTTCGTGGGTCGCGCCCAGAATGTTGGAGTCGGTCGAATAGGCTTTTTCCGCCAGCATCTTATATCCAAAGCCAGACTTCTGCATGAAGGCCGACATCTCGGCCCGTCCGCCCAGCTCGTCGATAAAGGTGGCGTCGAGCCAGGGCTTGTAGATCTTCAGCTCCGGGTTGACCAGCAGGCCGTAGCGATAAAAACGCTCGATGTCATTGCCCTTGTATGTCGAGCCGTCGCCCCAGATGTTGACGTCGTCTTCCTTCATCGCCGTCACCAGCATCGTTCCGGTGACAGCCCGGCCGATCGGCGTCGTATTGAAGTAAGTGGCACCGGCGGTGGTGATGTGAAACGCGCCAGCCTGCAACGCAGCGATGCCTTCGCGAACCAACTGGCTGCGGCAGTCGATGAGGCGTGCCTTTTCCGCACCGTACTCCAGTGCCTTCCGCGGAATCTCGTCGTAGTCCGCCTCATCCGGCTGACCGAGGTTCGCCGTATAGGCGTACGGCAGCGCGCCCTTCTGCTTCATCCAATGCAGTGCGGCGCTGGTGTCCAGCCCGCCGGAGAAGGCGATGCCCACCTTCTGGCCGACGGGCAGTGTTTCGAGAATTACTGACATGGCAATGGTGACCTCAATCTTTCTCTCTAAAAAAGTAGGCAGTATTTGCGTGAGAGATGTCAGCCTCGCTTCCTCGCCTGTAATCCGCGGTCGCGCGCATTGGAGATCCGCTTCGCTCCGCCCAGCAGCATCAGCAGCAGCGCCTTCTGCGCGTGCATCCGGTTCTCCGCCTGGTCGAAGACGATCGACTGCGGCCCATCCAGCACCGCATCGGTCACCTCCGCGTTGCGGTGCGCCGGCAGGCAGTGCATGAACACCGCGTCCTGACGCGCGTGCGCCATCAACGCCTCATTCACCTGGTAGGGCTTGAAGATCGGCGCGCGCTTGGTCGCCTCGTGCTCGAACCCCATGCTGGTGCATACGTCCGTGTACACCGCGTCCGCTCCCGTCACTGCCTTCACCGGGTCTTGCATCAGCGTGATGCTGCCGCCGGTCTGCTCGCTGATCTCGATCGCCTTGTGGATGATCTCCAACTTGGGCGCGAACGCCTTGGGGCTGGCAACCGTGCAGTGTACGCCCAGTTGCGCCGCCGTCAGCATCAGCGAGTGGCACACATTGTTGCCGTCGCCCACATAGGTGAAGTGCAGTCCCTCCGCCGATCCGAAGCGCTCCTCCAGCGTGAAGAAGTCCGCAATCGCCTGGCACGGATGCTCGAAGTCGGAGAGGGCGTTGATCACCGGAATGCGTGAGCACGCGGCCATCTCCGTGATCGTCTCGTGCGAGTAGGTGCGCAGCACAATCACGCTCATCCAGCGTTCGATGTTGTGCGCCATATCGGGCAGCGACTCGCGTTCGCCCAGCGGCGACTGTGTCTGGTCGACAAAGACCGCGTTGCCGCCCAGCGTGTTGATCGCCGCCTCAAACGTCAGCCGCGTGCGCAGCGATGCCTTTTCGAAGAACAGCACCATCTGCTTCCCGTCCAGTGAGTGGCGAAAGTCCTCGGGATTGCTCTTCACCGCATGCGAAAGCTCCATGATCGCCGTCATCTCGTCCACCGACAGGTCGGCGATGGAGCACAGGTCGCGCCCAGCTAGACGCTTCGACGCCTCGGAAAAGGCGCTGTCGGATTGGATGCCGAGCTGTTTGGCGGACCGCGCCGCCTCCGCGTTGGCATCCGGCTTCGGGTTCATCGTGACGGTTTTGCTACCCATGGGAATCTTCTCCTGCCGGCGCTCGTCCGGCCAATGTTGCGCTGTTCGTCGTAAGTGTGCTGAGGGTTCCATCGAGCGCCGCAATGGCCCGGTCGACGTGTGCGCGCTCAAGGATGTACGGAGGAAGAAATCGCAGCACCGTCTCGCTGGTGCGATTCACAACAATGTGCTGGTCCAGCATCGCGGCGGCTGTGCGCTTGGCCAGCTCCTCCGAGTCCAACTCCATGCCCAGCATCAGGCCCATGCCGCGCACGGCAGTAATGCAATCGTGCCGTTTGCTCAGATTCTCAAGCTGCTGTTTGAAGTATCCGCCCACATCGCGAACGTGTGCCAGCAGATTCGTCTGCTTCATGGTGTCGATCACCGCTATGGCGACCGCGCACACCAGCGGTCCGCCGCCGAACGTCGTCCCGTGCATCCCCGGCGCAAAAGCGCGCGCTGCCTCGTCCGTGCACAGCATCGCGCCCATCGGCAGCCCATTCGCCATCGGTTTGGCCACGGTCGTGATGTCCGGCAGAATCCCAAAGTGCTGGTACGCGAACCACTCGCCTGTGCGCCCCAGCCCCGACTGGATCTCATCGGCCAGCAGCAGCGCTCCGGTGGAATCGCACAGCTCGCGCGCCGCCGCAACAAACTCCCGGCTCATCGGACGCACTCCGCCCTCGCCCTGTACCGTCTCGATGCAGATCCCGCAGACCTCATCGTTGAACTTCGCCCGCAGCTCCGCCACATCGTTGAAGCGCACGAACTCCACGCCTCCCATCACCGGCTCAAACGGCGCGCGATACTTCT
>Ga0181519_10002745_pt1 | contig 14718 bp, 13 predicted proteins | sample PEATcosm2014_Bin_26_FD_121102 | JGI IMG/M metagenome (GOLD analysis project Ga0181519, IMG submission 121102) | Peatland microbial communities from MTU Mesocosm Facility, Houghton, MI, USA - PEATcosm2014_Bin02_10_metaG | ecosystem: Environmental > Terrestrial > Soil > Wetlands > Peat | place...
ACGACGGTGAGGATCGCGAAGACGAGCGCCCCCGCGAGGGCCAGCTCCAGGATGATCGCCGCGACCTCGCGCCTGGCGTAGGAATCCGTGAAGGTCAGGATCGCGACGCCGATCTTGTCGCCGTCGTGCAGGATGTCGGCCTTCTTGACGATCAGGTTCGGAGGCTTCTTGTCGGCCTCGAGCTTGGCCATCGACTTGCCGTTGGAATCCTGCACCTCGATCGATACGACCTCTCGGATCTTGCCGAAGGAGGCGAGGCTCTGGCCGAGCCCCTGGGAGTCGAGGCTCCAGAGATAGGAGCTGTTCGTCGTCGCGGCCAGGGCCGTCAGGTTGTCGGAATAGGTCTTGAGCTCGGCGCTCTTCTTGTTCGACTGATCCAGGGAGACGAAGGCGATGAAGCCCGAGAAGCCTACGAAGAAGACCAGTATCGTCGGAACGAGCAATTGTCCGCGCAGCCGCATTACGCTTTCTCCTTCATCGCCTCGCCTTAGCCGTGACCGGCCCCTCTGCCGGACGCTACTTCAGGTACTTGTCGAAAATGGCCGAGTACTCGCCCGAGGCCCTGAGCTGCTTGAGCCCCGCGTTGAACTTGTCGCGGATGCTCTTGTCGAAGAAGGCCACTTTGTAGGCGGTCGGAGGGAATATCTGGGATATGACGACGTCGGCGCTCACGTCGGCGTCCTTTATGCTCCGCCTGAAGTACTTGAAGATGTTGACGTCCATGACGATCGCGTCCGCCCTGCCGATGAAGAGGAACTTCACCTGGTTGCTCTGATCGGCGATCTCGCTGTACTTGGCGTTGGCCTTGGCCATCGCGGCGAAATCGCCGCCGAGATAGGTCGGCGCGTCGCCGAAGGCGACGACCCTGAGCCCCGCGAGGTCGGCGACGCTCGCGATCTTGAGGTTCTTCGATTTGAGCGTCACAACGACGTTCTGGTAGGTTATATGGCTGTCGCTGTAATAGACATCCTTGACTCCCGACGCCTCGCTGATCGTGAGGACGCAATCGTCCTTTTTCCCCGCCAGATTCTCCGCGAGGCGGGCGAAGGGCACGTAGTCGAGCTGGAGGCTGTAGCCTTCCTTCTCGAGGACCTTCCGAACGATGTCGACCTCGATTCCGTTGTTGCTTTCCTGGATCACGTAGGGCGGCAGGGTGAGCGCGACCGCGGCCTTGAGCGGAGTCTGCGCCGAGAGCCGCGTGAATGACAGGATCGAAATAGCCGCGACCGTCAGCAGTGCCATCTTCCTCATTAGAGACCTCCTGGAGATGATAAATTCCAGTATTGCGGAGGCCATTCCGGTATTCAATAGGACTTCCATCAGAAATAGGTAAATAAACCGCCATCTGGCACAGGATCAGTCCTCGAAAAACTTCTTCCACGAGCCTTCATCGAGCACTGCGAGATTCCCCACGTTGCCGTACTCGTCCCGAACCTTCGCGACGATCGAGTACCGCGATCCGGGTACGAGAGTCCGGCCCTCGAGGGTCTTGCCGTCCCAGGCGACTCGGTCGTTCGGCCAGTCGCCATTCAGCACGATGACCAGGCCTTTCGACTCATCGTATACCTCGAGCACCCAGCTCGCGATTCGGGCCGAGGGCGAGCTCGCCCGGACGGCGATGTCGACGGGGCTCGCGGGACCTAGCGCCGAAAGGCTCGCCGAAGGCGGGTCGATCGCGATGGAGCCGGTGGGAGGCGAGGTTACGAGTGAGAAGCTCCCGCTTTCGACGACGGCGGTCCTGTACGCTTTCCCGTAGTCGACCGTCAGCTTCGCACGGTAGGAGCCCTGGGCGGCGAGGGCGCCCGCGTCGTCCTTGCCGTCCCAGCGGACGTAGTCGGGTATATCGGAGCCCCCGCCCGAGAAAGTCCGGATCGTCGCGCCGCCTCCCTTCCCGGCGTCCTCGATATCGACGCGCCAGGACTGCGCGCTCGACCTGGAGCCGACGCCGAGGAGGATGTCCAGGGTATTCTTGACGATCGCGCTCGTGGGGGAGAATCCGAGTCGCCTGGTCGTGATCGTGCTCGCCTGGGCGTCGGGCGCGGCGGCGACGGCCTCTTCGATGTTTCCCTTGTCGGCGCCCTCGTTCACGGTGGGAGCCGGGCGGGAGGATTCGGCCTGGGGCGGCGCCTTCGGCTTCGTCGCGCAAGCCGTTACGATGAACAGCGCGAATAGCGAGAGAAACAGCGAGAGCGGTGCTGCACGCACTCGAGCGCTTCCTTATAGACGGTCCCTAAAAGGAAACGATAGCTCCCCCGTCCCATAACGGCCAATACAATGCGCGGAAGATGTCATACCCAGGAGGTATCATGCCGGATCGAGGGCTCCCCTGCCTTGACGCGATGTTCGGGCGCTGTAAAAATGTGCGGACCAAGGCTGCCCGGGCGGCTCGCCCCATGCGGATCGTCCGGACGACGCGTCTCGACGGAATGGAGAAGGACTTTTGGAAGCAGGACGAAGCGAAACCGGGGCCGGCAACACGGCTCTTCGAGCCGCAGGGACGACGGTCTTTCCCGTATTGATAGCGATCAGCGTATCGCATCTCCTGAACGATTCGATGCAATCCCTCATCCCGGCGATCTATCCCCTCGTCAAGGCGAGTTTCCACCTGGACTTCGCCCAGATCGGCCTCATCACCCTCGCCAACCAGGTAACCGCCTCTCTCTTCCAGCCGGTCGTAGGCTCCATAACCGACCGCAAACCTCAACCTTATTCCCTCGCCTGCGGCATGGTCTTCACCCTGATCGGGCTCGCCACCCTGTCTCTGGCGCGCAGCTACGGCGGGCTCCTCCTCTCGGTGTGCCTCGTCGGGCTGGGCTCGTCCGTCTTCCATCCCGAGGCATCGCGCGTCGCCAACATGGCCGCCGGCAGGCGGCGCGGCCTGGCCCAGTCCGTCTTCCAGGTCGGGGGCAACGGCGGCTCCGCCCTCGGGCCCCTGTTCGCGGCCGTGATCATCTCCGTCCGCGGGCAATCGAGCATAATCTGGTTCACGTCCCTGGCCTTGATCGGGATAGTAGTGCTGGCGCGCGTGGGGGGATGGTACGCCCAGACGATCGCCGCGAGGAAGAAGTCGGCAGGCCCGATGGCGGAGGACTTCCGCCCGCCCGTCGCCCGCGGCAGGACGGCCGTATCCGTGCTCATCCTCCTCGTCCTCATCTTCTCGAAGTACTTCTACCTCGCGGGAATGAACAGCTATTTCACCTTCTTCCTGATCGACCGCTTCGCGCTGCCCGTAAAGTCGGCGCAGCTCCACCTCTTCCTCTTCCAGCTCTCGGTCGCCGCCGGCACCCTGATCGGCGGCCCCATAGGCGACCGCTACGGCCGCAAGTACGTGATCTGGGGCTCGATCCTGGGCGTGGCTCCCTTCACCCTGGCCCTTCCCTACGCGAACCTCCTTTGGACCACCATCCTGTCGATCGTTATAGGGCTGGTGCTGGCCTCGGCCTTCTCCGCGATCCTCGTCTACGCGCAAGAGCTCCTGCCCGGCAGGGTGGGGCTGATCTCGGGGCTCTTCTTCGGCTTCGCCTTCGGGATGGGCGGCATCGGCTCCGCCGTGCTGGGAGGCATGGCCGACCGCGGCGGCATCCAGCACGTGTACCGGCTATGCGCCTTCCTCCCCTTGATCGGCCTCATCACCGGGCTCCTGCCCGACATCGAGCGGCGACGGAGACGGGCCGCGCGGGCCTGACCGCCCCCCGCGCCTCCTCGAGGACGCAGGAGGGGCGATCAGGCTTCCATCTCGTGGATGTACCTCCCCCCGCGCAGGAAGGAGGCGACCGCCGCGACGAAGGACAGGGCCGCGGCGCCGTAGAAGGTCAGTCTCAGGCTGGCCATGAAGGCCGGCGCCATCAGCGAAGGGAAGAACTTCTTGCCGAGGACGAGACTCTTCGTGGCCTCGGGAAGGCCGGCCAGGACGGCCGGCGGGAGGAGCTGGCGCATCGGGTTGTAGCCCAGGAAGGCGGCGAAGAGGGCGCCCGTCGGCGGGAGGGAGGCCGCCCGCGAAGCCGCGTCGGCGGGGATGCCAGCGGCGGCCAATCCCGAGCGCAGGGCCGCCGGCAGGTTATTGGCCAGCCCGACGATGACCATGCTGAAGAAGAGGGACATGCTCACGAGGGTCCCGGCGTTCTGGATCGTCGCCCTCATGCCCGAGGCCGCGCCGCGATACTCGGGCGGGACCGAGTTCATGATGGCAGTCATGTTGGGGGAGCTGAACAGCCCCATTCCCAGACCCACCAGGACCAGGATGAGCATGAAGGGCGCGTAGGAGAAATCGGCCGGCAGGAGGACGAGGAGGAGGAGGCCCGCCATGACCACGACGAGGCCGAGCGTGGCCAGCCCCCGCGAGCCGTGGCGGTCGGAGAGCCAGCCGGAGAGCGGCCCCATGATGAAGAAGCCGACGAGCATCGGCGCCATGTAGATCCCGGCCCACAGCGGGGTCTCCTCGTAGTCGTAGCCGTGCAGGGGGAGCCAGATGCCCTGGAGCCAGATGATGAGCATGAACTGGAGCCCGCCCTGGGCCACCGCGTAGAGGAAGCCGCTCAGGTTGCCCGCGGTGAACATCCGTATGCGGAAGAAGCTCAGGCGGAACATGGGATACCGGACCCGCCGCTCGATGAAGACGAAGGCCGCGAGGAGGAGGAGGCCGGCGACGATGCCGGCCACGACCAGCGGGCTCTCCCATCCCATGGCGGAGCGCCCGTAGGGCATGATGCCGTAGTTCAGGGCCACGAGGAGGACGATGAGGCCCGCGCCGAAGGTCGCGACGCCGAGCAGGTCGAGCTTCTGGTTCCGGGCTATCGTGCCGGTCTCTTCCAGCTTGAGATAGGCCCAGACGGTGCCCGCGACGCCGACAGGCACGCTGACGAGGAAGACGAGGCGCCAGTTCAGCACGGCCAGGAAGCCTCCCAGTATGAGCCCTATCAGCGATCCGCTGATGAAGGCTATCTGGTTCAGCCCCAGGGCCATGCCTCTCTCGAGCGGGGGAAAGGCGTCAGTCAGGATGGCCGCGCTGTTCGCGAGGAGGAAGCCGCCGCCGATCGCCTGGATCATGCGGAAGACAACCACTTCCATGGCTCCGGCGTCCCCCTTGCCGGGGGTGAGGAAGAGGAGGATCGAGGCGGCCGTGAAGACGGCGAAGCCCAGGTTGTAGAGGCGCACCCTGCCGAACATGTCCGACAGCCGGCCGAAGGATACCAGGAGCGTGGCTACTACCACCGAGTAGCCCATGAGTATCCAGAGGAGGTAGAAGGTCTCGTTCGGCGCCAGCGGATCGATGCCGAGCCCGTTGAAGATGGAGGGGAGGGAGATCAGGACTATGTTGTTGTTGATGGAAGCCATCAGCGTGCCCAGGGTCGTGTTGGACAGGGCGACCCATTTGTAGCCTTCCTTCATGCCCCGTACTCCTGCACCATGTGGATCGCGTTCTCGACTTCGCGGACGCCGGGCACTGCCTTGGCCGCGGCGACCGCGAGGTCGATGGCCGCCTTCGTGCTCGATACGCCGCCCAGAGTCACCAGGCCATGGTCGGCGGTCGCGGTGAAGCCGGAGAGGTGCACCTTCTTCGCGCAGACGATCTCGATGAGCACCTTCTGCCCGAGGAGGAGGTTCGGGATCATCTCCTTCCCGGCGGCCTCGTCGTCCGCGTCTATCGCCAGGGCCAGGCAGTCCTTCACCAGCTCCGCGGCCCGGACGGCGTCCAGCCTCGCCGTGTTGATGGTCAGGTCGTATCCCCGGGGGTCGGCCCAGTTGCTGTCGAAGAAGATCTTGCTGAAGCCCAGGCGGTTGTGGTCGCACTGCTCCACGATCTGCCGGGCCTGCCGCTCGTCGCAGGAGAACTCCCTCATCGCCCGGTCGACGCGCACGCCGAGGGGCGCGCCGATGCGGACGGCCAGGTGATTGGGGACTTTCCTGAAGACGACGGAGCCGCCCCTCCCCATGACGATGCAATCGCCCTCCGAGGCTTCCTCGTACAGCGCGAGCTTCAGGTACCGGATGTAATCCGCCCCGTTCTCGGAGAGCGAGGACCAGAGGCCCGGCCTCCTCTCGTCGAACCTCTGCTGCTTCTCGGGCTTGAAGCCCTTCTCGGCCAGGCGCTTCTCGATGTAGTCGCGGTCGACGATCCTGTAGCCGGTCATCCGGCCGAGCTCCCGCGCGGTCTCCTCGCCGAGCGCCGCGAGTTCCCTGGCGATGGTGACGATGGCCATGGTCTCCCTTCCTAGCCCCGCGCCCGGCCGAGGGCCAGGGACTTCAGCATCCAGTTCGGCAGGGCCTTGGCGGGGTCCCGGCCTCTGAGGTTCAGGTACCATCCGAGCTTCGCGAGCACGGGGACGCGATGGGTCTCGACGAGCTCGATCAGGGTGCCGTCCGGGTCCTCGATGTACGCGAAGCGCCCCGAGGCCTCGCCCATGTCGAAGGTCGCCTTTCCGCCCGAGTCGGCGCCCGGGGAGCTGTCGGTCGTGAAGGGATGGCCCGCGGCGGCGCAGTCGCGCTTGAACTCGGCCATGCCCCGGACGTCGAAGCAGATCTGGATGAAGCCCAAGTCGCCCCAGAATCGCCCGGCGAAAAGCTTGCGGCCTTCGCGGTCCAGGGACTGGACAAGCTCGATCTCGCTCGGGCCGAGAAGCTCGGAGAAGGGCCCGGCGGAAGGGGCCGAGCGGGCGACCAAGGCCCTCCGGAATCGGCCTTCGCCGCCCGGCTGTCCCTTCAGGTCGTCGAACGAGCCCTCCTCGTCATAGATTAGGGTATCGTATCCGAGGATTTCCCGATAGAACCGCGATGCGGAATCAAGATCCGAGACTCCGATGATCGCGCCGAGAGTCCCTCCCACCGGGGACTTGGTCCTGGCGTAGGGAGGGGGGCCGGAGACTATCTGGAAGGTATTGCCGAAGGGATCGCGGACGAAGGCGTGCCCGGCGCCGCGCGGATCCCGGTAGATAGCCGTCGCCTCCCCGCCGAGGCTTCCGACGGCCGCGCCGATATCCGCCGCTCTGAGCTTGGCGGCGAATATGCCGAGGTCGCCGAGGCGGGGCTCGAAGGGGCAGGGCAACGGCTTTCGGTCGACGTACTGCCATACCTCCAGGCCGCCTCCGCCCTGGAGGTTGACGGCGAGGATCGCGCGCCTGCGGTGCGGCTCGTTTCCCGTATAGGGAAGCATATCGGCCGCTATGCCCGAATCGTCGACCAGGGGGATATCGAAGCCGAGCTTCCGGCGGTACCAATCCCAGGCTTTCCCGGCATCGGCCACGCCGACGCCGATCTGCTGAACGCCCCCGAAGATTTTCATGCCGATAGGCATCCTACTTCGATCCGTAGAGCCTGTCGATCCCGCTCCAGTCTATCGCCAGATCGAGCTTCTTCTCGTCTCGAAGAGCCTTGAAGGCCTCCAGGGTCAGCTCTATGTCCTCGTCCTCGTGGCTCGCCGTGGGCACCATGCGGAACTCGACGTAGTTCTTGGGGATGACGGGATACATGATGCCCGTGACGAAGACGGCCTGGTCGCGGAGGAAGCGTATCCAGTCCATCGCCACGCGCGGGTCCCCGCCGCCCGGGAGGAATACGGGCACGATGGGCGACTCGACCTCGCCGACGCGGAAGCCCAGCTCGCGAAGTCCGGAGGACAGGCGGCGGGCGACCTCGAAGAGCCGCTTACGCCGCGCCGCGCCGTCGCGGACGAGCTCGAGAGTCTTCTGGAGGCTCTTGACGTAGACCATCGGCAGGGCCTTTGCGAATACTTGGGAGCGCGCGTTGTACTTGATCCACTGCACGACGTCCTTCGGCGCCGCGGAGACGCCGCCGATCGACGCGAAGGCCTTGGCGAAGGTGCCGAAGTAGATGTCCACCCGGTCCGCGACGCCGAAGTGCTCGGAGCTGCCTCGGCCCGTGGGGCCCATGACGCCGAAGCCGTGGGCGTCGTCTATCATGAGCCGGGCCTCGTACCTGTCCTTGAGCTCGCAGATCGCGTCGAGCTTGGCGAGGTCGCCGGTCATGCCGTAGACGCCCTCGGTGATCACGAGGACGCCCTTCTTCCTGGTCTTGTTGATGTCCGCGAGCAGCTTCTCGAGGCTCTCCATGTCGTTGTGCCGGAAGACCCGCAGGTTGCGCCTCGCCTGGGCCGCGCCCACGGCGGCGTCGATTATGGAAGCGTGGTCGAGCTTGTCCACCACGATGACGTCGTCGGGTCCGACGAGGGCGCCGACCGTGCCGATGACTCCCAGGTAGCCGTAGTTGAACAGGATCGCCGATTCCTTGCCGGCGAAGTCGGCGAGGGCCTCCTCGAGGGCCAGGTGCTCGGCGGTGTTGCCGCTCATCATGCGGGCGCCCATCGGCGCGCTCGTTCCCCAGGCTTCCAGCGCCTCGCGGGCGGCGGCCTTGACCTCCTCGCTCTCCGCGAGGCCGAGGTAGTTGTTGATCGACCACATGACGCAGTCCCTGCCGGCGAAGCGCATTCTCCTGCCCGGAAGGGACTCCATGACCGGCTGGGTGTAATAGTCGTCGCCCGAGTGCCTGAACTGGCCGAAGTAGCCCCCGTCCGTGCCGCACTTGGCGAATAGGTCGTCGAAGCCCACGAAATCCTCCTATGACAGGCGCGCCATCGCGTCGAGGAAACGGTCGGGATCGAACTCGTCCTTCTCGACCACGAGATCGGGCCGCAGCATCGCCGCGGAAGGATCGTTCCGCAGGCGCTCGTAGCCGCCGCCCGTGATGTTCAGCATGACCAGCGCGTCCCCGGCGATCTCGCCGGAGGCCGCCTTCTTCGCCAGGGAGGCGACGGCGACTCCCGCCTCGGCCGAGATGTCGCAGCCCTCGACCTCGCGGAACAGGGACTGGGCCGCCCGCGCCTCGGCGTTGGTCGCGGCGACCACCTCTCCGCGCGAGGCCTCGAGGCAGTCGAAGAGCCCCCCGACGAGGCCGTAGGGCGGGTTCCGGTTGGAGAGGGTCTTCGCGTCGATCTCGTCGATCCTCGCGCGGGCTTCCGCCTCGCCGGTCGCGACCAGGGCCCGGCCGCCCGAGCTCCAGGCGTCGAGGATGGGCGTGAAGGGGGCGTTCTGCGAGACCACCAGGCGCATCGTCTTCGGAGCGAAGGACCCGCTCTCGTTGAGGCGGATGTTCGCCTCGCGGGCGGCGATGGCGCCGGTCCCGCTGCCGACGGCCTGGAAATAATAGTCGGGGATCTCGCCGGCTTCCTCGGCGGCCGAGAGGACGCTGACTCCGAGGCCGTCGCGGCGCGCGACGTTCTTGGCGCCGCCCTCGCTGTGGAAGCCGGGGATCCCGCAGATGAGCTCCGCGAGGCGGATCGTCTCGAGGTAGTCGGCGCCGCCCGAGGCGGCGACGATGAAGACGCCGCGTCCCTTCCCGCCGATCGTCCACAGCTCGCCGAGGCAGGACTCAGGGACGACCGCGACGAGGGGCAGGCCGTTGTCGGACGCGGTCTTGACGAAGGCCTTGGCGGTGTTTCCCGCCGAGGCCACCACGAGGGTCCTGCCCTCCTTCGCGGGGAAGCGCGCCAGGACCGCGGCGGCCTCGCAGTCCTTGAAGGTCCCCGTCTCCGTCCGGGCGCCGATCTCGTCCCAGCGCCCGCTGAAGGTGACATAGAGGCGCGAGAGCCCGAGGCGAGGCCCGAGGCGCTCGCTCCTGTAGGTGACGGGGACGGCGGAGCCCTCGAGCGGCCCCGCTATCGGCAGCCAGTCGGAGTAGCGGTAAATGCCGCGGAGGGAACCGTCGGGCTTGAATTCCTTGCGGGGATAGAGGCTGCGCAGGAGGGAATCCCGACTGCAGTCGGGATTGCGGAGGAGGAGGCCGTCGTCCTCGAGCTCCGACCCGGTTCCCAGGCAGAGCAGGCGATGCTTGAAGGTAGTCCGCGAGCCGACGCTGTATTCTGTGACGGGCGATTCGATGATGCGTCCTCTCTTTCAACCGAGCGGATGGGCTAAGATACCTCCGAAGAAGAGATTAGCCAATATGCAGCCGACGACCAGGTTCACGAGGACGATGACGGCGAAGGCGACGATGGGCTTGGCCCCGATGGCGCGCATCTCGCCGAATCGCGCGTTGAGGCCGATGCAGAGGAAGGTGAGGGTGAAGAACCAGGTCCGCAGGGTGTTGAGGACCCCGATGACGTGGGCATCGACCGCCGGCTTGCCCATCGAGCCGGTGAGCTCGGTCACGAGGATCGAGGCGAGGAGGAAGGCCAGCACGAACTTGGGGAATCGCTCCCAGATCATCCTGGGGCTCGGCCTCGCCCGGACCTTCGCCGCGCCTCCGGCGCCGGAGGCAGAGCCGGAGGCGACATCCCAGCGGGCGATCGCGAGAGTGGCGAATATGAAGGACAGGAAGCCGATGAACACGTCGCGGTTGAGTTTCACGAGGGAGAAGGCGCGCACCGCCTTCTCTCCCACCATCGAGGCCGCGGCCAGCCCCGCCGCGTCGGCGAGCTCCGAGCCCCCTATCCAGGCCCCGGTGACGATCTCGCCGAATCCGAGGAGCCGCGCGAGGAAGGGGATGAGGAATATCAGCGCGAGGGCGAAGATCACGACGAGGCTCACCACGTAGCCCACCTTCTTCTTGTCCTCGTCGACGCTGGAGCCTATCGCTATCGCCGCCGAGACTCCGCACACGGAGCCCCCCGCGCCGAGGACCGCGATGAAGCGCTTGTCGAAGCCCATGGCGCGGCCGATGGGGAAGGCGACCGCGAAGCCGGCGGCCACTATGGCCAGGGCCTCGAGGAAGCCCCAGCCGCCGCCCTGGACGATGGTCGAGAAGGGGAAGCTGGCCCCCAGCAGCACGACGCCGGTCTTGATGAAGAACTCCGTCCGGCCCGAGGCCTCGCGGAACCACTGGGGCAGATCGAAGAGATTGCCTACGATAAGGCCGATGAGGAGGGCCCAGAAGGTGGACTCGAGGCCGTAAAGCTTGAGCGTCTGCTGGCTCCCCAGCGCGAGGACAAGGGCCGCGGCGACGAAGAGGATGACGAAGGAGACCGCGTAGCGCCCCGGCTTCCCTCCCATCGTCCTGACGGCCAGGGTCGTCGCGGCGAGGAGGAGGACGAAGACGGCCGCGTAGGCCGGCCAGGAGGCGTACAGGCCCGCGAGGAGGGGCCTCGAGGGCCAGGCCGGCGGCACGGCGCCCTTGATGAAATCGAAGGTCGAGCCGACCGCCCCGCCGATGGCCGCGGCCGCCACGATCGCCAAACCGATGTAGACGGCCCACCAATCCTCGCTCGTCAGGAGCCTGCTCTTCGCTGTCATATCCTCTCCGCTGGCGTAGATTATCGAGATACGTGAAAAGTGTAGCACCGGAGGGGGCCGATTGGTTTCCCCGGCGTTCGTTTTCGATAAGAATTCGGTTAATCGGCCGCGCCCAAGCCTCCCTTGTCCTTCTTCGTCTTGAAGAAGGAGACGGTTTCGGACAGCCGATCGGCCTGGGCCGCCAGCCGCCGGGCCGTGCTCGCGAGCTCCTCGCTCGACGCCGCGTTGCTTTGGATGACGGTATCGAGCTGGAGGAGGGCCGTGGCGATCTGGTCGATGCCCGCGCTCTGTTCCCTGCAGGAGGCGCTGATCTCCTGGACGAGCCCGGCCGTGCGGCGTATGCCGGGTATAGTCTCGCCGATCTTGGTCCCGGCCCTCTCCGCTACCGAGATCGAGCGCCCGGAGAGACCCGATATCTCGGAGGCCGATTCCCGGCTGCGCTCGGCGAGAGCGCGGACCTCGTTCGCGACGACCGCGAAGCCTTTCCCGATCTCGCCGGCGCGCGCCGCCTCTATGGCGGCGTTCAGGGCGAGGAGGTTCGTCCGGCGCGCGATCTCGTCGATGACGCCGATCTTCGAGCCGATCTCCTTCATCGCGACGACCGTCTCGGCCACCGAGACCGCTCCCGCCTCGGCGTCGCCGGTCGACTTGACGGCGATCGCCTCGGTGGCGAGCGCGCTGTCGGCGTTCTGCTTGATCGCGGCCGACATCTGCTCGACGGAGGCCGAGACTTCCTCGCCGCTCGCGGCCTGCACGGACGCTCCCTGGCTCATGGCCTGGGCCGAGCTGTTGACCTGCGCGCTGCCCTCCGCGACCTGGCGGGCCGATTCCTGGACGGCGGCGACGATCTCGCCTATCCTCTCGGCCATGTCGGTCAGCGCCTTGAGGATGCCCGTCCTCCTCCCCTCGCCCGAGCGGCCGATCTCGAGCTCGCCCTCGGCCACGCGGACCGCGATCCCCGCGACGACCGCCGGCTCGCCGCCGACCGACCGCATCACCGAGGCGACGACCGCGAAGCCGATGCCGACCGCGCAGACGATGCCGAAGCCCAGCACGGCCAGGGCGTAGAGGGTCGAGGAGGCGGAGAGGGCTCCGTTGGCCGCGGCGATCGACTTGGCCTGCTCCACTTTTCTCGCGACCAGGCCGTCGATTCCGTCCTGGACGGCGTCGGCGACCTTCATCATGCCCGCCAGGCCGTCGCGATACGCCGCTTCGGCCTTGCCCGCGCCCGCGAGGGCGAGCAGCGAAGAGACTTCCTTCCTGAACTCCCCGTAGGGCGTCGAGAAGGCGACGAAGAGCCTGCGCCCCTCGGCCGTGAGGATCGACGAATCGTATTCCCTCGCGTTGTCGTCCACCGATCCCAGGAAGCCGGCGATGCCGCCCGTCTCGGCCCTATAGAGGTCGACCCGAGTCCTCTGGAATCCTTCCGAGATCTTCTCGAGGTTCATCAGGGGAAGCGTGTAGTTCGTGTAAAGCCGCCGATCGGCCTCGACGATGTTCCGCATGCCGTATACGCCGATCGCCCCGATCGCCGCGCTCAGCAGGATCATCGCGCCGAAGGCCGCGACGAGCGTGGCCCTGAGAGACATGGTCCTTTTACCTTCCATCGCGGGCTCCTTTTTTTAACATGCGATAAAGCCGCCGCCTATCCGCCGAGGCTTCTCAGGACCTGCTCGAACCAGGCGGGATCCGGGCGCCGCGGGGGAAGGTGGCGGAACATCGCGAGGATCCGCTCCCGGTTCCGCGCGCCCTCGCTCGGAGGCGGGCTTTCGCGCTCGAAATCGGCTTCGAGGCCGCGGCGCCGGGCTTCCTCCCGGAGGAGGGTCCGATCGTTCAGGAGATCCTTCCAGATCAGGCATTCGCAGGGCCTGCCTTGGACCATGAGGCTGCAGTTGGAGTCGAAATAGCCGATCACATGCCGCCTCGCCCGGCTGAGCAGAGCCTTGGCGGCCGAGAGGGAGATCCCGAGGGCGGCGCCCGCCTCCCCGGCCGAGAGGCCGAAAGTCTCGACCAGGGCGAAGACGACGCGCTGATCCAGGGTCAAGCGCTCCACCATCGCCGCGAAGCAGGTGTCGCGGATCTCGCGCACGCTCTCGTCGACCTCGGCCAGCTCGGGTGGTAGCGGCCCCGGGTCCGGGATCTCGACCCTTCGGCCTTCCTCCTCCAGCTCGGCGAGGCTCTCGATCGACAGGGGCGGGATCCCGGCGGAGCGGCGCTCTTCCTGGAGGAAGAGGTTGACGCAGATCCCCCGGGCCCAGGGGAGGAGGAGGGAGGGCTCGCGGAGCTGCTCCCGCTTCTCCCAGGCGGCGAGGACACAGTCCTGCGCGAGGTCGCGAGCGCGCTCGCCGTCGTTCGTGAGCCGGTAGGCGACGGCGAAAAGATGCTCCGACAGCGCGGCGAGCCGCCTGCCGAAGTCGGCATCGGTCCCGGTCGTAGGATCGCTCATGCAATTGATTATAGCTCGGCCCGCGACCGGGCGCCCGCATCTTCGGCCCTCGAAAATGCATCATATATGGGTATGAGAGAGCTGCTGTGCTGCCTTTTCCTCCTGGCGTCGGGAGACATCGCCTTTTCGCAGCCGACGACCTGGGCGGAAGTCGATTGGAGGACCGTCACGGCCGCCCAGGTAAAGAGCCTGCTCGCCGCGAGCGGAGACGGCAGTTGGAAGGACGTCGGGCTTTCCGCCGCCAACGACCCCGATCGCCGCTTTCCCCCGGGCGGGACCAGCGCCTTCCTCCTCGCGCTGTGCTATTCGCGGAAGGTCGAGGTGATCGAGGCCCTCATCGCGGCCGGCGCGCGGGCCGACGATACGGGAGGCCTGTCGCCGCTGATGTACGCCGCCCAGTACAATCCCGAACCCGCCGTGATCGAAGCCTTGGCGGCGGCCGGGGCGGAGGTGCGGGCCGACCTAGGCTACGCGATGCTGGCCCGGCCGGCCCTGACCTACGCGGCCCAGTACAACGCCGATCCGGCTGTGATGGCGAAGCTGATAGCCATGGGCGCCGACGTCAACGCGAAAGTGAGCGTCCTGGACAACATGGGATTCACTCCCCTCATGTACGCCGCCCAGTACAACCCGAACCCCGAGGCGGTCCGGGAGCTCGTCAAGGAGGGCGCGAAGGCGGACCTCCCCGACGCGATGGGCCGCACCGCGCTCGTCTTCGCGGCCCAATACAATCCGAACGCCCGCGTGCTCGAGGCCCTCCTGGCCGCGGGGGCTTCGGTCGGCGTAGTCGGGCGCGACTATTACAACGTCGGCTTCACGCCCCTCATGTACGCGGCCGTCTCCGAATACGACCCGCTCGAGAAGATCGAGATCCTCCTCGACGCGGGGGCGGACGCGAAGGTCAGGAGCGGCGAGGGGAAGACCGCCCTCGATTACGCCTCCGCCAACGACTCGATCCCCAAGGGGAGCCCGGCGTATCGGAGGCTGAGAGACGCGGGCGGATGACCGGGCCCCCGGGCGGCGACCTCACAT
>Ga0181519_10002746_pt1 | contig 14717 bp, 16 predicted proteins | sample PEATcosm2014_Bin_26_FD_121102 | JGI IMG/M metagenome (GOLD analysis project Ga0181519, IMG submission 121102) | Peatland microbial communities from MTU Mesocosm Facility, Houghton, MI, USA - PEATcosm2014_Bin02_10_metaG | ecosystem: Environmental > Terrestrial > Soil > Wetlands > Peat | place...
CAGAGTTTGCCCCGCGCCGGTTTGCGGCTTCGCCACCGCGGCCTCCGCCGACCAACCGACCAGCTGGTTGGTGACGCCGGCCATGGCCGAAACCACCACCGCCACCTGGCTGCCGGAATCGACCTCGCGCTTGACGCGTTGCGCCACGTTGCGGATGCGGTCGATGCCGGCGACCGAAGTGCCGCCGAATTTCTGTACTATCCGCGCCATGTGCCGAGCCCGCGCCGCCTGATGATGCCCAAGGTTGAAGAGGATTAAGCCTAGAATGGGCCGTCCATCCCCGGCTGTTGCCGGGGCAAGGGCGCGTATACATACTCTCCCCCTTGCGGGCGAGGCAAGAAGCGCGGCCTGACGTAGAGGCCGCCAATGAGACGGAGAAGGCATGAGTGCAGCATGGTTATCGGTCCCGGCGGCGTCCCTGGCGCTCGGCTTGGTGGCGGCCAATCCGGACGCCGCGGCCTTGACCCAGCTGGGATTGGCGGGCAATTGGGCGGTGGATTGCTCGCAGGCGATCAGCGACACCAACCCCAACGTCACCTTCGACGCGACCGGCGATCAGGCGCCGCAATACATCGAGCGCGGACCCAATGGCGCCGCCGGCAACGCCGCCTTGAGCGGCGTCCATGCCCTCGCCAACGGCAAGGTCGCGATCACCTTCACCATCGTCAATAATTTCGGCGGCCAGAACACCAAGATCGTGATGAACAACGTGCTGATGAAGGACGGCAACCGCTTCCGCTTCCTCGAGGCCAAGAGCAGCGACGGCCAGGAATCGATCAGCGACGGCGTCCAGAAATCGAACGGCCAGCAAACCAAATGGCTGCAGAAATGCGGCGGATGAAAACCGCGACGGCAAAAGCGGCACGCGCCCGGCCCAGCACCATCGATGCCGGCGAGATCGCCAGCTTCGGCAAGGTGTCGGCGCGCTGGTGGGATCAGGATGGCGAGTTCCGTCCGCTCCACCGGCTCAACCCGGCGCGGCTCGAATTCATCCGCGATAATCTGGCCGCGCATTTCGGCCGCGACATCAAGAAGCCGCGGCCTTTCGCCGGACTCTCGCTGCTCGATATCGGCTGCGGCGGCGGCCTGGTCGCCGAACCGCTGGCGCGGCTGGGCTTTTCCGTCACCGGCATCGACGCCGACAAGACCGCCATATCGGTGGCGCGCGACCACGCCAAGGAATCCGGCCTCGTCATCGATTACCGCGATGCCGCCTCCGAGGATCTGGCGCGCAAACGGCAGAAATTCGACGCCGTGCTGGCGCTCGAAATCGTCGAGCATGTCGCCGATACCGGGCTGTTCCTGAAGACAACCTCGGCGCTGGTGAAGCCGGGTGGCGCGCTGATCGCCTCGACCGTCAACCGCACGCCCCAGTCCTTCCTGTTCGCCATTGTCGGCGCCGAATACGTACTGCGCTGGGTCCCGCGCGGCACGCATCACTGGAACAAGTTCGTGCGGCCTTCGGAACTGGCGGCGGGATTGCGTGAAAACGGCCTGGATATCGGCGGGGTCGAGGGGCTGAATTTCGATCCGCGCGGCGGTTCCTGGCGGCTGGGCGGCAGCGTCGCCGTTAACTATTTACTGTTTGCCAGCAAACCCAAGGGGAAATAATCTTATTAAACGCAACCCGGAAGGCTATTAGGCCCCGGGCGGCGAGCATCCTCCAGCCTTGAATAAGGGCCGTTATTCGGCCCGGCGCGGCGGATGCGGGGGATGACTTCGATGGTGACATCATGAATGCATTTGCACCGCCGCAAGGCGAAGCCGCGCGGCTGTCCGGCAAGATCAAGTGGTTCAACCGCAGCAAGGGTTTCGGTTTCATCGTTCCGGATGACGGCGCCAGCGACGTGTTTCTGCCGCTCTCGGTGCTCGAACGCTCGGGCTTCGGCGAAGCGCCCGACGGCGCCAGCGTCACCTTCGAGTGGGTGCAGGGACCAAAGGGCCGCGCCGCGGTGCAGCTGCTCGACCTCGACACCTCGACCGCGACGCCGCGCGCGCCCAGAGAGCGATCGGGCGAACGATCGGGCGATCGCGGCGGCTACCGTTCGCGCGACAATTCCGGTTACGGCGGCGGTGGCGGCGGCAATTACGGCGGCGGGGGTAATTACGACGGCGGCAATTACGCCGGCGGTTATGGCGGCGGCAACGATATGGCTTCAGGCCCCCGGGGCCCGGCCGAATCGCTCGACGGCGTGGTCAAGTGGTACGATCCGGCGCGCGGCTTCGGATTCATCCTGCCCAATGACGGCAGCAAGGACATTTTTGTCCACATCACCGCGTTGCGGCGCAGCGGCATCGACGCCCTCGAACCCGGCCAGCCGGTGCGGATGATGGTCGCGCAAGCCAAACGGGGCCGCGAAGCGTCTTCGATAGAATTGCTCGGCTAGTTTTTTGAAACAGGGCGGCTGACCGCCAGCCCAGCCAACGCGGCGCAAGCCGCCGCCGCGAGAAAGGCCGCGCGGTAGCTGCCGCTTATATCCACCACCGCGCCGAAGATCGGCGGCCCGGCCAAGGCGCCGAGAAAGGTGAAGGCCAGCGCCCCGCCGGTGGCGCTGCCGGCAAGGCCGGGCGGCGCCTGGCGCGCCACTTCGGCCAAAAAAACCCCGTTCCAGCCCAGCGCCACGGCGCCCAACACCATGGCGACCAGGGCCAAAACCGCCACCGGCCAAGCCGGCGTGGCCAGGGCCAAAGCGGCGCCGCTCGCGCCGATGGCATAGCCCAACAGGCTCAGGGCCTGGCGCGCGGTCATCAGCCGGTCCGAGAGCCAGCCCCACAACACGCGCCCGACGATCCCTGCCGCTTGCGCCCCGGCCATGATCAGCCCGGCCGTGACCAGATCCATGCCCAGGCCGACGGTGAGGAAGGTGACGATGAAGGCGCTGACGCAAAGCTGCATCGCGGAATAGGCCAGCGAGGACCACGCCAGCCGCCGCAGCCCGGGCGCGCCCAAAACCAGCCGCAGCGAGGAGAACATCCCGCTCTCGACCGCGGCATTCGGATCGGCGTCGTCGTCGAGACTCTTATGCAAGGGCTCGCAAGCAACCGCCAGCGCCAGGCTCGCCGCCGCCACCGCCAGTGCCGCGCCGCGCCAGCCCAAGCCCAGGGTCAGCGGCGGCACCACCACCCCGGCCAAGGCGCCGCCCAGCGGCACGCCGGTTTGCTTGATCGAGAAGATCAGCGCGCGGCGCGCGGGCGGGGTCTGGCGGATGAGGATATGCGAGGAGGCCGGGGTCATCGGCCCATAGCCGATGCCGATCAAGGCCGCGCCCAGCAATACAAAGGGCAGCCAAGCCGTCGCCACGCAGGCGATGCCGGCGCCGCCGATGACCAGCCCGGCCTGGCTCACGCGAATGGCGCCGCGGCGTTTCACCGGGCCGCCGGCCAAAGCGGCCGCGAGACAGGCGGCGGCATAGACGATGGCGGTGAAGATGCCGATGGTGTTGGAACCGACGCCGATCTCGGGTGCTGCCAGCCCGGCGAAAACCGGCGGCGTCAGTACCGTCATGGTGGCGAGCGCCTGGATGGCGAGAGTGGCGATCAGAGCGAGCATCGGGGCCGCGCGGTCTCCGGAATGAGCGTCCAGGGGTCAATCTATCCACCGGCGTCATGCTTTGGACATGAATCCTGTGGATATCCGACTCCTAGGGATTGACGGGTTTTGACCCCGTGATACCGTATTTGGTGTCGGATTGACGACACAACCACAATATACGGCGGGGACCGCTCATGGAATCCATATGGACGCCTGAACTTATCCAAAACCTCTCCAAGCTTTGGGACGAGGGACATTCGACGGCCGAAATCGGCCGACGTCTCGGCATCAGCAAGAACGCGGTGGTCGGCAAGGCGCATCGCCTGGCGCTGACGCCGCGGCCGTCGCCGCTGAAGCGGCCGCCGGTGCGCCAGCCGGCCACGGGCGGGGTGCAACCCTGGGCCGTCGGCCAGCCGGCCAAGAAGAATTTCGGCTGAGCCGGAATTCTTCGCAAACCGCCGATAGCGCGCGAGGGGAGCATTCATGGAATCGATCTGGACGCCCGAGCTGATCCAAAACCTGTCCAAGCTTTGGAATGAGGGTCACTCGACGGCCGAAATCGGCCGCCGCCTGGGCATCAGCAAGAACGCGGTGGTCGGCAAGGCGCATCGCCTGGCGCTGACGCCGCGGCCCTCGCCGCTGAAATCTCCGCCGGTCCGGCGTCCCGTGGTTACCGCCACGGCGCTGGGCGGCGTCTGCTCCTGGCCGACCGGACATCCCGGCGACAAGGATTTCGCCTTCTGCGGCAAGCGGCCCATGCCGGGCAAGCCGTACTGCGCCGAGCACGCGGCGATGGCCTACGTGCAACCGAAGAGCCGCGGGTCAAGCGCGGCCTGAAAGACTTGAGTAAAAGTTTGGGGGGCTAAACGGTGCGCGGGCTCAGCGGTAACGCCAGAGTCCGCGCTTCGCCGTTCTAGCCGCACCCTCGGCCGGCAGATAGTCGTAGCTCTGGTCGGTATCGGCCAAGGCATAGCCTTCGATCACCAGAAAACGTCCGAGATCGGTGCCTTCCTCGTCGAGGCAGATGGCGCCGGGATCGCCGTGCTGGCCGGGCGGCACGCGGCAGGCGACGATCGAATGGCCGGCGAGATGCTGCTGCAACAGCAGCATCGAAGCGGCATCGCAGGCCAGCGGCTTGCCGCCATTATTGGCCGGACAGCGATCCTGAGAATCGGGCACGCGCACGCCGAAGAGCCGCACCTTCAATCCCGCCACTTCGAGTCCGATGCCGCCGAGCGCGCGGCCGCGGCCGCTGAATACCGGCGGATTGGCCACCAGCGGCGCCACCCGTCCCGAGGAATTGGGCGGGATCAGCACCGGCGCCACCATGGCCGTCGTATTGGACGACGGGTGAGACGGCGGATTGGATGAGGGCGCGGGCGGCGGCTTGGAAGGGCGGGTGTAGTTGTAGCTGCTGTAGTTCTGCACGCCGCCGGGGTTGTAGGCCGGCCCGACCGAGGGCACGTAAGTGGGCGGCGGCGGCGCATTGGGCCGCACCCGCACCGGATTGCCGTTCCGGTCGCTGAGCGTGACCGGTCCTATGGACGGCGTCTGGGCTTCGGAGGGCACCGGGTGGATAACACTGGGTGCGATGCTCACCGTCGGCAAATCCGGAACCGCCGCCGGAGCGGACCCGCCGGCGACCGAGGGCGGCGGCGGCGACATGTCGATGGTCGGCGTGCCCAGCGGCGATCCCGTCGAAGGCGAGGCCGACGGACCGAGGATCAGCCCATCGCCGCCGCCGGATTGCGATTGGCGCAATTCTTCTTCCGGCAACGGCCCTGTCACGGGCGTGGAATTTTGCGCTGCGGTATTCGCGGCGTTATCGGGGGCGGCGGCCGGAATTTCCGGCGTGGGCGATCTGGCATGCCAGACCGCGTAGCCACCCACCACCACCGCCACGGCCAACGCCGCCGCCAGGTATTTGCGCAGGCTGAGCGACCGCGCATGACGCGTCCAGGCCCGGCGCACTTGCGGCGGGCCGGGGAATGGGGGCGCCGGTGAAGGCGGGGGTTGATTTTCGCTTGACATGCCGAGGCTAGGTCTGTGCTCTCTGGGTCTCGAATCGGTCGCGTCGCTTCAACCGAACATCGCTTTCGAGGTCATACCATGGGTTCATTCAGCTTGGTGCATTGGCTGGTGGTGCTGGCAATCGTCGTCCTTCTTTTCGGGGCCGGCAAGCTGCCCCGAGTCATGGGCGACTTCGCCAAGGGCATCAAGGCCTTCAAGGCCGGAATGAAGGAAGACGAGACGGCCGACTCGAAGCCGGCGCAACAGGTCAAGCCGCCCGCTTCCGGCGACAATTCCGGGGCGTGAGGCCGGGGATTCCCGTCGGGATTCGGACGGCGATTCGGCTCGCGATTCGGGCCAGGATTTTGCGGCCCAGGAATTTCAGGAATTTGAGGAAATGAGCGGCGCCCGCTTCAAACCGCTGGCCGAAAGCGAGATGAGCCCGGCGCAGCGCAAACTGGCCGAGGCTATCGCGACCGGCCCGCGCAAGACCATACGCGGCCCGTTCATCCCGCTGCTCCGCAGCCCCGACCTCGCCGACCGGGTGCAGAAGCTCGGTCTCTATTTCCGCTTCGAGACCAAGCTGCCGAAGAAGCTCAAGGAGCTGGCGATATTGGTGACGGCGCGGCATTGGGGGGCGCAATTCGAATGGTACGCCCACCGCCAATTCGCGCTCGAAGCCGGGCTCGCCCCCGCGACTTGCGACGCCATCGCGATGGGCGCGCGGCCCAAGATTCTATCGGATGACGAGGCGCTGGTTTACGACTACGTCAATGCCCTGTTGCAGACCAAGGGCGTGAGCGACGATCTTTTCGCCCGGGCGAAAAAGATTTTCGGCGAGGAAGGCGTGATCGATCTCACCGTCCTGGTCGGGTATTACGGCATGATCGGGCTGACGCTCAACACCGACCGCACGCCGATCCCCGAAGGCGAGACACCGCTCCCGCCGCTTGCCGACTGAAGCCTCTCAGGCTTCAAAGCAAAACATGCGCGTCGACAGATTCGATTTTCCCCTGCCCCGGGACCTCATTGCCCCGCATCCGGCCGAGCCGCGCGATTCCGCAAAGCTGCTGGTCGTCGAAAAGAAGCTCCGGGACAAACGCATTGCCGATTTGCCCGGCCTGTTGAAGCGCGGCGATGTGCTGGTGGTGAACGACACCCGGGTCATTCCGGCCCGGCTTTACGGCAAGCGCGGCAATGCCGCGATCGAAGCGACCTTGCATCGCCAGGAAAATCCTTCGAACTGGCGTGCCTTCGTCAAGGGCGCGCGGAAACTCAAACCCGGCGATGTCGTGTTCTTCGCCGAGGATTTCGCCGCGGTGGTGGAAAAGAAACATGCCGAGGGCGATGTCGAATTCATGTTTTCCCTCCAGGGCGCCGATCTCAAGCAAGCCCTGGAACGCCACGGCACCATGCCGCTGCCGCCCTATATCAAGCGCCAGCCGGGCGGCAGCGCCCGCGACCGCGCCGATTACCAGACCATGTTCGCGGCCAAGGACGGCGCGGTGGCCGCCCCCACCGCCGGGTTGCATTTCACCCCGGGGCTGATCGAGGCGCTGGAATCCGCCGGCGTCGATCTGGTTTCCGTGACCTTGCATGTCGGCGCGGGTACCTTCCTGCCGGTGAAGGTTGCCGATACCCAGGACCACCGTATGCATGAGGAGAACGGATTCGTTTCGGCGGAGGCCGCATCGCGCATCAACCAGGCGCGGGCAGCGGGCGGGCGCGTGGTGGCGGTGGGCACCACCAGCCTGCGTCTGCTCGAAAGCGCGGTTGGGAGGGACGGCAAGATCAAGCCCTTTGCGGGATCGACCGGGCTTTTCATCACCCCGGGATTCAAGTTCCGCGCGGTTGATTTGCTGCTGACCAATTTCCATTTGCCGAAATCGACCTTGTTCATGCTGGTCGCGGCTTTCGCCGGTCTCGCGCGCATGAAAAAAGCCTATGCCCATGCGGTGAAAAGCCATTACCGCTTCTTCTCCTATGGCGACGCCTGTTTGCTTTATCCGGAGAAGGCGAAGTGAGCCTGGGATTCGAGCGCATCGCGGAAGACGGCAAGGCGCGGCGCGGAAAAATTTCGACGGCGCATGGCGAGGTGGCCACCCCCGCCTTCATGCCGGTGGGCACGGCGGCCACGGTGAAAGCGATGCGGCCGGGCGACGTGGCGGCGGCGGGATTTTCCATGATCCTGGCCAACACCTATCACCTGATGCTGCGGCCCGGGGCGGAGCGCGTGGCTTCGCTCGGCGGCTTGCACAAATTCATGAATTGGCCGGGACCGATCCTCACCGATTCCGGCGGGTTCCAGGTGATGTCGCTGGCGAAGCTGCGCAAGATCACCGAGGAAGGGGTTTCCTTCCGCTCGCATCTCGACGGCGACAAACATTTGCTCACCCCCGAACGGGCGATCGAAATCGAGCGCCTGCTCGACGCCGATATTTCCATGGCTTTCGACGAATGCACGCCCTTCCCGGCGACCGAGAAAGAAGCCCGCCAGTCGATGGAGCTTTCCATGCGCTGGGCCGAACGCTCCAAGCGCGCCTTCCGGGACAAGCCCGGCTATGGGCTGTTCGGCATCGACCAGGGCGGAATTTATCCCGATCTGCGGCTCGAATCGGCCCAATCCCTGACCAAAATCGGCTTCGACGGCTATGCGCTGGGCGGGCTCGCCGTGGGCGAAGGCCAGGAGGCCATGCTCAAGGTGCTGGACGAAACCGTGCCGGCGCTGCCCCCGGACAGACCGCGCTATCTCATGGGCGTGGGCAAACCCGGCGACATCGTCGAAGCGGTGAAGCGCGGCGTCGACCTGTTCGATTGCGTGCTGCCGACCCGTTCGGGGCGCACATCCCAGGCCTTCACTTCCTTCGGGACGGTCAATCTGCGCAATGCGCGGCACATGGACGACCCGAGACCGCTCGACGAAAACTGCGCCTGTCCGGTCTGCACGCAATACAGCCGCGCCTATCTCCACCACCTCGCGCGAGCGGGTGAGATTCTGGGCAGCATGCTGTTGACCGAGCATAATCTCCGCTACTATGGCGCGCTGATGGAAGGCATGCGCGGCGCGATCGCGGCGGGGCGTTTGGCGGATTTCGCGGACGGGTTTTTTCGCGACCAGGCGCGCGGCGATATGGCAATTCGGTAGAATCTATGGCCAAGAACAAATATCGCGATTTGAAAATCCTCGGGAAACACGCGGCGCTGCCCGCTTCGCCCGACGAGGCGGTGCTGGAACGCGCGCCCAACCCACATCCCGGATCGACATATCTGGTGCGCTTCACCGCGCCGGAATTCACCTCGCTTTGCCCGGTGACCGGCCAGCCCGATTTCGCGCATTTCGTCATCGATTACGTGCCGGGAAAATACATCGTCGAAAGCAAGTCGCTGAAACTGTTCCTGGGATCTTTTCGCAATCACGGCGCGTTTCACGAGGATTGCACGCTGATGATCGCGCAACGCGTGATCGAGGCGATCAAGCCCAAATATCTCCGGATCGGCGGCTTTTGGTATCCGCGCGGCGGCATGCCGATCGATATCTTCTGGCAGACCGGAGCCCCGCCCAAGGATCTGTGGCTGCCCGATCCGGGGGTTTCCCCCTATCGTGGGCGGTAAACCCGCCCCGGACAAAGCGGCGCTCAAGGCCGCCATTCGCGAAGCGGCGCTTGCCCTGGGCTTCGACGCCGTGGGCTTCGCCCCGCCCGATCTGGCCGAAGAAGCCCGCGCAGGCTTGGCCGATTTTCTCGCCCAAGGCTATCACGGCGACATGAATTGGCTGGCGGCGCGGGCATCTTCCCGCGCCAGCCCGAAGGCGTTATGGCCCGAGGTCAAAAGCGTGCTGGTGCTGGGCCTCAATTACGGGCCGGAACGCGACCCCTTGCCGCTCTTGCAGGAACGCGAACAAGGCTATGTCTCGGTCTATGCGCGCGGCCGCGATTATCACGAACTCATCAAGGGCCGGCTCAAGACCCTCGCCCAGAAAATCAACGCCATCGCACCGGGCGAACTCAAGGTTTTCGTCGATACGGCGCCGGTGATGGAAAAGCCGCTCGGGCAAAGCGCCGGCATCGGCTGGCAAGGCAAGCACACCAATCTGGTCTCGCGCGATTGGGGCTCTTGGCTGTTCCTGGGCGAGATTTATTTGAGCCTGGAACTGCCCGCGGATTTGCCCGGAACCGATCATTGCGGCGCGTGCGGCGCCTGCCTCGACATCTGCCCGACCAAGGCTTTCCCCGCCCCCTACAAGCTCGAAGCGCGGCGCTGCATCTCCTATCTCACCATCGAGCATCACGGGCACACCGATGCCGAATTCAGGCCGCTGATGGGTAACCGAATCTATGGCTGCGACGATTGCCTGGCGGTGTGCCCGTGGAACAAATTCGCGCAAGCGACGCGCGAAGCCGGGTTCAAGCCGAAATCATCCCTGGCGGCGCCCGAACTGGCCGCGCTCGCGCACCTCGACGACAAAGCCTTCCGGGCGATGTTCTCGGCCTCGCCGGTGAAACGCATCGGACGCGACCGGTTTTTGCGCAACGTGCTGATCGCCATCGGCAATAGCGGCCGGGCGGAATTGGCGAAAGCGGCGCGGGATAATCTGTCCGATCCCTCGCCGCTGGTGCGCGCCATGGCGGTGTGGGCGCTGAAACGCCTCGACGCACAAAGCTTCGCCGCATCGAAGACCCGGCATGCAAAAGACGAAAGCGATGAAGACGTCAGACGGGAGTGGGAGCGGGCCTAGGCGACTTTGCGCAGCACGCGTTCGGCCGGAAGCTGCAGGCTGACGATCAGGCCGTTCTCCGGCGAAGCCGCGAGGCGGAACGAGCCGCCCTGGCCCTCGATCAGGGTCTTGACCATGGCCAGCGCGCCGTCCTTGCCGATTTCCTCGATGCCGGGCGGTGGGCCGGAATCGCCGATTTCGATCACCAGACCGCCTTCGGCGCCCGGCTCGGCGCGGACCACCACTTGGGCGCCCTGCGGCGAACGTGAAACCGCGTGATTGATCAGCTTCGACAGGATTTCCTTGAGCGTGCGCTCGGAGCATTTGATCTCGCCGGCATCGCTCGAGACATCGGCATAGAGCATGACTCCGGCCTGGGTAGCCGCCGGCTCGGCCATATAGACCGCGGCGCCCACCACCGGCCCGATTTCGACGGTTTCCTCAGGCGCCGGATTCTGACCGGCGCCTTCGGCGAGCCGCGCCTCGAGGCGCTTCAGATCGGTGACGTCGCGGATGGTGCCGAGAATCTTGTAGAGATTGCCGCTTTCGTCATGCGCCTGGCGGCTTTCGCAGCGCGCGGTGCGGATTTCGCCGTCGGCGCGCAGGATCTGGAATTCGATCGGCTGGTGAATTTCCTCGCGCGTCAGCGAAGCGAGCCACGCGGCGGCGCGGGCGCGGTCGTGCGAATGGATCAACGAGATAAGCCGCGCGCGCGAGGCGGACCCGGATTCGGGCGCCAGCCGGAACAGCCGGTACATCGCCTCCGACCAGACGATGCCGCCGGTGGCGATATCCCATTCCCAGCTCGCGATCGAGGCGGCGCGTTGCACCTCGGCGAGCATGGACAGGCTTTGCTTCTGCGCGCCCTCGGCCAAATTGCGCCGCGCGCGTTCCTGCACGAAAATATTTCCCGCCTGGGTCAGGATCTGGCCCAGTTCGGCCAGTTCCTGGACCGGCAATGCTAGATGCGGCGGCTGGCGGAATTCGCTCAGCATGGCTGCGGCATCCGCCAGATCCCGGATCGCGTTTTCGAGGCGATGCGCCAGCATGAACCAGCCGCCCGCGCCCAGAACGCAGACGAAACCCAGACCCGCGGCGGCATAGGAGAGGCTCAAGCCCTCGGCCGCCACGGCATAGACCGTGGCCAGGGCGCCGAAAACCGGCGTCAGGGAGGCGAGTAGCAAAAGCAGGAGATAGGAGCGCAAACCGGGCTTGAAATTCATGCCCGGATATTGGCCCGGCAATCATGAAGAGAACTTAAACACGTGAAAAAGAAACGTAAAATGCAAGCGAGGCGGAAGCCGCCACGGTTAACAATTCCTTACCCGCCGCCCGGCGCGGCGAACCCCGCCTGCACCGGATTTTAAATGCTCGGGTGCATGATGGGCGTCCACGCAAACCACGATCCCTCGGGAATTGTCGCCTTGGCCACCAAGCCGCTTCGGGTTCTTCATCTCTTCCCGCGCTTCCGGCCGAATTTCGCCGGCGACGGGCTTTACTTCGAGAAGCTGTGGCCGAAGCTGCAGGATCTGGAAGGCGGCCACGACGTCGCCGTGTTCACCACGCCGGCGCCGGCCGATATTCCACGCGTCGTACCGGCCGGGGCGGCGCTGTACTATTTCCGGGGGGATGAGCGCCAATCGCAGACTGCCGTGCTGCTGCGCTATTACCTCTGGCTGCTGCGCAATATCCGGCGCTATTCGGCGATCCATTCGCGCACCCATGTCGACCGCTATTTCGTTTCGCATTTCATCGCCAAGCTCTTCGGCGTGGCGATGATCTATTCCGCGACGCTCGACGATTCGCCGCCCTACATCATCCGGACATACCGCCCCAGCCTGTGGCGTTTCGTTTCCTGGGCGATGCGCAAAACCCTGACCCGGCTGGTGGTGATCAACAAGCGGCTTTACGACGACAGCGTGCCCCTGTTGGGGGCATCCCGCGTGACCATCATTCCGCAGGGCGTCGACCCGCCGCCGGACATGAACGGCGATCCGGCCAGCGACCGCGCCGGCTTGCGAAAAGGATTCGGCATTCCGGAGAACGCCTTCGTGCTGCTTTACGTCGGCAGCGTTTCGCGCCGCAAGGACGTGCTGTTCCTGATCGAAAACCTGGCCGGATCGGGAACCAGAGAACGCCATCTCATCCTGCTCGGCCCCGAACTGGAAGAGGATTACCGCGACGAGATTCACCGTCGCGTCGCGGAACTCGGATTGGAAAAACGCGTCCATTTCCCGGGCTATCGCGACGATCCCGCGCCGTTCTACCGCCTGGCCGATGTTTTCGTCTTCGCCTCTTGGCTCGAAGGTTTTCCCAATGTGCTGGGTGAAGCCATGGCTTGCGGCCTGCCCATCCTGGCGCGGCGGCTCGAAGGCGTGACCGATTTCGTGATAGCGAACGGCGAGACCGGGATTCTGTTCGATACGGCTGCGGAATACCGCGCGGCGCTCGATCGGCTCGAAACCCAGCCCGAATTCGCGGCGCGCCTCGGCAAGCGCGCCCGCGCCAAGGCGGCAGCCGATTATTCGCTCGACGAAGTGGCAAGGCGCTATATCGCGCTTTACCGCGAAGCCGCCCCGATCCGGTAAGACGGGGCGGCATGACCCGCCCGGCGCAGAATTTGCCCCCAGGCCGGGATGAGGCGCGAAGCCGGCGATGCACCGGCGCCAGACACCGCCGCGCGGCGGAAACCCCCGAGCGGATAGGATTCGAGATTGACCAGTTCGAGCCGGACGAAACCGGCATCGAGCAATTCGCCGAAACGGCGCTGGGTTACCGATTCGATCAGCGATTTTCGCGGCGCCGCGAACACCAATCCCCGCTGCTTGGCGAGCGGTTTCCGCGCGGCCCGCGCGCGCAACGGTATGCGCCGGAGTTCGCCGCCGACATTGAAGGCGACGAAATCGAGCCCGCGGCGGAAAGGTGCCGCACCCTTGACGAAGCAATCGAGCGTGAACCAATCCGCCGCCGACAGAAGCTCGGACCAATCGTCGTCGCAGGTTCCGGACAAGGCGGCTTCCGCCGAGGACGCCACGAAAGCGGGCGAGGAAATCGTGGCCGGGATGGCGAGCGCGATCTTGGCATAGGGCTCGATCGGCTTGGCGGCGGATTTCCAATGGCGCGCGACATCGGCCCAGGACACCCGACCGGCATCGGCCCAGCGCGAATCCTCGCGGCGATGGATATGCGGCTCCGACGCCGCGTAATGCGTCACCCCGAGCAGGTCGCAGGCCCGGCCGAGATCGCGCACCGCGGCGGATTTTTCGCCGGGGAAAGCGGTTTCGGGCAGCGCCAGAAGATAGGAGCGCGCATGCGCGCGCGTCAGCTTGCGGAAAAACCGCTCTTCGCCGCAAAACGGCGAATCGTTCTTGTTGAGGATGAGCAGACCATCGGCATCGAGCGCCAGGATCGCGCCGTATTCGGATTCGACGCACATCAGCCGGAGCCCGGCGACGATTTCGACCCATTGCTTGTGCGGCAGAATCCTCGTGGCGAAGCCCTCGGCCTCGAGCATACGGCTGTGCTGGGCATCGAAATTCCCGGGCAAAAGAATATCGCAGCCGCGCCCCATCGCCTTGAGCGAGGGCAGATGCAAACGGCCATCGGATCCCCGCGACAGGAAAGCATAGGGTGCGCGCAACAGGCTTTTGATCGAACCCGGGGCAAGATCGCGCTCGCGCGCCCAGCTCCCGAAACAAGCGGATCCGGACAGCCACGGATCGGCGGCCAGAATCGGCACGCCGTCGCGCGACAGCAGCATCGCGGTATCGCCCAGGGTTTCGAGTATCCAGCCCATCGCCTGCTCCAGTCCAAACCACAAACATTTCCCGGCGCGCCTGTGGCGCGCGGACTGGCGGAAAGCGATGCGGGGTTCGATCGGCCCGGGGCGGCGCATCTTTTTTCTCTGCCCCGGCAAGCCGCCATGATCGGCAATCGCCCGTGGTTAATGCAAGCGCGAATTATCCTTAAATGCCGGATATCGGCGCGCTTAACCGGAGGTTAAGCCGGCTTCTCCATTCTCGGCGCTGAGAAAACGCCATGCATGAAATCATCCCGCTCGACCGGGTGCGAACCCCGGCGCTTCAGCGGCTTCGCCGCGATTGGGAAATCTGGCGTCGCGGACGCGAATTTCCCGCGCGCGCGGATTTCGATCCGCTCGATCTGAAATACATCCTCGGCCATTTGTCGCTGGTCGATGTGCTGCAGGATCCGTTGCGTTTTCACTACCGCGTCCATGGCAGCAACACCAGCGAGCGCATCGGCATCGACATGACCGGAAAAATGCTCGACGTGATGCCGGACGATATTTTCAGGAAGATCGTCATCGAGCATTTCACCGAGGTGATTAAGAGCCGGGCGCCGGTGCTGAGCTACCGCGAAAACCACACCACCGATCACCGCATCCTCAACGACGAGGCGCTGGTGCTGCCTTTGTCGAAGGAAGGCAAGAATATCGACATG
>Ga0181519_10002751_pt1 | contig 14702 bp, 8 predicted proteins | sample PEATcosm2014_Bin_26_FD_121102 | JGI IMG/M metagenome (GOLD analysis project Ga0181519, IMG submission 121102) | Peatland microbial communities from MTU Mesocosm Facility, Houghton, MI, USA - PEATcosm2014_Bin02_10_metaG | ecosystem: Environmental > Terrestrial > Soil > Wetlands > Peat | place...
GCGCGAACTCGCCGGCGACGCGGGCGACTGGCTGCACGCGGGCCGCAGCCGCAACGATCAAGTCGCGACGGCGCTCGCACTCTACGTGCGCGACCGCGCCGAACGCGGTGCGGCGTTGAGCCGCGGCATCGCGCGAAAGGCCGCGGCGCGGGCCCGCGAGGCGCTCGCCGCGGGCACGATCGTAGCCGCGACGACGCATTGGCAACCGGCCCAGCCCGTCCTGTTGGCGCTTTGGCTCGGGGCCGTCGCCGAGAATTTCTCACGCGCCGCGACGCGCTTCGCGCGCGTGGCGAGCGATGCCGCGCACGCCTGTCCGCTCGGCGCGGCGGCGTGCTGCGGCACGGGTCTGCCGCTCGACCGCGCGCTCACCGCGCGCCTCTTAGGCTTTGCGGAGCCGACGCGCAACGCGCTGGATACCGTCGGCGACCGCGACCTGGGCCTCGACCTGCTGCACGCGACGGCGCGGGCGTTGGTCTCCGCTTCGCGCGTCAGCGAAGAACTGGTGCTTTGGTGCACGCCGGCCTTTGGCTACGCGCGCCTCGACGACGCGGCCTCGACCGGCTCGAGCATCATGCCCCAAAAGCGCAACCCGGATCCCTTCGAACTGGTGCGCGGCGCGGCCGCCGCGGCGAACGGCACCTATGCGGGGGCGCTCGCTTCGACGACCGGGCTCGCGCTCTCGTACCATCGCGACCTGCAAGAGACCAAGGCGCTGATTCTGCGCGGCAGCGAGCGCGCGCTCGCCGCGCTCGCCGCGTTTGCGGCGGCGTTCGATTACGTCCGCTTCGACGCCGCGCGCATGAATGCGCGCGCCGAAGACGGCTATACCCTCGCAACCGATCTGGCCGATGCGTTGACGCTGCACGGCGTCGACACGCGCCGCGCACACGCCCTGGTCGGCGCGCGCGTCCTGGCGGCGGAACGCGCGGCACGCGCGCTCGATGCGAGCGACCTCGAAGCGCTCGGTGCGGCCGCGGGCCTCGGCGCCGCACTCGACGCACCGCTGGACGCAGCGGGCTCGGTTCGCGCAAAACGGACCGTCGGCTCGACGCATCCACAACGGGTCGCCGAAGCGCTCGACGCGCTCGAGGCTGCGCTCTCGTGACCCGCGTGCACGTCGTGGGCGCGGCGGGCTATGCCGGCTCCGAGTTCGTGCGACTGGCCGAACGCCATCCGGACCTGAGCCTCGGCGCCCTCGAAAGCGCTTCGCATGCCGGACAGCCGCTCGGCGCGCAGGTGCCCGCCTTACGCCGTTCGGGACGTTGTTTCGACGCGCCCGGCGCGGCATTCGAAGCACTCCAATCCGGCGACGTGGTCGTGCTCGCGGGCACGGCTGCACTCGCTCGCGAGACGGCGTCACGCTATCTGGCGGCGGGCGCGCGGGTGATCGACCTCTCCGAAGCATTTCGGCTCCAGGCCAATGCGGGCGAAGCCGTATACGGTTTACCCGAACGCTATCGCGACGCAATCTCGCGGGCGCGCTTCATCGCGAATCCCGGCTGTTATCCAACCGCGACGCTACTCGCGCTGCTGCCGTTAGCCGGGTTCGCGGGCGACGTGGTGCAGTTGATCGTCGACGCGAAAAGCGGCGTGACGGGCGCGGGCCGCTCGCCGAAGACCGACTCGCTCTTCGCCGAGGTGGACGGCGACGTGCGCGCCTACGGCCTCGACGGACACCGCCATCAACGCGAGATCGAACAGGAGCTGCGCGCCGTCGGGCTCGACGCGCCCTTGGTCTTCACGCCGCACGTCGTGCCCCTTCGTCGCGGCATTCTGGCCGACTGTTACGCGCTCTGCTCGCGCCCAATCGACGACGCCGAACTCAGCGCGGCCTACGCCCGCGCTTACGGCTCGTCGCCATTCATCCGGATGCTCGACTCCGGGAGCGCGCCCAGCCTGCCGGCGCTGGCAGGGACGAACTTCGTCGAACTGAACGTCGCGCGGCGAGGGCTCGTCGTCCGCATCGTGGCCGGAATCGATAACCTGGGCAAAGGCGCCGCCGGCCAAGCGCTGCAAAACCTCAACCTCATGCTGGGTTTTCCGGAGGAACGTGGCCTCGATGATCGCGCCGTCGCACTCTGAACTTCGTCTGATCGAGTTGCGCGGCGGCCTCGGCGCCGTGCCCGGCGTGACCCTGGCCGGCGTGCACGCGGGCATCAAGAAGCGCAAGCCCGACCTGGCGCTGATCGCGTTCGCCCACGAGCAGTGCGCGGCATCGGTGATCACGACCAACGAGATCAAGGCCGCGCCCGTAACCGTGACCGAAGGCCATCTGGTGCAATGCGGCGAGCGCATGCGCGCGGTCGTCTGTAATTCCGGCTGCGCCAACGCCTGCACCGGCGAACGCGGCGAACACGACGCGCGGCAGACCGCGCGACAGACCGCCGCGCTACTGGGCGTCGAGCCCGCGCAGGTCGTGGTCGCCTCGACCGGGGTCATCGGCGTCTATCTGCCGATGGACCGCATTCCCAAGGCCCTCGAACGCGCCGCCAAAGACTTGGAGGAGGGCATGGAAGCGGCCTACGATGCGGCGGAAGCGATCATGACCACCGACAACGAGCCCAAGCTTGCCGCGTATGCGTTTTACGCCGGCGAGACGCGTTACGTGGTCGGCGGCATCGCCAAAGGCTCGGGCATGATCGCTCCCAACATGGCCACGATGCTGGCCTTCATCGCGACCAACGCGCCGATGTCGCGCGGCGCTTTACATGCCGAACTCCTGGCCGCGACCGACGCCAGCTTCAACATGATCTCGGTCGACGGCGACATGTCGACCAACGACGCGGTCTACGCCTTCGCGCCGCCCGGCGATGGTCCGGCGCCGGCGGGGTTTAGCGAAGCGTTGCGCGCCGTCGCGCACGACCTGGCCTACGCGATGGTGCGCGACGGCGAGGGTGCGACCAAGACGCTGACCGTCGAGGTCGTCGCGGCACGCGACGAGGCGCAGGCGCGGACGATCGCGCGGGCGATCGTCAACTCCAACCTGGTCAAGACCGCGCTCTACGGCGAAGACCCCAACTGGGGGCGCATCATCGCCGCCGCGGGCTCGGCCCGCGCGGGCATGGATCCGGAGAATTGGCAACTATCGCTCAACGGCCAGCTCTGGGTCGACCGCGGCGCGCGCGAGGTGCTCTCCGAAGCCGAGGGCCATCGCGAACTCGAGAACGCCGCCGTGCGCGTGCGGTTGGACCTGGGCCTCGACGGCACGGCCTCGGCTACGGCCTGGGGCTGCGACTTGAGCCGCGACTACGTGCGCATCAACGCGCACTACCGCACGTGAGCCCGTCTCTCAACGGAGTTTCGCCATGAGCCACTTGATGCGGAATTACTCGCGCGCGCCGGTGACCTTCGTGCGCGGCGAGGGCTGCGACCTGATCGCCGACGACGGCACGCGTTATCTCGATTTCCTGGCGGGCATCGCGGTGTGCGCTTTGGGCCACGCGCATCCGGCGATCACCGAGGCGGTCTCCGTGCAAGCGGCGACGCTGGTGCACTGCAGCAACCTCTTCAACCACGAACCGGCGGGCACGCTCGCGGACGAACTCGCGGCACGCTCGGGCTTCGACAGCGTCTTCTTCTGCAACTCGGGGACCGAGGCGAACGAAGCGGCGATCAAGCTCGCCCGGAAGTTTGCCTACCGCAAAGGCGAGACGAAGCGGCGTACGATTCTGTCCTGTCACGGGTCGTTCCACGGCCGCACGCTCGGTGCGTTGGCCGCGACCTCGAACCTCAAGTACCACGAGGGCTTCGAGCCGTGGCCCGGCGGCTTCTCGTACGTGCCCTTCAACGACGTCGCCGCGCTCGACGCGGCGCTCGACGACACGGTCGCGGCCTTCATCGTCGAACCCGTACAGGGCGAGAGCGGCATCAAGCCCGCCGACCCGGCCTTCCTGTCCGCCGCGCGGCGGCTGTGCAGCGAGCGCGGCGCGCTCTTGATCTTCGACGAGATCCAGTGCGGCATGGGCCGGCTCGGCTCGCTCTTCGCTTTTCAAACGTTCGGCATCAGGCCCGACGTCATCACGCTGGCCAAAGCGCTGGCCAACGGTTTGCCCATCGGCGCGATGCTGGTCGAGGCCGCGGCGGCCAACGCGCTGCAACCGGGCGATCACGGCACGACCTTCGGCGGCTCGCCCGTTCCGTGCGCGGCGGCGCTAGCCCATCTGCACGTACGCGATGCGATCGGGCTCGACGCCCACGTGCTGCGCATCGGCGCGCTCCTGAAAGCGGGGCTGGCCGAGGTGGCGGACGAGTTTCCCGAGTTGTTCGCACCGCCGCGCGGCATCGGCATGATGCTCGGGCTGCCCGTGCGCGAGCCGCATGAGGCGAAGACCATCGCGGCCGCCGCGCTCGCGCAGGAGCACCTGATCCTCAACGCGGCCGGCGACAACACGTTGCGCATCGTACCGCCGCTCGTTCTCGGCGAACTGCAGGCGCGCGAAGGGCTCGCTCGACTGCAGCGCACGTGTCTCGCGATGACCGTGCGAAATTAACCGTAGCGCGCACGAAGCTCACCACAACGCGTTCGAAAATTAACCATCGCGGGTTCGAAATTAACTATGATGCGTGCGAAAGTGACCGGCGCCGGGCGTGGAACGCGCGTCCGCTCGTCTACCGAAGGCGGCAGCAAGCGGAACGCATTTCGCCGGGCGATGCTACCCGTGAAATCGGGTGAACGAATCGCCGCCGAGCCTCGCACGGCTTGTAAAGCAGGGTCTACGCGGGCTAGAATCCGGAGACTGGCAGCGGACACCACCTCTGAGGCCGGTCACTTTCTCGCCGGTTCTCGCGGCGATTCCCGAACGTCCTCGGACGCGCGGGCTTGCGCCGTCGAGTCGACGTCCTCAGGAACGGGGAACACTTGCCGCCGTGACCGACGTCAAACTTTCCATCATCCTGCCCGCCTTCAACGAGTCGGAACGTCTGCGCACGAACCTGTCCCTGCTCGTCGAAACGATGAACTGGTGCGGGTATGGCTACGAGGTCATCGTGATCGACGACGGCAGCAGCGACGGCACGTGGATGCGTGCGGTCGAAGCCGCCAGCGTCTTGCCGGCCACGATCCGCGTCATCTACTACGAGCAGAACGAGGGGAAAGGTCACGCTCTCCTGTGCGGAGCGCGCCATGCAGCTGGCTCGCACGTGGTCTTCATCGATGCGGACATGGAGTTGCATCCCTTCCAGATTCCCGTGCTGTTCGAGATGTTGAACCTCGCGCAAGCCGACGTCGTCATCGCCTCGAAACACCACGCCCTGTCGCGGACCAAGAACTATCCTCGCGTGCGCAAAGTCTACAGCGTCGCCTACTACGCACTGGTTCGCTTCCTCTTCGGTTTGCCCGTTCGCGACACGCAGACCGGGCTGAAGATCTTCAAGCGCGACGTTGCCGAGAAGATCTTCCCGCACGTGCTGGTCAAACGCTTCGGTTTCGATATCGAGATCTTGGCCAACAGCCACCGGCGGGGCTACAAGATCATCGACGCGCCGGTCAGCGTCGAATTCAGCCGCAGCTTCGGACGCATCAACTGGGCGGACGCGCTGCGCACGCTGCTCGACACGTTCGCGATCTTCTATCGCTTGCGAATCGTGCGCTACTACGACCGCGCCGCGGCGAGGGCCGGCTCGCTGAGCGACATTCGGGTCAATCCGGGCTGGCGCGAGGTCACGGACGCGCACGCCGCGCAGAGCGGCTAAGCCGAGGTTTCAGCTGCGCTGGGCCGAGCCCCTGAGACGAACGCTTCCGCTCGCGTTGGCCCTACTGCTCGCGTCCTGCGCGGGCCGGCACGAGGCTACCGCGACGGCAACCGAGGCCGCGACTGTAGCCGCACCCGGCGCCGCCGCTTCGAGTGCTCCGCCATCCGCGCCGTCGCTGCCCGCCGCCGCAGTTCCGCCGGCAGTTGCAGTTCCGCCGGCAGTGGCAAGCGCGCAACCGGTCGCTCCCGTTCCGCCGCCGGCCGCCGCAGTTCCGCCGGCCGCTTCACCCACGCCGCCCGTTGCGCCGCCGGTAACGCCGGTGGCCGGTCCGGCAATTCTCGGGGTCACGGTGACGCCGGAAGTCGCCCACGAAGGCGACACGATCTCCTGGGACGTGCTGACCACCCCGGACGTGTCCGGCGTCCAAGTGCGCGTCAAGGTCGCGGTGCTCAACATGGTGCAGCTCGCGCCCGGCCACTTCAGCCTCGCGTTTCAAATTCCGCGCTCGCTTCCGCCCTTCTTCCGCGGTAATTACGCGGTCGACGTGGTGGCCCGAACGGCCGCAGGCGCCCGCGCCACGCGCACCGTGAGCATGACGCTGCAATGAGAAACGCTACGCGCCGGGACGGAGACGGCGCAACAGCGCGCTCTCGAACGAGTCCGCGGTGCGCTCCCACGAGAGGGTCCGCGCCTCGCGCAGCGCGTTCGCGCCGTAGCGCGCCAGGTCGGCCGATTTCAACAGGGTCGCGCTCGCGGCGGCCAACGCCGCCGGCTCGGCTTTGACCACGCGGCCGGTAACGCCGTCGATCACCGCATCGCGCAGGCCGGGCACGTCGTAGACGACGGCCGGCACCGCCAGGCGTGCCGCCTCGGTCACGATCAAGCCCCAACCTTCGCGAACCGAGGTGACCCAGATCAGCGCGCTTCGCGCGAGCAACTCGACCTTTTGGGCTTCGCTCACGCGACCGTGAAATTCGACCCGTGCGGAGAGCCGCGCGGCCAGCGCTTTGAGCTTGGCCACGTAGGCCTCGTCGCCGGAGCCCACGACATCGAGCGTGCCCCTCCAGCCCAGAGCGCGCAGGTGGGCCGCGGCGCGAATCGCGTGATCGAAGCGTTTGGAAGGCACGACGCGGCCGAGCGCGATCACGTTTTGGCCGCGCGCCGCACCCACGGCGGACAGGACCGCAACGTCGACGGCTTCGGGAATGACGTGGATCCACGACTTGTGCCCCATCGCCACAAAGTCGTCGCGGGTGGAGTTCGAGACGGTGACGATCGGCACCGTGCGATACGGCAACAGGTAGAGCGGTTCCGCGACGTAGCCCGCGAGCGAGAGCGGGAAGCGCGTTTCGTAGTGCCAGATCTCACGCGCGAGCTGGTGGAAAAATGCGATCGTCGGGCCGCGAAAGCGCAAATGCGCGTAGAACGGCAGCGTATTGACTTGATCGACGAACAGCGTCGTCGCCGGCTCGCAGCGATAGCGCCGCCAAGCTTCGAAGCGGCACGACAATTGGCTGCCCGCGCGGCGGTACTCGACGCCACCGGCCGCTTCCCGGGCCGCCGCACCCGCGTACGCCGAAGAAAACCACTCGACGCTCCAGTCGCGCTCGACGAGACGTTCGACGATTCGCTTCGTGACGAGTTCCGCCCCGCCGGCCTTGGGATGCCACGGATCCCGCCAATTCAACACGACGATTCGCCTGCTCATCGTTATTCGCTCGTCTATTCCGCGCGGGCCCAGCGCTTTTGCAGCACTTGCTCGGCGCCGCCGACGAGCATGCCGGCCAGGCCCGCCGACGCTTCGGCGGCCTTCATCGCGAACACGCCCACGACCAGTCGCGGATCGGTGCGCAACGCGCCCAGACTGCGCAACAGTGAAACGCGCAACGGGCTCAAGCGCACGAGCGCGGCGCGACCGTGCTTGGCGATGAAGCGCGGCAGAAAGCGGCCGTAATAGTACTTTTTACGCATCAAGCCGGCCAGCGTGAGCGTGCCCTCGTCGTGACGGATCGTCGCGTCGGCAAAGGCGTAGCGGCCCGAAACGGTCGCGCGGATCACCAAGTCCCAATCTTCGCCGCTGACCAGATGTTCGTCGAAGCCGCCGATCGAACGCAACACCGCGACGGGGAAGAAGCGGGCGCCCGAGAGCAGCCGGTCCGCGCGATAACCGTCGCGCTCGAGGATCTTGCACCGCGACCAAAAGCCTTCGCCGAAGGACTGTTCCGGAATGCCCACGGCGTTGACGCCCACGACGCAGGCCGCCAGGGCCCGGGAGACCACGTTGGGCTCCAACTCCATGTCCGAATCGACGATCAGAACGTATTCGCCGCGAGCCCGCGCGATCGCCAGATTCCGTTGCGTGCAGCGCTCGGGGCCGGCACTCAAGGCCAGATCGACCCGCTCCCGGATCGCTTCGAAGGTTCCGTCGGTGGAGAAGTTGTCGACGGCGACGATCTCGAGCGGCGCGTAATCTTGCGCCAGAATGCTGTCGAGGCAGCGACCGATGGTGCGCACCGAGTCTTTGGTCGTCACCACGACGGTCACCAGCGGCCGGCCGCTCATGCGCCGGCGCTCATGGGGAGAGCAACAGCGATCCGTCGCCCTCGGCGCGGATCACGGTGAGCCGCAACAGGTCGGCGGGCTCCGGGGCGAGCCAGGCGGAGGCCGTGCCCTCCTGATCGAGCGGGAGCAAGACGTGCGCCTCGTCGAGAATCTCGCGCCGCCGCGCATAGTCCGCGAGCGAAACGACCACGTAGCGCACGCCGCGAGCGCGGAGTTGCGTCTGCACGTTCGGATCGGTCAGATCGCCGAGCACATTCTCGTCACCGTCCTGGTTGATGAGTTCGAAATTCTCACGTCGCGCGAGCGCCGAGAGTTCGGCGTACTCGGGCCCGTAATCGGGCGTCAGAAAAGGGTAGAACGCGATGCGGGCGCGCGAGCCGCGCTCCGTCGGCATCAACGCGCTCGACCGGGCCAGCACCACTGCCGGGTGGCCGAAGACCGGAGGCGAAACGACGTCCGCACCGATCAGCACGACCAGCAGCAGTGCGGGCAGCAGCCGAAGTTTGTTTCCCGGAAAGGCGAGCGAACTCACCGCGACCCCGCCCAGCAGCACGACGAACACCGCGCCCAGAAGACTCGATTGGGCCGCGAACGTAAAGTTGGGCGCGACGCTGACGACCAAGCGCGCGAGCGACGGTAACCCGAGTCCCAAGTAATGCGAGGGCAGGGCCAGCACGATTCCGATGGCCACGCCGAGGCCCCAGATCAGCAGCATGCCGCGCCGCCCGCGGCGCCAGACGATCCACGCGCCGCAGAAGGCGAGCGCGAGCTGCGCCCAGCCCGGCGAAATCGCGAAGGCCTGATAATTACCCCAGTGCACGGTCGCGGTATACAGCCGGATCAAGAGGCCGGAATAGACCCAGCCGAACGGGGACGGATAGAAATACTCCCAAGGCAGTCCGCCGTCGCAGCCCGAAGCGCAGGCCGCCGCAGCGTGCGCCGGATCGCGCAACGACGATTCCGCGAATATCCGCGTGACGTTCTGGTTCGGAATCGCCGTGCACGCGAAGAGCACCCACGCGAAGAGCGCAGCCGAGGTCCAGCGCGCGTCGCGCGCGTAGCCCGCGCCCCACAGCAATAACGTCGTGGCCAGGGCGACGGTCAGCGCCAGCAGCGGCCAGAACCAGGCCAAACCCAGGACGACCACGCCGAGCACGAGCGCGAGCAGCGGACCGCGCAAGATGCCCCGATCGCGCGCGCGGAGCAAAACGACGGCGACCGCGGGTACGGCCCAGGTCGGTAAGAAGTCGGAGCCCGCATAACCCGAGACCTCCAAACGGATGCTGCAGAATAACCAGAGCAGGCTCGACGGCAGCGCGGCGCTCGTGCCGAACAGACGCTGCGCGAGAAACCACATGGCCGCCGCACCCACGGCGCCGTCCGCGACGAGCACTCCCAGCCGAAGCACTACCCGTGCATCCATGCCGGCGGCCAAGGCGGCGAGCAGCAGCACGGTCACGACGACGGTCGCGAGGAAGCCTGCGAGCAACGCCACGCGCGCGGACCAGCGAATCGTGCCAGCCCACACTCGCAGAAAAACCGCGAGCCCGGCGCGCGAAGGAAAAGCGCGCCCGATCGCGCCGAACGCATGCATGAGTTCCACGATGCCGGGGGGTTCGCGTAGCCGTAATGTGCGGGGCAAAACGTACGGCAACGTCAGCCAAAAGGAAAGGGCTAAGAGCGAGATGAGCGCGGACTCGACGGCCGGGTCGTTCGGGGCATAGCCGCTCCAGGTGAAGGCGATCAAGAGCAGGCACATGACGCCGACCAGCAGCGTTGCTAAAAAGCGGCGGTGCGAGGCTCCGAAAGCGAAGGCCAAACCGACCGGAACTGCGATCAGACCCTTGGCCAGCGAAGTCAGGCTGATGCCGGCGGTAGCCAGCGGCAACCAATCGATCAAGACGACGACGGTCGCGGCCACGAACGCGGGCGCCGCCAGCGCCCAGAGGACGCGCAGCGAGCCGTTCACGCCGCGGCGCAGCGCGAAGATCACGGCCGTCCCCGCACGCGCCGGTACGCCGCGAGACCCAACACGGCGAGTAGCACGGGCAGGCTGAGCATCGCGCCTAGCTCGCAATACGCTTCCGGTTCGTAGAGCATCACGAACCTTCGCTCGGCCGTCACCCCCGGCGGCACATACCACGCCTCGATTCCGCCGTTTGCCGGCACGTGATACGTACCGGGCAACACGTGCGTGACGCAGCGCCAAAGATCGTATAACGCGAAGCCCGTCAGCGCGGGAGGCTCGTCGCCGGGCGGCCACAGGGCGAGCACCCAACCGGGATCGTAGACGCGCGACACGACCAAGACGCCCGCGCCCGTCAGCGCGCCGGTTTGCTCGCTCGGCGTATTCGCGGCGAAGCGCGTGACCCGACCCGCGGCGAGGGTCGTTGCCGAGCCGCGGAAGAGCGTCACGGCGCGGACCCGGACCTCGTCGAGCGGCTGCGACTGAATGACGTGGCTGCCCGGCGCGAGCCCGACCGAAGCCAGTTCACCGTGCAAGTACCCGGCGGACTCCGCGGAGTCGTGCAACGCGGAAACTTTGAGGTCCGCTCCGTCGAGCTTCACCAGCGGACGGTCGATGGCGCTGCGCGTGATATCGCCGTTGAAAAGCCGATCCCGCGAAGCCGTCAGGTCGGCCAACGCCACCGAGAATTGCCGGTCGCCGGGCGAGCCCCTGAGTTCGTCGAACTCGAGCGTCAGGCCGACGAGTTGATGCTGCGAATCGCCGAAGCGGTAGCGTTCCACGCTCCACAGATCGATGTCGTAGCTCGTCCAGCGCGCCAGCGGAGGTTGGGCCAAGCTCAGATCGATCGGGACCGCGAGATCGAAGACCGTTCCCCCGGTGAGGATCGTCGGCTTGACGAAATCGGGCTCGGCATCGACGCCGGACTCATCGGTCTCGTCGCGGTCGACGGCGCTGACGTACTCGCGGTTTCCGTCGGCGCTACGATACACGAGGCCGATGCGAACCTTCAGTTCGTCTTCCGTGCGCACGTTGAAGGACAACTGCGTCGGCACGAAGGGCGTCGAGATCGGGACCTCCAGATTCGCGCTGCGCGTGATCTCCTGTTGCGCGACCGTGCTGATCGAACCGCGCGCCACGCGTTGCGGAGCCCCGTCGCCATCCTGCACCAGCACGTAGTCGGAACTTTCGGCGACGATCGTGCCCGCAATCTTACGATCGTTTTGCAACGCCAGTTGAACGTAGTCGCCGACGTGCAGCGAGGTGGCCAGGCGGTATCCGCTCGGCGTATACCCGCTCAACTGCGCGTCGACGCGGCCCTCGAAACCGCGCGCGCTGCCGATGCGCAGAATCTTCATGCCGCGCAGCGTAAAGTTCTTCTCGCTCACGCCGTCGGTGCCGACCAGGGCCGTCTGCGGATAGGCCCAGCGCGTACCCACCAGGCCCGCGCTCGTGGCCAGACGCAGACCGCGGACCAGCGCGATGAACGAACCGTGCGGCACGTCGGACGATTCGAAGACCGACCAGGTCGCGGCCACGCGCACGCGGCGCAGGATAAAGTCGTCGGGGTTGCGCGGACCGTTGGCGAAGTGCTGCGCGACCCACAGCGGATCGTCGCGGTGATAGGCCAGGTTGCGCGCGAATTCCTCACGCAGCAAGTCGCGCACCAACGCATAGAGGTCGTAGTCGCCGACTTGCGCGTGCGCCAGGGGCACCCAGAGCGAGACGGCCTTGCCCGAGTCGCGGTCGCGCAGGTCGAGCAAGAGGCTGAACGATCCGGGCACGTTGCTCATCGTGTACTTGAAGGTGCACAGCGGATGCTGATCCAGGCCCAAGTCCAGGGGCCCGAAGAGGTCGAGGTACCCGACGTGCATGCCGGCCCTGGGCACGTCGATCGACGCATAGACCAAATCGCCGGCGGGCGAATGGCGGACGCTCAACTGCAACGGATAGGGTTGAAACTCGCCGCCCAGACCGTGCAGATCCGCGACCTCGTACTTGGCGTTCACCGAGACCGGCCGCTCGGCATTCTTACTGAGCGCGAGCAGATTCAAGCCCGGGCGCAGCACGACGTCGGAGACCTTGATCCAGCCTGCACCGAGCGGCGCCAGCCAGTTCGGCGGCGCGATGACGCGGCGCGTTACGTTGCCGAACGAAAGTTCGACCGGCAGCGGCAGACCGTCGCCGGACGTTACGCGCAGCGCCAGCGTTCCCACGTAGGTGATCGGACAGGGATTCTCGACGAAGAGCGTCTTGCGCGGATCCGCTTCCGCGACTTGAATCGTCTCGACCGCCGCATCGAAGCGGCCGCTCCAGAACGGCGCCGGGCTGCACGCGGCGCCCGACCCGAGGATCGTGCCTTGGTCGCCCGCCGAAAAGACGGCGACCTGGCCCGAGTTCCGTACGAGCACGCTCGGAATCTTCTTGCGCCGCTCCAAAAGGAACGAGGCGCGCGCGCCGTCACCGTACGTCGTCTGAAAGCGAAAAGCGAACGGCGATTCGAAGTTCCAGCGCTGCAAGGATTGCGCGAGCATGGCCGAGCTGAACACGTCGGCCGCGAAGGCCCGTCGCTTATAGCGTTCGGAGGCGCCGGCGTCCGCGAGACGTTTGGCTGCGCCGGTGGCGCCGCCGGGCCCGAGCAACGCTTCGGGATCGATCAGCGTCGGTCCGCGCACCACGTTGGGCAGGGTCGCAAGCCACTCGGCCTTGGCCGGCATCTGGTCGGCAATCATGTCCGCCGCGCGCTCGCCGCCCAGCGGCGAATCGACCAACCCCTCCAGCGTCGCGGGCGAACCCACGACCAACGCCGGATACGGCGCGAAGAAAGCCGGCTCGACGGAGGGACCGCGTACTTCGAAGATGATGTTGTCGCCGAAGACGGCGGCCTTGCGCAGCCAACTCTGCGTACGCAAGAAGTCCACGCACGCCCAGCGCGCCGGCCGCGCGTCGAAGGCGTAGTACAACGCCCAGTCGTCGGGAACGACGATGTATTTCACGCGGAGCTCGCGCAAGAGCGCCGGGGCGAGCGGCGAGGCGAACCAGGCCAGCAGCGAATCCGCGCCGGCGAGCGTTGGATTGAGTTCGGCATAACCCAGCGGCGGAGGCGCCTGCGCGACGAAGCCGGCGTCGGCAATCGAGAGAAAGCGGTCGCGCCGCTGCACGCGAACGTCGCCGGGGAACATGAGGACCCGCGCGTCGCCGAGGTTGTCGCGCAGGAAGCGCTCCGAGGCCTCCGCGTCTTTGCCGAACTGACCCGTCGGGGCGAAGTTCGAGCCCCGCAACGGATTGAGCGCGTCGCGCATGACGATCATGTACGCAAAGGTCAAGATGAGGCCGAGCGGCGCGGCCGGTCTGCGCGCGGCAGGCAGCCGCAAGCGAACCAAGGCCGCCGCGGCCGCGACGAGACTCGCCACGCCGACCGCATACGCCGGCGCGATGAACGCATAGAATTTCGTGAAGTCGCGAAAGATCGCGAAACCGGGCACGTGTTCGAAGAACGCTTTGTCGAGCACGGCAAAGGGACCCTTGGTAGCGCTCACCAGCACGATGCCCAGCGTCGCAAACAACAGCAGAACGCGCATCGGACGCCGCTGCCGCGCGAGCAGCAGCCCCAACCAGCCCGCGAAGGCCACCAGCAGGAGCGGCACTTCGGGAGGCGTCTCCGCAAAGCCGTCGCCTCCCGCAAGGTAATGATAAAACGGAAAGTAGAGCGAGAATCCGGCCAGGAGCGAACCGAAGTGCGAGGCTTGCTCGAAAGCCGTCGTCGAGATCCAAGCGCTGGGCGCGCGCGGCGAGAGCAGCATCGGAAGAATCAGATCGAGGTTGAGTGCGACCAGGCCGCCCGCCAAGACCACACCGCAGGACACGAGGGTGGGCAGTTCGCCGTCGCGCAGGAGTCGCGGGAGCGCGAGAATACTCGCCACGCAGAGGAGGAAGAGTGACTCGTAACCGTAGCGCGGGTCGAAGACCATCTGCGCCGAGACCAGGAGCGCGAGCAGCAAAGCGGCGCCGTACGCGGGCCGGGCCGTCAAGGCGAGTATCAAGGGCAGCACGAGGCCGAAGAGCATATACGCTTCGAGCGAGGGAATGTGGCCGCGTTGCGCGAGGCCGATCGTCCAGGTGTTGAGCGCGAAGAGCGTGGCGCCGACCGCGGCGCCGGCGGGCGAGCGGGTCAGCCGGTAGCACAAATAGTAGCCGCAGAGCGGCGCGCCGAGCATGAAGGGCCACAACCACAGGACGCGCTCGACGAGCGGATAGCCTACGCCCATGCCGTGAAGCAGGCCGCCGAGCGCCCAGAGCGGCGCCGCCGACGCCCAATAGAGCAACGAAAACCCAAAGTGCAAGTCGGTCCAGAGATGCGGCCAGCCGCTTCCCGCAACGATCGACTCGGAGAACGGCGGAAAGTCGCCCCCGGCGATCAACGTCGACGGATGGAGCCAGGCGCGAAACGTAAAGCAACTCGCGAGCAGCGGTAGCGCGAGCA
>Ga0181519_10002752_pt1 | contig 14701 bp, 6 predicted proteins | sample PEATcosm2014_Bin_26_FD_121102 | JGI IMG/M metagenome (GOLD analysis project Ga0181519, IMG submission 121102) | Peatland microbial communities from MTU Mesocosm Facility, Houghton, MI, USA - PEATcosm2014_Bin02_10_metaG | ecosystem: Environmental > Terrestrial > Soil > Wetlands > Peat | place...
TCCATGTCGTAGTAGACGATACTGTTACTCATTCCCAATGCAGTGGCCGCAGTGGCCGCAGAATCGGCCTCGCTGACACCCTCGTTGTACGCCGATGCCGAGGTGGATGTATCAATCAAATAAAAAAGCGAGGGATTACCGCTGATGCACGACGCCTGTGGTCCAACCCATAAAGGCATGATGCCCCAACCCATGCTCGACACATCACTAACCCACGTCGAATTCAGGTTTGTATTCGTCTTTTTCGTGCCCGAGCTTGGCGGGTTGCTTCCGCAACCGTTAGGTCCACTCGCTGGTACTGCAGTGACATTACACCCGCCAATATATACCCCTATGTCTCGGTACGGGCTGTTTTGAAACCACGTCTGCATATCGCTCTCAGACGGAGCAAATTCGATATCGAACCCGGGGTTCTCGCTTATGCGAGTGTTCGACGTGATGGCGGCATCCTGAGTCACAGTAACCGTTACAGGGCTACCCGAAGCACCGCTCGCAGTTACCTGGATTGTTCCCGAACGCTGCGCGCCGGCGTTTGCGGAGTACGAAACATTGATTGTCCCGCTATTTCCGCCAGTCGCGCCAGAAGCGATTGACAGCCAAGATGATCCGCTCATCACGGCTGCAGAATAGCTCAGCGTTCCGGTTCCAGAGTTGCTCACGCTGAAATTGGTGGAGCCAGCAGCCGCACTCACAGGAGTGTTTGTTGGGCTCACCGAGAGGACCGGGGCCACGCTGTTCGTCACAGTCCACGAAAAAGGAAGGCTCTTTCCGCCCGATTTATCATCCGAGTCGATCTCTGAATAAACCCCAGTCGCAGACTCAGTAAACGGGCCAAATGAGTATTGGCCGCTGCCGTTGGCTGTTGTGTGGGACGTAGTGGTAGTCGCATTCGGCAAGGTTATAGTTGCCGTGACGCCGCCGTTTTGCGTTGCTCCGCTGCCGTTTACAGTGAACTGGGTTACACCGACCGTTCCAGAGCTTGGCGAGATGCTGCTGTTCAGCGCAGTACTGCTGACTTGAATCACGGTCGAACCTGACGCCGACAAGCTTGCACTCGATGTAACTTTGCATGTAGCAGTATATCCGCCGGGAGCAGAAGGTGCCGTCCAATTCACACTCTCCCCTGTCCCCGACACTGTTCCTCCCGTGACACTCCAGCTATAGCTAAGCGAAAGTTGCTGCGGATCAACAGCAGTGCAAGTCAATACCGAGGTACCCTGCTCGCTGATAGTGGACGGATCGGCCGTCACGGAATACACCTGCGGCGGCAGGTTTGCTGGAATGACCGTGAGATTGACTGTCTTGTTGGCGGTCTGCAGAGGCATGCTGCTGTCGGTCACTTGCAAGTTGAAAGAAACTGTTCCGGTCGTAGCACTCGTTGGGGTTCCCTGGATCAATCCCCCATCCGTGACACATAATCCGTCAAGTCCCGAAATACTGTTAGGGCATATCAAGCCGCTTGCCAGCCAATGATATGGAGACGTGCCCCCGGATGCTGAAAGTGGGAAACTATATGCCTTCCCAGACGTGGCCGATTGCAGGTTGCCCGGCGTTGTGATCGCTAGAGGGCCAGCCGCTGATTCGATATTGATTGTTGCAACACCGCTGGCGATGTTTTGGTTTGCATCAGTGACCTGAACAGTGAAGTTGAATGCGCCCTGTGAGGTTGGAGTTCCGCTGAGATTGCCGCCTGAGTCAAGCTGGATTCCCGGGGGAAGAGTACCTTGACCTTGGACGACAGACCAGGTATACGGCTGCACTCCAAATTCTGCTGCGAAGCTACCCGAATAGGGCACTCCAACCTTGCCTGCCGCCAGAGATTCGAGGCTCTTTGCAACAATTCCCAACGGCAGAGAAACAGAACTGCATCCAGACGATTTCGCTGTTAGGACCAATACCCCATATGGATCGCGAGGACAACTCCAGCTAGTTATAAATTGATCTATCGTGTAGGAGTGCGGCACAATGGTTGGATCTGTCAGGCTTGCCGCACTGGTCGCGCTGTTTGCATAGTCACCGTTGCTTTGCAAGGTCACACCGGGGTCGACCATATATACAGAGTTACTATTGATGCCCACTAGCACCATGTAGTGACCAGCACTACAAGGAGGGTGATGTGGGTCGGTCCCAAGCTTGTAATCAACATGCACGATGACTGGGAGCTGCTGATCTAGCATTCGTTTCAACCATGCAATTCGGTCATTGTTTGTCGCGGAAGTTGGAAGATTGACGCGGTCATATACAGCGTCAAGATCCAAGTGGCTCTCTGCGATTGTTTTTAGATCTGGTATGCCCAAGCCGCCTTGAGGACAATCTGCAGATGAATCACTGGTCATACACTTGTCAAATACAGTAGGGTCGCTTACAACGCGACCGTTATAAGTAGACGTATAAGACTGGTTTGTATCTATTTCACCAGCATATCCGGGGAAGAGACACTGCCCCCCTGGGCCACAAGAAGAAGCTGCTAAGAAGTCATTTAGAGAGATCAGTTCATCATGCATATTCAGTGTTGTGCCGCATATCTTACTGTGAACCATAAGAAGAGATGCTGGTCCACAATTGGATGTATGCGCCCAATCGCCGGGACCAGCAGCTCCCGGAGGGCCAACTTGAGTAGCCCATGGCACACAAGGGACGCATGAGCCGTCGTTTAAGCCCCCATCAGCCAGAATCTGAGTGCACGAATTCCGAGGTTGATCAAGCGGACTTGTTCCGCAGAGCGGACTTGCCACTGAACTTTGTTGAGCAACCGATGTCCTTGGCGAAACTGAGTTCAGCGAATACTGCGCCGCCGTAGAAGTTGATCCTGCTGGAGGCCCCACTGCATAAATCAGTGCTTCCGGATCAACTGATCCGTCTTGCTGCACGCCGGGCTCGTCTGAAGCTTGTGAGCCAACATAGAGCCCGGCTTGCGGTGAAGCTCCACCTCCCGGGGAGGGGTTCGTGACAGAGATTGAAACCGTGCCGGCAATAGCCAGGTCGCCCGAAGGAATTGTGGCCACAAGTTGGGTCGCAGAGACGTATGTACTTCCGACGAGAGCGGAATTTGCGCTCACCGAGGAGCCAGGCAGAAAGTTAGACCCAGTGATCTGGACCTGCGTATCTGGCGAAGCCTCCGGAACGGTGGATGGAGAAAGGGAAAGAATCGACGGTGTCAGATTGTTAATGTAAAGCGTTTCGGAGTTCGACGTGCCTCCCCCAGGCATCGGGTTTGACACGGTTATCGTGTGGTTCCCGGCGATGGTCTCGCTCGCTGCAGGAAGCACGGCACTCAGTTGGCTCGACGAGACAAGGCTGGCAGTCAAGCTGTTTCCGTCCAAACTCACGGTAGATGCCTTGCTAAATCCGGATCCTGTAAGGGTCAGCGTGGTGTCTGCGGATCCCACTGGAGCACTAGCAGGGGAAACACTGCTCAGAGAGGGCGCAGCATAGGAAAGAGAAACCGACGCAGTGCCGGTTTTGGAGGAGTCAGCCTGGCTTGTTGCGGTTACTGTGATCGTGCTTCCACTGGAAGGAATTGGATCTGGCGCGGTAAATAGTCCAGAGTTCGATATCGTGCCCGAACTTACCGACCAGTTCACCGATGAACTGTAGCTACCGGTGCCCGACACCGTTGCAGAACACTGGCTGGTCTGGCCTGTCTGGACGCTGGTGGAAGCGCAGGAAACGGCCACGGATGTGATGGTGGAAGATATGCCTCCGCCAGTGTTCGTGTTGCTGCTGCTGTTGCAACCGGATGCCAATATACAGGCGGACAAGACGCAAAACGAACCAAAACGCAGGAAAGCGCTCGATAATTGACGGTGACAGAATCCTCTTGCTTGGCTGGCTTTTGCTCTGAACATTCTGCATCCTCCCTTTCCGGGTTTCGGTCGTGAACTTTCTTCGCCGCGCAAGCCGCGGAGAGACGAAGAAATCCCTCTGACCGTACAGCCTTAAAGCTCTACGGAAATGAATTGAAGGTTTACAAACAGCGCTCTGCCGCCATCCCCCCCGATACACGCTTGCCACTCTCACATCACGGACCATCGTCTAGGCAGCACACAGGAATTCCCCCTTGTTGTCCTGGCTGCTTGAGCACACCTGCACATTTGCCCGAGCACGAATCTTCGTGTAGAAGACCCGCTAAACTGAACAGAATGAGGGTTTTGTTACAGGTGTTCCCCATAACCTGTTATGCTGATGGCCAAAGAGTACATCCGAATATAGTGAGTGGGGTTGAAAAGGTCCTGAAAAAGCCCTGAAAAGTTCTGAAAATCGGCTGGTGGCAACAGAACATGCCTTCTACGGAATCCATTAACGAGGTTTCGGTCAGGTTTGAGGGCTTCACGGTCGATATGCGCCGCCGCGGGCTGTATCGCGGAGACGAGCGAATTCACCTCACACCCACCCCCTTCAAGGCTCTTGAGTTCCTTGTCCGGCAGCAGGGGCGGGTCGTTTCGAAGGACCAGCTTCTGAATGCCGTATGGGCCGGCCAGCGGGATGAGAACACCGTCGAGCAGGCCATCCGTCAGATCCGGCTCGCACTGGGGGACGAAAAGGAGCAGCCTCGGTTCATCCAGACAATTCCTGGGGTCGGATATTGCTTTATTGCGGCAACAGCAGAGGGGGAGATCCCCGAGTGTGAGCCGGAGCCGATCACCCCATCGGAACCTGTTGGCAGCGCCCCTCGCGCTGAAGGCAGGACGTGGAGGTTCATCCGAAAGTCTGCTTTTGCTGTGGGAATCGGCACCTTTGCCCTTCTTTTTATTCTGATTGTTCTGCTGCAAAGCCCGTCGCACCTGGCAGCGACGAATCCTGTCAAGATTACGCGATCGCAGACTCTTGTCCTGTCGCCGCTTCTCAACGACGGCGCACGGATTGCTTATCCGCAATATGACGACGGCCGGTATTACGTCACAGAGACAGCTTTCGAAGGAGGAGAGAGTGTCACGGTTCCGACGGGCCTTCCGAATCCGGAGCTATGCGACCTGGCGCCGGATGGATCTGCAATGGTGCTCAGAAACCTGATTCATTCCCGAGACGATGATGAGCCTCTTTACATTCAGGCTAAAGGCGGCACGGCGCAAAAACTCGGCGATATTCTGGCCTATGATGCGGCATGGTATCCAGATGCAAAGCGCATCCTCTACTCCGCTGACGGCACTGTATATTCGACAGACATCACGGGAAAATCCCGGCAACGGCTTTTCAATGTTCCGGGCAATGCATTCTGGTTCCGGTGGTCGCCGAACGGTAAGAAGCTGCGATTCACGGTTATCGATAAGAAGACCGAGGCAACTTCGATATGGGAGGTTGAGGCCGGCAGCAAAGAACCGCACCGGCTATTTTCAACATTGTCTTATCCCCTTTGCTGCGGTACATGGACACCGGATGGGAAGTTTTTCCTCTTTCAAGCCCGCGTGGAAAACACATTTCAAATCTGGGCCAGGCGAGAACCGAACAGTTTTAATTTCCACCGTCACAACCAGCCTTTTCCATTGATCTTCGGGGCGATGAACTACCGCGGACCACTGGTGAGCAAGGATGGTAAAAGGCTGTTTCTGAGGGCCGAGAACCCCAAGGGCGAACTGGTGCGCTACAACTCCAAGTCCCGGGAGATTATCCCCATGCTGCCGTCGATCTCTGCGCGGACGCTTGCATTCTCCAAGGATGGAAACTGGATCGCGTTTACCACCCTGACGGATAACAATTTGTGGCGGTGCCGCTCGGACGGAACGCAATGCCTCGAACTTACGCAAGGCTTCAAGAATACGCTGATGCCCAAATGGTCTCCGGACGGCAAGATGATTGCGTTCATGGGGCTGCGCTTTACTGGCTATTGGGGGATCTTCTCCGTTTCAGCGAATGGTGGAGAAGTACACTCGTTGGTCAATGGAAATCAGGCGGAAGGTTATCCCGACTGGTCGCCCGATGGGCAGCAGCTGGTCTTTTCCGAAGTTGTTCCGGTTGCTCGCCCCAATGGCGTGCATGTGCTGGATCTGCGCACGAACCAGTTGTCAACGCTGCCGGGCTCAACGAACTTCTATTTGCCACGCTGGTCGCCCGACGGTCGTTCCATCGCTGCGCTGCACTCTGGCGATCAATATGTCTACTTGTTCGACTTTGCCACCTCGACATGGCGCCCGCTTGCTGAGGTACCGGGCGGTTATCCGAACTGGTCGAGCGATGGCAAGGCTGTATACTTTCTTTCAAACACAGCCAGAGGCCGCACGGTCTTTCGTGTATCCGTCGCCAATCGAACGATGGAGAAAGTTAACAACTTTGAAAGTGTCGATCCCAGTCCGTTTATTCTGGGCGATTGGATGGGACTTACCCCGGACGATGCACCACTGGCCGTTCAGGATATGACGACCGACGACATCTACGCGTGGGATCTGACGGTGAAATAGCCCTCCCGCCTACCGAATTCAGGCTCGGATCGAGAGTTCGGCCCCGGCATCAAAGATATCTGCTCGACAGCATTCGCGGCGTTGCTACGATCAGACATAAAAAGGATTCAGAAACGGTAAAGCAGCGACAACTGGAGTTGCCGGGCGGGAGAGAGTGTGCTGGTAATCCGTCCTTCGAGGGAATTATCCGGCCAGTTGGCCGCGGAAACTCCATCAGCGGATGAAGCGTAAGCCGGCGCAGCATAGCTGGCGATGTTGCCCACATTGAAAGCATCCACGCGCAGCGTGAGGGACTGCGACTCCACCGTTGAGAACGACTTGAAGATCGAAAGATCGACAACGCGGTAGCCGGGGGCGCGCTCCGTGTTGATGTGAGCGGTTCCGAAATGCCCGGCCTGTTCCTCGCCGTAAGCGCATATGCCATTGTCCGGGCCCGTGCAGGGATTGGCGGAAGGGTCGGTTCCGAACCAGTGCTGCACCGAGCGGTGCACGACGCGCATCGGCCTGTACTGGTTGGAACGCGCCGATCGGGAGTGGAAGTTGGCATTGTTCGGGCTTGTCATCGTAATGGGAAAGCCGGAGTAGAGAACGGCGTCGCCTGAGAGCTTCCATCCACCAACGGACTCCGCCCATGCACGCCACCACATGTCGCCGGAGTTTCGTCCACGCCCGAACGGCAATTGCCAAACCGCGGTGCCGTTCAGAGCCTGGCGCGTGTCGAAGCCGGAGGGACCATAATCCGCGTGGGGATGGGTGTAATCCTGCCAGTAAACACTGTTGTTGTCGACCCCGGAGATCGCGTAAAACCCAGGGCTGTTGGTCAACGACTTCGACCAGGTGTAGTTGAGCGTGCATTCCAGCCCATGGCTCCGATGACGGAAGACAGCCTGCATGGCGTTGTAATTTTCCATGCCCTCCGACTCGGTGAGAACCACGTAACCGTTGGCTCCGACGAGGTTGTAGAAGGGAGCCGACGTCGGCACGCCCTCCGCCGTCCACTGATTGGGCGAGGCCGGCACGACGAGGCGCTGGCCAATCTCTCCCACGTAACCCACCTGAGCCGTGGTCGAGCTGTCGATGAGGTATTGCATTGTCAGGTTGAACTGCTGCACTGCGGTGGGCCGCAGATTCTTGGCCCATGCGTTGTACTGCGTCTGGCTGCCGGTGCCCGAAGCCGGAAAGCCGCTGGTCACGCTGATCGGATTACCCGCGCTGCTCTTGCCCGGCGTGGCTGGCGCGTCAACGAACTGAGTCAGAAAAGGCGCGTTCTGCGTCAATCTCAAGTTGGCGCCGGTGCCCTCCAGCCAGTCGGTGATCCCGTACCCTCCGCGCAGAACAAGGCGCGGCTTGAACTGCCAGGCTAAGCCGAAGCGCGGCATCCATTCGTCGTAATACGGATTGTAGAGAGCGCGGCTGTTGCCATTTTGACCGGCAAACTCCAGGCACGGATTGGAGGGCGCGTCGGCGCTTGTGCATGACGCGGCCGCAGCGATGTTGACGTTGAGTTCCTTGTTGTTCACCTCGTAGATCGGCTGGTCGTATCCGTAGCGCAGGCCAAGATGAAGCGTCAGGCTGGGAAGCAGATTCCAATCGTCCTGCGCATAATAGGCATCGCGATACTGGCGCTGCCCAGACGGTCCATCTATACCGCCGACCTCACTCTCAAATGACTGGTCCACCACGAAGTCCGCAAAGCCATACCCGGACGCACCCGCAACATTGGGGTTTTGAGTGTAATAGCCGCCGTACATGAACTGTCCCATCGCCCCGGCGTTCCCTGCGTAATAGCTGTTCTGCTGATAGCGGGTGATCTGCATGCCGGCCTTGGTGATGTGCTTTCCGTGTTCCCAGATCAGATCGTCCGCGTAGTTGAAATCGTTATCCACAAAGCTGGTGACAATGGCGGCCGTTCCAAGGTTGTTTTCCGGACTGGAGACGTTGATCAGGCTGAATCCGTCGAATGGTTGGTTGAATGGAATGCCTAGATTCTCGTCGCCCGACATGCCAAACTTGCCCGACGGATCGGTGGGAACGCCTGTGTGCCATGCAATCCGCGAGATGCCCGCGCGGAGTTGATTGACGATTGACGACGAAAATGTGTGCACCCAGTTCACCACCCCGCCGTGAAATGGATAATCATTGTCGGCCGGAAAGGTGACCGGGAGGACGGCCACCGGCGTGATGTCGTAGGCATCGCCGTCGGAGTAACGGAACATCAGCGAGTCTTTGCTCCCGGCGGCGTAGTCCACGCGAACGTCGCCCTGGCTGTTTCGGCGGATCGTCTTGGTGGGAGCTTGGTAATTGTTGGAATCGACCGTGCCCGGCGACGGGGCGTGGTTCGGCATCGGATAGAGTTCGGGATGAGCAAAGAGATACGATGCAACCGGGTTATTGAGCGGAATCTGGTTATCAGAATAGAGGCTCGCGTTTGCGTACCCGCCGGTCGGATTCGTTCGCGAAACCGCGGGGTTGTAAAGCTGGATGCCGTTCACAGTCAGCAACTCGGAGAAGTCGCAGGTCGTAACCCCGTTGTTCGGAATGCAGGTGCGCATCTTCTTCGTGGCCACGCTGGCCGCGCTCTTGCCGGCCACGATATTCCGCGTTCCCAGATAGTCTCCGAAGATGAAGAGATGATTCTTGCGGATGGGCCCGCCAGCCGCGGCGCCGAACTGGTCCTGGTGAAAACTCCCCTTGGGAAGAAGGGAGTAGTTGTTGCTCCACGAGTTCGCCGCCATATACTGATCCTCGTAGTATTCGTAGAGGCTGCCGTGAACATGGTTGGTGCCTCCCTTGGTCACCATCACCATCTCGCCGCCGTTCACGTCGCCGTACTCGGCGTCGGCATCCGCTGTGATCACGCGCATCTGCTGCACAGCTTCGGGCGCGGGGTTGTAGCCAATCAGATTATTCAGCGTCTCGTTGATCTCCACGCCATCCAGGATGTAGCTGTTGCCCTGTTGGCGATTGCCGTTGAATGAGGGAATCGCGGCGGAACTCGTATCCCGCTCGTAACCGGCAGGGCCGCTCATCAGATGGGATGTTGGATTGACCGCGCCAGGCACGAAGATGCCGGCCGTCTGCACGTTGAGGCCGCCGAGTGGAAGGTTTTCGATTGTGTTCGAGGTGACCGTTGTCCCGAGCGTCGCGCTCTGGGCTTCAAAAATGGTGGACCGCGCGGCGGAAACATTCACGGTCGTTGAGATCATTCCCAACGAAAGTGTGAAGTTGCATTGGGCAATCTCGTCGATCTCCAACGTGAGCGGCCCAGCAGTGGCGGTCCTGAAGCCCGGCGCCATCGCCGCGATTTTGTAAGAGCCGATGGGCAGAAATTGGAAGTTGTAGAGGCCGCTCGAATCCGACGCGGTGCTGATCGTTACGCCTGTCGCCACATCGGTCGCGGTGATCGTCGCCCTGGCCACCGCTGCGCCCCTGGGACCGGTGACGGCGCCGCGGATCGTTCCAGTAATCGTCTGCGCGGTCGCGCTGTTGCCGGAAAATACCAGGACTGCTGAGGTCAACAGTCCAACAAAACAGCTCATGAATTTGGGCGAAATCGTCGTGGCACGGGCCGTCTTAGGTCGCATTCTTCTTGTCCTTGGATCGCGTATCTGTCTTTCCGCACGGCGCGGCGTTCGAGTGAGTTCGGACCGTGAAACCTATTCCTGCAGATGCCCTGCGATTCCCGCCATACCATTCACGATATACGCTCATGGCGACAGCGACCTTTAACGGTACCAGGGTTTCTACGTGCTCGGTATCCTGCTGTCCAAGTAGTGGGCGTGTAAGTGCTGAGTTATTGGTTTATCTGATTGTGGTTTGTCTTGCTGCTGTCCAACTCTTGCTTACCACGTCAGAGGCATCGGCAAGTGTTCGCAGAGTTGTCTTGCGGCGGGCGGTCCTTCCAGAGGGGCGTTGAGCCAAGTCCACAGGTCTCTGAATATGAACAACTGTTGGCGCAGCATAGCGGCCAGATTGGAAAGCGACCAACCGAAGGTGGATTTCATCTGCAGGTATTTCAGGATCAGCATGGCGATTAATGCCGTCCATACCTTCGTCACCTGGCTTGTGAATGGTGAGACCTGGTTCCGCAGGTTTCACAACCATGTTTACTGTTTGTTGAGTCAAAGCGGTTGGTCTCGGTAGTGAAATAGACAGGGTCAATACCATCTGATTTCGCTCACCGCGGCGATGTGTTCCTCAGCTGCAGCCGGGCGCAAGTACCGAAGCGTCGTCTCAAGATCAGCATGGCCGGCATACGCCATCACGGTGCGCGGGTCGATCTTGTTCCGGAGCCAAGTTGTGATGCAGGTGCGGCGGAATTTGTGCAACTCAAAATCGTCGCAGCCGCGTTCTCCCTTGAGCCCTTCGATGCAGTTAGGGCAGTGACCGCACGTAATCTTTGCGCGGCGCGCCATGCACTTGACCATCTTTAATAACTTCGTATTGGGATTGCCGTTGGATGACGGAACGATCAGGTTCTGGCCAGGGTGAGAGTCTTTCCAGGCGCTGAGCTCATCCAGGAAGTCACGTGGAATGGGAATATCGCGCTGTTCATAATCCTTCACCTTGAATTTGTAAATCTTGCCATTGCGCCCCCGCACCTTCTTGCCGCGCACCCGGAATACGGATTCCTCCCAGCTGATGTCGCTGAATTCGGCAAACTGTACCTCTTGGTCGCGCAAACCGAATTTGAGCGCCAGGTTGCAGACCATCTTTTGGTATGGGTTGGCAATGCCGAAGAGAGCCTTGAGCTGGGCCTGGGAGTAGATGGTGGGCAAAGCCATTTCGTATTTCGGTTTTGGAGGAAAGATCTTCTCATCGACGCCGGCCCAGCGCAACATCGATTGCAGCCGCTGCCGCTTGTTGAAGATGGTGCGCGCCTCTCTTCCCTGATCGCGAAGCCGCTGATCGAAATTGAGGATTGTTTCGCGCTCAACCTCGTCGACGAAGGTTGTCTTAGTGGCGGCGAGGAACTCGGCGCTGACGAGAATTGCCTGGCTTCTGGCCTCGAGCGCGTTCCTCTTAAAGGCATCTTCGACGTAATCGTTGAAGGAGTCAGCTAGGCGCACCCGCTTCTTTTTAGCTTCGTCAGGATCGATAACAATCAGGCCTGCAGCTTCAGAGTCGGATCGGGCCTGAAGCTTCCCGGCGATCTGAACGCGCAATGCTTCGGCATCGGCCGCAATTTTGCCGGCGGGCTTGTAGGTGGTGCCGTTCTTCTCGACGCGAATGTCGAATGTAAAATTATCGCCGATGTTGACTTCGGACTTTTCGCCGGTTTTGGGATCCTTGAATTCGGCGATTCCGGCGCGTACGCGTCCAGTGGAACCGTAGACGGCTGGTCGCCGGCTCCACTTCGGATCGGAGGCACGTTTGAAGCGAATCATGAGAGTGGCTTTGGGCATGGTCGAGAGCCTCTTTGGGGTATTATATCCCGACAACGACCCGACAAAGAACTTAAATGATTGATTTTAAATATTTGGTCGAGAATCCCCCTCTCTCCGCCAGCATTGCATGCAGCAGACGCTCGCGTGACGCTCGCGCTGGCCTGGTTGCCAATCCAGAGAGCGCGGTTAGCTTTAGGCTCGACCCACCCCAGACTGTCAAACTCTTGATGATCAAGACTGACGCGACGCGGCAGTGCGCGTTTGCGCATAAAGCCGCGCATTGAGCGCGGACTCCATGTTCGCAGGCCTTAATGCTGCTAGACTCGATGCCGAGGGCCTATACCTTTCCCGGATTCAACCAAGGAGCAGCGCAACCGATGCCCCTGAGGCTTCAGAAGCCGCACCTTCCCCAGGCAGTTTATTGGTTCACGCTGGCGGCATTTGTGTTGCGCATCATGGCCCGGCTGCATACGGGCGCCGTCGACTTTTGGGTCAATGGCTATGCTTTCTTTTTTGACATAGCCCAAAACATAGCAGCTGGAAAAGGGATCGGGATCGATGGCGTGGCCACCGCATTTCGCGTTCCTCTTTACCCCATTTTTCTCGCCGCACTGACCATGGGCCATCAGGCGTTTTGGCCCATCTTGATTGCCCAGTCAACGATCGGCGCTGGAACTGCATTTTGTGCTGCGCTGCTCGCGCGCCAGATGTTTCATGGACCATGGGCGGCCCATGCAGCGACTCTGGCGGCCGCGATCACCGCGGTGTATCCCTACTATGTCATCCACGACACAGCACTCGAAGAGACAAGCCTCTTCACGCTTTTAACTCTTGTGGCCGTGATACTGCTTCAGCAAACGGTGCGAACTTTCAAGCTGACCCTCGGCGCCTGCGCCGGCCTTCTTCTTGGTCTCGACGTGTTGACACGCGCGACCATTGCGCCGTTTGCGCTGCTGATCCCATTTTGGCTGCTGTGGCAAAAACGGACCCGTGCTGGTTTGGTCTGCGCATTCCTTCTGTTGTTGACGATTACTCCCTGGCTCCAACGGAACTACGCGCTCACAGGAGTCCCGACACCGAGCACGGAGACAGGAGTCGAACTCTGGACCGGGAACAATGGCTTCCTGTTCACGCATTATCCGCATCAGAGCAGCGACCTCAGCAAGGACGAAGCCCTGAGCGCGCTCTCCATCGCAGACCAGCAGCATTTGCAGCAAATCGAGAATAACGAGGAGCTCACGAACCGCTGGTTCCTGCATAAGGCGCTGGACTATATCCGCGCGCATCCCGGGCAGACTGTGATCGATGGATTCCGCAAGATCGGGGCGGCGTTCTATTGGCTGCCAAGCCCGCGCCGGGGACGGCTCGCCGATCTGGTGTATGCATTTTCCTATGGGCCTGTCATGGCGTTGGGGCTTTGCGGAATGTGGCGGCGACGCAACTGCCGGCGCGAGGACTCGTTGATTTATCTTCTCTTTGCGACCTTCATCGTGGTCACCGCGGTTTTCTGGGCGCATACGTCCCACCGCGTTTATCTTGATGTCTACTGGATTGTGTTTGCCGCGGGCGCTTTCGCGGAGAAGGGCGCGGGCATCCTGTATAGGCGTTCGCAACTCGGCCGAAGCGCGCTGCAAGGATCGTGACAGCGCCGGCGGAGGAACCGGCCTCATCCTAACCCGTGGCCTGTCCTGCACGGCAACCTCATTTGAGTTTCCTAAACACGACGTCGGAATATTCCGCATGCGGCAAATGGCAATTGTTCCGGTCGTAGAGCGGGTCCGGTTTGTCGGGTTCCAGGCTGAATGCCGTCTCGAATTCTTTGGCTGGGCGCGTATCGCACAAGCGGAACATGGCATATTGGATGGCCAGCAGACCGCCGGGTTTGAGTACGCGCGCCAAATCGGCAACAGATTGCTCGAACTCGGCAAAGCGGAGGAGATGGCCGCATTTCGGCGGTGGTGGCGAAGTGTTCAGGTCTCCATGGCGGAAGACTGCCATGGCAAAGACAGCGTCATAGCTGGCGCTCGCCTCCCTGTTTGTCGACGCGGCGACAGCAAACGTCATCCTCTTATCTCCGGCCTTCAGACGGCGGAATCGGCAGACCGCGATATTGAATGGATTGATGTCGAGCCCGACGATATTTGCCTCAGGGAAATATTGGCGTAGCGAGAAAACCTCCTCTCCCGTCGAACAACCGAACGAAGGATGCGCACACTCGCGTCGCCTTCGACAAACTTGCGCACGGCAAGAAAGATGTCCGGGTAGCGGTCGGCGGAAGTGGCTCCGTAAGGCTGGTAGAGACCTTTCGGCGGCCGCAGAGACAGAAGCGCCTCGTTCCGTGATTCCACACTCTTCACAAGCCTGTAGATGAAGCGTGCGGCTCGATATCCCGGCACCTTGCGCAGGCGGGGTTTCCATCGCGTGATGAGTGCTTGCATATTAGACCGTGAAGATCGCAGATCGATTAAAAACACTCTAACGTAGCACGCAACACGAGTCCAAGGGAGAATTCACGCTACGTCAATCTCGGCCCGGCCGCTCCCGCATTTCTTTTTGCTTCCAGGAGCAAAGAGAGCTGGCGCTCGAACGCCGCGCGATCGATGGAACCATCGGCTTCGCACGGAACCCAATCGTCTGCCTGCGAGAGAACTCTGCAATCGTAGCTCGGCAGGTAGCCGACCACCAGGAATGTCATGGCGCTTGGATCAAAGAGCTTGATTCCATCCGAGATGATACCGGCATAGCAGCTGAACGCACCTTTTGCCATGATCAGGACATCGGCCTCAATGAGCTCCTGCATCGTCCAGAAGGCGTCGCTGTCAAGGATGATTTCGACGCCCATCCCATACAGGCCTTCAAAGTCTGCGCGATTGCCTTGCGAGTAGACGTGAATGCGGTAGGGCAGCCCACGAAAGTCGA
>Ga0181519_10002754_pt1 | contig 14699 bp, 9 predicted proteins | sample PEATcosm2014_Bin_26_FD_121102 | JGI IMG/M metagenome (GOLD analysis project Ga0181519, IMG submission 121102) | Peatland microbial communities from MTU Mesocosm Facility, Houghton, MI, USA - PEATcosm2014_Bin02_10_metaG | ecosystem: Environmental > Terrestrial > Soil > Wetlands > Peat | place...
AGACCAAGGGCCCCCAGATCATGCTCTCGCGCGCACACGGCGGGTTCATGGCGAAGCTGTTCGCCCAGGAGGTGCCGGAGGTCTACGACGGCGTCATCGAGATCCGGGCCGTGGCGCGCGATCCCGGTAGCCGCGCCAAGATGGCCGTGGTGTCCAACGACTCGTCGATCGATCCGGTGGGGGCCTGCGTGGGCATGCGCGGCTCGCGCGTGCAGGCGGTGGTGGCGGAATTGCAGGGTGAGAAGATCGACATCATCCAATGGAGCCCCGACGAGGCGACGTTCCTCGTCAACGCCCTCGCGCCGGCGGAAGTCACCAAGGTGGTGATGGACGAGGAGGATGAACGCGTCGAGGTGGTGGTGCCCGACGAACAGCTTTCGCTGGCGATCGGTCGCCGCGGCCAGAACGTACGGCTCGCAAGCCAACTGACCGGCTGGCAGATCGACATTATGACCGAAAGCCAGGAGAGCGAGCGGCGCCAGCGTGAGTTCGCCGAGCGAACCGTACTGTTCCAGGAAGCCCTGGACGTTGATGAGGTGATCGCCCAGCTCCTGGTCACCGAGGGTTTCGTGACCGTCGACGACGTGGCCTATGTCGAGCTCGGCGAAATCGCCGCAATCGAAGGTTTCGACGAAGACACAGCCGAGGAAATTCAGGCCCGCGCCCGCGATTTCCTGGAGCGTGAAGCGGCGGAATACGACGCCAAGCGCCGGGCGCTCGGTGTCGAGGACGGGGTCCTCGAAGTGGAGGGCATGACTCTGCCGATGTCGGTGGCCCTCGGCGAAGGCGATGTAAAGACCGTCGAGGACCTTGCCGGCCTCGTCCCGGACGACATTCGCGGCTGGTACGAGTCAAAGGGCGGCGAACGCGTCCGCGAGCCCGGTATCCTGGAGAGTTTCAACCTCAGCGCCGAGGACGCCGAGGCGCTGATCCTGCGCGCTCGCGTCGCCGCCGGCTGGATCGATGCGGAGGCGCTCGTCGAGGCCTCCGCCGAGGAGGAGGAAGCTCCCGGGCCGGTCGATCCCATGGACGCCGCGCGCGCAGTTTTCGGAGAGCGCGCTGGCTGAGGTTGCTGCTCTCTCGTGCGACGCCCCTGGGCGAAAGGCACGCGAACGCCGGGACCTTGTTTCCGGGTGCGCGATGGCGGAGGCGCGTCTGGTCCGTTTCGTCGCGGGTCCGGACGGGGAAGTGACCCCCGATGTCTACCGCAAGTTGCCTGGGCGGGGGATGTGGGTCGCGGCCGATCGGCTCGCGGTGGACCTCGCGGCGAAAAAGAATCTCTTTTCCCGCGCGGCCAAGGCCAAGCTTACCGCGCCGCTGGATCTCGCCGATCGCGTGGCCGCGCTGCTGCATCGGCGTCTGCTCTCCTCGTTGGGGCTTGCGCGCAAGTCGGGGGAGCTTACATCGGGGTTCGAGCGGGTGTTGTCGGCCGTCTCGTCTGGTAAGGCGGCTTTTCTGATCGAGGCGTCGGACGGAGCGTCGGACGGCCGGCGCAAATTGTTGTCGGCCGCGCGTCGTAGCGCCCGGCCGCCGCGGCTGGTTGGTCTTTTCGCCTCCGACGAATTGGGTTTGGCCTTGGGGGGCGAGACTGTGATACACACCGCCTTCCTTGCCGGGCGGAGCGCCGATAGCTGGACGGAAGACGTCGAGCGAATTTCGGGTTTTCGCCCGCTCTTTCCTGAGCGTTGGCGCGAGGAGCCTTGAGAGGAGGGGCGGAGCGTCACAGCGCTCTGGTCCTCCATTTGAGTTTGAAGTGGTGTCTGGGCTGGCGTCTTCGGCCCGGTGAAGGATAGTCAAACGATCGCATGACGGACGACAACGAAAAAGGCCGAGGGACTTCGCCGTTGGGCGGCCGCGCGCCGCTCACCTTGAAGCCGCGCGCCAGTGGCGCCGTGAGCGCCGGGATGGTGAAGCAGAGCTTCAGCCATGGACGCACAAAGACCGTGGTGGTGGAAACCAAGCGCCGCCGGGTCGAGGGGCCTGGCGCGCCCGCGCCCGCGCACACGCCGGATCGTCGACCGGCGTTCGAGGTTCGGGGTCCGGCCACGCCGCCGCCCCGCCCCGCCCCGCCGCCAACGGACGCCGCTTCATCGCACGGCCTCTCGGAAGACGAGCGTCGCGCCCGCCAGCGTGCGATCGAGCTTGCGCGGCAGCAGCAGGAGCGCGTCGCGGCCGAACGGGAAGCGCAGCTGAAATCGGAGCAGCAGGCCAGACACGCGGAGGTTCAGGCGCGCGAAACCGCGGCGGAGGCCGCAGCGCCGGCGCCGCAGCCGACCGTTGCTCCAGCCCCGCCGGCCGAACCGGCCCCGATCCAGCCGACCGTCATCGCCGCCGAGCCGCCGCCGCCGTCCGCGGAGAAGAGCGCGCCGGCGATGCAAGAGGTCGCCGCCGCCCCGGCGCCGCAGGCTCGCGCGGCCAGCCCGGCCGTCGCCGCGCCCACCGTGGCCGCGCCGCCGCCGCGCTCGTCCAATCCCTTGCGCGCTCAATCTGCTCCGGCGCGTTCGGCTGACGCCGCCCGAACGCCGTCGGCCGGCCAGACCCGGACCTATGAACCAGGCCGCGAACGCCGTGATGAACGGCCGACGACCACGACCTATCGTCCGGATCGCCCCGCGGCCGGCGTCGCCTATAATCAGCGAGCCGCGCGTCCGGACCCCGGGCAGGCCTCCAGGCCGCCACGGGACGGCGGACCATCGCGCGACCGTGACGGCGCGCCGCCGCAGCGTTCGGACAGGCCCGCCAGGCCGGGCGAAACTGTGCGTTATTCGGCTCTCGCCCCGCGACCGCCCCGCGATGGCGCTCCGCGCACCGGTGGGCCGCGCGCGCCGAGCGGGCCGCGTCCGGCGGCGCCGCCGGCCGCGCCCGAGATTCAGCGCGCGACACGCCAGGCGCCCCGCCCGGGCAGCCTGAACCTCGATCGGCGTCCGGACTTCGACGAAGAGGACGCGGCTCGCAAGGGCAAGGCGGGGCCAGGCAAGGCGGTCTCGCGCACGCGCGGCGAGCCGAAACGCCGGGAAGGCCGCCTGACGATCCAGGCCGTGGCGGGCGACGACGAGGGCGCCGTCGAGCGCATGCGTTCGCTGGCCTCCGTACGTCGCGCCCGCGAACGGGAACGCGAAAAACGCAAGGGCGGCGCGCAGGAAGCCGCCAAGGCGGCCCGTGAAGTGGTCATCCCCGACATCATCACGGTCGGCGAACTCGCCAACCGCATGGCGACTCGCGGCGTGGAGGTCATCAAGTTCCTCGCGCGCGAGGGCCTCATGCTGAAGGTCACCGATGTGATCGAATCCGATACCGCCGAGCTGGTGGCGACGGAATTCGGCCATACCGTGCGCCGCGTTTCCGAAAGCGACGTCGAGACCGGCTTCCTCGCTGACGAGGATGTCGATGATCACATGCTGCCGCGGCCGCCGGTCGTGACCGTCATGGGCCACGTCGATCACGGCAAGACGAGCCTCCTGGACGCATTGCGCGCGACGGACGTCGCCGGCGGCGAACACGGCGGCATCACCCAGCACATCGGCGCCTATCAGGTGCGGCTGGCGGACGGCGAGCGCGTGACCTTCCTCGACACGCCCGGTCACGCCGCGTTCAGCGCCATGCGCGCCCGCGGCGCCAACATCACCGACATCGTGGTGCTTGTGGTGGCGGCGGATGACGGCGTCATGCCGCAGACGGTGGAAGCGATTCAGCACGCCAAGGCCTCCGGCGCGCCGATCATCGTCGCCATCAACAAGATGGACAAGCCCGACGCCAATCCCACGCGGGTGATCAACGAACTTCTGCAACATGAGATCGTCGTGGAAAATCTCGGCGGCGAAACGCAGGCGGTCGAGGTGTCGGCGCTCAAGAAGACCGGGCTGGACGATCTGATCGAAGCGATTCTGGTGCAGGCGCAGGTGATGGAGCTCAGGGCCAATCCGGATCGGACCGCCGAGGGCGTCGTCATCGAAGCCAAGCTCGATCGGGGCCGCGGCGCGGTCGCCACGGTGCTGGTCAAGCGTGGCACCCTCAAACGCGGAGACATTGTCGTCACCGGGGCCAACTACGGCCGGGTTCGTGCGCTGTTGAACGAACGCGACGAGCAGGTGAGCGAGGCGGGCCCGTCCGTGCCGGTGGAGATCCTCGGACTCGACGGCGCGCCCGACCCGGGCGAGCCTTTCGCGGTTGTGGAGAACGAAGCCCGGGCCCGAGAGCTGACGGAATACCGCATCCGCCTGAAGCGCGAACGCTCGCTGGCCCCTGTGGGCGCCGGCGGATCGCTGGCCGACATGATGGCGAAACTGGCGGACAAGAAGGTCTCCGAACTGCCGGTCCTGGTGAAGGCCGATGTGCAGGGTTCGGCCGAGGCGATCGTCGGGGCGCTCGCCAAGCTGGCCACGGACGAGGTTCGGGCGCGGGTGATCCTGTCCGGCGCGGGCGGCATCAATGAAAGCGACGTGATGCTCGCCAAGGGCGCGGGCGCGCCGATTCTCGGCTTTAACGTTCGGGCCTCGAAACAGGCGCGGCAGCTGGCCGAGCACGAGGGCGTGGAGATCCGCTACTACGCGATCATCTACGACCTGCTCGACGACATCAAAGGCGTGCTTTCGGGCATGCTGGCGCCGATCCAGCGCGAAACCTTCCTGGGCGCCGCCGAGGTGCTGCAGGTGTTCGACATCTCCAAGGTCGGCAAGATCGCCGGCTGCCGCGTCCGCGAGGGCGTGGTGCGTCGCGGCGCCCGAGTGCGGATCATCCGCCAGGACGTCGTCGTGCTGGAACTGGGCACGCTGCAGACGCTCAAGCGATTCAAGGACGAGGTCGCTGAGGTGACCTCCGGCCAGGAATGCGGCATGGCGTTCGCCGGCTTCCAGGACATCAAGGAAGGCGACTTCATCGAATGCTTCACGGTCGAAGAGATCAAGCGGTCGTTGTAGGGCCGCGCGTCGCGAGACGTGCGCGAAGCCGGCTTAGAATTTCTCAGGCGCGTGCCGCGCGTGAGCGGCTAAACTTGCCGCGCACATCGCCGCCTGCTGGAGTCTGCCGACATGACCGACACCCCTGAATACACGCCGCCTGCAGTCTGGACCTGGAACAAGGAGAGCGGCGGCCGTTTCGCCAACATCAACCGCCCGATCGCCGGGCCGACGCATGACAAGGATCTGCCGGTCGGGCGCCATCCTTTGCAGCTCTACTCTCTGGCCACCCCCAACGGCATCAAGGTGACGGTGATGCTCGAGGAGCTCCTAGCCCTTGGCCACGCCGGCGCGGAATATGACGCTTGGCTGATCCGCATCAACGATGGCGAGCAGTTCGGCAGCGGCTTTGTCGCCGCCAACCCCAATTCGAAGATCCCGGCGCTGGTCGACCACAGCGGCCCCCGGCCCATCCGGGTGTTCGAATCCGGAGCGATCCTTCTTTATCTGGCGGAGAAGTTCGGCGCGTTCCTGCCCACCGACGAGACGCGCGCCGAATGCCTGTCATGGCTCTTCTGGCAAATGGGCAGCGCCCCCTACCTCGGCGGCGGCTTCGGCCATTTCTACGCCTATGCGCCCAGCAAGATCGAATACGCGATCGATCGGTTCGCCATGGAGGTGAAACGTCAGCTCGATGTGCTGGACCGCCGACTCGCCGAGGCCGAATATCTGGCCGGAAACGCCTATACCATCGCCGACATGGCGGTCTGGCCCTGGTACGGCGGGCTCGCCAAGGGCGTGCTCTATGGCGCCGGCGAATTCCTGGATGTGCAATCCTACAGGAACGTTCAGCGCTGGACCGATGCGATCGGCGCGCGAGCGGCGGTCAGGCGCGGACGCATGGTCAACGCCACATGGGGCGATCCCGCCAATCAGCTGTACGAACGCCACGACGCCACCGACTTCGACACCAAGACGCAGGACAAACTGCAGGCCGAGGTGGCCGAATAGCGCCCCGCTTCCCCTTCATGGGGCGGGAGGGAAGGGGTTCACTCCCGGCCACGCCGTTTGTACAGCGCCCGGCCGGCCTTGGTGATCTGCACCCACTTGCGTCGTTCGGCGGCGCGCAGAGCGGGGTCCTCACGGCTTTCCTGGTACGCCAGTTCACGTCGCAGCTTTTCGAAGCCGCGCCATCGCGCCTCATCGAGCATCCCCGCCTCCACGGCCGCCCGCACCGCGCAACCGGGTTCGGTGGTGTGGCCGCAGTTGTTGAATCGACAGCCGGCGGCCAGGCTTTCGACGTCGGCGAAGGTCGCGGCCAGGCCCTCGTCGCTGTCCCACAGGCCCATCTCACGCATGCCCGGCGTATCGAGCAGCAGGCCGCCCCCCGGCAACAGGATCAGCTCGCGGTGAGAGGTGGTGTGCCGGCCGCGCGCGTCCGTCTCGCGGATCGCCGCCGTCGCCATGCGCTCCACGCCAAGCAGGGCGTTGACGAGGGTGGATTTGCCGGCGCCCGAACTGCCGACCAACACGGCCGTGCGGCCGGGCGTCAGATAGGCGTCGAGAGTCTCCAGGCCCTCGCCGGTCAGCGAGGACAATGCGTGCACGGAGGCGTCGCCGCTCAGCGCCTCGATCCGGGCCACGACGCCGGCGACATCGGCGCAGAGATCCGATTTGGTCAGCAGCACCACCGGCGCCGCTCCGCTCTGCCGGGCGGCGGCCAGATAGCGTTCCAGGCGGCGAGGATTGAGATCGGCGTTCAGCGAGGCGGTAAGAAACGCGACGTCGACGTTGGCTGCCACCACCTGCACGCCGCCCCCGGGGCCCGAGGCGGTGCGCACGAACGCGGTGCGGCGGCTCAGCACGTGATGGACTGTGGCGCCGCCGGCCTCGTTCGGACTGACCGCGACCCAGTCTCCGGCGGTCGGATAGCCGCCGGGCGGCGCCTCGCGCGCCAGTCGCCCGGAAATTCGGGCGGTCAGATCTCCCGACGCCGTGGCAACGCCGTACAGGCCGCGTTGTTGCAGAATGACCCGGCCCGGAACGAGGCCGGCGTCGGCGAAAGGCGTGAATTCATGCTGAAGCGCATCGCTCCAGCCATAGGTTTTCAGCAAGGGTGTGATCCTTCGATCGGCATGGCGGGACGCCGCCGGGCGAAGCGAGACAGCTCCTAGCGGCGGGCACGGCGGAGGGGTGCGCGGCTGAACACGGACATCTTGGCTTACCCTCCTTCCCGTCGGGATCGACAATGGATGTTAGACACGAGGCGGCAAGGGCGTCAATCCAATGTGCGCCCGCTTGCGCGGCCCGCGACAACCGTCAAGGATGGCCGCCACGACGCTTGCCGCGGGGCCGCCTTAATGACCGATCTCCAAGCGCCCCATGCGCCGCCCAGCCTGCTCCGCATCCTGGGGCTGGTGTTCGGGGTCGCGGTCGTGGTGGGCGGGATGATCGGGTCCGGCATCATGCGGGCGCCGGGGGTGGTGGCGAAAGGCATCACCAGTCCGCCGCTCATTCTGGCGGCCTGGGCTCTGGGCGGAGTGATCGCTCTGATCTCGGCCATGCCGCTGGTCGAGGCGGGCTCTTCGGTGCCGATGGCGGGCGGCCCCTATCCGATCGCGCGGCGGGCGTTCGGTCCAACGGCCGCCTTTCTCACCGGCTGGATCAGCTGGCTGCAGTATGTCGCATCCAGCGCCTTCATCGCCGTGGTGTTCGGCGAATATGTGCACCGCCTGGGCATGGCCCCCGGCATTTCGAAGTCGGCCCTGGCCGTCGGGCTGATCGTCGGCGTCGCCCTGATCAATTGCCTGGGCACGCGCATCAGCGGCTCGACCCAGAGCACCGCCAGCGCCATCAAGGGCGCCGCTTTCATCATTTTGACCGCCGTGCTGTTCGCGTCACGACATGCGCCACCGACGCCGTCGAGCCTCGGTCATCCCGCCCTCGCGGCGGTCACGAGCGCTGGCGCCCTGATCATGGCGATCCGGGTCATCTACCAGACCTACGCCGGGTGGGACGCCGCCATCTATTTCTCCGAGGAGGTCCACCGCCCCGACAGGAACGTCGCGCGCGCGACGTTCGGCGGCATTGCGGCGGTGATGGTGCTTTATGTCATTGTCAATGCAGGCGTCCTGCACGTACTCGACCCGGCCGCGATCGCCGGCTCCGAACTCGCGGTCGGCGATGCCGCCAAGGTCTCCCTGGGCGCCGTCGCCGATACCGTGATCACCGCCATGGGCCTCTTCTCCCTGGCGGCGATCGTCAATCTGCAGACCATGACCGCGCCGCGCATCACCTACCGCATGGCGATGGACGGCGCGGCGCCGACCGCGCTTGCACGGGTCACGCGCGCCGGCGCACCCTGGGTTGGCGTCGCCGCCGGGGCGGCCGTCAGCGCCCTCTTCGCGGCGACCGGCAGCTATGAAAGCATAGTCCGTATCTATGCGCCCTGGAGCATGGCCGCGATCCTCATTGTCTGCCTCTGTTCGATCCGGCTGCGCGTCAACGAGCCGGACATGCCGCGGCCATGGAAGATGCCCTTGTTTCCCTGGGTCGCCATCCTGGGCGCGGGCATCCAGGCGACCCTGATCGCCGTCGTTGTCTGGGACGACCCCTTCGCCGGACTGCTGTCCGCCCTCACCGCGATCGCACCCCTGCCCATCTATCTGCTGTTTTCCGGGGCCTGGCGCAGGGGCGTCGAACGGCTGTAGCGGTTTGCGGACGTCCGCCGGCCGTCGCCCCTGATTTCCTGTTCGCCAGGTTCGTGGTTGAATAGGCGCTCCGACGGCGAGTTCGGCAGGGGCGAGCATGGGTTACGAGGCGGCGCTGAGCGACTACACCCGGTTCGATTTCACTGACCCGCAAGGCCGCTGGACGCGTCCGGTGTGGCGGCGGGGAGAGGGTCCGGCGGTCATCGTCATACATGAGATGCCCGGTCTGCATCCCTTGGTGATTCGGTTCGCCGATCGCGTCGCCGCGGCCGGCATGACGGTCTTCTGCCCCAGCCTGTTCGGAGACCCGGGCCGCCCGGTCTCGGTCGGCTATGCGCTGGGAACCATGCTCAAGGGCATCTGCATCAGTCGCGAGTTCAACGTCTGGGCCACAGACCGCTCGAGCCCGATCGTCGACTGGCTGCGGGCGCTGGCGGCGCATGCCCACACGCAGTGCGGCGGTCGCGGCGTCGGCGCGGTCGGCATGTGTTTCACCGGCAACTTCGCCTTGGCGATGATGGCCGAGCCTTCGGTCGTCGCCCCTGTGCTCTCGCAGCCGTCCCTGCCGCTGCCCATGGGCTCGCCGGCCCGGGCCGCCGGCATCGGCGTCTCGCCCGCGGAAATCGCCTGCGCCAAACAGCGGTTTACAGATGAGGGCCTGTCGATGATCGGTCTGCGGTTTTTTGGCGACGCCTATGTGCCGGACGCGCGCTTCGAAGCGCTGAAATCGGCGTTCGGCGAGCGGTTCGAGGCCATCGAGATCGCCGCCGCGGACGCCCGCCAGGATCCGCGCTTGGCGCCCCATTCGGTGCTGACCCTGCACCTCAAGGACGACGATCCCGATGGCCCGACCAAACAGGCTGAGGAGCGCGTGATCGCGTTCTTCCGCGAGCGAACCGAGGCCTGACGGCGAGGTCGGGTCCTAGCCATGAAAGTGTGGCTTGCGACCTTCCGACCGGAGGACTCGGCGAGGCAAGCCTGATACAGTGAGTTCGGCTGGGCGGCGACCGTCAAGAATGGCCGCCTGGTCGGGATGGAACGGGGTCAGCCACGGTGAAAGATCGCAGGATCGCGCTTTTACGCGGCGTCAACGTCGGCCGGGCCAAGCGCGTGGCGATGGCCGATCTTCGCGCCGTCGTCGAAAGTCTGGGCTACAATAGTGTTCGCACCGTCCTGAACAGCGGAAACGTGGTGTTCAACGCGCCGGGCGAGACCGCCGATCGCGCCGCCCAACGCATCGAGACGGCGTTGCCGGCGGCTCTGGGCATCACCTCGAAAGTCACCGGCCTGAATGCCGAGACCCTGGCCACGATCGTTTCTGAGAACCCGCTGGGGCGCGGCGCCGACAGCCCCTCGAGGTTGATGGTCGTGTTCCTGTCGCGCGCCGCCGAGCGGTCCAAGCTCGATGCGCTGGCCTGTCACGACTGGGCCCCCGACGAATTGGGCCTTGGCTCGCGCGCGGCCTATCTCTGGTGTCCGCAGGGTTTTCTCGTCAGCCGGCTCTCCGAGGCGACCGGGCGCGCGCTCGGGCCGGCGGCGACGACGCGAAACTGGGGCACGGTGATGAAGCTGCACGCGCTCGCCTGCGCCTGAGGCATGATGGCGTCGAAACGTACGGTCCGAGATTTTCCCGAACGGCGCGAGCCCGTCGGGGACCGTCATTTCAAGCAGCGGTCAGGCCGCTGATCGCCTGGCGGATGGCGAGCAGGGACTGACCCGCCACCATGCCCTTCCAGTCATCGGCGTCGCCGTAGAAGGCGTTACGCACCTGCGCCTTGATCGCGCGACCTTCGGGCGACCCAAGGTCGCCGTGCGCGTGCAGCCAGGCGTCCGCGCGAAGCGCCGTCAGCACCTCCATCAGGTCTTTGGTGCCCACCTCCAGCGCCATGCCGGTCACCTCGGCATGGGGAACGAGCATGGGCAGCGCGCCGAGGTTGTCGCCGGTGATGTCGGCCGAGGTGGACGTGCCGTCCGCCGGCGAGGTGATGGCCGCGCCCCACCACGCGGCCGCGCGCGCGAACGCCGCACTGCCGCGCCGATCGGTCAGGATCTGTTCTCCGTAACCCCAGGGCCCCAGCCCGGTGTGATAGTCGATGACCGCGACGCGGCCGGCCTCGCCCAGCCAGTGGCGCAGGATGTCGCTCTGGGTGCGGCGCGACCAGGTGGGCCCAACGCCGCCGAAGAAGAGGCCTCGGGGGTGAGCGAACTGGCCCCCGGAGATCGCCTGCTGCAGCGCGGGAAAGCCCTGCGCCGCGGCATAGGCGCCCAGCGCCGCATCGGCGGCTTCGCGCGCCTCGCCCGACCATTGTTGCGGGCAGATGGCGTCGCACAGCGCGTCGTATCCAGGGTTGGCGGGAAGCGGCGCGGTGAAGTCGATCCAGTTGCGGTTGAGATCGACATTGTCTTCGGTGACGCGCCTCAGCCAGGCGAAGCCATAGGGGTTGATCGCATGGATGATCAGCACGCCGACGTCTCGCGGCAGACGTGACGCCTCACCGCGGCGGAGCCAGTCGACCTGGGCGCCCGATCCGCAGAAGCCTTCGACCCCGTGCGTCGCGCTGACCAGGACCAGGACCCTCTTCGCCGAGCGCGGGCCGAACCAGGCGACGTCGGTGGCGAGATCGCCTCCGTCAGGGCCCTTGTCCGGGTGCGCGACGCTCTCCAGAACGCCGCCGGCCTCGCCCACGGCGGCGCGGAACTTTTCCCGCGCCCCGGCATAGTCGACGGCGAAACTGTCGGCGGAATTCATGGCGAGGCGTCCCTGGCTGGCGATGGCGCCAGCATAGGGCCAAACGCGGCCAGGGGCATCCCGCAAGGGATTGGCAATGAACCAAGCCTAGAACTTCGCGTGGATCCCGACCTTGAAGAACCGTCCTATGATCCCGGCCTGATGATAGGTCGGGTTGTAGTTCGTCCCGGCGTAGTTGATCGGATCGAGCGGTGGGCTGCTGTCGAGCACATTGAGAACATCGGCGAACACGTCGATCTTGTCGCTGATCTTATAGTCCGTCGTCAGATCGAAATCGATGAAGTCGCCCACATCGCAATTGGGCGGAAAATTCAACCCCGTATCGTAGTTCACCGAGAAGCAGCCCGGCGCTATGTCAAGCGCGTACATCTTGAAGCTGCTGACATAATAGACGGTGGCGGTGACATTGAGCGGGCCGGCGTCGACACTGGAGGTCCACGTTCCGCGGTACTTCGGCGTCCCGGCTCCGGACGAGAGTTGATAGGGGCTTTCGGTTCCCACATAGTCGATCGATGGCTGCCCCGGCTGGTTGTAGACGAAGCTGAATATGTCGGTGAGGCTCACGTCGCTGCTGACCTTCAGGCCGCCCGGCAGATCGAACTTCGTGCGAAAATCGATGTCGATGCCGTCCGTGGTTTCGGAATTGGCGTTGATGTACGGCGACGAGACCAGAATGGGCCGGGCGAGCAGGCCGGGGTGTGCCGGGTCGGGCAGGTCGGGGGTGATCGAATAGCCTGCCGGCAGGGGCAGCCCCGCGAAGTAATCCGTGAGCGCCACGTTCGGATCGGCCTGGGCGATCACGTTGTTCTTGGTGATGTGGTAATAGTCCACTGAGATGTTGAAGTGTCGGTTCGGTTCGAACACGGCCCCGCCGGTGAAGCTGGTCGAGGTTTCCGGTTTGATGTTGGGGTTGGCCGAGGATTCCAGGGCAAGATTGTAGGGCTGCGTATAGCCGTCGTTTCCGTGCTGCGCGGCGAAGCCGGCGGGAAGGGTATAGGTGATGAACCCTTCCGAGGCGCTGGAGCCGTTTTCGGCGAAGCTCGGCGCGCGGAACCCGCGAGAGACGGTTCCGCGCAGCATCAGTTGGCGCACCGGCGTCCACTTGAGACCAGCCTTGGGGGAAAAGGCGCCGCCAGCGTCCGAATAGTGATCGTACCGCGCCGAGACATCGACATCCAGCGATCGAACCACCGGCGCATCGAGTTCGCCGAAGGCCGACAGGACCGTGTGGCGCCCGATCGTGTGGGCGATGCCAAGGCCCTGCGCCGAAAGGTCCGGGTTGAGGTCGGGGTCATCGGTCGCCTCGTAACGAACCTGGCCGCCGAAGCCTAGTTTCAGAGGGCCTCCGGGCAGCGTCAGCAGGTCGCGCGCGACCGAGACGTCCAGGGAATCCAGATCGGTCGTGGACGTCTTGGCCAGGACCGGGGCCAGCGCGGCGCGGACGGCGGCCGAATTCGACGCCGGGTCGACGAAGCTGTAGGCGCCGCTCGCGATGTCGCTCAGCAGTTGCTGATAGTTGATGAAGCCATAGTTGGTCGTGTCGAGCGCGGTATGGGCGAAGACCGCGCCGGCATTGAAGGTCCAGCCCGCGAACTCGCCCTTGGCGCCGGCGACGACCCGGTAGACGTGGTCGCTCTCTACCGTGCCGCCGGGAATGTCCCCGAACGCATAGTTGATCAGCGCCGTCTCACCCTCGGCCGCGAATGGGTCATTGGGGTTGAGCTGGCCGTTGCTGAGGGTCACGGGCAGGAAGACGGCGTTGGTGTTGTTGGGCGTGGACTGCTGGATCTGCGAGGGCCCCGCGGCGATCACGACCTTGGTTTCATAGAAGCTCGCAGACAGATAGGCCTGTAGGTCCGGCGCCACCTGGGCCGTGAAACGCCCGTAAGCGCCCAGGCGCGTCTCCGAAGGCGCGTCATCGTTCAACAACGACAGGTTCTGCGCGCAATAGACATTGCCGAGACCGTCGGTCTGTTGCGCCGACCCCGGTCCGCAGGGCCTCAAGGGCTGCGAGACGCCCAGCGGATTGCCGTACAGGTCGGCCGGCGTCACCGAGCCATAGGTCGAGCCCGAGTCGTTCGTCGGTTGTCCAGCGATCAGGTTGTTGCCGCCGATCGATGACAGGTCGTTGGTGTTGAACGGAAAGCCCCGCTCGCTGACGTGGATGGCGTCGTCCCGTTCGTACTCGACATTGACGTAGGCGTTGTACCGGTCGGTCTCGAGGTCGCCGCGACCGGCCGTCACGTCGACATGGCGCGTGGCGCCGCCGCCGTGCTGAGACGTTCCGCCCTCGATCGTCGCCTCCACGCCCTGAAAACTGGGCTTGAAGATGAGGTTCACGACGCCGCCGATGGCGTCGGCGCCATAGAGCGAGGACGCGCCATCCTTGAGCACCTCGACCCGGTCGAGGACGCTCATGGGAATCGAGTTGAGGTCGACGAAGCCCCGTTCGCCGTCATCGGCCAGGGCGTAGTTGGCGGTGCGCAGCCCATCGATCAGCACCAGGGTGGAATTGACGGTCAGTCCGCGCAGGGCGACGCCGGACGCACCAGCCGCGAATCCGCCGCCGAATGCGGTCGGGATGGTTCCGCTGTTGTCCGCCGACAGGGTCCGCACGGCGTCGGCGATCGTCGTGATGCCGGCGGCGTCGATCTTCTGCGCCGTCATCACCGTGACGGGAGACGGAGTTTCCGTATCGGTGCGGCGAAACAGCGTTCCGGTGACGACGATTTCGCTGACGCTGGGCGCCGTCGCTGCTGTCGAGGCGACGTCGCTCGCGGCCGCCAGGGCCAGAGGCGGCGCGGCGATGGCGCCGGCCGCGGCGATCGCCAGCGCCAAGATGCGTCTTCGTGCGTCGGAAGGGATCAAGGCGCAGTCCCCGGAAACGTCCTGGCGCGTCAGATCAGGCGCGTCGCATGTACAACCCGGCGGCCAGAATACGCGCAAGCCGGGGGAATACATCCCCGAAATCCGCCTCTGCAGGGAAAGTCCTCACCGAGCGCGTCGACCGCGCAACGGCGCGGTTTCCCTGATCAGCAGAGAGGCGAACAATCCCGCCGTGGCGAAAGCGATGCCGCACCACGCCGGCGACAGGGCGTCGCCCGTGACATGGATCAGCCAGGTGAGCAGCGGCTGCGTTCCGCCGCCGAACACCGCCACGGCGACCGCGTAGACGCCGCCGAGCGCCAGGCCTCGCACCTCCTTGCGCAGGGACTCCGAGATCGCCGCGAACACCGAGGCGGTCGTCAATGCGCTGGCGCCGGCGAGAATGAAGATGCCGACGAACAGGGTCGGGGCGTCACGGTTGTGCGCCATCAGATAATAGACCGGCCACAGGGCCAGGAT
>Ga0181519_10002755_pt1 | contig 14698 bp, 11 predicted proteins | sample PEATcosm2014_Bin_26_FD_121102 | JGI IMG/M metagenome (GOLD analysis project Ga0181519, IMG submission 121102) | Peatland microbial communities from MTU Mesocosm Facility, Houghton, MI, USA - PEATcosm2014_Bin02_10_metaG | ecosystem: Environmental > Terrestrial > Soil > Wetlands > Peat | place...
CCCCGCCGCGCGCGTCGAGTTCATCGTGAGTGCGCCCTCCTCAAGCGTTAAATCCGCCCAACTGATTACGCAGCTCATCCAGACCGGCCCGGTCGGCGATGAGGACCCCGAACGGCCGCTGATCAACATGAAGCTCGCGTCGGGCAAGCCGGCAGCGGCGTCAGTCCCCGCCGACGGCACGATTCCCGCCGCGACGACCCAGAGCACCAGCCAGCAGATGTATGGCGGCATCAAGAATACGACGCCGGCCCTCACCCGTACCGTCTATTTCGAAGAACTGCAGGACGGCAGCGCGTTCTTCATCAATGCCTCCGGATGCGTGACCGCGGCAGGCGCGCAATGCGCCACTCAGGTGACGAATGGCGTCCCCCTCGACACGGTGTTCGATACGAACAATCCGCCTTCGGTCATCACCACCCAGGGGACCGTGGAGAAGTGGATCATCCAGAACCACGCTCAGGAAAACCACGAATTCCACCAGCACCAGATCCATTTCCTGGTGCTCGAGCAGGACAATTTCGAAGCCAATGGCAGTGAGCAGGCGCCGGCCATCGACGGACAGTTCCTCGACATGGTCGAAATTCCGTTCTGCAATGGCCCGGCACCTGCCGGTATCAACCCACCCGCCTGCGTCAACGCCAATGGCCAGCCGGCCATTCCGTACCCGCAGGTCCAGGTGCTCATGGACTTCCGCGGCAATATCACCGGCGATATGGTGTTTCATTGCCACATCCTCGGACACGAGGATCTCGGCATGATGGCGATCGAGGAAGTCGTCCCGGCAGCCACCACCAACTAAAGCAGATCCACTCAGGCGGAATCGCCTGAGTGGGCAACCTTGCTTACCAGTACAAGAGGTCGGAGAGATTGCAGTGAGCGCAAGCGAACGCAAATTGCTCCAGGCCCCGGTCCGAGCAATGCTCACAAGCGAGTATTTGCGGTTTACGCGGCTTCAGAAGGAATTCTGAAGCCGCTTTTTGTGCGTGCTCGGTCACTTGCCCGCGGGAAACGGCGGCATGACGAATTTATCCATGTAATTCTCGAGCTTGGTGCGGTTGGCTGCGCGATACGCCTTGTAGTCGCGGGCGATACCGTCGTCTCCGAGGCTGAACAGCACGTAGGGATCGATGAGATCAGCCTCGTACAGCTTCAACAGCAGCCCCGCGACCGTATTTCCCGACACGAGGTCAGCGCTCTTTTCATCCCGCTTGAGCGTTTGCAGGACCCTGGCAGCCGCCGTGAGTGCCTCGGATTCCTCCAGGAGCGAGTGCCGATACTCGGCCTCCTGCGGAAATTGCTTTGCAAACCTGCCGCCCTTTCGCCATTCCGCGATCACCGCGTAATAAGCTCGCCAGGCGGACCAGAGTTCCGGCGGCTGACCGGAAGCCGGGACGTCAGTCTGGACGGCGCCCTCCCCCAGGTCAGGCGGGACCGGAAGATACATCAGGGTGAACGCAGTGTGGTTGATCAGGGCCCACGCGCGGATCTCGCGCCACACAATCTTGTTATATGGTTCGGCGACAGCGGCTTTAATGAGCATACTGCGCGCCTTGGCCATGTCGCCCTGCTTGGCCAGCATATCGGCATAATACCGGAAGGCGGTTTCGATCTCCGGATCAAGGCGCATGGCGCGCTCGTACCAATCGCCGGCGGCGGCAAGGTCGCCTTTTCGGTCGTAGGCGTTGGCGGTAAAGAGGGTGGCGGTATAGTTCGTGGGCTCGAGTTCCAGCGCCTTGGCGTAAGCTGCTATTGCCGCGTCGAAATCGCGCCGCGCGAAGGCGGCCTCGCCGTCATTCATGACGCGGTCGACTGCCTGGTTATCGGAGAAGGTGACCGCGCCGTTCGCGTCCATCTCTTGCAAAAGCTGCCGCAGGTTCTCCGCCAGTGGGCTGGGATTCCCCAAGGCCCAGGCTCGATCGAGAAGGTCCCGCGCGCGAAAACGCTCCTTTGCCGCCGCGTCCCCTTCGGTGAGAGTTGCCGCGTGATCGATGAGCGACGCCGCCAGATCCACCAGCAATTCGCCGTCGCGCGGGTTCTTCGGGACCAGTTCTTCAAGTAACGGCAGAGCTTCGAGACGTTTGCCTCGCCCGAAAAGCGCGACCGCCTGTTGCCGCTTCTGCTGATCGGTCGCGTCCGGCTCCGCCGAAGCAGCGTCCGCCTGCGCCGCGTTTGCCTGCAAGGTGAGCGGCGGCATCCCGCACAGGCAAAGAAGCAGCGCAAATGAAAGGCTCGTCTGTCGTGGGCTCCGCATCGACGCTCATTCGCTCTCGACCAGTGGACGGTCGTTCAAAGGCTGCAGCGGCCTCGCTGTATTGTGATAGTATTTCCTGTACTGGTCGATCTGGGCCTGCGACATCTCGATCGGATTCTTCATCCGGTACCACTGGACCCCCTCGTTACAGATGGGGGACGTTAGCGATCCGGGAAAACGGTAGAACCCGTGATCGGCAGGTAGCAAATCCATGACGTTGATTCTTATGTCCGGATCTTTGACCTCCTGGCCCCAATACGGAATATGCTGAAATAGCGTTTTGATCGTCGGATTTTCTTTGCCAACCATCACCGGAACTTCAACGATTAGAATATTTGTTTCGGGGGACAAGTGGACCAATTCGAGCGCCATCGGCGGACGCTGGCCATTGACCGCCGTCTCACCCGGCTCACGAAAACGGACTTCGCTAAGTCGATACGGCTTTCTGGCACTCAGCCCGTGAGCCCCCGATTGCGGCCCCACTCGGAGCCACTGGTTCGGCGGAAATCTAAGCTTGAGCTGGTAGTTGTTGCAGTCGTTCACCATGTCCAGTTCGGCAGGCTGGTAGCTGAAGAGGAGTTGAGGCAGCAGCCCGAGCGGAATTTTTTCCGACTTTGTAATATCGATGGGGGTTTGCATGTGACCGGCCGTGCAAACGCCACCCCATTGGCTGGGTCCGAGCGGCCCCTCGTCATAGGTGTACAGCGGTTCGCACTTATCGGTGACGCCGCTGGGCAGGTTCATATCCATCGAATGCCCATGCTGGTGCTGCTCGGGTTTCTCGGCAGGCTCAGCGATCTGACCGGCGGCGGGCACCGCGCCGACGAAGGTTAACAATGACAGCGTGAAGAACGCAGTCAAGTCGAAGCGCATAATTCGATCGCAGGACATGCAGGGCCTTCAGTTATTGAGGATGCTGATTATACAAAAAATGCCCCTGGGATAGCGGCATTCACGCACTCGGCGTCGTCCGCAACCAGTTGCGGCCGCACTCACGCCGCCGAGCATACTCTAATCGCCGATTTATTCCAGTGCCAGGTCGATATAAAGCTTAAGCGGAGGGATGAATAGCCCGGTTCCGGTGTGCGCCTCGCTCCGCACGGCATCCGGTCGGAAGGCCGGGTGGTTCACAGAAGCGGAGATGACGGCGGCCGGGCCGCCAACGACCTCGGTTGCAGTCGATGTCCATGGCATATTGCATGATCGGCTTTCCTCGGGCCGCGCCATCGGGCAGCTTGGTAACCGTGACCGACCCATCTCTCCCCGAGCCCTTCGCCGGCTGGTTCCGCGCGCGCGACTGGCAGCCGCACCGCCACCAGTTGGAAATGCTGGACGCCGCCCGGCGCGGCCAATCGGCCCTGCTCGTGGCGCCGACGGGCGGCGGCAAGACCCTGGCCGGGTTCCTGCCCAGCCTCGTCGAATTGACCCGGGCGCCGCGCCCGGGTCTGCATACGCTCTATGTCTCGCCGTTGAAGGCGCTGGCCGTCGATATCAGGCGCAATTTGTCGATTCCGGTCGCAGAGATGGCGCTGCCGATCCGCGTCGAGGCACGCACCGGCGACACCGGCACCAAGGAGCGCCAGCGCCAGCGCAGCGATCCGCCGCATCTCCTGCTGACCACGCCGGAATCGCTGGCGTTGATGCTCTCCTATCCGGAGGCGGCCGAGATGTTCCGGGGTCTGCGCGCCGTCGTGATCGACGAATTGCATGCGCTGGCCGGCACCAAGCGGGGCGACCTGCTGGCGCTGGGCCTCGCCCGCCTGGCACGGCTGGCGCCGGAAGCGCGGCGGATCGGGCTGTCCGCGACGGTCGCCTGGCCCGACGATCTGGCGTCCTTCCTGGCCGCCGATCCGGCGACCGTCCGGCGGATTCAAGGCGAGAAGACGCCCGACCCGGAAATCGCCATCCTCAACCCCGAAGCGGAACTGCCATGGGCCGGCCATATGGGCGTGCACGCGCTGCCGGAGATCTATCTGGCGATCAAGGCGCACCGCACCGTACTGGTATTCGTCAACACGCGCGCCCAGGCCGAGATCGTGTTCCAGGCATTGTGGCTGGTGAATGACGACAACCTGCCGATCGGCCTGCATCACGGCTCGCTGTCGGCCGAACAACGCCAGAAGGTCGAGGCGGCGATGGCGGAAGGCCGGCTGCGCGCGGTCGTCGCCACCGCCTCGCTCGATCTCGGCGTCGATTGGGCGGCGGTCGATCTGGTCGTACAATTGGGCGCGCCCAAGGGGGTGAGCCGGCTGGTCCAGCGCATCGGCCGGGCCAATCACCGTTTCGATGAGCCCAGCCGCGCCGTGCTGGCGCCGGCCAACCGGTTCGAGGTGATTGAATGCTTGGCCGCGGTCGAGGCGGTGCGCGCGCATCACCTCGACGGCGAGCGGCCGCGGCCAGGCGGGCTCGACGTGCTGGCCCAACATATTCTCGGCATGGCCTGTGCCGCCCCGTTCGAGGCCGACGCGCTTTATGCCGAGGTGCGCGAGTCGGCGCCTTACCGGTCTCTGGCCCGGCGCGATTTCGACGACGCGCTGGGCTTCGTCGAGACCGGCGGTTATGCGCTCAAGAGCTATGACCGCTGGCGAAAGCTGTTCCGCGACAGTGTCGGCCGCTACCACGTCACCGGCGACGACGTCGCCCGCCGGTATCGGATGAATATCGGCACGATCGTCGAGGCCGTGACCTTGAAGATCCGTCTCGGCAACGGACCGGTGCTCGGCGAGGTCGAGGAGTATTTTGCGCAAGGTCTGGTCGCCGGCGACACCTTCCTCTTCGCCGGCCAGTTGCTCCGCTTCGAGCAGATCCGCGATTTGACCGTCGAATGCACGAAGGTGCCGAGCGGCCCGCCGCCCAAGATCCCGGTCTATGCCGGCGGTCGCCTGCCGCTCTCAACATATCTTGCGGCCCAAGTGCGCGCGATCCTGGCCGATCCCCGGCGTTGGGCCGACCTGCCGGTAGACGTCCAGGAATGGCTGCGGCTGCAGCGCTGGCGTTCCGTCCTGCCACGCGCCGACGGGCTGCTGATCGAGAGCTTTCCGCGCGGCGGCAAATGGTTCTTCGTCGCCTATTGCTTCGAAGGCCGCAACGCGCACCAGACTCTGGGGATGCTGCTGACCAGGCGGATGGAGCGCGCAGGCCTGCGGCCTTTGGGCTTCGTCGCCACCGACTATGTCATCGCCGCCTGGAGCGTCGAACCGCCGCGCGATTTCGACACGCTCTTCGATGAAGACATGATGGGCGACGACCTCGAAGCCTGGATGGCAGAATCCTCAATGCTGCGGCGGATCTTCCGCAACGTCTCGGTCATCGCGGGGCTGATCGAGCGCAACCTGCCGGGTGCCAGCAAGAGTGGTAGGCAGGTGACCTTCAATTCCGACCTGATCTACGACGTGCTACGCCGGCACCAGCCGGATCATATGCTCTTACGCGCAACCCGCGACGACGCCGCCGGTGGCCTCACCGATGTTCGTCGCCTGGGCGAGATGCTCGGCCGCATACGCGGGCACATCACGCATCGTCGCCTGGAGCAGATCTCGCCGCTCGCCGTTCCGGTGCTGCTGGAGATCGGCAAGGAGCAGGTCTACGGGAACGAGGACGACCTGCTGGAGGATGCGGAAGCGCTGATCGCGGAGGCGATGGGGGAGGTGCGGGGATAGCGTCAGCGTTCGCGGCAGAGCAGAAAAACGGCGCCGAACTTGACAATTTCGTGATGCGCTCGTCGACAAGCGGTCGCAAATTTGCCAAGTTTCCAGCTACAATTCTTGCTTGAAGATAATCCGGAGGCGCTGACTCATGATGTTGCGGAAATCCTTACTCGCTGCCTTCGGCGCGGCGGCTTTATCGCTCGTCGCTCTCGCCCCGTCGAGCGCGCTGGCGGCGTGGGGCGGGCCATCGAACGATCCGTTCTTCGACGCGACCGATCTTTGGGCCAAGATGCCGCTGGAGCAGCAGAAGCAGTTGTTGCAAATCACGGTCGCGCAACGCGCCGCGCTCAAGCCGCTCAACGAACAGATCAAGGCGATCTGGTCGCTGGTGACGGATCAACTGACGGGTGCCTCGGCCGTTGATCCCGATCAGCTGCACATGCTCGAAGAGCAGATGTTCGTGCTGCGCCGGCAGCGCGACACCATGGACCTCGAAACGGCGCTGGAAATCCACAACGTCCTGACACCGGATCAGCTTGCCGCGGATGCGCGGCGGCACGAGCAGTTGCGCCGCCTGAGCGTCCAGCGCCAGCAGATCCTGAACCCGACCGACGAACCGAAGGAGAGCTTCGAGCTGGGCGATCTCTACGATGACAAGCTGGGCGAGACGCGCGGCGTCGCCCTGACGGACGCGCAGTCGCAGCAGATGACCGCGATCATGACCGCGAATACCGAAGCATTCAAAGCGTTGGTACGGCAGCGGGGCGCCGTCCGCCTCCAGATGCGCGACATGCTGATGGGCAGAGCCGCTGTCAGAGAAGAGCAATTTTCGGCGCTGCTCGATCAGGCCGCATCGGTCAAGGAGCAGATCGACGACCGGCGCATGTCCATGGCGATCCAGATGCGCGCCGTGATGACGCCGGACCAGCTCGCGCAGGCGGCGGCGCTGCATCAGCAGCTCGTCTCGATCCGCAGCCAGGAAGAGGCGGTGAACAGCGCGGCGAAAGCGGCGAACTGAAGCCGCGTCGAGGTCGGGCGCGGCAGAATGTTGCCGCCCGCCCCGACATGAGCGAGATTGCGCCATGTCGTCCGCCATCCCCCCGATCCGCCTCGGTACCGCCCGTCTCCTCCCCGATCCCAGCGGCGCCTTGTGGTGGCCGGAGCAGGCGACGCTGTTCGTCGCCGATCTGCATCTGGAGAAGGGATCGAGCTTCGCCCGGAACGGCACGCTCCTGCCGCCCTACGATACGGCCGCGACCTTGTCGCGGCTGGCGGCGGCGGCCGAGCGGTTCCGGCCGCAGCGCGTCGTGGCGCTGGGCGACAGTTTCCACGATGCCGAAGCAGCCGACCGGCTCGATCCGGCCGATGACCGGGCGCTCCGCACGCTGGTCCGGAGTTGCGACTGGATCTGGATCGCCGGCAATCACGATCCCGCGCCCGGCCCCGAACTTGGCGGTACGGTATTTGCCGAGGGCAGCGACCTCGCCGGGCTGATCTTGCGCCATGAGGCGGAATTCGAGTCCGCCGGGCCGGAGCTCAGCGGCCATTTCCACCCGAAGGCCGGGATCAGCGTGCATGGCCGCCGGCTCACTTGCCGCTGCTTCGTCGCCGATGCGCGGCGGATCGTTCTGCCGGCCTTCGGCGCCTATGCCGGCGGCTTGAACGTCGGCGACCCGGCGTTGCGGCGGCTGTTTCCGAACGGCTTCACCGCCTATCTGACGGGCACGCGCCGGGTCACGGCGATCGCCTCGACGCATCTGGTCGGACCGATCCTGGACGCTCAATAGGGTCGGTAGGATTTCTCCTCGATGATGGCGCTGCCGAGGGCCTCGTTGATCTGCCGTTTGAGCCTCGCCCGCTCGTCATTGTCGTGATAGACGGCGCGCGCCACCCGGATGAAGCCGGGGCCGAAATCGCCGCGCCGCTCATGGTCGCGGATCGCGTCCTCGGTTTCCCAGATCTGTTCATTGATGCGCTGCAGGGCCGGTCGCAGCGCCGCCAGAGCGGCCTGATCGGGCAGTGCTGCATCGAGCGCTGCCTGCAGCAACGCGCGTTCATGCGCAACATTGCGCAGCTGCGCCGGATCGGTGAGACGCGCCAGCTTGATGTCGAGGATGGTAACCTTGTCGACGACCTCGCCGATCGCCACGTCGATCCTGATGCTCATGCGGGCCTCGTTTTCGGTTGCGCCGCGATGAAATCCGGAAGCGCGGCCGCCATGCGCTGGAAGACCTCCGCCCAGTCGCCGGCCTCGCGCTGGCGGAACAGCCGCAGGCTCGGATACCACGGGCTGTCGTCGCGATCGAGCAGCCAGCGCCAGGTCGGCACGCGGCTCAGCGCCAGCCAGGCGGGCCGCCCGAGCGCCCCGGCGAGATGAGCGACCGCGGTATCCGGCGCAATGATCAGATCGAGCGACATCATGACTGCGGCCGTATCGACGAAGGCGTCCGGGCCGCCGTCGAGATCGGGACCGAGCGACGTCACCGGCAGCTCGGCCTCATTACTCCCGATCTCGCCGCCCTTCTGGAGGCTGATCAGAGCGACCCCCGGGAGCTCGGCCAGCGCCTTGAAGCAGTCGAGCGGCACGGAGCGGGCGCGATCGAAGCTCGCTTGCGGATTGCCCTGCCAGGCGATACCGATCCGGCAGCGCGCGGGCGGCAACCGGCGCGCCCAGGCGGCGACCAGGGTGGGCTCGGCTGCGAGATACGGGATCGGTGCCGGGATGGTGCCGATCGTTGTCCCGAATACATGGGGCAGGCTCAGAAGCGGGCAATGCTGCTCGAATGCCGGCGCCGCCGCGTCCGGGTCGATCACCGACGCGACACCGGCCAAGCCGGCGAGCAGGCGCTTCAGCGGCTTCTGCACGGACAGTACGACCCGCGCCCGCTCCGCCGCCAGGCTCGCATAGCGGCAGAATTGGATCGTGTCGCCGAAGCCCTGCTCGCTATGCAGCAGCAACGTGCTCGTCCCAAGCGCCGCCCCGGTCCAGCGCGGCCGGAACAGGCGCGGCGGTGCCGTGACGAAGCCCGGCACACGCCAGCGCCACTCGTATTTCTCCCAGCCGCGCGCCAGATCGCCGGTCAGCAGCAGGACCAGCGCCTCGTTGTAATGGGCCAGCGCCAGATCCGGCGCCGCCACCTGCGCCTTGCGGTACCCGTCGAGCGCCTCGCCGAACCGACCCGCCTGCTGCTCTAGAATGGCGAGGTTGATCCATGCGCCGGCATCACCCGGCGACCGCGCGACCATGGCCCCCAGCAAGCGCTCGGCCGCTTCCACCTGCCCCTGGCCCGCGAGATCGTTGCACAGCTGGATCGCCGCCTCCGGCAGATCCGGACGGAGGCGGGAAGCGTGCTGGTAATGCGCCACGGCCTCGTCATAGCGACCAAGCCCGCGCAGCACATGGCCGAAGCCGAAATGCAGCTCCGCCTGATCCGGGACGAGCGCGAGCGCTGCGCGATAGCTGGCTTCCGCTTCGCCAAGCCGGCCGAGCGCCCGCAAGGCGTTGCCGAGATTGCCATGGGCATCGGCGACCCGCCCGTCGAGCAGCAGCGCCGCCCGGATCAGCTCGACCGCCTCCGCCGTCTGGCCCTGCTGATGGCGCAGGACGCCCAGAAGATGCAGAGCGTTGAAGTTCCGGGGCTCGGCCTGCAGCACGGCGCGGTACGCAAGCTCGGCCTCGTCGAGCCGACCGGTCTGGTGCAGGGCCAGCGCCTGCTGGAGCGCGGTTGTCATCATGCATTCTTTCCGTCCCGGGCGCGCCATGCCGCCGTGCGGGGTTGGCTCCTCTCGCGTCGCAGCATAGGCGGGGCGCTTGCGAGTTTGCTATGGTGCCGGCGATTGCAGGAGCAAGCAGAAGCCAATGAGCTACGCCGTCAAGGAGATCTTTCACACATTGCAAGGCGAAGGTGCGCGCGCCGGGCGCGCCGCCGTGTTTTGCCGGTTCGCCGGCTGCAATCTGTGGTCCGGACGCGAAGCCGATCGCGCCGAGGCCGTCTGCCGCTTCTGCGACACTGATTTCGTCGGCACAAACGGCGCCGGCGGCGGCCGTTTCGAGGATGCCGCAGCCCTAGCGGCGGCGATCGCCTGCTGCTGGGGTGACGCACCCGGCCCGCGCTATGTCGTGTGCACCGGCGGCGAACCGCTGCTGCAGCTGGACGCGGCACTGGTCGCGGCGCTGCATGAAGCCGAATTCGAAATCGCGATCGAGACGAACGGCACGATCGCGCCGCCGCCCGGGCTCGACTGGGTATGCGTCAGCCCGAAGGCGGGCGCGGCGCTGGTGGCTCGATCGGGTGCGGAATTGAAGCTGGTATTCCCGCAATCCGGGCTGGACCCCGCGTCGCTTGAGCGGCTGGATTTCCAGCATTTCTTTCTGCAGCCGATGGACGGGCCCGATCGCGCTCGGAATACCGTCGCCGCGGTCGCCTATTGCCTGGCGCATCCGCACTGGCGTTTGTCGCTGCAGACCCACAAACTCATCGGGATTCCGTGATTTGCACTACGAAATCGATATCACCAAGGAGTTCCGCTTCGACGCCGCGCATTGCCTGCCCTCCATGCCGGCGGGGCATCCCTATACGCGGCTGCACGGCCACTCGTTTCGCGCCGCGGTGACTCTGACCGGCACACCGGCGCCGGAATTCGACTGGATTACGGATTTCGCGACAATCGACACCGTCTTGGCCGAGCTGCGCGCCGAACTGGACCACCATACGCTCAACGAAATACCCGGCCTCGCCAACCCGACTTTGGAGACGATCGCCCGCTGGATCTTCGAACGCACTGCGGCAAAGTTGCCGGGCGTGGTCCAAGTCGCGTTGTATCGGGATTCGATCGGCGAGAGTTGCACGATCCGCCGCCGCACTCCGCGCTGAGCGGCGGCGCAGCGGCCCTGCCATGCTCTTCAACTCCGATCCGTTTCTGCTCGGGTTCCTGCCCGCCGTTCTGGCCGTTCACCTCGCGCTGCGAGGGCGCCGGAACGCGACCGCGCTTTGGCTGATCATCGCCTCGCTGGTTTTCTACAGCTGGTGGGATTGGCGCTACATCGGGTTGCTGCTGGCCTCCGCGGCGGCGAACTACCTGATCGGCGGGCGGATCGCGGCGCATCAAAGCGCCGCACGCGCCTGGCTTGCCGCCGGCATCGCCTTGGATCTGACGGTGCTCGGACTCTTCAAATATCTCGCGTTCTTCGCGGGGATCGCGGGCTGGCGGCTCGGCGGCTCGATCGTGCTGCCGCTCGGCATCTCGTTCTACACGTTTACGCAGATCGCCTTTCTGATCGATCTGGCCCGGACCGGCGAAAGGCCGCCCGGTGCGCGCGACTATCTGCTGTTCGTCACCTGGTTTCCCCATCTGATCGCCGGACCGATCCTGCATCATCGCGACATGATCCCGCAATTCACCTCGGCCGGCGCGTTTCGGGCGAGCCTCGACGATCTCGCTGCAGGTGCGACCATGCTTTGCCTCGGCCTCGGCAAGAAGGTGCTGCTCGCCGACATGCTGGCGCCCTACGTCACGCCGATCTTCGACCAGGCCGGCAGCCCGGCGTTGCTGCCGGCCTGGATCGCGGCGTTCGCCTATAGCCTGGAGCTCTATTTCGACTTTTCCGGCTATTGCGACATGGCCATCGGGCTGTCGCTGCTGTTCGGCATTCGCCTCCCGGCCAATTTCGCGTCGCCCTACCAGGCGGCGAGCATCATCGAGTTCTGGCGGCGCTGGCACATGACGTTGGCGCGTTTTCTGCGCGACGATCTCTACATCCCGCTCGGCGGCAATCGCTCGGGGCTCGGCCGATACGGCAATATTCTCATTACAATGGCGCTCGGCGGCTTGTGGCACGGCGCCGGCTGGACCTACCTGGTCTGGGGTCTGGTGCACGGCGCCTATCTCTGCATCAACCACCTGGCGCGCGCGCGGCGTCTTGCATTGCCGCGCGGCTTGACGCATGCCGTGACGCTGCTCGCCGTCATCCTGGCCTGGGTGCCGTTCCGCGCACCCGATCTCGGGCGAGCCGGCACGATCCTCGTCGGCCTGGTCGGCGTCAACGGCCTCGGCCAGCTTGACGGCGACGCGCTCGGCGCCGTCTCCTTGATCGGCGTTCTCGGCATGGTCGTGCTGGCGGCGCCGAATACCCAGACGATGCTGGCGGCAGCCCGGCCGACGCTGACCGCGATCGAGAATCCCGAGCGGACTCGCTTCGCCTGGCGCCTATCCGCCGGCTGGGCCGCCGCTGCCGGCTTCGTGTTGGCCGCTTCTCTGGTTCGGATCGGGCAAGCCAGTCCGTTTCTCTATTTCGAGTTCTGACCGCGGATGCTTCCTGCCCGCTATCTGGCGTTGCTGTTGCTCACGGCGTTTATCGGCGCTCCGGCTCTGATGATTGCGCGCGTGGCTCCGCTCGGTTGCCCGGTCGCCGATGCCCCCGGCCGGTTCCTGGCGTTCTGCCGCAACGGCGCCTATCAGGATTTCGAGCACGGCGCTTATGCGCTCCGGCTTCGGCCGGACGCCGTCACCGCGACCCAGCGGGCGCAAATCCTGTTCCTCGGCAATAGCCGCGTCGAGATCGGTTTCTCGACGGACGCAACCCGCCGGGGCTTCGCGGCCGCCGGGCTCAGCTTTTATCTTCTCGCGTTCGGCTATGGTGAATCGGATGGCTTCGCCGCAACGCTCTTGCACGATCTGGCCTTGCACCCGCGCGCGGTCGTGATCGACGCCGATCCGTTCTTCACCTGGAAGCCGGGCGAGCCGGCCCTCTTCCTGCGCGACCACCCGTTCCGAGCGGCACTCGAATACCGGGCGAAAACGGCGGCCGCGGCGCTGCTCGCCCTTGCCTGCCCCGCCGGCAGCGTCGCCTGGCCGTGCGGTGGCGATCTCGCCATGCTGCGCGATGATGTCGACGGCTTCTGGTCGATCACCGGTCCGGGAACAAGCAATGTTCTGCCCTTCAATTCGCACAACGGCAAGGCACCGGATCCGGCGCCCTTCATTGACGCGGCGAGACGCTTCCTCGCCGACCTCGATCTGCCCCCGGGCTGCGTCGTGCTGACCACCGTCCCGACGCCGCAGCGCCCGCTCGATGCCGCGACCGTGCACCGCATCGCCGACGCCATCGGTGCCGCCTGGGCCGAGCCGCAGCTGGACGGGCTAGCCACCATCGACACCAGCCATCTGACGCGCGCCAGTGCGGAGCGTTGGTCCGCAGCGTTTCTCGAAGCGACGATGCCGGTCTTTGAGCGCTGTGCGCGGTGAGATGCCCCTGTCTCCCGGCATCGACACGCCGGACTTGCAGGAACCCCGCTCTTGCCGCCGGGCCGAAAAGCTGTTTTTTTCGCGGCAACGGCAAAGCGAGACGGCGGTGAGCGGATTCATGGCGAAACCTTTCTTCCGGCCGCTGACGGCTCTTCTGCTGGCCGCAATTCTTCCGGGCCTGCCGGCCCTGGCCGAAGACGCGCCGAAAGCCGGCGCCGCGCCGACCGAATTCTTCATCCTGATGCATGACGGCGCGAAGCTTGCCGCGAATCTCTATGCGCCGGACGGCAAGGGCCCGTGGCCAGTCGTGGTCACGCGCACGCCCTATCTCAAGGACGAGCGCGACTTCAGCAAACTGGCGCAGCACTATACCAAGGCAGGCTTCGCCTTCGTCGTCCAGGACGTGCGCGGCAAGGGCCATTCGGAGGGCTTTTACGAAGCCTTCGCCAACGACATCGAAGACGGCTACGACACGGTCGAAGGCTTGGCGAAACAGGAGTGGAGCAACGGCAAGATCGGCATAACCGGCACCTCGGCCGGCGGCATCACCGCGAATCTGGCGGCGATCGCCAACCCGCCGCATCTCAAGGCCGCCTTCGTGATCGTGGCGCCGAACGAGACTTTCAACACCTCGTTCATGGGCGGCGTCATCAAGGACAAAGACACGGTCGGCTGGATGAAGCGCCAGGGCATCGCCGACGCGGTCATCGAACGGGCGCAGAAGGGCGCCGTGCGCAGCGTCTTCTCTGACCGTGCGGGTCCGGGCGCCGAGCTCAAATTCGTCCGCATCCCGATCTGGAACGTCGGCGGCTGGTACGACATCTTCAACACCGGCACCGTCCAGAATTTCGAATTCCTGCAGAACCAGGGCGCGCCGGGTGCGCGCGGCAATCAGCGCCTGACGATGGGGCCGTTCGGCCATGGCGCGCTGTCCGGCGGCCTGGCCTATCCGGGCGAGGACAACCGGCTGGCCAGCTTGAGCGACGACGACATCCGCTGGTTCGACCACTGGCTGAACGGCGTCGAAAACGGCGTCATGGACGAGCCTCCGGTGGATTTCTACCTGATGGCCGGCGCCGAGAAAGACGCCTTCTCGCCGAAGAACCGGCACATCAAGGCGGCCAATTGGCCGATCGACTATCGCACGACCCGATACTACCTGACCGCCGATCTCGGCCTCGCCAAGACGGCTCCGGACGACAAGCCGGCCAGATACACCTTTAAATTCGACCCCGCCAACCCGGTCCCGACCATCGGCGGCGCCAACCTGACTTTCGAACGCGGGCCGATGGACCAGCGGCCGATCCAGAATCGGCAGGATTATCTGCGCTTTCAGACCCCGGTGCTCGACTCGGACGTCGAGATCGCCGGGCCGGTCTCGGTCGAGCTCTACGGCGCCACCGACGGGCCGGACACCGATTTCGAAGCCAAGCTGGTCGATGTCTATCCCGACGGCTACGAGGCGCTGGTGCTCGACGCGCCGATCCGCACGCGCTACCGCCACGGCCGCATGGCTGCCGATGTCGAGATGATGACGCCGAACGCGCCGGAGAAG
>Ga0181519_10002761_pt1 | contig 14686 bp, 14 predicted proteins | sample PEATcosm2014_Bin_26_FD_121102 | JGI IMG/M metagenome (GOLD analysis project Ga0181519, IMG submission 121102) | Peatland microbial communities from MTU Mesocosm Facility, Houghton, MI, USA - PEATcosm2014_Bin02_10_metaG | ecosystem: Environmental > Terrestrial > Soil > Wetlands > Peat | place...
AGATATCTGCCATCCGGGGGGTGAACGTCGAGGGCGTCATGCGCATGCTCGTCGCCCGCGGCTACGTGCAGGCGGTCGGTCGGGACGAGGGCCCCGGCCAGCCCATCTTGTACGGGACGACCCCGATGTTCCTCGAGCGCCTGGGCCTCGACTCGATCGAGGACCTGCCTCCGCTCGCGGCGTTCGTCCCTCCCGCCTCCACGGTCGAGATGCTCGAGAACGTGCTGCGCGCCGAGCTGAGCGAGTGAGCGAGGGCGAGGGCGAGCGGCTCCAGAAGGTGCTTGCCCGCGTCGGCTACGGCTCGCGGCGCACCTGTGAGGACCTGATCAGCGAGGGACGGGTGACGGTCAACGGCGAGGTGGCGGTCCTCGGCCGCCGGGTGGACGTGGAGAGGGACCTCGTCGCCCTGGACGGAGCACCCGTGGGCGTCCTGCCCGGTCTCGTGTACTACCTCTTGAACAAGCCGGCCGGTGTCGTCACGACCGCAGATGACCCGCAGGGGCGTCCGACCGTGCTCGAGCTCGTCCCCGACGAGCCGCGTGTCTTCTCCGTCGGCCGCCTCGACCTGCAGACAGAGGGCCTGCTCGTGCTGACCAACGACGGCAGGTTCGCCCAGCTCCTCGCCCACCCGAGCTTCGGGGTCGAAAAGGAGTACCTGGCGGAGGTGACGGGGAACCCGAGCCCCGGGGCACTGCGCCGTCTCAGGCAGGGAGTCGTGCTGGACGACGGGGAGACGACTGCGCCGGCCCGGGTGGCATCGGTCTCCCCGGGCCTGATCCGCCTCGTGATCCACGAAGGTCGCAACAGGCAGGTGCGCCGGATGTGCGAGGCCGTCGGCCATCCTGTCGTCCGGCTCGTGCGGACGAGGATCGGCCCCGTGTCGGATCGCTCGCTGCATCCGGGGGATTGGAGGCCGCTCATCTCCTCCGAGGTGCGCTCGCTCGCAGAGGCTGCTCGCGCCTCCTCGCGCCGGTAGGTAGGCTCCCCGCCGATGGCAGCGGTCTTGCGAGCCCTCCGCGGGGCGACGACGGTCGACGAGGACGTCCCCGAACAGGTGACCGGACGCGTGCGCGCTCTCGTGTCCGCGCTGCTGGAACGCAACGGGGTCGACCACGACGACCTCGTGAGCATCCTTTTCACCGCCACCGACGACGTCGTCTCAATGTTCCCCGCCACCGCGGCGCGCTCCCTCGGGCTCGGCGACGTGCCGCTCATGTGTGCCCGCGAGCTGGCTGTCACAGGGGCGGTGCCACGCTGTATCCGCGTCCTCATCCACTTCTACACGGAACGGACGAGAGACTCGCTGCACCACGTCTATCTAGAGGGCGCACGCGGGCTCCGCGATGACCTCCCCGACTGACCCGGCCACACCCGTCGAGCCGGTGGCCTCCCGGCGGGCGCAGGTGACAGGGCTCGGGCTCGTCGGCACCTCGATCGCCCTCGCCCTCAAGGCCCGGGGCTGGCACGTCACGGGCCGGGACGTCGACGACGCCCGGGCGCTGCGGGCTCGCGAGCTCGGCGCAGCGGACGAGCTCGGCGTGGACCACCGCGCCACGATCGCCTTCGTGGCGACCCCCGTCGCGGCCATCGCCGACGAGGCGAGAGCGCTGCTTCGCGCCGACGTGTCGGGCGAGCTGGTCGTCACCGACGTCGGCGGCGTCAAAGGCCCGATCGTCGCCGCGGTCGCCCACCCCCGTTTTGTCGGCGGCCATCCGATGGCCGGATCGGAGCACGAAGGCCCGGACGGCGCCGACCGGGGCCTGTTCGCCGGCACCACCTGGGTGCTGACGCCCACTTCGTCCACCGATCCCGCCGCCTTCTCCTCCGTCCAGTCGGTCATCGCCGAGCTCGGAGCCGACCTGGTCGCGCTCGCCCCGTACCGCCACGACGAGCTCGTGGCCCTCGTCTCCCATGTGCCGCACCTGACGGCGGCAACGATGATGGGCCTGGCGACGGAGGCCACAGACGCCCACACGGCGTTGCTGAGGCTCGCCGCGGGCGGCTTTCGCGACATGACCAGGATCGCCGCGGGGTCCTCGGCCATCTGGCCCGACATCTGCCGCGACAACGCGCCGGCGATCGTGCCCGTGCTCGACGACCTCATCGCCCGCCTGAGCGAGGTGCGCCGCATCGTCGCCGAGGACGACCGCATGAGCCTCGTCGCCCTCTTGGATCAGGCGCAGCTGGCGCGGCGCAACCTCCCCCCTCGGGCGAGCCGGCCGAGCGCGGTCACCGAGCTGCACGTGCTCATCCCCGACCGTCCCGGCGTGCTTGCGCAGGTCGCGACCATCGCCGGCGAGCTCGGGGTGAACATCGAGGACCTCGAGATCGTCCACTCCCAGTACCGGCCGCGGGGCGTGCTCATCCTCACGGTCGCCGCCGAAGCGGCAGAACGGGTGCGCGGCTCCCTCGGCGAGCACGGCTTCGGGCTCAGCAAGGGCGCCCGCCACGGCCCGGTGATCGCCATCGACGGCCCTGCCGGGGCGGGCAAATCCACTGTCGCCAAAGAGGTCGCACGTCAGCTGGGCCTGGAGCGCCTCGACACGGGGGCCATGTACCGGGCCGTCACCCTCCTGTCGCTCGAGCAGGGGATCGATCCGCACGACGGCGAAGCCGTCGCCGCCCTCGCCCGTTCGATGGACCTGAACGTCGGGGAGCGGGTCGTGCTGGACGGCCGGGACGTGACCGATCTGATCCGCGAGCCCGCAGTCACCCGGGCCGTCTCGGTCGTCTCGGCCCACGCCGAGCTGCGGGCAGAGCTCGTGCGGCGCCAACGGGCATGGGCGGCGACCAACGGCGGGGGAGTTGTCGAGGGCCGGGACATCGGCAGCGTCGTGCTTCCGGACGCGGATCTCAAGATCTTCCTGACCGCCGACTCGGCCGAGCGCGCCTGGCGGCGGGCCGCCGAACAGGGCGTGGGCCCCGATGATCTCGCCGCGACGGCCGAGTCGATGCGACGGCGCGACGAGCTGGACTCGTCGCGGGCGGTCTCTCCGCTCGTCGTCGCGCCGGACGCCGTCGTCGTCGACTCGACGGGCCGCAGCGTCGACTCGGTGGTCGAGGAGGTGCTGTCCCGACTGTGAGCAGACCGCAGTTCTCCCCGACGCGTCTCACTTTGTCCGAGGTGGTCGTCTACCACCTGGTGCGCACGATCGCCGTCGGGCTCTCGAGGCTGTACTTCCCGGGCACCGTCAAAGGCCGCGAGAACCTCCCCATGCAGGGAGGCTGCATCGTGGCGCCCGTGCACCGGTCCTATGTCGACTGGCTGATCGTCGCCCGGATCACGAGAGCCCGGCGCCTGCGCTACATCGTCAAGGAAGAGGTGTGGAAGTCCAAGCTCATCGGACGCGTGCTCGAGGCCTGCGGCTGTTTTCCCGTCAACCGGTCCGGCGCCGACCGCGAGGCGCTCGAACGCTGCCGGAGGGTGCTCGAAGACGGCGAGGTCCTCGTGATGTTCCCCGAAGGCACGCGGCGTTCGGGACCCGTCGTCGAGGACCTGAAGGACGGCCTCGCCTACCTGTCGCTCCGCACAGGTGCCCCGATCATCCCCGTCGGCATCGGCGGTTCGGAGCGCGCCATGCCCCGGGGCTCGAGGTTTCCCCGTCCGAGGCGTGTGAACGTCGTGATCGGGCCGCCGCTCGCGGTGCCCTCGTCTTTGCAGGGAGCCGAAGACGACGCGGCCACCGGCTCGGGCGAGCGCGCGGCGGGCCACAGACGCGCCCGCGTCGGGCGGGCCGCCATCACCGAACAGTCCCTGCGGGCCACGAAAGCTGTTCAGCAGGCCTTCGACGCCGCTGAATCCAGCCTGCGGAAATGAGAAAGCGGCGGTTCGCCCGCCGCCCGCCTGCCCGGCCGCCGGTCGAGCCGGCTCACACAGCACCTCTGCCTGCTAACTTCCGCCGGGTGACTTGCGATGGCTGAAACACCGACGGTTCTCGTGACGGGCGGCGCCGGCTTTGTGGGGGCGACGCTCGTGAGGCGGCTTGTCTCGAGCGGATACTCCGTGCGCGTGCTCGACAACCTGACGACGGGGCACCTCTCCCATCTCGAGGGCGTCGACGCCGAGGTGATCGACGGCGATATTCGTGACGCCGCCACCCTCGACCGGGCGCTCTCCGGTGCCGGCTCTGTCGTGCACCTCGCCGCTTCCGGCTCGGTCGTGATGTCGGTCGCGGACCCGGCGGCGAATTTCGACGTCAACGTCCTCGGCACCTTCCAGGTGCTCGACGCCGCACGCCGGGCGGGCATCCACCGAGTCGTGCAGGCATCGACCGGGGGGGCGCTCATCGGAGACGCCTCGCCTCCGGTCAACGAGGCCTCTCTCCCGAAGCCCATCTCGCCCTACGGAGCGAGCAAGCTCGCCGGAGAGGGCTACGCGCACGCCTTTGCCAAGGCTTACGGGCTCGGCACGGTCGCCCTCCGCTTCGCGAACGTCTACGGGCCCTGGAGCGCCCGCAAGAAGGGGGCGATGACGCTCTTCTTCAGGGCCATCGACGCCGGCGAGCCGATCGTCATCTACGGCGACGGCCTCGCCTCGCGTGACTACACCCACGTCGACGACATCTGCCGGGCCCTTCAGCTGGCCCTCGAGAGCAACCTCGAGGGCGGCACGGTCCTGCACATCGCGTCGGGCATCGAGACGACCGTGCAGGAGCTGGCCGACCTGTGCCGTGTCGCTGCCGGCGTGCCGGACCATCCGATCGAGCACCGGGAGAAGCGTCCCGGCGAGGTCGAGCGCAACTTCGCCTCTTACGACCTGGCGAAGGAGGTCCTCGGCTACGAGCCCACCATCGCCCGCGAGGAGGGCATCCGCCGGACCTGGGAGTGGTTCGGAGAATTCGTGTTCGCCGATCACTGAGGCCGGACCGGCCTCGCCTGTTGGGCCGCCGCGCTCACTGGCCCCTCACGAGGCCGCACTGCGATGATGGGCCGATGGTGTCCCGATCCGGCGGGCGGCGCCTTGTAATCGCGCTCTCGACGTCCTCGTTTGTCGAATGGGCCGGGGCCGGGGCCATGATGCCGCTCCTGCCGCTCTATCTCCGGAGGCTGGGAGCGCCCGTAGCGCTCGTGGGCGTTGTGATGGCGGCCTTCTTCCTGGCAGCCATCTTTGTGCAGTACCCGATCGGGCGCCTGTCCGACCGAATCGGGCGCCGCCCCGTACAACTGGGAGGTCTCGTCACCTTCGCGGCCGCGAGCGCAGGTTTCGCCCTCATAGGTACCCCGATCGCGGCTCTCTTCGTGCGGGCGCTGCAGGGAGCGGGAGCAGGAGTCGTCGACGTCGCCAACAACGCCACCGTGGGCAGCGCCGTGCCGGCCGACCAGCAGGGCCGCGCCTACGGTGCCCTCTTCGCCTCCCGCACGGTGGGCCTGGCGATCGGGCCGTTCATCGGCGGCCTGGCCGGGATCTCGGCCATGCGTTGGCTGTTCGTGGCTGCCGCCGTGGCTTCTCTTCTCGCCTGCATACCTGTCCTCGTGGCCGTGCCCAGGACAAGGTCGCTCCACGACGACCCGGGACCGAGGGTTGTCATGTGGAGGGACCGCAGCGTGCTCGGTGTGGTGCTCGGATACGCCGGGGCCGGGCTCGTCATCGGCGTGTACGAAGTCTGCTGGAGCCTCCTGCTCCACCTCCGGGGTGCCTCGGGATGGCAGATCGGCTTGTCCTGGACCCTGTTCGCGTTGCCCTTCGCCGCCGCCTCGGTGCCGGGGGGCTGGCTAGTGGACCATTTCGACCGGCGCTATCTGGCGGCCGGGTCAACGCTCATGTCTGCCGGGTTCGCCGCCACCTATCCGTTTCTCCATTCGGTCTGGCTGCTGGTTGGTCTCGGCGCGGCCGAAGCGGTGTCGGTCGCCGTGGCCGGGCCCGCCCTCGCCTCCCAGCTGGCGCACAGTGTGCCCGGCAGTCAGCTGGGACGCGCCCAGGGAGCGGCCTCGACGGCCCAGACCGGCGCCACGGCGGCGTCGGCTCTGGTGGCGGGCGCCCTCTTCGCCCTCCATCCCTGGGTGCCCTTCACCGGTGCCGCCGGCGCGATCGTCATCGTCGTCGCCCTCATCGCCTGGTGCTGGCGGGGCGTTCCCGGCAGGGGGGAACCCGGCCCGGGCGGGGCTGGCGACGGCTACGGCAGGTCGATCCGAGAAGAGGGACGGGCACTGCCGGTGCCGGAGCCTCAGGCTTTCATCGGCTGAGGCGCTGCCGGCTCCGCTCCCTCAGATAGGTCCGTATCACGACACGTCCGTAACGCAGGCCGTAGAGGAAGTTCCCGCTCTTTTTCGTCTCGCCTTTGCGACGGGCCCGGAAGGTCACGGGCCGTTCCTCGAAGCGGCAGCCGTGCATGATCGCCCCGATCAGGAGCTCCGACGCCTGGTACTGCGGCTCGTCCAGGACGAGCTCGCTCGGCAGCTCGGCCTTGAAGGCGCGGACAGGGTTGGCCGTGTCGGTCACGGTGGTCCTGGTCAGAAGCGAGATCAGGGTCCCGAAGACGAGGACCCCGGTGTTGCGCACGATGTCGGAGACATGTGTCTCGCCGAGACGGCGCGAGCCGTTGACGAAGTCCGCCCGGCCCGATATCACGGGCTCGAGGACGACCTCGAGGTCATCGGGGTCGGTCTGGCCGTCCCCGTCCGCCGTGACGATGAAGCTCGCCCCGTGATCCGCGGCGATCCTGTAGCCGAGCCGCAGCGCCGCACCCTGGCCCCGGTTGACGGGCGCGATGCAGGCGTAGTGACCAGCCGCGCGGACCTCCGCTCCGGTGCCGTCGTCCTCACCGTCGACCACGACGAGGACCGTCACCGGCAGGCCGCATATCTCCTTCGGCATGGTGCCGACGACCTCGGCGATGTTCTCGCGTTCTTTGTAGGCCGCGATCACGACCGCGACCGGTGACATGGTGACTGGTCCCTGCACGGAGACAAGCTCCTCGAGGGCGGTGCGGTCGATCAGCTCGTCGACCTGTCTCCGCCGCCGTTGTGTGCGGGCGTTCACGAGCCGGCACCGGTCGCGGCGCCGAGGAGCATGTCGGTCGCCGTCACCTGGCGGTCGGGCGGCGCCGCCGGCGCGCCCTCGGCACTGGCCCCGAGGGCCAGTCCGGCGGCGACGCCCACGCAACGCAGCAGGTCGCGCAGCTCCGGCGGGGGAGGGAAGTACTCGTCCTCGGACGTGGTCTGGACGACCTCCACCCCGCGCCTCGGGGCCAAGCGCTCGAGGAGGCGGTCGATGAGCCAGTCGGGCGCCGACGCGCCGGCCGTGACGCCGACGACGCCCGTGAGGTCACGGGGAATCTCGCCCGGAGAGTTGACGCGGAGCACTCTCGGGCAGCCCGCCGCCTCGGCCACCTTCACGAGCGCAACCGTATTGGAGGAATTGGCCGAGCCGAGCACGATCATCGCGTCGCATCTCGGTGCGACGGCCTTCACGGCACCTTGACGGTTCGTGGTGGCGTAGCAGAGATCAGAGCGCCCCGGCATCCACAGCTCCGGGTAGCGTTCCCGGGCGCGGGCGACGATGCCCTCCCACTCCTCATGGGCCAGGGTGGTCTGGGCGAGCAGGGCCACCGGCGCACCGGGCTCGAGCTCGAGGTTCTCGACGTCGCTCTCGTCCTCGATCAGATGGACCGCCTCCGGGGCGACGGCCATCGTCCCGATCGCCTCCTCGTGGCCCGAGTGGCCGACGTAGAGGACCGTGTAGCCCTTCCGGGCCCTCACGCTGAGCTCGTGGTGGACCTTGGTCACAAGTGGGCAGCAAGCGTCCACGACGATGCGCCCCTTTTCTCCGGCAGCCTGCTCGACCTCCGGAGCCGAGCCGTGCGCCGACAGCATGAGGGGCGCGCCGGCGGGGACATCCCCCACGTCGTCGACGAAGACGACGCCCTGGCGACGGAACTCCTCTACCACCAGGCGATTGTGCACGATCTCGTGGTAGCAGTAAACCGGGGGCTCGAAGACGCGGACCATCCACGCGAGAGCCTTGACGGCCATCTCCACGCCCGCACAAAAACCGCGGGGCTGCGCGAGCAGCACCAGCTCGACCTCGCCGCCCTCTCGGGGCGAAACGGGTTCCTGGGCCGGACTCACGGTAGACCAGGGTAGCCTTTGGGAATGCCGCTACCGCAGGTGGTGGCCGTGGCCGAGCAATCGCCGGCTGAGCGTTCCGGGGTATGGCCGGGAGACGAGCTTCGCTCGATCAACGGGCAGGTCCCCCGGGACGTCATCGAGTACCAGCTGCTCGCGGATGAGCCGATCGTCGACCTCGAGGTCGTCCGTGGTGGGGTAGAGCTCGAGGTCACGGTCCTCAAGCAAGCAGGTGAGCCCCTCGGGCTCGAGATCTCTGCCGCGATCTTCGACCGCGTCCGCACCTGCGACAACCATTGCGAGTTCTGCTTCATCTACCAGCTCCCAAAGGGGATGCGCCGGAGCTTGTACGTGAAGGACGACGACTACCGGCTTTCGTTCCTGTACGGCAACTTCACGACGCTGACCCGCTTCACCGAGGCCGATCTCGAACGAGTCGTCGACCAGCGGCTCTCTCCGCTGTACGTGTCGATCCACGCTACCGATCCCGAGGTCCGCTCGAGCATGCTGCGCAACAGGCGGGGCGCAATGAGCCTGAGATGGCTGCGCAGCCTCCTCGACAACGGCATCGAAGTTCACGGCCAGGTCGTGGTCTGCCCGGGCGTGAACGACGGGGCTGTGCTGCACGGGACCCTTGCCGGCATCCTGGACCGCTTCCCCGAGCTCGTGACCGTCGCCATCGTCCCCCTCGGGGTGAGCCGCCACTCGAAGGAAGCCGCGATGCGCCCGCACACGACCGGCGAGGCGAGGGCCACTGTCGAGACGGTGCACGAGTGGAGGGAGCGGTTCGACCGCAGCCTCGGCCGCCGCGTCCTGTGGGCATCGGACGAGTACTACCTCATGGCCGAGATGGCCCTCCCGGACGCGGCGGAGTACGCCGGCTTCCCACAGCACGAGAACGGCGTCGGCATGGTCCGAGCCTTTCAGGAGTCCTTCGAGCACCCCGTGGAGTTGCCGGGGGGCCCGACCGCCGCCGGGTCTGGGGCCCCCGGCCGGACGGGCTTTTTCGCCTGGGTGGAAGGTGCCCCCGCGGAGGGATATCGAGCCCCGCGGACAGTCGCCGTCAGCTTGGCTCCGCGGCCGCCGCGGCCAGCAAAGGGTCTCGCCGTGACCATCCTGACGGCCGGTTACGGCCAGCTCGTGCTCCGTCCCCTGCTCGACAGGAACGGCTTCGCGGACGTGCGCGTCCTCGCTGTGCGCAACGACTTCTTCGGAGGCAACATCTCCGTCGCCGGCCTGATGGCGGGACCGGACATCGCCCGCGCCCTCTCCGAGGCGCCCGCGTCCGGCCGCTACCTGCTTCCCGATGTCTGTTTGTCGAAAGGCCGGTTCATCGACGGTTCCTCGCTCGAGGACCTGCCGGTGCCTGTCGAGGTGGTCCCGACCGACGGGGCTTCGTTGCGAAGGACGCTGGAGGCGACCAAATGAGCAGTGCACAGACCCGGCCCTTACCGGTCGTCGCCGTCGTCGGACGCCCCAACGTGGGCAAGTCGACACTTGTCAATCGCATCGCAGGGCGCCAGCTCGCCATCGTGGAGGCGCGCCCAGGGGTCACACGGGACCGGCTCGAGGTCGAGTGTGAGTGGAACGGCACGTCGTTTCTCGTCGTCGACACGGGTGGCGTGGTGGAGCGGGGTGACTCCCTCGACGCCAAGGTGACAGAACAGGCCCTGAAGGCGCTCGGGGACTCGAACCTCGTCCTGCTCGTGCTCGACGCGACCACGGGCGTGACAGGGGAGGACGCCGCCGTAGCCCAGCTCGTGAGGCGTCACGGGGGGCCTGTCATCGTCGTCGCCAACAAGGTCGACTCGCAAAAGCGTGAGGTCGACGCGTGGGAGCTCGCGGGCCTTGGTCTCGGCGAGCCTGCGATGGTGAGCGCCTTGCACGGCCGCGGCGTCGGGGACCTCCTCGACGACGTCGTCAAGCAGCTGCCCGAAGCCGCCCTGCCCGAGACCCCGGTGCAGGGCGACGGCGGCCCGGAGCCGGGTGCTGCGGGGGGGACACCTCGGGTCCCGGCCGTTGCCATCGTCGGCCGGCCCAATGTCGGCAAGTCGACCCTTTTCAACCGGCTGTCCGGCGAGGAGCGGTCCGTCGTGCACGACCTGCCGGGCACGACCCGCGACGCCATCGACACCTTGATCGAGACCGAGGACGGGACCGTCAAGCTCATCGACACCGCCGGCATGAGGCGCCGGGCGCGAAGTGGCGAGGGGCCCGAGTACTACTCGCTCGTGCGGGCCCTCCGGGCGCTGGACCGCGCCGATGTTGCCCTCCTCGTGCTCGACGCGGGCGAAGGCGTCACCCATCAGGACCAGCGTCTCGCCGAGCGCATCGACGCTTCCGGGAGCCCGGTCGTGATCCTCCTCAACAAGTGGGACGTCCTCGACACCGAGGGCCGCGCCGAGGTCACCGAGGCTGTCGCCGACCGGCTGGCATTCCTCGGCTACGCGCCGGTGCTGCGTGTCTCAGCCAAGACCGGCCTCGGTGTGCACCGCCTCCTCCCGGCAGTGCAGGAGGCCATGAGCGCCTACGGCCGCCGCATCCCGACCGGCCGCCTGAACGACGGGCTGCGAAGCGCCCAGTCGGCCCACCCCGCGCCAGGTGGGGCGCGTATCCTCTACGGCGTGCAGGGAGCGGTCGACCCGCCGACCATCACGTTGTTCGCCACCCGTCGCCTGCCGCCCACGTATCTGCGCTACCTGGAGCGCTCCCTACGGGAGCGGTTCGAGCTCGGCCCCACGCCGGTCGAGCTTCGCGTCCGCGTCCGCCAGCAGCGATGAGCGCCCGGCCGCTGCCCGGCTGTCAGGCCGCTGCCGACGTGAGCTCACGGGTGCCTCCGGCCGGGTCGTTTCCGGCCCGGGTCTGACGGGATCACCGCCATGGCGCGGTGCGAGCGGTGCGGGCAGGAGGCAGTCGGGCAGGGAGCAGCCGGGCAGGATCCAGGACTCCTGAGCGCGCCTGAGACGCCTGCGGTGTCCTCCGCCGGACCGGAGAACCCCGCCGCACCTGCGGATCCGGCCGAGCCGGGCAGAGGCCGACTGTGCCCGAGCTGCGGCGCGGACCTGGGCGGACAGGCGGACCTGGGCGGCGCAGCGGAAGGTGACGAGGAGCAGGTCCATCCGAAGGCGCCTTGGCATTTCAAGGTTCTCGTCCTCGGCTCGGTGATCTATCTCGCGTACCGCCTCTATCAAGGCATCGGCTGGCTGATCCATCACGCTTGAGGTGGGTCCGAGGCCCCGGGGACTTTCCCGGCACCTGTGCTCCAGCCCGCCTTGTCCGAGCGTGCACCGGGGAGTCGGCGAGCCGGAATCCCGTTAACCTTGATGTCGCGCAGCCGCGGAAGGAGGCGCCATGTGGGTTGTTGCAGGTGTTCTGCTCGGGCTCGTCGTGCTCGTCTCGCTGATCGGGTTCCACGTCGGCCCCCACGCTCATGCCACCGCCGGGGTCCTCGGGCTGCTGGCCGCCCTCTGGCTCGTCGTGATGGCCGTCGACGGGCGGACCGCACCGGTGCTCTGGGCCCTGCTCAGCGCTGATCTCGTGGTCTCCGCCGGTATCGGGACGCTCGCTTGGAAAGGACTCACCACCCGGGGGGTCAACGTGGCCGACCGCCGCCTGGTCTCACCCCTGGGGGCCGAAGGCGTCGCCGTGGGCGACCTGCGCCCGGACGGGATCGTCCGGGTGAACGGCGAGAACTGGTCGGCGGTGGCTCTGAACGGCCTCGTGCCGGCTGGCTCGCCGGTGGAGGTGCTTCGCGTCGCCGGCGTGCGCCTCGAGGTCTGGAGCGACGCCGCGGTCGGGCCCTCGGGCCGGCCGCTCGACGAGGCGCTGGATACGGGCAGCCCGCCGGGCGTGGACGCGCCGGCACCGCCCGGTGATTCGACAACTGAAGGAGGCCGGTCATGATCGTCGGGATCGTCATCGGGGTTGTGGCACTGTTCCTCGCGATCATCGCCGGTATCTCGGTGCGCATCGTGCGCGAGTACCAGCGCATCGTGCTCTTCCGTCTCGGGCGGGCGATCGGCACCAGAGGACCGGGACTCATCCTCATCAACCCGGTCACCGACCGCACGACCTGGGTCGACCTGCGCGAGCAGTTCCTCGAGATCCCGCACCAGACGGCGATCACGAAGGACAACGCCTCCATCTCGATCGACTTCATCATCTTCTACAAGGTCGTCGACCCCTCCATGTCGGTGCTCCGTGTCGGCAGGTTCGCCGCCGCCGCCCAGAACGTCGCCGCCACGACGCTGCGCTCGGTCGTGGGCGACATGCCCCTCGACGACGTCCTCTCCAAGCGAGAGGAGATGAACGCATCTCTTCGCGTGCGCCTCGACGACGTGACCGAGCGCTGGGGGGTGAAGGTCACCACCGTCGAAGTGCGCGAGGTGAACCCCCCTCCGGGCGTGCTCGAGGCGATGACGCGCCAGATGTCGGCCGAGCGGACCCGTCGCGCGGCGGTGACCGAGGCCGAAGGGCAGAAACAGGCCGCCGTCACCCTCGCCGAGGGCACCAAGCAGGCGGCGATCCTCGAAGCCGAAGGACAAAAGCAGTCACAGATACTTCGCGCCGAAGGCCTCTCCACCGGGCTCGAGCGGATCGCGAAGGTCGCGAAGGGTCTCGACGGCAACACGATGCAGCTGCAGTACCTCGAGACACTGAAGCTCGTCGGCTCGTCGCCGTCGACCAAGATCGTGGTGCCGATGGAGCTGGGCGGGCTCTTGAACGGGCTGCGCAACATGCTGCCAGGTGACCCCGGTCGTCAGGCGAACGCCGCGGTGCTCGGCGAGGTCCCGAACGACGACGGGGCTGTCCTCGGGACCATCACCGCCCTGGGCGACCCGTCGTCCTGAGCTCTCCTTTGTACGAGGAGAGGTGAGCTACCAGCGGGAGTGGACCTCGGGGGCGATCCGCTCGCGGTAGATCTGCTTCAGGCGTTCGAGAGTCGTCGCGTCCAGCGGTCCCAGCTCGCCGGCGGCCGCGTTCTGGCGCGCCTGGTCAGGGTTCTTCGCTCCTGGGATGACCGTCGAGACACCGGGGTCCGAGAAGCAATAACGCAGGGCGAACATGGCCATCGTCTCACCCGGGGGCACGAGGGCGCGCAGCTCCTCTACGGCGGCGAGACCCGTGCCGAGGTCGACACCCGCGAAAGTCTCGCCGACGTCGAAGGCCTCGCCGTGGCGGTTGTAGTTGCGATGGTCGTTGGCGGCGAACTGGGTGTCCCGTGTCATCTTCCCGGTCAGCAGCCCCGAGGCGAGGGGCACCCGGACGATCACCCCGACATCGGCAGCCTTGGCGGCGGCCAAGAAGCGCTCGGCCGGGCGCTGGCGGAAGATGTTGTAGATGATCTGGACCGACGCCACCCCCGGGAAGTCGAGCGACTTCAGGCCCTCCTCGACCCTCTCGACGCTCACGCCGTAGTGGGCGATCGCCCCGGAGGCGACGAGGTCGTCCAGGGCGGCGAAGACCTCCGGATGGTAGAAGAGGTCGGTCGGCGGACAGTGGAGCTGGACAAGGTCGAGCGTCTCCATCTGCAGGTTCTCGCGGCTGCGGTCGGTCCAGGCGACGAGGTTCTCCGGCGTGTACCCGTCGACGCGCTGGGCCGGCAGACGGCGACCGGCCTTGGTGGCGACGAAGATCGGCTCGGTGAGCTCCTTGCGGACCTTGGCCACGAGGCGCTCGCTACGCCCGTCGCCGTATACGTCTGCGGTGTCGAAGAAGTTGACTCCCGACTCGGCCGCCGCTCTGAGGGCCGCCAGCGAGGTGTCGTCGTCGGCTTCGCCCCAGTCGGCGCCGATCGCCCAGGCGCCGAAACCGATGACGCTCGCGTCCCAACCAGTCTTTCCCAGCCGACGTGTCTCCATGGGCCTCACCATAGGCGTCGGACGCAGTGTCCGGCGGGTTGGACCACGCAAAAAGGGCCCGGCCACACGGGCGGGGGGGTCCGCGTGTCTTAGGGTCCTTTTCGGGTCACTCTAGATACGATCTGAGCTCCTCCTGAGAGGATACAAGCGCGCCGCGTCGGGACCGGCCGCCTCGGAGCAATTGACACCGGAGAGACACAACTGCCTTGCGCGCCCGTATTTGCGCCCGAGCTGCGAAGACGCGGCGGTCGAGTCTCGGGCCTGCTGCAGCTCTGGCTGTGAGGGCGACCCTGAGGGATCGCTGCAAGGTGGGGGAGATGCCGGCGAATGGGCCGGGGGATGCCCGCGGTTGTGGGCGACGGCCTTTCCGGGGGCCGGCGAGCTGGTGAGTAGAGTGCTCCTCGGTGACGTCGGCGCACGGCCGTTTGCAAAGTATCGTCAAGCGGGACGGCGGCACTCGTAGGACTGCGCAGAGTAACCTTCTGAGCAGGGAGTTCATGCCACGGGCTGTGGCGCAGCTTGGTTAGCGCGCTTGACTGGGGGTCAAGAGGTCGCGAGTTCAAATCTCGCCAGCCCGACGCAGGTCAGAGGCACAGTTTCTCGACCGCAAGGTCGTTTTGGCTGCCGAGCACTGCCAAGCCTGCATTGCTAAAGCCGGGCTGGTGCTGACAGTTCTGCTACGTGAGGACATGGGCACTGGCTGGTGAACGGCGGCGATGCAGGATTCAATGCAGACGGGAGCCGTGCCGGCCTTGTCACCG
>Ga0181519_10002762_pt1 | contig 14683 bp, 16 predicted proteins | sample PEATcosm2014_Bin_26_FD_121102 | JGI IMG/M metagenome (GOLD analysis project Ga0181519, IMG submission 121102) | Peatland microbial communities from MTU Mesocosm Facility, Houghton, MI, USA - PEATcosm2014_Bin02_10_metaG | ecosystem: Environmental > Terrestrial > Soil > Wetlands > Peat | place...
CGGGACGGGCGAGGGGAAGCGGACCTTGTTGCACCCGTAGTTGACGCCCATCGACATGCCCTCGACGGTCAGGACCTCGCCGAGCAGCGACGGCGCCAGCGAGAGGGTGAGGTAGCCGTGGGCGATGGCGCCACCGAAGGGGCCGTCCTTGGCCCGCTCGGGGTCCACGTGGATCCACTGGTGGTCGCCGGTGGCGTCGGCGAACAGGTTCACCTGGTCCTGCGTGATCACGCGCCAGCCGCTGTGGCCCAGGTGCCGGCCGACGAGGCCGTGGAATTTGTCGATGCCGTTCACGGTGGTTGCCATGTCCCGGAGTGTACGGGACGACGGGACCGGGCGGCATCCCTCGGCGGAACGACCCAGGGGTGCCTACACCCGCGGATTCGTGACCCCTCATCGCGGCCGGTCGCTACGCTGCCTTCGGTGGACCTCGGACACAAACATCGGGACATCCAGGCCGGCGGGGCCCGGGCCGCCGTCTTCGGCATCAGCGACGGGCTGGTGTCGAACGTGGCGCTCATCCTCGGGGTGGCGGCCGCCGATCCCTCGGCCGGCACGGTCCGGCTGGCCGGGCTGGCCGGGCTCGTCGGGGGGGCGTTCTCCATGGCGGCCGGTGAGTACGTCTCCATGCGTGCCCAGTCGGAACTGATGGAGCACGAGCTGGAGATCGAGCGGAAGGCCCTGGCCGCCCAGCCGGAGGACGAGCGGCGCGAGCTGGCCGCCATCTACGAGGAGCGGGGGCTCGAGCCCGACCTCGCCGCCGAACTGTCGGTGAAGATGATGCGCACCCCGGAGGTGGCGCTCGAGACCCACGCCCGCGAGGAGCTCGGCTTCGACCCGGGCAACACCGGGAACCCCTTCCAGGCGGCGGCGTCGTCCTTCGTGATGTTCGCCATCGGTGCCCTGATCCCGCTGCTGCCGTGGTTCTTCGTCAGCGGGACCCCGGCGATCCTGTGGACGGTGGCGCTCGGGGCGGTGAGCGCCTTCTCGGTCGGTGCCGCCCTGGCCCACTTCACCGGCCGGTCGTGGCTGTGGTCGGCCGGCCGTCAGCTGCTGATCTCGGCCGTCGCCGCCGGGGTCACCTACACCATCGGCCACGTCATCGGCCACACCGGCTGACCCCGGTCCGGTCCGCGGCGCCCGCCCCGCCCGTGGCGACGTGGCGGGACGTCCCGTCGACGGTCAGACCGCACCCACCACACCGGCGTACGCCCGGTCGGCGTGGTGGTCGGTGAACCCGATCGACCGGTAGAGCGCCACCGCCGCCCCGTTGGACCCGTCCACGTAGAGCATGCCCACCGTCAGGCCGGTGGCCGCCAGGTGGTCGAGTCCGGCCAGGGTCATCGCCCGCCCCAGTCCCCGACCGTGGAAGGCGGGGTCCACCGAGATGACGTAGATCTCGCCCATGGGTGGATCCGCCGACCCGTGGACCTTCGTCCAGCAGGAGGCGGCCAGCCGCCCGTCCTCCTCGTGTACGAGGAAGCCCGCCGGATCGAACCACGGTTCCTGCTCGTGCTCGCGCAGGGTGGCGAGATCCCACCCCCCCTGCTCGGGATGGGAGGCGAAGGCCCGGTTGTTCGCCTCCAGCCAGGCGGACTCGTCGGTGCCGGGGACGAAGGCGCGCACGGCGACCGGGGCCCGCGGCCCCTCCACCGGGAGGGGCCGCCGGAGCTGGAGCAGCTCGCGCTCGAACCGGAGGCCGTGGGCGGCGGCGAGACGGTCGTCGTCGCCGGTGGCGTGGTGGGCCCAGTACCGGACCGTCCGCGGCCCGGGGGACCCGGCGGGGTCGAACGGCGGCCCGGGACGGGCGGCCTCGGCGAGGGCGACGCCCAGCAGGGCATCGGCCGGACCCTCGCCGGCGCGCCGGGCCCCCGGTGCCACGACGAGCTCGACGGCCAGGTCGCCGCCGGCCCCCGCACGGGTCAGGTGGGCGTAGCCGACGGCCCGGCCGGTGCCGGGGTCGGTGGCCACCACACCCACGAACCCTCCCCGATCGGTGGGGTCGGGCCCGGCGGCCGCGGCGAGCTGCGATCGCGCCGGTTCGCCGAGCGGGTCGAACCCACCCGCCCGCTCCACCGCCGTCCGGAGTTCCTCCACCCGCGTGGCGGTCGCCGGATCGAGGTGGTGGCTGACCTGGAGGCGTGGCTCGTCCACCTGCGTGACGCTACCGGTAGTGTCCGCCGGGTGGCTCGACCCCGATCCCCGGCCGGCCGGGCGAAGGAGACCAACCGCCGGCTGGCCGGGGAGTTCCCGGGCTCGGCGGCGGAGCTCTGCGCATTGGCCCACGACTCCCCCTACCAGCTGCTGGCGGCCACCATCCTGTCGGCCCAGTGCACCGACGAGCGGGTGAACCTGGTGACCCCGGTGCTCTTCGCCCGGTTCCCCGACGCCCCCGCCCTGGCCGGCGCCGACCCGCGGGAGGTGGAGGAGGTCATCCACTCCACCGGCTTCTTCCGGGCCAAGGCCCGGAACCTGATCGGCATGGCGCAGGCGGTCGTCGACCGTTTCGGGGGGGAGGTCCCGACCCGCATGGAGGACCTCGTGACCCTGCCCGGAGTCGGCCGGAAGACGGCGAATGTGGTGCGGAGCGTGGTCTTCGGGCTCCCGGGGCTCCCGGTGGACACCCATGTGGGGCGCCTGGCCCTCCGGCTCGGGCTGACCACCGAGACCGACCCGGTGAAGGTGGAGGCCGCGCTCGACCGACTGGTGCCGGCCCCGGAGCGCGGGGCGTTCAGCCTCCGGCTGATCCTCCACGGCCGGCGGACGTGCCTGGCCCGCAAACCCCGATGTATCTCGTGCCTGCTCGCCGACTTCTGTCCATCCAGCACGGCCCCGATCGGTGGTGGGGGAGCCACGGATTCAGTTGTCAGAACTGGAGAAGACCGTCGATCACACGTCTAGTACCGGGGATCGGCCACCAAAAGAGCAACTGCGTCGGTGTGGGAAACCATGAGAGGGGCGGGAAGGGGCCGGGGACCCGGCCGGGGGAGGAGAAATTTGGGAAATTCCGGGGGGGTGATTGGAACAGACGTCGGAAACGTGGTGTTCTAGTAACCACTCGGAACCGGTTCCCGCCACCTGGTTCCGAAGAGCGGTGTCCGGGATCCGCCGCCCGGCCCGCTCGCGCAAAGGCGCCCTTCGGGGCGCCTTTGCCGCGTGCGGGGCCGGATCCACCCTGAGCGTGGCCAGTCGGATCCGTCTCGTGGTCAGATGCGGCACGGAGCGTGGCGAAACGGAAAGACCGGTTGCGGCACCGAGGTGGAGCCGCTCGTCCGGGATCGTGCCCCGGTGCCCCGGTCGGTGGCGGCGGTCCCCCGGTGTCGGACGACTATCGATTCCGGAGGGTGTCGGTCAGGCGCGACAGCCGGCGGCCGGCACCGGTCATCGAGCGCTCGATGGCGAACAGCTCGTTCGCCGCCTCGTCGTCCTTGGCGGCATCGGCCGCCTCGGCGTGGGTGGTGACCCGGCGGGTCAGCTCCTCCAGGGCGGTGGCGATCGACGACAGCTCTCCGGCGCTTGCGGACATGGTCTGATTGTGGCACCGACCGCGTGCTCCCCGGACCACGCCGTCGGCACGCTGCCGGGCCGGGGCGGGTCGTCCCCGCAGGTAGCATCGACAGACCATGCTGCTCCGTCGCCTCGACCTGCGCGGCTTCACCGGGGACCGCCGTGCGTTGCGGGACGCGCTGCCGCGCCCGGCCGACGAGCAGGAGCGGTCCTCGGCGGCGGTGGCGGCGATCATCGCCGAGGTGCGGGCCGGAGGCGACGACGCCCTCCGGGCCCTCACCGAGCGGTTCGACCACGTGCGGCTCGACGAGCTCCGGGTCCCGGCCACGGAGATCGAGGCGGCCACCGCCCGGCTCCCCGGGGAGCTGCGGAGCGCCCTCGAGGTGGCCCACCGCCGGATCCGGGCCTACCACACCCACGAGGCGGCGACCGGCGACCCCGGCGACTTCGAATCGGACGGGATCGCCGTCACCCACCTGCTCCGACCGGTGACGCGGGCCGGCTGCTACGCGCCGGGCGGGCGGGCCCGGTACCCCTCGACGGTCCTGATGTGCGCGGTCCCCGCCCGGGTGGCCGGTGTCGCCGAGGTGATCCTCTGCGTGCCCGCTGGCCCCGACGGCCGGGTGGACGACGTCACCCTGGCCGCCGCCGGTGTCGCCGGGGTCGACGAGGTCTACCGGGTGGGCGGCGCCCAGGCGGTCGCCGCCATGGCGTACGGCACCGAGTCGATCGCCCCGGTCGACGTCATCGTGGGCCCGGGCAACCGCTACGTGGCCGAGGCCAAGCGGCAGGTCTCCGGTGTGGTCGGCGTGGCGTCGGCGTTCGCCGGCCCCTCCGAGGTGGTGGTGGTGGCCGACGGCGACACCCCCCCGGAGCTGGCCGCCGTCGACCTGGTCGTCCAGGCCGAGCACGGCCCCGACGGGCTGGCCTGGCTGATCACGTGGTCCGAACCGCTGGCCGACGCCGTCTCGGCGGCGGTGGAGCGGATGGTGGCCGCCTCGCCCCGCCGCGCCGACCTCGAGGCGACCCTGGCCGTCGGCGGGTACGTGGCGCTGGTCGACGGTCCCGGGCAGGCCTTCGCCGTCTCCAACATCGTCGCCCCCGAGCACCTGGAGATCCTCACCGCCGACGCCGCCGCCCTGCTCCCGCTGGTGGACTCGGCCGGCGCCGTCTTCGTCGGGCCGTCGTCGCCGGCCAGCGTCGGCGACTACCTGGCCGGACCCAACCACGTCCTGCCCACCAACCGCACCGCGCGCTTCGCCAGCGCCCTCCGGGTCGACGACTTCCGCCGGCACCTCCACGCCGTCTCGGTGTCGGAGGAGGCGCTCGCCCGACTGGGACCGGCGGTGGCGGTGCTGGCGGAGGCCGAGGGCCTCCCCGCCCATGCCGACTCGGTCCGCCTCCGATGGCCGACCTGACCCCCCCGGCCGGTGTCCGGCCCACCGTCCGCCCGGACCTGGTCGCCCTGTCCGGCTACCACTCGCCCCAGGTCGACGTCGCGGTCCGGCTCAACACCAACGAGTCACCGCTGCCCCCGCCGGAGGCCTGGCTCCGGGCCTTCCGGGACGGGCTGGGCGGCATCGACTTCAACCGTTACCCCGACCGGGAGGCCACCGCCCTCCGGGCCGCGCTCGCCGACAGCCACGGGGTCGACCCGTCGCGGGTCTTCTGTGCCAACGGCTCGAACGAGGTGCTCCAGTGCCTGCTGCTCGCCTACGGCGGCCCGGGGCGCTCGGCGGCCCTCTTCGAGCCGACCTACACCATGCACGCCCAGATCGCCCGGACCACCGGGACGGCGGTGGTGGCCGGCCACCGGACCGACGACTTCCTCCTCGACCTCGACGAGGTGCGACGGGTGGTGGACGGGGCGGCGCCGGCGATCACCTTCCTCTGCTCGCCGAACAACCCCACCGGGCGGGCCGAGCCGCGCCCGGTGCTCGAGGCGGTGCTCGACCTCGCCCCCGGGTTGGTGGTGGTGGACGAGGCCTACGGGCAGTTCGCCCCCTCCTCCGCGCTCGACCTGGTGCGGGAGGGGACCGGGGTGGCCGACCGCACGGTGGTGGTGCGCACCTTCTCCAAGACGTGGTCGATGGCCGCCGCCCGGCTCGGCTACCTGGTGGGCCCGCCCGAGGTGGTGGCCGCCTGCGAGCTGGTGGCCCTCCCGTACCACCTCGACGCGGTGAAGCAGCTGGCCGGGCTGCTCGCCCTCCGGTTCACCGACGAGATGGAGGCCCGCGTGGCCCTGCTCACCGAGGAGCGGGGCCGCATCCAGGCCGCCCTGGCCGGACTCCCGGTGGACCAGTGGCCGTCGGACGCCAACTTCGTCCTCTTCCGACCGGTCGGACGGCCGGCCCGGGAGGTGTGGCAGGGCCTCCTCGACCGCTCGGTGCTCGTGCGAGACTGTTCGGCGTGGCCCGGGCTCACCGGCTGCCTGCGGGTGACCGTCGGCACGCCGGACGAGAACAGCCGCTTCCTGGCCGCCCTGAACGAGAGCCTGTGATGACCACCACGCCCCCGCCCATCCGCCCCCGCACGGCCACCGCCAGCCGGTCCACCAAGGAGACCTCCATCGAGGTCGACCTCGACGTGGACGGCACCGGGGCCACCGAGGTCGCCACCGGCCTCCCGTTCTTCGACCACATGGTGAGCCAGCTCGGCCGCCACGGCGGTTTCGACCTCACCGTCCGGGCCGCCGGCGACCTGGAGGTCGACGCCCACCACACGGTGGAGGACGTGGGGATCACCCTCGGCGGCGTGCTGGCCGAGGCGCTGGGGGACAAGGCCGGGGTCCGGCGGTTCGCGTCGATCAGCGTGCCCCTCGACGAGGCGCTGGTGGACGTGGCCGTCGACCTGTCGGGCCGGCCGTTCCTCGTCTACGACGTGGTGTTCGCCCCCGACGTCCTCGCCCTCGGGACCCCGCCGTTCGACCCCCAGCTCGCCGAGGAGTTCTGGCGGGCCTTCGTCACCGCCGCCGGCATCACCCTCCACGTCCGGTTGCGGTCGGGGAAGAACACCCACCACATCGTCGAGGCGTCCTTCAAGGGGGTGGCCCGCGCCCTACGCGACGCCGTCCGGTACGAGGGCGGTGGCATCCCCTCCACCAAGGGCACCCTGTGACCGGGGCCGGCCGGTGAGGAGCCCGGCCCGACCGCCGGCCGGCCGCGCCCGCCGCCGGCCGTGATCGCCGTCCTCGACTACGGCATCGGGAACCTGCGCTCCGCCGAGAAGGCCCTCCAGCACCTCGGGGCCGAGGCCTCGTTGGTCGCCGACCCGGCGGATGCCGCGGCGGCCGACGCCGTGGTCCTGCCCGGGGTCGGCGACTTCGGCCGGTGCGCGGCCGCCCTCCGGGCCAGCGGGCTCGACGCCGTGGCCCGGGAGGCGGTGGACCGCGGGCTCCCGTTCCTCGGGATCTGTGTCGGTTTCCAGCTCCTCTACGAGGGCTCCGAGGAGGACCCGGGGGCGGCGGGGCTCGGGATCCTCGAGGGCGTGGTGCGGGCGCTCCCGCCGGGGGTGAAGCACCCGCAGATGCAGTGGAACGTGCTCGAGCGGGTGCCCGGCTCGGGCTCCGGGCTCCTCGACGGCCTCCCCGCCGGACCGTGGGTCTACTTCGTGCACTCCTTCGCCCCGGAGGCGACCGGCGACACCTCGTCGACCTGCGACTACGGGGGGGCCGTGACCGCTTCGGCCGAACGCGGCCGGGTGTGGGGGACCCAGTTCCACCCGGAGAAGTCCGGCGGGGTGGGTCTGTCCGTGCTCCGGAACTTCGTGGACGCCGCGGCGTCCGGGCGACCGGGGGCGTGATGGAGCTCTACCCGGCCATCGACATCCGAGGTGGCGGCGCCGTCCGTCTGGCCCAGGGCGACTTCGACCGCCAGACCGAGTACGGGGACCCGGTCGGGCTGGCCCGCTCGTTCGCGGCGGCCGGCGCGCCGTGGCTCCACGTGGTCGATCTCGACGCCGCCCGGAGCGGGCGGCCGGTCAACCGACCGGTGGTGCTGGCGGTGGCCGCCGCCGTGGACGTGCCGGTGGAGACCGGGGGCGGGGTCCGGACCGAGGCCGACGTGGACGAGCTGCTCGACGGGGGCCTGGCCCGGGTGGTGCTGGGCACCGCCCTGCTCGACGATCCCGACCTGGCCCGGCGGTGCGTGCGGCGCCACCCGGGACGGATCGCGGTGGGCCTCGACTACCGGGTCGACGGCGGGGGCCGGGCCGAGGTGGCGGTCCGCGGCTGGGAGCAGGGGAGCGGCCGCACCGTCGGCGAGCTCCTGGCCGAGCTCTCCGATCTGGACCTCGCGGCGGTGATCGTCACCTCCATCGAACGCGACGGCATGCTGACCGGGCCGGACGTGGACGGTCTGGCGGCGGTGCTCCGGTCCACCTCCGTCCCGGTGATCGCCTCCGGCGGGGTGTCCTCGGTGGCCGACGTCGAGGCCCTGGCCGCCCTGGAGGTCGGGGTGGGGACGGTCACCCGCCGCCTGGAGGGGGCCATCACCGGGCGCGCCCTCGTGGAGGGGCGCCTCACGGTGGAGGAGGGGGTGGCGGCGTGCGCACGGTGAGGGTCATCCCGTGCCTGGACGTCGACGCCGGCCGGGTGGTCAAGGGCGTCCGGTTCGTCGACCTCTTCGACGCCGGTGACCCCGTGGAGCTGGCCGCCCGCTACGACGCCCAGGGCGCCGACGAGCTGGTGTTCCTCGACATCACCGCCTCCTCCGACCGTCGCCGGACCATGGTGGACGTGGTCTCCCGCACGGCCGAGCAGGTCTTCATCCCCTTCACCGTGGGCGGCGGGGTGCGCTCGGTGGAGGACGCCCGGCAGCTGCTCCGGGCCGGCGCCGACAAGGTGGCCTGCAACACCGCGGCGGTCGACCGTCCCGGGCTGCTGACCGAGATCGCCGACGAGTTCGGGGCCCAGTGCGTGGTGGTGGCCATCGACGCCCGCCGGCGGCCCGGGGATCCGGCCGCGGCACCGTCGTGGGAGGTCTTCACCCACGGTGGCCGCACGCCGACCGGGCTCGATGCCGTCGAGTGGGCCGAGCGGTGCGCGGCGGCCGGCGCCGGCGAGGTGCTGCTGACCTCCATGGACCGGGACGGGACCCGGGACGGTTTCGACCTGGAGCTGACCCGCCGGGTCTCCGGGGGGTGTCCGGTGCCGTTGATCGCCTCGGGCGGGGTGGGGGAGCTCGACCACCTGGTGGAGGGGGCGCTGGCCGGGGCGGCCGACGCCGTGCTGGCCGCCTCCATCTTCCACCTGGGCGAGTTCACCATCGCCGAGGCCAAGGCCCACCTGGCCGCCGCCGGGGTGCCGGTCCGCCCGGCCTGAGTCACCCACCGGCGGCCGGGGAGGGGGCCACAGCCCCGGTTGGTAGCCTGGTCCGGTGGCCACCACGACCCGCGAGTCCCCGAGCATCAGCCGTGAGAGCGCCGACGGCGGCGCCCGGCAGCCGGTCACCGTGCTGGCCGACCGGGTGCTGGTGCAGGTGGGGGCGGCCGAGGGCGAGCGTCGGTCGCGGGCCGGGATCCTCATTCCGGCCACCGCCCAGGTGTCGCGCCGGCTGGCGTGGGCGGAGGTGGTGGCGGTCGGCCCGCATGTCCGGTCGATCAAGGTCGGGGACAACGTGCTGTTCAACCCGGAGGACCGCTACGAGGTCGAGCTGCAGGGCGAGGAGTACGTGATCCTGCGCGAGCGGGACGTCCACGCGGTGGCCGCCACCCGGATCGACGGAGGCACCGGGCTGTACCTCTGAGCCGGGGGCGTCCCCGGGGAGGCGACCCGGGTCGCCCCGCACGCCGACAGACTGTTGATGGAGCGGCACACGGCCGCACGGAACCCAGGAGCACCACCCGTGAGCACCACCGAGTCACCCACCTTCACCGCCACCCCGGTGCGCTTCACCGAGGCCGAGCTGTCGGAGGTGGCCTACAACGCCGACGGCCTGGTGCCGGCGATCGTCCAGGACGTCGCCGACCACGCGGTGCTGATGCTGGCGTGGATGAACCAGGCGTCCCTCCGCAAGACGCTGGAGACCGGCCGCACATGGTTCTGGAGCCGCAGCCGGCAGGAGTACTGGTGCAAGGGGGAGACGTCGGGTGACCGCCAGTTCGTGCGGTCGGTGGCCTACGACTGCGACGGCGACACCCTGCTGATCGAGGTGGACCAGGAGGGACGGGGGGCCTGCCACACCGGCAACCGCACGTGCTTCTACCGGCGCTTCGGCGAGCCCGCCGACCCGGCGGGGGCATGACCGGGCCCGGCGCCACCGCGGGGCCGGGGCGTGACGGCTTCACCACCCTGGCCGCCAAGCACCGGATCGTGCCCGTCTGGCGGGAGCTGGTGGCCGACACCCTGACGCCGGTCGGGGCCTTCCTCCAGATCGTCGGCACCGGCGACACCGTCGGCTTCCTCCTCGAGTCGGTGGAGGGAGGGGAGCGGTGGGGACGGTACTCCTTCGTCGGCCGCAACCCGCTGGCCACGGTGACGGCCCGCGGGACGCAGGTGTCCAGCGCCGGGCCGCTCGACCTCGACGCCGTCACCGGCGGAGCGGTGACCGGCGGTGGCGGCGTGCTGGCCGCCCTGGAGGCGATCCTCGACGCCTTCGAGTCGCCCGACCTCCCGGACCTGCCCCCCCTCCACGCCGGCCTGGTCGGCTACCTCGGCTACGACGTGGTCCGCGAGGTGGAGCACCTGCCGGGGACGCCCCCGGACGACCTCGGCCAGCCCGACGCCATCCTGGCGGTCATCGGCCAGCTGGCGGCGTTCGACCACTGGCGCCAGCGGGTGGTGCTGATCGACAACGTGGTCGTCGACCCGGCCTGGTCGGCCGACGAGCTCGACGCCGCCTACGATGCCGCCCAGGGGCGGCTCGACACCCTGGCCGCCGACTGTTTCGTCCCCCTGGCCGAGCCCGGGCGCCCGCTGCCGGAGCGGGCCGGGCCCCCGGACGACGTGGTGCGGACCATGACCGACCAGCTCTACCGACAGGCGGTGGAGGTGGCCAAGGACCACGTGACGGCGGGGGACGTCTTCCAGGTGGTGCTCTCCCAGCGGTACGACCTGCCGTCCCTCGGCGCCGAGCCCTTCGACGTCTACCGGACGCTCCGGCTGGTGAATCCGAGCCCGTACCTCTACTTCCTGCGGTTCCCCGAGGTCACCGTGGTCGGGGCGTCGCCGGAGCCGATGGTCCGCCTGCGGGACGGGGTGGTCACCTCCCGCCCGATCGCCGGCTCACGGCCCCGGGGTCGCACCCCGGAGGAGGACGTCCGCCTGGAGGGCGACCTCGCCGAGGACCCCAAGGAGGTGGCCGAGCACGTGATGCTGGTGGACCTGGCCCGCAACGATGTGGGACGGGTGGTGCGCTTCGGCACCGAGGAAGTCGAGGAGATGATGGTGGTGGAGCGCTACAGCCACATCATGCACCTGACCTCCCAGGTCTCCGGCCGGCTGGCCCCGGGCAGGGGACCGGTGGACGTGCTGCGGGCCACCCTGCCGGCCGGCACCCTGTCCGGGGCGCCCAAGGTCCGGGCCATGGAGATCATCGACGACCTGGAGCCGACCAAGCGGGGCGTCTACGGGGGGGTGGTGGGCTACCTCGACTTCTCGGGGAACCTCGACACCGCCATCGCCATCCGGACCATGACGGTGGCTCCTGACGGCCGGGCCTCGGTCCAGGCGGGCGCGGGGATCGTGGCTGACAGCGATCCGGCCTCGGAGAACGCCGAGTGCGCCCACAAGGCCGCCGCCCTGCTCTCCGCGGTGGCCATGACCCGGGCCGCGGCGGGAGGCCGGTGAACGCGCCCGACGGGTCCGGGGCCCCCGGTGCCCCCACCGGACCCGACGACGGCTACGCCGCCCTGCATGCCTCGGCCGGGGTGCGGGTGGTGCCCCGGGACGTGCTGGCGGTGTCGGGGCCCGATGCCGCCTCCTACCTCCAGGGCCAGGCGAGCCAGGAGATCGAGGGACTGGCCGCCGGCGCCTCGGCCGACTCGCTCCTGCTCAGCCCGCAGGGGAAGGTGGAGGCGCTGGTGCGGGTCACCCGGACGGGCGACGACACCTTCGTGGTGGATACCGAGGGCGGGTTCGGTGAGGTCGTCGACGCCCGGCTCCGGCGGTTCCGGCTGCGGGTGAAGGTGGAGATCGAACCGTTGGCGTGGGGGTGCCTGTCGGTGCGGGGCCCCGGGTCCGCCGGTGTGGTGGTCGGTGCCCCGTCGCTGGTGGTGCCGGTGGCCTGGAACGGGTGGTCGGGCGTCGACCTGCTCGGCCCGCCACCGGAGGGCGGGCCGCTCGCCTGGGTGGACCCCTCGGCGGCGCGGGTCGGGGCCGACGCGTGGGAGGCGGCCCGGATCGAGGCCGGGGTGCCGGTCGTCGGTCGCGAGCTCACCGAGGGCACCATCGCCGCCGAGGTCGGGCTGGTCGACCGCACCGTCTCGTTCACCAAGGGGTGCTTCACCGGCCAGGAGCTGGTGGCCCGCCTCGACGCCCGAGGGTCGAAGGTGGCCCGGAGCCTCTGCGGGGTCGTCGTCACCGGGGTGGGGTCCGACGGTCCGGTCGACCGGGGATCCGGGGGCTCGGGGCCACCGGTCGGGGCGGAGGTGTGGACCGCCGACGGGGAGCACCGGGTGGGCACCCTCACCTCGGTGGCGTGGTCGCCGGGGTTCGGGGCCGTGGTGGCGCTGGCCACCCTCCACCGCCGGGTTCGACCGCCGGAGGTGGTCAGCGTGCGGTGGGACGACAGGAACGGTGCGGGGACCGGGGTCGCCGGGGAGGCCCGTCCGCTGCCGCTGGTCGCCTGAGGGTCGGACGGCGCCGGGAGGGCCGGAGCGGTCGTGGCTACGCTGGCCGTCGACCGCCGCGCCCGGGACGGGTCCGACACGACGGGACCGTCGTACCCGGAGCGCGGCTCCACCAGGCAGGGAGCGCACCATGGGCAGGCTCATCGTGACCGAGTTCGTGACGCTCGACGGCGTGGGACAGGCACCCGGAGGGCCCGACGAGGACCGCAGTGGCGGTTTCGAGCACGGCGGCTGGCAGGCGCCGGTGGCGGACCCGGAGTCGGTCAGGGCCATCCTCGAGCAGGCGGAGCGCATGGACGCCCTGCTGCTGGGTCGGACGACCTACGAGCTGTTCGCCGGCTACTGGCCGAGCGCACCGCAGGAGATCCCGTTCACCCGTCTGCTCAACGGTGTCCCCAAGTACGTCGCCAGTCGCACGCCCGCCCGTCCGCTGGCCTGGGAGGGGTCCACGCTCCTCGCCGACGACCTCGCCGGGAGCGTCATCTCGCTCAAGGAACGCCATGACGAGGTCCACCTCATCGGCAGTCTCGACCTCCTGCAGTCCCTGCTGCACCTCGGCCTCGTCGACCGGATGCACCTGTGGGTCTACCCGGTGCTGCTCGGGAGCGGCAAGCGGGTCTTCGCCGGCGGGACGGTCCCCACGGCGCTGCACCTCACCGGGTCGGCGACCTACCCGAGCGGCACGCTCCATCTCACCTACGAGACCGCCGGCGTGCCGACCTACGGCAGTATCGCCGGGGACGGGTAGGAACCGGACGCCGCACCGGAGGTGCACGGGTCACCCGGGGACGACGACCGCGGCGGGAGCCACCTCGTCGCGCACGGATCCCATGGTGGCAGGGTCGCCTCCCGGGAGCTCCAACCGCTCCGTTCGAGGGGAACCGGTAGCGTGGACCGGTGAGCAACGTCTCGTGCTTCGTCGATCCGAGCTGCCCGTGGGCATGGGTCACCTCCCGGTGGCTGGTCGACGTGGCGCCGGAGCGGGACCTCTCCGTTACCTGGAAGTCGTACTGCATCGAGCTCCGGGACGGGTACGACCTGGCTCCGGGCTTCCCTCCGGAGCACCGGGCGCTCGGTCTGGCGGCCCACGAGGTGTCGCACCGCATGCTCCGGGTCTTCGAAGCCGTTCGCGCCGAGGCCGGCGAGCCGGCGGTGGACGGGCTGTACGCCGAGTGGGGCCCCCGGTACTTCGGGACGGACCACTCCGTCCTGCTGGCCGGCGGCGGATCCGTGATCGACGAGTGCCTCGCGGCGTGCAGGCTCGACCCGTCGTTGGCCGACGCGCAGCACGACGACGGATGGGACACCCTCATTCTCGAGTCGATGCAGCTCGCGTACGCGTTCGCCGGCCAGAAGGCGCAGACCCCGACGATCCTCGTCGAGGCGGACCCCCCCTTCGGATTCAAGGGACCGGTGATGAGCGAAGCGCCGACCGGGGACGAGGCGGTCCGCTTCTGGGATGCCATCCAGGTGATCGCCCGACAGCGGGGGTTCTTCGAGGTGGCGAGACCCCGCACCGCGGCCCCGGTGCCGTAGGTCGCTCGGCGGAGCTCCGGCGGGCGTCCCCCGGCGACCGGTCGGGGACGGCGGGTCGTGCGACCCCGGGGAGCGATGCACGGAACGCCGGTGCGGCGGGACGCTTCCCGACCGGGACCCCACCAGCCTGACGACCGGCGCTCCTTGAGCCCGAGGCGGGGGGATCACCCGGATCCGCCGTGCTCAGGCTACCCCGACCTCGACGCTTGCGGCAATCGTGCGGACGGTGCTCACAATCACGATTCCGGACGAGGGTCGGCGAGCGGGGGCGGAGGGTCGGATGACCGAACATGCGGTGGTGATCGTCGGAGGAGGTCCGGCGGGGATGATGCTGGCCGCCGAATTGGCCCTGGCCGAGGTCGAGGTGGTCGTGCTCGAGAAGCGGCCCGATCACGTGCTCGTCGGATCGCGGGCGGGCGGGTTCCACGCCCGGACCATCGAGGTGCTCGACCAGCGGGGGGTGGCCGAACGCTTCCTGTCGCAGGGCCAACCGGCGCAGGCCGCGATGTTCGCGACCACGGTGCTCGACATGAGCGACTTCCCGACGCGGCATCCGTACTCCCTCGGCATCTGGCAGAACGCCATCGAGCGCATCATGGCCGGGTGGATCGCCGAGCTCCCCGTGGAGGTCGACTACGGCAGCGAGGTGGTGGGTCTCACCCAGGACGTGGACGGCGTCGACGTGGCACTGGCCGACGGTCGGACGCTGCGGACCCGGTATCTGGTGGGTTGCGACGGCGGGCGAAGCCTGGTGCGCAGGGAGGCCGGCATCGGCTTCCCCGGGTGGGACGCCACCAAGAGCAACCTGATCGCCGAGGTGGAGGTGCGCGAGGAGCCACCACCCGGCATCCGC
>Ga0181519_10002764_pt1 | contig 14677 bp, 3 predicted proteins | sample PEATcosm2014_Bin_26_FD_121102 | JGI IMG/M metagenome (GOLD analysis project Ga0181519, IMG submission 121102) | Peatland microbial communities from MTU Mesocosm Facility, Houghton, MI, USA - PEATcosm2014_Bin02_10_metaG | ecosystem: Environmental > Terrestrial > Soil > Wetlands > Peat | place...
GCGTGCTGACCTTCGGCGCGTTTCACACCGGCATGCTCGGCAAGCCAGTCTTCGAAGCCCTCGACGTACCCGGCGTCGCGCACACGCAGATTCTCATGGGAGATGCGTTGCGAGCGCGTGAGCAGCGAATAGGCGAATTGCTCCGGAGAAAAGCGCGCATAACGATCGACGGTTTCGAACCACTCGGTCGAGTTGCGGGCAGCGTTTTGAATCTTGAGCACTTCGACGCTGCGCGCCGCTTCGTAATCGTCCAGCACGCCCGGCAAGGCGTCGGTGCTCTGCGTGCCGAGACCATCGGCGAGCGCGATGGCGTCTTCCAACGCAAGCTTGGTGCCCGAGCCGATGGAGAAGTGCGCCGTGTGGGCCGCGTCGCCCATGAGCACGATGGGGACACGTTTGCCGTCGACATCGCCCCAGTGAACCCAGCGCTCGCAGATCACGCGCGGGAAACGAATCCAGATGGCCGAGCCACGCAGGTGCTTGGCGTTGCTCATGAGTTCATGGCCGCCGAGGTACTTCGCGAAGAGGTTTTCGCAGAATTTCACGCCCTCTTCCTGACTCATCTGGTCGATGCCGTGGGCGCGCCAGACGTCTTCAGGCGTCTCGACGATGAAGGTCGACGTGTCGGCATCGAATTGATAGGCATGCGCCTGAAACCAGCCGTGCTCCGTCTTCTCGAAGGCGAACGTGAAGGCGTCGAAGCGCTGATGCGTGCCGAGCCAGACGAAACGGTTCTGACGCGTATCGATATCCGGGCGGTAGGTGTCGGCGTAACGGGTGCGGATGCGGCTATTGAGACCGTCGGAGGCAATCACGAGATCGGCCTGATAACGGCGGGCGATGTCCTGATCGTCGGAGACGTCCGTCTCGAAGACCAGTTCGACGCCGAGCGCCTCGCAACGCGCTTGCAGGATGTTGAGCAGCCGCTTGCGGCCGATGCCGATGAAGCCGTGGCCGCCTGAGGTGATGGTGCGGCCTTCGAAGTGGATGTCGATATCGTCCCAATGATTGAAGGCGTCGTTGATCTGCGCGGCGCTCACGGGATCGGCTTGCTGAAGGTTGTCCATGGTGGCGTCCGAGAACACCACGCCCCAGCCGAACGTGTCATAGGGCCGGTTGCGCTCGACCACCACGACACGATGGGACGGCTCGCGCAGCTTCATCAACAACCCGAAATACAGGCCCGCAGGACCGCCGCCGATACAGACGATATTCATCTCCAACCTCCGGATTCACAGATCGCGTTGCGCAAGCCGATCTTTGTTAAATCGTAAATAGTTTATGCCTAAAATACTAGCGAAAAAAATTTACGGCGGCAAGGTCGGCAAGCCCCCGCGACGCAGGGGTCGGGAAAGTACTTAGGACGGTGTCACCCGTGGCCTCCGATCGAGCGATATCGAGCCATGACGCTCGATATCACGCCATATCGGGCGATTCCGGAAAGCTATGGTCCAAATTCTGAATACCCCGAACCATCCACCTGCCAGAATCGCGGCCGTCCTGTCGTCCGCGGTTCCATTCAACCTCCGGCCTGACGCCAGGGTGTAAGCCCCCCCTGTTGTTGCATGCCCGCCGTGCTCACTGTTGCGCCCTTTTTGCGCGTTCGTGCTTGTGCACGTGCCGATCACCGCCATCGCGGTTTGCGGCCCGTGTGCGAGCGCGCAACGCATCGTTTCGACCATCAGAAAGGGCAGCACCTTCCGTGGCACATCGTGACCGTCAAGTTCGCATTGCATCCCTCGCTCGCCGCATTGGCGGCCACCTCCCCCACACACCCGCGCTTCTGTGGACCGGCGCACTGGCATGCGCACTCGCGCTGCCTTGCGCCACGAGCGCCGCTCAGACGCGCCTCGCCCCCGCGCTCAGCGAGGCTGTCAGGCAAGGCGTGCAGGACGAGCAACTGGAGCGTCAACGCCGGGACGCCGAAGCGCGGGAGCAACGCGCGAACGCACCGGATATTCGCTTGCCGTCGGTGGCTGACGGCACGTCACTTGCCGATATCACGGCGTTGCCAGCCGAGTCGCCGTGCATCGCGTTGCGCAGCGTTACTGTCACCGCACTCGACGGCACGCCGCTTCCGGCATCGTTTGGCTTCGTCGAACCGGCGCTGACCCCGTTTATCGGGCAATGCGCGGGCGCGAACGGGGTGGCTCAGATCGCGTCCGTGGCTACGGAGACGATCCTCGCCAAGGGCTGGGTCACGACTCGGGTGATCGTGCCCGAGCAGGATATGGCCGACGGGCATCTGAGATTGCAACTCATCCCCGGCAAAGTTTCGGCAATCCGCTTCTCCGATCCCTCCGTGCGCGGTAGTTGGCGCTCCGCTATTCCTCTGCGCGTTGGCGACACGCTCTCGCTCACTGCGTTGGAGCAAGGGCTTGAACAACTCAAACGCATGCCGGGCCAGGACGCCGATATCCGCATCGAGCCTGGCGACACGCCGGGCTCGAGCGAGGTGTTGATCGACGTGCAACGGCAACGGCCCTGGCGTGCGCTGGCCTCCATCGACAACAGCGGCACGCGCGACACCGGACGCCTGCAAGGTCAGTTGGCCATTGGCATCGAAAATCCGCTCGGGCTGAACGACCTGCTGGATGTTGCCCTCCAGCATGACCTGTCGACCGGCGACGATCGGTTCGGCACAAAGGGCGCCAGCGTCAGCTATTCGATGCCGTGGGGTTACAACACCGTCTCCTTCTTCGGCAGCACGCGCGCGTACTTCCAACGTATTGCGGGCGCCAACGAATCGTTCGTGTCGAGCGGCCGCAATCAAACGGCAGAGCTTCGGCTCGAGCGTGTCGTGCACCGCGACAATCAGGGCAAGACCGCGATCGAGGCGCGGCTCGGACGCCGCTTCGGCAAGAGCTTCATCGAAGACTTCGAGATCTCACAGCAGTATCGGAACAACACCTATGCGCAGATCGGTGCAACGCACCGGCAGTACTTCGGCAGCGCACAGGCCGACATTGCGCTGAGCTACCGGCAAGGCATGCCCTGGTTCGGCGCGCAGGACGATCTGCGCGACCCCGTTACCCGCCAGCCAACGCAACAGACGTATCGCTACCGCATGTTCACGTTGGATGTGCAGTGGTCGGTGCCGTTTCAAGTGTCGGCGCTAACGGTCAGATACGCCGGCATGTTCCACGGCCAGACCACGGCGAATGCGTTATGGGCCGTGGATCACATCGCCATTGGCGGACGGTACAGCGTGCGCGGCTTTACGGGCGATCAGACCCTGAGCGCCGAGCGCGGTTTCTTCGTTCGCAATGAATTGCATGTCCCCATCGGGACCAGTGCGCATGCGGTTTATGCCGGGGTGGACTACGGGCGCGTGTTCGGCCCGAGCGCTCACTTCCTCCCGGGCTCCCAACTCGCCGGTGCGGTCATCGGCTTGCGTGGACAAATTGGCGCGTTCGGCAGCCCGTGGGGCAGCGCCAGCTACGACGTCTTCGTCGCCCGCCCCCTCTCCCATCCCTCCCGATTTCCGGTCAACACCGCGGTTGCAGGCATTTCGCTCGCGTTTCGCTACTGAGTCCCGCCCATGAACACACGTTGCTTTTGCCTGATCTTCAGTCATGTCCGACGCCAATGGGTTGCCGTCGGAGAAAACGTCCGTCGCGGGCGAACTCCCGGAGGCGGGCGCAGTGCGCGCCGCCGTGAGCCGCGTCGCTCGACGGTGCCGGCACCGGGACGGAGCGTGCCGCCCTCGTCCAGTTCCGCCTTGTTCTCTGCGGCGCTATCCGCACTGGTTGCCCTCGGTTTTCCGATCACCGCTTCGGCGCAAATCGTCGCAACACCCGGCCCTCATGCCCCTGGGGTCAGCGTGACACCCAACGGTTTGCCGCTCGTGAACATCACCACGCCCAGTGCGGCGGGCGTGTCGCAAAACCAGTATCAGCAGTTCGATGTTCCGACGCAGGGCGCGATCCTGAACAACTCGCGCACCATCGTGCAGACGCAAATGGGCGGACTGGTGCCAGGCAACCCCAATCTCACGGGTGCCCCGGCCCGCATCATCGTCAATCAGGTGACTGGCACATTGCCATCGAGCCTCGCCGGCTATCTCGAAGTGGCCGGCCATCGGGCCGAGGTCATCATCAGCAACCCCAACGGACTGACCTGCGACGGGTGTGGCTTCATCAACACCTCTCGCGGCGTGCTCACGACCGGCCTGCCGGTGTTCGGCGGGAGCGGTTCGCTGGAAGCCTTCCGTGTCACCGACGGCCGCTTGCGCATTACCGGCGGCGGGCTGAACGCCGGCAATCTGGAGCACGCTGCCCTGCTCGCCCGTGCCGTCGAGGTGAATGCCGCCGTTCATGCGCAACAGCTCGATGTCATTGCGGGCTTGAACGATATCGATGCGGCAACGTTCGGCATCAATAACAGCCGCACGTCGTCCAACAGCGGCGCGCCCTCGTTCGCGTTGGACCTCTCCCGTCTCGGTGGCATGTATGCAGGCAAGATCCGGCTCATCGGCACGGAGGCAGGCGTCGGCGTGAATCTGGACGGTCAGGTCACCGCCAATCAGGGGGCGTTGGTGCTGAGCAGCGCCGGGTGGCTTCAGGTTGGCGGCAAGCTGCAAGCGAGAGAAGATATTCACGCGAAGGCCGCCGGAAATCTGTCGATCAGCGGTGACGTCTTGGCCGACGGCGCACTGGCGCTGAGCACCGCGCGGAATTTGTTCAGCGCGGGAAGCCTGCGCGGCGCGCGCGACTTGAAGCTCGATGCCGGTGGCGCATGGCGCCATACCGGCACGGTGTCTGCGGGTCAGCACCTCGCGGCCGATGCCGCATCGATCGCCTCGTCAGGTGTCATGGCCGCAGGGGCCAACGCCGACGGGACACCCGCGGGGACTGGCCACATTTCCCTCTCGACGGGAGGACTGTTGCAGGCTGGCGGAACCCATACCGCCACCGGCGACATCCGCTGGCTTGCCGACGCCATCGATCTGACCGGCTCGACGTCGACCGCGCTGCTGGGGCTCCAGATGCGCGCGCGCGTCGGTGCCGTCACGATGACACGCGCGACGACCCAAGCCGGCGGCACGACGCGAATTGCCGCCAAGCGCGACGTGATTCACGATGGCGCGACCCTGAAGACGTCCGGCCTCTTCGTGGAAGGGGCGCGGTTGAGCAACCACAAGGGGCGCATTCTGCAATGGGGGGCATCGTCCCCACTCCGGATGACCCTTTCCGGCGCACTGAGCAATCGCGAGGGTCAGATACACGCCAACAGCACCGACCTTTTGCTGACCTCGGGCCAGTTCGACAACACGGCCGGCAAGATCGAACACGCAGGCACGGGCACCTTCCGTCTCGTCACCGGTGCCGTCGAGAACGTGGGCGGAACATTCGCCACCAACGGCGCCATGGTCATCGACGCCACTGACTGGCGAAACGATCGGGGCACCCTGTCAGCGAAGCAGTCTCTGAGCGCCGAAGTTCGCGGCCAATTGACGAACACCGCCGGGTTGATGCAGACCGGCGGCCTGTTTTCGCTAAAGGCGGGCGACATCAAGAACCTCGGCGGGCGGTTGCTCGCACTTGGCAGCGCCGATCTCCGTCTACACGCGGACAAAGGCATCGAGAATGGCCGCGCTGGCACTGTGCTCGGGGAAATTGCCGGGCGCGGCGATGTCCGGCTCGCGGCGGCAACCATCAGCAACAGCGGGAGCTGGATTGCACAAGGCTCGCTCCTCGTGGACGCCGCAGGAGATCTGCTTAACGTGGGTGGGCGCATCGTCGCTCAACATCAAGCCGCCCTGAGCGCGCGCGGCGCGTTCGACAACACACGTGGCTCAGTGAACGCCGGCAAGACGCTGACCCTGAATGCCAACGCCATCGACAACGCGCTCGGACAGATGCAGTCGAGTTCGCTCACCGTGTCTGCGCAGCGTCTGGAAAACCGCTCGGGGGCGATCGTCCAGGCAGGCACCGGCCCAAGCGACGCGGCGCTATTGAACGTTGCCGATCGCCTCGACAACCACGCAGGCTCGATTCATCTGGCCGCTCGCGATGCAACGATCGACACCGCCGAATTCAAGAACACGGGCGGTGTCGTGGCGCACGCCGGGGATGGCGTGTTATCCCTCAACGCCCAAACCGTCGACAACCGTGACGGTCGCGTCGGCACGAATGGCGATCTGCGGCTCAACGCCAGGTCGGTAGATAACGCCGACGGTCGCATGACGGCATTGCGACACCTGAAGTCCACCGTAGAGGAAGACTTCGGTAATGCATCGGGTGCACTTTCGGGGACCTCCGTCGCGCTGCACGTGGGCGGCACCTTGAACAATGAGTCGGGTTCGGTGGAAGCCAGCGATGCATTGGATATTGACGCGCGCGACATCCGCAACGCGAAGGGCGAACTCCTGAATAGCGGTCGCGCGCAATCGACGATCACCGTTCAGAACACCCTGACCAACACAGAGGGCGGACGCGTTGCTTCGAATCCCAACCTCTCGGTAGACGCCGGTCGTCTGGACAACACCGACGGCCGTCTGCACGCGGGCGAGTCTATTGCGCTAAAGACCGCCTCTGACGTCGTCAACAACGCGGGATACCTCGCTGCGGGCGGCCGTCTGGATGCCGACGTCGGCGGCAGCTTCATCAACCGCGCCGGCCAAGTGAGCGCGCGCGACGCGTTACGCATCGATGTCGCCGACAATCTCGACAACACGGACGGCAAGGTTGAAGTCAGCGCGACCAGCGGGCAGATGAACGTATCGGCGCGCCAACTGGACAACGCGGGCGGCCGCTTTGCGAACGCCGGAACGGGCGCCATTGACATGGTGATCCGGGAGCGGCTGCTCAATCGCGCATCGCCGGGCGATAACTCAGGTCATAACCCAAGTCATCACGGCAGCATTGCCGGCAACGGCGCCATCAACATCTGGGCGAACGGCATCGACAACCTCGATGGCGCACGGATCGCCGCCGGAACATCGCTCTCGATCACATCGGCGAAAGACATCAACAACCGACTCGGACGGCTGCAAGCCAATGGCCCGCTGAACATCGCCGCGAGTCGCGACATTACGAACGCGAAGGGCGTCATCCATTCAGGCAAGGCGCTGAAGCTGACGACCACCGGCAAGCTCTACAACACGCAGGGCAGCATTGAGACCGCGGGAGATCCGTCGATGCGCGGCGACGACACCGTCAGCGTCTCGGTGGCAGCGCTCGACAACACCGACGGGCGAATCGTCAATGGCGCTCGCAACGGCGGCGATCTGACCATTACCGCCGACACGATAGTCAATGCGCTGACCCAACAACCAGCATCGAGTGGACCGAGCGGACCACGCGGACTGATCGGCAGCAACGGCCGAGTCTCTATTACGACGTCCGCATTGATGAATGGCCCGAACGCAATGATCAGCGCGGGAGCGGACCTGTCGCTGGCGGTACGCGACGCACTCAGCAACGCCGGCACGCTGTTTTCAGGCGCGGATATCGATGTGCGTTGGCGCAATGGCGCTCGTACGCGGGCGTTCGATAACACGGGGGATGTGCAGGCCCGACGTCACGCGTCCTTGGCCGTCGACGCACTGGGTCACCACGCGGGCGAAATTGCGGTCAATGAGAACCTGACTTTGCGCACCGGCAGTTTGCTCGGCAACGCGCGATTGCGCGCGGGCAACGATCTGAGCATCGTGCTGCCGGGCGACTTTACGTATGGCATCAACCACACCTGGCAAGCGAACGGGAGCCTGACGCTCGACGTCGGCGGTCTGCTGCGCGTGCACGGCGTGCTTGGGGCGATCAGGCAAATCACGGTGAATGCCGCCCATCTCGTCAACGCCGAACAGGGCCGCCTTCGGGGGGGATCGGTTCTCCTGAACGTCGCGGGCGACATTACCAACGAGACCCGCATCGAGGGCGACGACGTCAGGTTACGAAGCGCCCGGCTCCTCAACACCGGCGCGATCATTGGCGGTCAAATCCGCTTCGACGGTCAAAGCGTCAGCAATCGGGGCGATCGCGCCGTGCTGGCAGCAACCCGGCAACTGGACCTCTTCGCCACGGGTGACGTCCTCAACGAGAATGGCGCAACGCTCTACAGCCTGGGCAATCTTCGTCTGGCCGCAGGCGAAACCCGCGATGCGCAAGGCTTTCTGACGCAGCAAACGGGGCGATTCATCAATCGCTCGGCCGTTGTCGAAGCCGGGGGCGACGTCGACATCGCGACGCGTGAGTTCGTGAATGAGCGTAGCGACGTCAACATTCTGCGAGGTGTCGACGAAGGCGAGACACAGCACGTGCGCGATCTCTGGATCGCCGGCTACGTGGCCCTGCCGGACGCCGACAGTCGTGCGCGATGCGCCGCGCTCAGAGGTGGCGGCTGCGAAGAGCTTCCCACGGTCCATATCAGCCACAGTCTGAGTGTCGACGGCGAGCCCGCGATCATCGAAGAGCGTTATCGGGAGATCGACCAGCACGGCAAAGAGGTGGGCAAGGTTCGTGTGATACCTAATCCGCGCAACCAGACCTTTACGCAATGGCGCTGGAATCGTGAAGCGCGTGCCGCGCTCTCCAGCGAAAAAATCCATGCGGTGAGCGGTCCGATCAGCGTCACCATTCCGAAGCGCGGGGTGACAGCGCTCGACGTCGACGCAAGAACATTCTCGCTGGAAAAACCCATTGTCGAGGTGTACAAGTCAAATGCCTTCTCGCTGGAGTACGCCACTCGCAACATCACCCAACGCGGCGTTCAGCATTTCGAGAGCATCAGCGACGACGGTCAGGGGAATTGGGTCATCCGGTTCTGGCCCGACTTCGATCCGCAGGCGCATATCCGGCCGACCGTAGTCGATCAGTCGAACAGCACCATCACCGGCGCGACCGACGAAGGCGTGCGCATCTTCCGGCGCGGATACGGCATTGCGGATGGCCGTGACACCAACGAGTACCGCCGCCGCGTCACCATCCACAGCAAGACCGATGTCATCGGCGACGTCGCCGATCCGGGCACGCTGACATCGCAAGGCACGATCCGGCTGAACGTCGATAACGGGACCGCGTTGAATCATGCGTCGACGATCAGCGCTGGCGGCGATATCAAGGTTCGCGGCAACGGCGCTCAGATCACAAGCCGCAGCATCGGCCTGGAACGCGTTGAGAGCATCAGGCAATCGTCAGATCTGTACTGGCACGAAAAGAGCGGAAACAGCGAAAGCTGGTTCACGACGGTCGATCTGGATAACACCGAGCGCCGCACCATCGTTGGCGGCCTCCAGAGCCTGATCTCGTCGAACGGGACGACTCACCTTCGCGGCCGCGACATCACGATTGACACCGCCACGGCTGACGGCACGGTCATCGGCAGCAGGCAAATGGAGAGCGGCGTCGGAACGTCGCAGCGCGTCGATGTCGGAACAAGTCAAGAGACCGTCTCCACCGGCACACAAGACGCTGTCGAAGCGCAGGTCGCGACGACGCCCTCGTCACACATATCGGGCGCCGTGCAGACACTGGACACCGCTTCCGGCGGCATCCCCGGGCTGAAGCTTCCGCGTAGCGCACTCTTCAAGGTTGTTACCGAGCCCGACCATCCGTACCTCGTCGAGACCGACGCTCGCTTCACCGACCGCGGCACCTTCGTCTCCAGCAACTACATGCTGGACCTGCTCGGGATTGCCCCGGAAAGCATCGAGCGTCGTATCGGCGACGGCTTCTACGAAGCGAAGCTGGTTCGCGAGCAGATTCTGGAACTGACCGGACGCGCCTCTCTGCGCAGCCGTAACGCCGGCACTTCGGCGGCAATCGATGCAGCGTTCCGAACGCTTCTCACGCAAGGCGCACGCGCGGGCCGCGATCTGGAACTTCGCGTTGGCATTCGGCTCACGCCCGAGCAGATGCGGGCACTGACCGACGACATCGTCTGGTTGGTTCGCCAGACCCTCACGCTACCCGACGGCACAACGACAACGGTTCTGGTGCCAACGGTGTACCTCGCACACGGCAAACGTGTCGCCATGCAGCCGGGTGGCGCACTCGTCACCGGCCGCGACGTCCTCGTCGAAGCAACGCATCAGGTCCGCAACAGTGGCCAGATCGTCGGCGACGCAAGCACGCGAGTCCATGCGCAGGACGTCGAGAATCGCGGCGTGCTTGGTGGGTCCGGCGACGGGGGCAAGGTCGGTGTGGTCGAGGTCGTCGCTTCGCGGGACTTCCAGAACATCGGCGGCGAGATCGCCGGCGAGCGAGTTCAAGTCACAGCGGGACGCGATGTCGTCGTCACCAGCCAGAGCCGCACTAACGAATGGGTCAACGGTTCGCAGAGCGGCAAGACAACGGCCATCGAATCGCTCGGCCGGATTGAGGCGCGCGACGCCGTGGTGATTACCGCAGGACGAGACCTCTCCGTGCACGGCGCGGCCATCGACGCCGGGGGCAACGCCGACCTGGCTGCGGGACGCGATATTTCGCTCGGCGCGATGGCCTCGAGCCGCGACTTTGGCGGCGGATCGAGCGAGAGTCACAGCCGCACGACGGTCACGGAACAGGTGTCGTCGGGCATTCACGCTGGGGGCGACGCCACCTTCATCGCCGGACGCGACGCGTCTATGGCAGGCGCAAGCGTCGATGCAGGCAAGGCGGTTGTCGTCGCGGCGGCAAGAGATGTCGAGATTGGCGCCGTGATCGACACCGTCACCGACTCGGGACGTGTACAAGGCGACACCTATGCGGCCTCGGTTGATTCCTACGAGGAAACCGCCAAAGGCGGCCGAATACATTCGAACGGCGAAATGGGTATCGCCGCCGGGCAAGTCGAAGCGATCGGGCGACTGCTGGAAGAACGGGGTGTTACCGCTTATGTCACGACCGGAGACGCGACCCACGGTGACGTGACGATTCTCGGCTCCTACCTGAGCGCCGGGGCCAGCGATGACGCGCGGCCCGCGACGCAAACGCCCTCGACCGCCGAGGGCAAATCGGACCTCAAGATCATCGCCACCGGAGACGTTACCGTCGGCGGCGTTGCGGCTCGGCATGACGATGAGCGCTGGACGCGCAGCACCAGCCAAAGCCTGCTCTCCTCCACGACTGAAGAGAATTACCGGGAGAGCCACGGCACGCGCACGACGGGTAGCACGCTCTCGGGTGACGGCGTCACGGTCGCATCGGGACGCGACGTCACGATCACCGGGTCGCAGGTCGTCGCAGATAGGGACATGACCATCGGCGCAAAACGGAACGTGACGATCGCGTCCGCCGAAGACGAAAGCCGCTCACTGAGTGTCTCGGAAAAAACGACGAGCGGTGTGTTCGGCAGTGGCACGGGGTTCACCATCGGCAGTCGATCCGAGAAGGAGAAGCAGCGTCGCGAGCAAGTTAGCCAGACGGGGAGCGTGGTTGGCTCGGTGAGCGGCAATGTCACCGTGCGCGCCGGCAACGACTACCGGCAGGAAGGCAGCACGGTCATCGCACGCGATGGCGATGTGAACATCGCCGGTAAGCGCGTATCGATCGTGGAGAGCGAAGCGTCAGAGAGTAGCGTGCACGAGCGGGAAATCAAGCAATCGGGACTGACGGTCGCGATATCGAATCCGTTGTTGAATGCCGCGCAAACCGTCGGCCAGATGGGTCAGGCCGTTGGCAAGGTGGATGACGCTCGCATGAAGGCGCTCGGCATCGCGGCGGGCGGCCTCGCGGTGAAAAACGCCGTCGATACCGTCAAAAACCTTAAGGATGCGGCCAACGTCAATATCTCGGTCACCGTCGGCGGATCGAAGCAGGTAAGCCGCGAGACCAACGACAGTACAACGTCCAACGGCTCGACCGTGCGGGCAGGCGGCAACGTCACCGTCGCGGCCATCGGGGACGGCGATCAGTCGTCGCTGCTCATTCGCGGCAGCGAAATCGCCGCCGAACAGGACGTCAAGCTCATCTCCGACGGCTCGTTCGACGTCCTGGCGGCCCAAGACACCTCGGAACACCACCGCACATCCTCCGGCGTGTCGGGCGGCATCGGGCTGGGCATTTCCATGGGCGCCAATGGCATGTCGATGGGGGTGACGGGCGAAGCCAGCGTGTCGCGTGGCAAGGCCGATGGGAAGGACGTGACACATCGGTCAAGCCATATCGTGGCGGGCCGCACGGCCGAGATCAGCTCGGGCGGAGACACGAACATCCGGGGCGGGACGATTGCCGGCGAGCGAGTCGTTGCCAATGTCGGCGGCGATCTGAACATCGAAAGCTTGCAGGACACGAGCGTCTACGCGTCCACGGATCAATCGATCAACGGCAGTGCCACGGTGGGGGTCGGTGGCGCGTCCGGCAGCATCAACGTCAGCCATCAGCAAATCAATAGCGACTTCGCGAGCGTCACCGAACAGTCGGGGATCAAAGCCGGCGATGGTGGCTTCGACGTCACCGTCAAAGGCAACACCGATCTGACGGGCGCCATCATCGCCTCGACCGACAAGGCCGCTGAAGAGGATAGGAACCGTCTGAAAACTGGCTCGCTGACGACGCGCGATATCGAAAACCACGCAGAGTACGACGCCTTCGGCATCAGCCTGGGCGGCGGCTTCAGCACCGGCGGCGGGGAAAACAGCAAGGTCGGCACGGATCAAAAGGGAGACGCGCAGACCGGCGCAAAAGCTACACCCGGCAGCGAACTGCCGAAGACGGGGCCGGTGAGCATTGCGCCGCCGGTTGTGGTTGCAGCAGGAGATAGCGCGTCGAGCACGACTCGTAGCGGCATCAGTGCGGGGGTCATCGAGATCACCAACGAGGCGAGTCAACGCGAGCGAACCGGCCAGTCGGCAGAAGAGACGGTGGCTGGCGTTAATCGCGATGTGTCCTCCGACAAAGACGGCAGCGGCGCCCTCGCCAATAAATTCGATAAGGAACAAATCGAAACCAGCTTCGAGATCATGCGGACGTTGCAGCGCGAAGTTGGCACGTTTGTGGGGAATCGGGCTAAGGAATTCGAAGCGCTGAAGGAAGCGCGCAAGAACGAGACTGACCCGACGAAGTTGGCTGAGTTGGATCGGCAGCTTGAGGATGCCGCCAAGTGGGCACCCGGTGGACGGTACCGCCAGATCGTCACCGTGATCGCGGCTGCGGCCGGCGGAAACGTGACCGCAGGCACGGGGGAATTCCTTCAGCGCGCCGCTGTAGGCTATTTACAGACGCTTGCGGTCGAGAAGGTCAAGGAGATCGCGGACGAACTCAAGAGCGAAACCGCTCGCACCGCCTTGCACGGGATCGTGGGCTGCGCCGGTGCGGCCGCTGTTGGCAGTAACTGCGGTGCCGGGGCGATGGGTGGTGCGGCCAGTGTGGTTCTTGGCAACTTGCTCAACACAGTCGCAAACACAAGCAACGAAAAACTGTCACCGCACGAGAAGGAGGCGCGGATGAGCCTGATTGAATCGGTCGTCGCAGGCATTACGGCTGGGTCCGGTAGCGATGCTACTGCGGCGAGCATCGCATCCCGGCTCGAGATGGAAAACAATCAAGTCAGCCTCCCCCAGGGCGTTGTCAAGATTGGAGCTGCTGCGACGTCGCTTGGACAGTTCATGGCCGAAAACGGTGCTTCGTACGAGGATATTCAGAAAGCGCAGACGGAATTAATCGAAATGACGGGCACCGAGGTACCTCGGCCTGCGTCGGAGCTTCTGAAAAGTTGGGCAATCGTTATGGGTGCGGCACCTGCGCTCGGTGCGGGCACTGCAACTGCGGCCAGCATCGCAGCCGGTGGCGTGATCGGTGGAACGTCGAATGCCTTGGTTCAACTGGCGCTCAACGGCGAACAGGAAATGAGTAGGACTGACCTGCTCATCGCCATTGCAACTGGGGCTGCAACGCAAGGGCGCGGCATCATCGCGACGGTTTCAACAAGTGCGAGCGGCGCTGCGTTAGGCGCAATTATCAAGGGGACCGACATCCAAGAGAGCGTCATAAGTGCGGCAATTGGCGCTGGTGCCGGAGCACAAGCCGGCGCTGCTATCGGCGAAATAGCAAAAAGCGTGGCGACTCCCGCTGTATCAAGTGCCTTTGGAGCAGTAACCGGATCGCTCATCTCTGAAGGGACAACAACAACCATCCAGAAAAAAATGGATGAAGCACGAGGAATGAAATGAAGAAAAATAACGCAACTCAAATCGCAATTTTCCTTACATTTTCCTGCGTGACGCTCACAACGATGATGCTCGCACTTCGATTCTCCATTTCATTGTATGTCTTCTTTATAAAAGGAAAATTTCTCTTTGGATGTGAAGATTTCATATACTCAGCGAAGGCCGGCCTAGCGGCGGGTATGCCGCTCGGAATAGGATCTTGGGTTTTAACAAAAATAGAAGAAAGAAATAAAAAATGACAAATTAAATAAAAAATATTATCGAAAAAATAAAATTTCAATCTATGGATTTACATCATCTACAATCCCGATGAATTTAGATATGCATTTCAAGATAAATTCATGGATCAGCAAAACAAAATGCCCGAACACCCAACATCATTAGAAGCGAGAGATTTGTTGATTCTTGTTGATAGACTTATTGATGCACTAAAGAGGGCAGGAGAAGATGCATCTGACTACAAAGAAATAAACAGAGCAAAAAATATTTTGATTAATAATGATATGCGCGCAATAAAAAATGTGAGGCGATATATATTTTTTGACCTTCATACCATCGAAGACAAAATGATTTCCGATAATTTAGCAA
>Ga0181519_10002765_pt1 | contig 14665 bp, 17 predicted proteins | sample PEATcosm2014_Bin_26_FD_121102 | JGI IMG/M metagenome (GOLD analysis project Ga0181519, IMG submission 121102) | Peatland microbial communities from MTU Mesocosm Facility, Houghton, MI, USA - PEATcosm2014_Bin02_10_metaG | ecosystem: Environmental > Terrestrial > Soil > Wetlands > Peat | place...
CGGTCGCCGATCTGGTCGCGAACACACGCAGCGTGCGTACACTCCGACGCTCCCTGCAGATTCGCCGATGTCGCGGTAATCGGCAGCCCGAAGGCCTCCACCACCGCCCGCGGAATCGCCGCATCCGGCACGCGCAGCGCCACGTTGCCGGTGTTAGCCGTAGACCGCAGTGGCAGCTTGGTCCCGGCGCGCACAATAATCGTCAACGGACCCGGCCAGAAGCGCTCGGCCAGCCGGTCAAGCAACGGGTCGGTGTCGCGCGCCAGCTCGTACGCCTGCGAAACGGATGAGAGCAGCAGCGAGAGCGGCTTGTGCTTCTGCCGCGATTTCAGCTTGTAAATCTGCTCCACGGCGAAGAGGTTCACCGGGTCAACAGCCAGGCCGTAAAAGGTGTCCGTCGGCAGGGCGACCATATCGCCCTTGCGCAGGCACGAGACGATGTACTCAATCCGGTCCTGCTGAGGTTCATCGGGATGGACGCGCAATATCTCCGCGGACAAGAAGGTCTACCTCGGTTCCCAGCTTCCAGATGCCGTAAAGCGTTGAGATGCCCCAACTTCGGAAGCTAACACAGCACCGGCAATGGTGCAAGCCGCGCCTGCCCTTCGCACCCCACCTCAAGCGCTTAGAATCGGTTCAGGCGGATTGAATCGGATGCCTTATCGCATTGTACAGAGTAAGCAGAATGGCCGCCTGAAGGAACTGCGCCGGGCGCTCACCCATCCCGGCCGCGAGGCAGCGGGACTGGCCGGTATCGAGGGCATCAAGCTGCTCGGAGAAGCCCTGCGCGCCGGCTTGCGGGTTCCTACAGTCTTCGCCGCGCAAGGCTCCGAAAGCCTTCTCGATCACCTGCTCCTCGCGCCAGAGACCGAAATCCTGCTACTGCCCAGAGAACTGCTCGATTCCGCTCTGACCACCGAAGCTCCCCAGCCCATCGCCGCCCTTGCCGAACCGCCGCAGTGGAGCTGGCCGCAGCTGCTCGGCTCCAAAGAAGACAGCGCGCTGATCGTCGTCCTAGCCGGCCTGCAAGATCCCGGCAACCTCGGCACCATTCTTCGTTCAGCAGAAGCCTTCGGAGCAACCGGCGTCCTCGCCTTGCCCGGAACCGTCAGCGCCTGGAACCCCAAAACCGTGCGCGCCTCCGCGGGCAGCATTTTCCGGATGCCGCTGTTGGCTTTGAGTGCAAAAGAATGTTTTGACCGGCTCCGCGAATCCGGGATCACAATCTGGACTACGGATGTGAACGAGGCGCGTCCAGCAAATTTCGTCGATCTCGTCGCACCCGCAGCCCTGCTCATCGGCAACGAAGGTAACGGCGTTCCCGCCGGGCTGGCAGCAGAGGCCTCAGGAGCCATCACCATTCCCTGCCCCGGCCCGGTAGAAAGCCTCAACGCCGCCGTCGCCGCCAGTGTCCTGCTCTACGAGGCCTCTCGCCAGCGTCACCACCTGCGGTGGGGCGGACCTTCGCAAAGCTCAGGAGGCAAGCAATGAGCCTCTTCGACGGCGAACCCGACAAACCAATACTATCGTCGAAAGGTCCGCTCCATGCAATGGCGCCCCTGGCCGAGCGCATGAGGCCGCATTCCCTCGATGAATACGTTGGCCAGGAGCATCTGCTCGGCCCCGGCAAGCCCCTCCGCGTGCAGATCGAGCGCGACCGTTTCAATGACACCGGCTCAGGTTCAATGATTCTCTGGGGTCCCCCCGGCGTGGGCAAAACCACGCTCGCCAAAATCATCGCCGAAACCACCAAAGCAAATTTCGTCGAGTTCTCCGCGGTAATGAGCGGCATCAAGGAAATCAAGCAGGTGATGGCCACAGCAGCGCAAGCCGCCGAGATGCACTCCCGCACCATCCTCTTCGTCGATGAAATTCACCGCTTCAACAAAGCACAGCAGGATGCATTTCTCCCCTACGTCGAACGCGGCACCATCCGGCTGATCGGCGCGACTACCGAGAACCCTTCTTTCGAGATCATCTCCGCGCTCCTCTCCCGCTGCCGGGTTTACGTTCTCCAACCGTTGAGTGAAGAACGCATCACGCAGTTACTGCGTCGCGCCCTCGAAGACAAAGAGCATGGACTCGGCAATCTCGGACTCACCGCCGATGAAGACGCGCTCCAACTGATAGCGAGCTACTCCAGCGGCGACTGCCGCTCGGCTTACAACACCCTTGAAGTCGCCGCGCAACTCGCCCTCGCCCAGCAGGCAGGCACTGTATCAGCGACTGAATCAGGTACTGTATCAGCGACTGAGTCAGGTACTGTATCAGGGCACGACTTCAGTCGTGCCGATAACGCTCCCCCTTCTGATGGGGCTTTAGCCCCTGCACTCGCCCAGCACGATAAGATTGACAGAAAAATCGCCACGGAAGCAGTTCAGCAGCGCGTCCTCATCTACGACAAATCCGGCGAAGAGCATTACAACCTCATCTCCGCGCTGCACAAGAGCGTGCGCAACTCCGATCCCGACGCCGCGCTCTACTGGCTGGCCCGCATGTTCGCCGCCGGCGAAGACCCGCTCTACCTCGCCCGCCGCGTCGTCCGCATGGCGGTTGAAGACATCGGACTCGCCGCGCCCGAGGCGCTCAACCTGACTCTCTCTGCGAAGGAAGCCATTGATTTTCTCGGCTCCCCAGAAGGCGATCTGGCCTTAGCCGAGGCCGTCGTCTATCTCTGCCTCGCGCCTAAGTCCAACTCCGTCTATACCGCATTCGGCGCCGTCAAGCGCGAAGTCGAAGAGACCCGTCAGGAGCCGGTTCCTCTCCATCTGCGCAACGCGCCAACCAAGCTGATGAAGGAACTCGACTACGGCAAAGGTTATCTCTACGCACACAATGAAGAAGGCCGCGTGGCCGAGATGGACTGCCTCCCCGACTCGCTCAAGGGCCGCCGTTACTACCACCCCACCCAGGAAGGCCGCGAAAAGCAGTTAGCCCAGCGCATGGAAGAGATTCGCAGGATCCGCCAGGCCAAGCGCGGCACTACGTAAGCGTCGCTAAGCTCTCTTTCAAAAGCCGTTGTCATCCTGATCGAACCCTGAACGAAGTGAAGAGCGAAGCAAAGAACCTGCGGTTAGTTTTTGCCTATTTTAAGATTCAATTTTCAATATAGAATCTCTCTGGGCAAGCTGCCCGTATGACCGGCAAAAGAATCTCGGGAGGAAAACAAGCGCTCATCGTAAAAAGAGGATTTCCTTCCCATGAGAATGACGGTAATTTGCAGCAAGGAGCTGTCATGGCTGTTGAATCATGTATCCCAATCATCCCCAGCAAAGATCTGGAGAAAAGCCTGCGCCTGTGGGTGGATGGACTCGGATTCTCAATGGGTTCAGAGATGCGCAAAGAGAACAAGCTGACCTTCTGCATGATCCACAAGGACAACATGTGGTTTATGCTGAACCAGCGCGCGGGCGCTCCGGCCAAGCCGGACGGCTACGAGGGCATTCGCCTTTACTGGGCGCCAAAGGACATCGTGCAAACCAGAGCGCGATTGCAGAGTCTTGGGTAGGTTGTTTCCGAGCTCGAAGATCGAGAGTACGGCCAGACTGAATTTTTCCTTATCGACGATGACGGCTATTCGCATTGCTTCGGTGTTGCGACCAAAAGATAGAAAAACCCGGGTGGAGAGCAGGCGCTCATGATGAAGAAAAACGTTTCCCAGAAGGCCGAATTGGCATCTTCCGCATCTGCTTTGATCGACGCGAGAATCCAGGAGCTTGCCGACTGGCGCGGAGAGATGCTTGCCCGCCTCCGCGCTTTGATCCTGCAAGCCGACCCCGAAATCGTTGAGGAGTGTAAGTGGAAGAAACCCTCCAACCCCTTGGGAACCCCAGTCTGGTCCCACAGCGGAATCATCTGCACCGGCGAAACCTACAAGACCGTCGTCAAGCTGACCTTCGCCAAGGGCGCGTCTCTCGATGACCCCTCTGGTCTCTTCAATTCCAGCCTCGATGGCAACGCGCGCCGCGCCATCGACTTCCACGAAGGCGACAAGGTGAACGAGAAGGCTCTGAAGGCTTTGGTCCACGCAGCACTCGCCCTGAATACATCCAATATCTAAGTTGAATTAGGGTTGTCGCTCCTCTACTCGGCGACAAAGTTACCAATCTAGATATCTCCTACTCGATTGGCAAAGCCTGTAACTGAACTCTCTTTGTTGCTTGCTCCTCCAGGCTAAGACTCTGGCCGCCTTTATCAAGAGCATATAGCTCCGTGTCATTGCCTGATTCTGTTGACTCCAATGCCACCACGGAGTAATTTCCAGGCCGAATTCCGTTCATCTTGAAGTGTCCGTCCCGATCGGTTGTCGCTGTGTAATAGCGGGATTTCACCAGTCTGTGCGAAGGCTCCGGAATCACAACCACTGTGGCATTCCGGCATGGTTTCTGCTGGGAATCAACCACATTTCCTTCGAGAACTGCTCCGCTCGTGCCGAGAAAAATCTCCAGCGGACCCTTTTCGCCATAGCCAAGCTCAAAGCCCGACTCAAACACATCGCGTCCGGAAAGCAGCGCTGACTTCATGAACCAGCCTTCGGGAAGCCCCGTCACAACCACATCCACCAGGTCAGGGCTGGTTTCATCCAGCACAAATGATCCGTCCTTATTCGGCTCTGCCCAGCCGTAATGCATGGAGACCAGTTCCTGCCGGGGTTCCAACTGAATTTTCATCTTCGTTGGCAGTGGGGCGTCGCCTTCCGCTCTAACCTGGCCGTGCAGGGTCGGATAACGCCGCAGGTTCAATTGCAGTCCGCTCACGTCCTTTTCTCCTACCTCGATGGGCAGCCTGGCCCCGAGGCGGTGTCCGTCCACGATCACATCGCAGACCACTGTATAGGAGCCAGACGGCACATCTGGAATCGTCCAGTTTCCTTTGTTGTCCGTGCTCCGCGCGAGGTAGCGATCGGAAACACTTCCATTTCTGCCAACTGCCATAATAGGGGCGACAAAAGAGAGCTGATCGCTCAAGAGTCCGCTGAGTTGGAATACGGGAACCTTCGCCAGGCCGATGTCCACTTGCTGTTCGTTTCCGGAGGAGACGCGCACAGGGGTGGCGGATGGCGCTTCAGCGGTGCCCGGATAATAAGTTGCCGGGTACGCGAGCTTCTTCGTTGTCCCTTGTGCGGGGTTGTCATAGGTCTTGGACTCGACTCGCACCCGCACCCGGTACGTTCCTGGCGCAATTCCGAAAATGCGGTATTGACCCAGGTCGTTCGTGCGCACAGGCGCCACTCCCGTGGGCGAAGACTGACTGGCGGAAAGTGCAAGTTTATAGTCGGAGACTTCGACCGTCGCGTTCGCCACCGGCTCTCCGTCCTCGTCCGTGATTTTTCCCGTGATCACGCCCTGCGGGATCATCCGAAACTCAAGATCTGCCAAGCCTGCCCCAGATGCGACCGTAAGAACGGAAATAGATTTTTGAGCACCGGCTGTAGCTGCGGATGCGGTGACATATCCGTTGCGGCTCGCCGACAGGCCATATTCTCCTGGTTCCAGGTCTGAGATTGCAAAGCGGCCGGAAGCATCAGTCACGGCGCTATACGCATTGCCGTAGTACCTTCCGTCCCGCATCATACGCAGGCGAACGGTGGCCTTGCTCAGTCCGGCTCCGGTTGCCGCGCTCGATACGGAACCCGTGATCGTGGCCGTCAAATCGCCATTGCTCTGCGTAGAGGAGCCTGATTGCTGGTTGCCGGCCACTGCAGAGGATTGCTGTGCTGTCTGGCAGTTCGATGCGGCTGCCAATAACGCTAAAGCGAAGATGAAGATGCGATTCATATTCTGCGTTCCGTTTCTCTTTGCGGCGCCTGCCTGCGCATCTGGCGAAGTGCAGGCAGGCAACCTGGTCACGCGATCTTTCGATGAGCGTGGCCGGCTATTTATGGAACCGGATGATGGGCGGTGTCCCATTTCGCTACACCAGCCTCGTAGATGACTGTGTTGCCATCGCCCTGCGCAGTCAGATATTCGTCTCCGTCGTTGTCCCCGTCCGTATTCGATGCCCACAGCGGAGCGCCGCTCGCGTTGTAAATCACAAGATTACCGTCGCCCTGAATTGAAATGAACTGGCCTTTGCCGTTCGTCCTCGACGACCATGTTGGGCCACTGGGGGAGTAAAGAACCAAGTTGCCGTCCGTTTGCCATTCGAAGTTGTATTGGAGGCTCAGGGAAACCTCACACCATGGAGCACTTTTATCAAAGTCAACATTGAGACTTTGGAAGAAAGTCGGATTTGGTAATTCGACGCAAGCAGCGTTGGCGGAAGGCGTCATCCATCCGCAAATCACCAGTGTCATGATGGGCAGAACTTTTTTCAGCATCAGATTCACCTCTCTGTTTGTGGTCTCGCCCGCTTCTCACAGGACCGCCTCCACCGTCGACCACGGCAAACGTGAAGAGCGCGTAGGTCGCCCCACGAGCAGATGCGCGCCATCGCCGAAAGGCGGTGGCTCTTCTAACGAACTGAAAATGTTGTTCCGGCCAAAGGCCGGCAAGCGGAGGACGCTACGATTCGAAGCTCTGCAGTTGGCTCATTTGGTGCAGTTGGCTCAATTGGTCAAGAGCCAGTTCAATGTACTAACTAAGAGCGGCCTGGGCCTCATGCGACGTGCTTGAGCAGGATAATAACCCGGGTTCAATTAAACCGCAATCTCCGCTTTGTAAAAATTTCTGCAGTGATTCGCGGACGCCCTTGCGCCAGATTTTTCGGATTCAGGATCGAACCGGCCTCGCCCGCACCGTGAACAGAAACCAGATTCTCATCGCGCTCCTCTCCCGATTCCAACCTAAAAACACCTGTTTTCACGCCAAAAAATGCGCAAAAAACAGCTATTTTAGGGTTGTTTTTCACGTTTTACTCCGCGCCGGAGGCCAGATCTGATAGAAATTACTCCGCCCCAACAGCCTCATTCCGCACAAATTATCCATGCCTCGCCAATTCATCGCCATCCACGCCGAGCAAAGCCCCTCTTTTCTCGTCTCCTGCGCACAGCACAGAAACTGTGAGCGCCACAAATCCCTCAGCCCCTTCGTCCCTGATCCCTAGTCCCTGCTTCTAGTCCCCCATGTATCTTAGAAGTGGATGGATAAAGGAAAAAACCTCGCGTGAAACCTGATATGAAAGTGCGGCTGGCCGGCCTTGAGCTGCTCAATCCCGTGATTGCCGCCAGCGGCACCTTTGGTTATGGCATTGAATTTGAAGAGATTGTCTCGCTGGAGCGGATTGGCGGCTTTGTCTCCAAGGGAATCTCGCTGGAGCCGATGGCCGGCAACGCGCCCACGCGGATTGTGCAGACGGCTGCCGGGATGCTGAATGCAATCGGCTTGCAGAATGTAGGCGTTGAAGAATTTGTAGCGCGCAAGCTGCCGGCGTTAGGCAAATATCCCGCCTGCAAGGTTTTCGTGAACGTCTTTGGCTCAACGGTAGGCGAGTACCTCGGGGTGATCGAGCGGCTGAACGAGGCCGAAGGAATCGCCGCCTATGAGCTGAATGTGAGCTGCCCCAATGTACACGCCGGAGGAATGTCCTTTGGCGCGGATGCCGGTTCGCTGGAGCACCTGGTGAGCCGGGCCAAGTCGGCGGCAAGAAGGCCGCTCATCGTGAAACTCTCGCCGAATGTGACCTCGATTGCGCATATGGCGAAGATCTCCGCCGCTGCCGGGGCGGATGCAATCAGCCTGGTGAATACATTTCTGGCCATGTCGATTGATGCCGAGACCCGCCAGCCGCGGTTACGCAACGTGACCGGAGGGTTGAGCGGTCCGGCGATCAAACCGATCGCGCTGCGCATGGTCTATGAAACGGCCAAGGCAGTCTCGATTCCGGTGATCGGCATGGGCGGAATCGTCACACCGGCCGACGCAGTCGAATTTCTGCTCGCTGGCGCGCAGGCAGTGCAGGTAGGAACCGCCAGCTACGCAGACCCCCGCGCCGCCGAACGGCTGGCAAAGGGCCTGGAAAGCTGGTGCAAAACCCACAACGTAGAGCGGGTGGAGAGCCTGACCGGAGCATTACAGATGCCGCGGGAGTGAGCCTGCGATCAGGTACCAAGCCTTTCGATACCATGCACTGCCGGCCTACGTCCAACCGGAGGGCGCTGCAAATCAATCCCATTCTGCAGCTCTGCCGGTAAACTGGTTAATGAGGTACTGCGTGGTTCGTTTCGTTCTTTTCGTCTTGCTGCTTGGCGCAATGGCTGGTCTTGCCCAGGATGCGGCGCAATCCCCTGAAAAACAGGTTCCGGCAACGCCTGCGATTGTTCCCGAGCCGTCGCAGGTCTCAGCCGAGGTGCTGGCGGCGGAAGCGGAGCTGGCGAAGTCGAACTGGAAGGCTGCCGAGACCAAGTTGGACCCCTGGCTGGCCGCACACCCCAGGGATGCCCGCGCGCTCTTTGATGCCGGGTATGTGGCCGACGCTGAGAACCGGCTGGATGATGCGGCAGGACTATACCAGCGAGCAGCAGAGGCCAATCCGAGCTCGTTTGAAGCGCAGTTATCACTGGGACTGGTATTGGCGCGGCAGGGAAAGCTGGAAGAGGCACGGACGGCGTTGGCTACGGCAACGGCGCTAGATCCAGGCGAGGCCGGACCGGCAACCAAGGCGCGGGCATGGCGGGCGCTGGCGGAAATAGACCGCCCAGGACCGGGAAAGCCGGGCAATGCCGCCGCTGCCTCGACTGACTTGCTGCAAGCGCTGAAGCTGAGTCCTGAGACACCGGAGGATACGCTTCTGGCCGCGGAGTTGGCTGCGGATTCGAGCCAATACGAGGCCGCCGAGGCTGCATACCGGCGCGTTCTGGCCAAAGATCCGAAATCCGCTGCTGCGCAGGCCGGACTGGCGCATTTGCTGATTGAGCGCAAACAATATCCCGAAGCGGAGACGATGCTGCGCGCCGCGCTGGAGCAATCTCCCGATGACCCGGCGCTGACCGCACAACTGGCTACCGTGCTGGTTGCCCAGGATAATGCCGAGGCGTTGCCGCTGATTCAAAAGCTGCACGATGCCCACCCCAATGACGCCGCGATCACGCGAATGCTGGCCGAAGTGCTGGCCGACGCGGGAGATGCCGTTGGCTCGGATCATTTGTACCTTGGGCTGCTTGTCGCCAGTCCGACGGACCCGGCGCTGCTGATCGGCCACGGGCAAAACCTCCTGCACCAGTTGAAGTACCAGGAGGCATATGTAGCATTTAGCAAGGCCACAGCGGCCGACCCGGCCAATGCCGACGGATGGAGCGGGCTGGCCTTCAGCGCCTCGCGGACCAACCAACCTTCGGTCACGCTGCACGCGCTGACCATGCGGGCCAGGTATCTGCCCGAGGTTCCTTCCACTTATTTTCTATGGGCAACGGCGTACGATAATCTTCACGACAAAACCTCGGCCAGCGCTTACTATCATCATTTTCTCGAGTCCTCGAAGGGGAAATTCCCGGATCAGGAGTGGCAAGCCCGGCAGCGTCTACTATTGCTCGATAAAAAATAGAAAATCGCGAGAAGATGCTTGCACAGGTAGCGGAGGTGATCCCGAGAGGATGTACTATAAGCATATCCGCAGCGTATTTTTTTGTTGCACGGGCGGTGCAAGGGGCTTATAGTAGCCAACTATCCTCGGTCACTTTCGCGGGAGGTTTCTCATGCGGCAGCTTCCGTTGGCAGTTCTATTCGCGCTCACTTTGATCGCGCTCCCAGCGCGAGGCACCGCGCTGGACGAAAAAACTCCCGATCAACAGAGTATTGACGCATTGGAGGCAAAGGCGTTAGCCGCCCAGCCACGCGAGCAATGCTACCTCTACGCCCAGCTGGTGCATGAGATGACCGAGTTCAGCATCATGCAATACGCAGCAGGGGATGGAGATAAGGCGACGGCCCTGATGAAGCGCATCCAGCTCTTTGCGCAGAAGATTCACGCCTCGGTCGGCGAAGATAATAAGAAGCTCAAGGATTCCGAGATTCTACTGCGGCATACAGCCTTCCGGCTGAGCGGGATCTTACATAACAGCACCTCAGAAGACCGCCCTCTGGTGGAAAAGACTCTGGCTATGGTGAACCAGGCGCAGGCGGAGGCGCTGTTGCAGGTCTTTCGCAAGTAACGCAACATTCCGAATTTAGCGGCACAGGCCCATCCCTTGATCTGCCTGTGGTTGCAAAATCATTCTACAATCGAGATATGCGGGTAACGGTCGGTGTCTCGGGCGGCATTGCCGCGTATAAGGCGGCGGAGTTGGTGCGCGCTTTGCAGCGGCAGGTTCTGGAAGTACATGTGGTGATGACCGAGGCGGCGACGAAGTTTGTTCAGCCGCTGACCTTCGCCTCGCTGACTGGGCACAAGGTCGTGACCAGCCTGTGGGACGAACCGGGAACCGGCGGCTACGATGCCTCCAACGGACAGAATGGGATTGAGCATATCGGCGAGGCGCAGTGGACCGAGGCGCTGATCGTTGCTCCGGCGACCGCCAACATTTTAGCCAAGTTCGCGCATGGCATTGCCGACGACTTTTTAAGCACGATGTATTTGGCCACAACTGCTCCGGTGCTGGTGGCGCCGGCCATGAATGTAAATATGTGGGAGCACCCGGCGACACAAGCGAATATCGAGACGCTGCGCCAGCGCGGGGTGCGGGTGATTGAGCCGGGGACCGGCGAACTGGCCTGCGGCATGTTGGGCGCGGGACGAATGGCCGAGCCGGAAGCAATTGCCAACGTAGTGCTGAATGCGCTGGGACGACGCCATGACTTGGCCGGTGAGATTGTTCTGATTACCGCCGGGGGAACACGCGAGGCGCTGGATCCGGTGCGGTTCTTGGGCAACCGGTCGAGCGGTAAGATGGGATATGCACTGGCCGAGGCCGCGCAGAGCCGCGGGGCTAAGGTCATTCTGATCAGCGGCCCCTCGGCGCTGCATCCGCCGGTGCATTGCGAGCTGGTTCGAATCACGACTGCGGAACAAATGCGCCAGGCAGTGCTGGAGCGCATGAAAGGAGCAACGCTGGTAATCAAGGCCGCTGCCGTGGCCGACTATCGCCCGGTGGTTGTATCCGACCAGAAGCTCAAACGCACTGGGCCGCTGATGCTGGAGTTAGCGCCAACCGAGGATATTCTGGCCGAGGCTGTGCGCCATCGGCGTCCGGGGCAGTTGATTGTGGGCTTTGCCGCCGAGACTGAAAACCGCATGGAGAATGGCCGCGCTAAGCTGCTGCGCAAGGGTGCGGATGCGATTGTAGTGAATGCTGTAGGCGTCGGGGTGGGCATCGACACTGAGGTAAACTCAGCGACGTTTTTGACCCCGAGCACTTCGATTGAGATGCCGGAGATGAGCAAGCGCAAGCTGGCGGACCGGATTCTTGATGAGATTCTGACGCTGCGCCGGCCCAAGCCCCTGCTCTTGGAATTTGAAGAAGACGAGAAGTCGCGGCAGGACCGTGTGCTGAGCGAGGCGCTTCCACCGGCTAAAGCGCGGCAACTGATTGTGGAGTAACCGGCTTGGCTCTGGACGCGGCAACCCGTGAAGCACTGCAGGCGCGTGTGCGCTTTTACCGTGACCTGGGCCTGACAGAGTTTTACCGGCGTCCCGTCGACCCAGCGTTGCTGGCCGCCGCGCAGGAGGATATGGCTCCTGCCGATCCAGCGCAACCGCCAGCTCTATTTGCCGATTTTCAAAGTTCTCAGGAGGAACCGATTCCACCCCGCAAGCCTTTTCCCGCCGTCCCAGCCATCGCAGCCGCTGTCGCTCCCGCTCAACATGCCGACGCACTGCAAATTATCCGCGAAGAGATTGGCGATTGTACCCGCTGCGCTTTACACTCGGGCCGCAACAAGCTGGTCTTCGGCGACGGCGACCCCAACGCGCGGCTGCTCTTTGTCGGCGAGGGACCGGGCGCGGATGAGGACGCACAGGGGATTCCCTTTGTGGGCAAGGCCGGCCAACTGCTCAACAACATGATTGTCGCGATGGGCTTGAAGCGCGAAGAGGTTTACATCGCCAATGTGGTCAAGTGCCGCCCGCCGGCCAATCGCACACCTGAGCCGGAGGAGGCAAACACCTGCTCGCCGTTTCTCTTCAAGCAGATCGATGTGATTCGCCCGGAGGTCTTAGTGGCGCTAGGCGCGACGGCCGCAACTTACCTGCTCGGCGCGCGCCAGCCGCTGGCCGGGCTGCGTGGGCGGGTGCATAGCTTTCGCGGCACGAAGCTGATTGTCACTTACCACCCTGCTTTTCTGCTGCGTGATCCCCGCCAGAAGAAGGAAGCCTGGGCCGACTTGCAGATTGCAATGCGGGAGCTGGGCTTGAAGCCGCCGACGAAAGGTTAGGAAGATTTGGGCTTACAATGAAGACCTTGGGGGCGAGTTATATACCACACATCACGCTGTATGTTACCGAAAAGATCAGGAATTATGCGGATAAGACAGGGACTAATTCGCGTCAAATTGCATTTCGAGATCCTTCGCCGGATTTACACTTGGCAAATCCACCAGCTACAAGTGGAGAACAAGTGCTTCTTGCAGTAAACGGCGTATTCAAACTTTCGGTCGGCGATACCTACGCAATTTGGGCTACACACCAATCGGCAGGTATCCAAGCCGAAGATTTTACGAGTCTGTACGATTTGCTTGCACGACGGCCTGAATGCCAGGTCAGGTTTGAGTGGGCATCAGATAATTGAGCTTACGGAAGCAGCGACTTCTCAAAAGGTTTGGGCCTTTACCTGAAAGGTATTTCTACCTCGGCGTAACCGCCCGGAGGGGTATTGTTCACGGCCAACGATATCCGGTCCAGATACAGGCGCACAATCCGCCATGTAGAGTTGCCAAGCACGACAATGGTGATTTTTCGGTCCGTCAAATTCTGCTGGTAGCGGATTCGTTTGTCGGTCGTGAGCAAAAGATCGAAGCCATTGTCCTCGGCCAATCTAAGCAGATCACCGTTCGAAATCTTGTCCCAGCCACGATCTCTGGCCTCGGTGACCTCATGCGGAGCAAGTGATGGGGCAATTCCGCTTGGTGTACCGTGGTCAAAAAGTATGCGCATTGGTCAGGCTACGCGCGCCAACGGGAATCGGCGGTGCATCAAGGCTGCGGGCGGTAAATTCGAGCACGGCTTGAATCTGCTCCCGCGTCACATGAAACTGCTCGATGATCTCCTCAATGCTCGAACCCGCTTCGATATTCTCAAATATTGTAGCCACAGGCATCCGAGTTCCGCGAAACACCCATGCTCCATTACGCCTGTCTGGGACACTTTCAACGGCGGCACATTGCGACCAATCAAGGACTGCCATCTTCTCACCCCCGCTTCATCGTAACCCGGTGCGACATTTTCCAGCAAAACAATTAGCAGGCAATTGACCTGCATACCAGCACAATTCCGCTACTTCCCTGCCCCAAGCGCCTTGCGGATGTTCGCCTCAATCTCCGATTCAGACGTCAGCCCCAACTGTGCGGCAACGACATTGCCCTGCCTGTCCACGTAAAAGCTGTTGGGCAGCGCGTCCAGACCGCCGTAGGGATGGCTGATCGAGTCGCCGTCGATCAGCACCGGATAGGGCATCTGCATCTTCTGGACGAAGCGCGCGATCTCTTTCTTTTCGTCGCTGAATTTTTGCGGGTCCTGGCGGTCGATATCGTCGGCCGAGACGCCAATGATCTCAAATCCCTGTGCGGCGTACTGATTGCGCAATTCAATCAGCCATGGGGTTTCGATCTTGCACGGAGCGCACCAAGTGGCCCAGAAGTTGATCAGAACGGCCTTGCCTTTGTAGCTGGCCAGCGAGACTTTTTTGCCATTGAGATCTTCGAGAGTGAACTCCGGCGCGGGCTTGCCCACCAGCGGCGAAAGAGATTCAGGCGCGCCGGTGATAGGGTCGGCGACGAGCTCTGCTTGAGCCACGGAGGACATGCGGCGTTCGGCAGCTTGCTGGCGGTACTCGAAGTTGGCCCAGCCAGCCCAAGCAAAGATGGCAAGAATCAGAAGAGTGATGCCGAGAACAATAGTATTGCGCTTCACGGGGATTGACCTCTCTTTTATTGTACGAGGGAGGCGGTGATTTTTGGCCGGAGACCAGCCGCGCCGCAGGCACCCGAAGGCCGTTTGCCCCCGCCGCAGGTGGCAGGTGGTAGCATCAGAAATCGATGGACAGCAGTCGGGAGAAGCGAAATCCGGGACCTGCGGACCTAGTTCGTACGGAAGCAGAAGCACTTGAATCCCTGGCGCAACGCCTTGAAGGCCCGATGGCTGAGGAGTTTGGCCAGGCGGTTGATCTGATTCTGCGCTGCGGCGAGGGGAATGGGCGCGTAGTGGTTACCGGCATGGGCAAGAGCGGGATCATTGCGCAGAAAATTGCAGCAACTCTCAGCTCCACCGGCTCACCGGCGCTGTTTCTTCATCCAGCCGAGGCGGTGCATGGCGACCTGGGCGTGCTGATGCCAGGGGATGTGGTCATTGCCCTCTCGGCCAGCGGCGAAACCGAAGAGATTCTGCGTCTCTGGCCATGCTCAAGCGCAAGGGCGACGCGCTGGTCAGCTTCTGCTGCAATCTGGACTCGACGCTGGCCCAGGCCAGCGACGTGGCGCTCGATTGCGGTGTGGAGCGTGAGGCCTGCGGGCTGAATCTTGCGCCCACCGCCTCCACCACCGCCATGCTGGCCCTGGGCGACGCCCTGGCCATCGCCGTC
>Ga0181519_10002766_pt1 | contig 14662 bp, 10 predicted proteins | sample PEATcosm2014_Bin_26_FD_121102 | JGI IMG/M metagenome (GOLD analysis project Ga0181519, IMG submission 121102) | Peatland microbial communities from MTU Mesocosm Facility, Houghton, MI, USA - PEATcosm2014_Bin02_10_metaG | ecosystem: Environmental > Terrestrial > Soil > Wetlands > Peat | place...
GGAATGATGGTTCATGCCGGCTCGGGCGCGAGTGACGATGCCCGCAGCCGCGGTACGCTGGTCAACGCCCTGCTTTACCGCTTCAAGGCGCTTTCGGCCACCGGAGGCGATCTGCGCCCCGGCATCGTTCACCGCCTCGATAAGGATACGAGTGGCCTGATTGTCGTCGCGAAAAACGACCGGACTCACGCTGCGCTGGCCGAGATGTTCTCGAGCCGGAAGATCAAAAAAACCTATGTAGCTTTGGTCCAGGGCGCGGTTGAACGGACGAAGGGCACCATCAACGCGAGTGTGGGCCGCGATCCGATGCGGCGCACGCGCATGACGGCCAAGCCCCTGGGCGATGCTCGCACGGCTGTGACGCACTACGAGGTCGTCCGGCGGCTCGTGAATCGCTTTGGAAAGTTCTCCCTGATTAAGCTTCGCATCGAAACCGGCCGGACACATCAGATCCGCGTGCACATGGCGTCCATTGGTCACCCCGTGGTCGGCGACACGCTCTATGGCGGCGCTGGCCAGTTGACCGACCAGGTGGCCTCGCAGGCCGCGACCTCCAAGGCCGCGCGGCGAAAGTCGGAGCCGGAGAGGCTGAAACTCGGCCGCAACTTCCTTCACGCGGCGCGGCTCGAGTTTCCGCAACCCAAAACCGGTAAGCTGCTGCAACTGGAGGCGCCTCTGCCGGTGGAGTTGGAGGCTTTCTTAAGCCGGCTGGAGGCCGGGCAAACCGATTCCGTGGTCCCCACGTCAAAGCAATAACCCGAAAATCCGCAACCGTTGCTAAAATGGTAGAGCTATGAACAGAAACATCTCAGGTCTCCTGCTCGCCGTGGGCTTTGCGGCAGCAGCTTCTCATGCGCAGCAGCTCGCGCCGGCAACTCCGCCCGCAGCCCAACAACCACAGGGTTCGGCAGCGCAGAGTCCAGCCGAACCGGCTTCGGACACGGGCGTGTACACGCTTCCTCCGATCAAGGTCAATGAAGTCAACCTGATCTTCACGGTCACCGACAAGCACGGGCAATACATTCCCAATCTGAAGCAAAGCGACTTTGCCCTGCTCGACGACCAAAAGGCTCCGTCGCGGGTGACCTCCTTCCACCAGCAGATCAATCTGCCGCTGCGCGTCGGCATCGTTATCGATGCCAGCACATCGATTCGCCAACGCTTTCAGTTTGAGCAGGAGTCCGCTGTCGACTTTCTGCTGCAGATCCTCAAGGCCAAGAGCGACCGCGCCTTTGTCATGGGATTTGACGTAACACCCACCGTCACTCAGGACTGGACCAACAACATCGACGGCCTCGAGGCGGGCGTGAACCGGATGCGCCCTGGCGGCGGCACGGCGATGTTCGATGCCGTCTACACCGCATGCCGCGACAAGTTGCTCGATGTTTCGCGCGGCCAGGAGCCGGTGCGCAAGGCAATGGTGCTGATCTCAGACGGCGACGACAACCAGAGCCGCGTCTACAAAGACGAAGCGATCAAGGAATGCCAGCGCGCCGAAACGATCATCTACGCCATCAGCACCAACTGGACGCCCAGCCGTGGACGAGGCGACGATGTGCTGACTCAGATGGCCGCCGAGACCGGCGGGCAGGCCTTCTTCCCGCCTTCGGTCGAGAAGATGTCTGAGAGCTTCAAATCCATCGAAACGGAGCTGCGCAGCCAGTACGCGCTGACCTATACTCCTGCCGACTTCAAGGAAAACGGCGCGTTTCGCCCCATCTATCTCTACTGCAACGATCGGCATTACCAGGTGCGTACGCGCAAAGGCTATTTCGCACCCAAGCCGGCGAAGTGAATGCCGGGCCGGAATCTCCCCGGCAAAGTTAAACAGCTTTTCGATCATCGAATGAGGCGCGATGCGGGTCGCGCCTCAACCTTTTCCCACCGTTGATTGCTTCTCTCAAAATCTCTCCCGTGCGTTCCGTTTCAGCACGATTCCTCGTTCTTCTGTTCCTTTTTGCTCCAATCCTGGATTCTTTCCGGTCAGCTCTCACTGATTCCCCGCGATCAGCGATGAAATAAATGAGGGCGATCCCGAGAGTCCTCCGATGGATTTGGCCACGCGGTTTGCGGCCGATTGCAGATCTCTGCCGTATTGGGAGACGGGGAAGGACTTCGAATCGATCGAGCCGCGGAAAGACTGTGCGGACGGGGGGAAACAGGGTGATCCGGCAGGCGATAACGTGCGATATCTGCGGTAGCGAGAAGAAACAGACCAACCACTGGTTCGTGGCCTACGACCAGGGAGGAGAGCTGCGAGTGAGCGGCTGGAGCTCGCGCAATAGGCTGCGCCCCGGCTCGAAGCACCTCTGCGGGCAAACCTGCCTGCACAAGCTGCTCGACGACTTCATGGCCAAGGCCGTGAGCGCCCGTCCGTCAAAGGTTATCGACGATGAATCGCAAAACGAAGTCGCCGAGCAGGTTGCAAACGTCGACACTAGCCTGACCTCAAGCGCCGCCTTCACTGAGATCGAGTCCTCGGCGCGGTTGATTCGAGAGCCGAAGCCGCCCAAGCCGCACCAACCCGTCGAAGAGCCCGCGCCGGCTGCGCGTCCCGCGCTGCGAGGGCCCATGGAGCTGATTGTTGTTCCTGCCAGGCCGCGCCCCGAGGAGCCGGTGCCTGCCATCGAGCCGCCTCGCTTTGCCTCGCGCAACTGGCGCGCCGAGGCCTGGGAACGAGAGCGGGAACGCGAGCGCGAGATGCGCGCCGGGGAACGCCATGTGAGTGGGGCGCATCGGCGCTTCAGCTCATAAAGAATAGTGAGGCCGTCATGTGGTTTGACCTGATGTTGATTCTTCTGGCTATCTTTCCGTGGATGAATGGCGCGAGGCCAATCTCCCGGGAGTCCGGACGCCTGCGTCCGCGCGCGGATCAAGCGCGTTTCACTCGGAGCCGGGCTGTGCTTTGAGCAATGCCAGCAACCCGGCCTCATCGAGCACCGGGATCTTGAGTTCGTGGGCCTTGTCGAGCTTCGACCCGGCCTCTTCGCCGGCAACGACGTAGCTGGTCTTCTTGCTGACTGACCCGGCCGTCTTTCCGCCCGCGGCCTCGATCTTCGCCTTGGCTTCATCGCGCGTGAGCGTCGCCAAAGTGCCCGTAAGCACAAAGGTCAGCCCGGCCAACTGCGACGAGCGCTGCCGCCTCTCGGCGGTCATCACGACTCCGGCATCTTTGAGGCTTTGAATGAGCGCAATATTCGCCGGCTGCGCAAAGAATTCGAGAATGGCCTGCGAGATGCGCGGGCCAACGTGTTCCGCACGCTCTAGCTCCTCTCTTGTTGCTTCGATCAGAGCGTCTATCGTGCCAAAATGCCCGGCAAGCGACTCCGCTGTTCTCTCGCCCAAGGTAGGAATTCCTAAATGCAACAAAACTCCTGCAAGCCCACCTGGCACGGTGACCACTGCCTTTTGGAACGACCTTTGTGGTACCGGTTCCTCGATGATTTCTACGTCCTCAACGGCTTCGATAGGCCTACTATCGAGCTTGATCTCGGTCGACTTAGGTGGTAATGTCCATTCAATTCTCCCGCCACAAGCGGATGCCGCTGCCTCGAAAATCAGCAGGGCTCGCCCGCAATCGCCCAACGCGCGGTGCGTGCCGTCATTGGGTAGATTTCGGACCCTCGCAAGATCAACGAGGCGATGACTTGGCAGCGTAGGCCAAGCACGTCGAGCCAATTGGAGAGCACAAGTGTAGCGGTTACTGATTGAAAACCCGTGCCGCCTAGCTGCATTTTGAAGGAACCCCATATCGAATGCTGCATTGAATGTAACGAGTGGCAGATTCTGGATAAAGCCGACAAACTCGGTTAATACACCTGCCAACTGGCGACCTTCAATATCAACCATCGCCTGAGATATTCCAGTCAACTTCGTGATTTTTCTGGGCACATCACGATTTGGCCTTACGAGAGATTGAAAGCGCGTTTGAGCGCCAGTTTCGCGGTTAGCCTTGATTGCCCCGATTTCAATGATTTCGTCGGTTGCTGGGTCGAGCCCAGTCGTTTCAAGATCAAGGACAATAAACTCTGCAGGAAGACCTTTAATTTGAAGAGTTTGGGAAGACGGCCTCGCAGCCCCAGCAGGTGCCACTACTGGACTTTGGGTCTGCGTAACTTCTACGATACTGAGAGATATTCTGGAGCTGGCTGATGGAGGATGATCAGAGTTAGAACGCTGAATTCTAAAAGCTAACGCTACAATTCCGATAAACACGAAAGCAACTGCCAAGAACACTTCCATGGTCTTTCCTTCCTGACCAATCAAATAAGACATGCCGCCAACGCCGACAGGAATCTTGCCCGCCAGAGCTTCAGTGGGATTCCAGTAGTTTTATAAGCCCCGCCTCGTCAATCACGGGAACGTTGAGTTCGCGTGCCTTGTCGAGCTTGGTACCGGCCTCTTCGCCCGCAACAACGTAGCTGGTCTTCTTGCTCACCGAGCTAGCCGTCTTGCCGCCTGCGGCTTCGATCTTGGCCTTGGCCACGTCTCGCGTGAGCGTGGGCAGAGTGCCGGTGAGAACAAAGGTCAGGCCAGCGAGCTGCGCACTGCGCTGCTTCTTCTCTGCAGTCATCGCAACTCCTGCGGCGGCAAGCCGTTTCACCAGCTCACGGTTTTCCTTGTCTGCAAAGAATTCAAGAATCGCTTCGGAGATGCGCGGACCCACCTCGTCTACTCGTTCAAGGCTTTCAGCTCTCGCATCCATCAGCTCTTCGATATTTCCGAATTCCTGTGCCAGCAGCTCGGCAGTGCGTTCACCGACATAGCGAATGCCTAGACCGATCAGCACACGCTCCAGACCTGCGTGTTTTGATCTTTCGATCTGACCCAGGAGAGCTTGAACAGCCTTAGGACCGAGCAGACTCTCAATGGAGGTCTTCTTTTCCTTTGTCTTCTTAACGGTTCGAACAACTTCCTTTTCAAGCTTTTTAAGCTTTTCTGCATCGAGGGCATAAAGATCAGCGACGCCCCTCACTAACTGCTTGTTGCGCAGCTCCTCCACCACAGCCTCGCCCAGCCCTTCAATATTCATCACGCCGCGCGAGGCAAAGTGGAGCAGGCTCTCGCGCAGCTTGGCCGGGCAGTCGACGTTGACGCAGCGATAGTCGACCTCGCCCTCGGCGCGAACGACGGCGCTACCGCACTCGGGGCACTTCGCCGGAAAGACAAACTCCGTCTCTCCGCGGGGATGATCGGCGTCTTCGATGACCTCGACGACCTTGGGAATGACATCGCCGCCACGCTCGACCTTGACGAAGTCCCCGATTCTCAATCCCAGGCCAACAATGAAATCGGCATTGTGCAGCGTGGCGCGGCTCACCGTAGTGCCACCGATGAAGACGGGAGCCAACTCCGCCACTGGGGTCAGCTTGCCGGTGCGCCCCACCTGCACGGTGATCGAGTTGACCTGCGTGATACCCGAGCGTGCGGTGAATTTGTAGGCAATCGCCCAGCGCGGTGCGCGGCCTGTGTAGCCCAGCCGCTGCTGAGTGGCGTGCGAATCGACCTTCAAGACAACGCCGTCGATCTCATATCCCAGATTCGCGCGCGCGGCCTCGGCTGCGTCGATGAAGGCGAGCATCTCATCGACCGAAGCGACAAGCTTGCGATTGGGATTGACGCGGAAGCCAAGGGCTGTCAGCGCGTCGAGGGTTGCCCGCTGGCCGCGAGGCCAATACTCGCCGTCTACCAGAAGAAAGTAGGCATAGAGGTCCAGGCGGCGCTTGGCGACGATGCTGGGCTCAAGCGTTCGAAGCGTGCCGGCTGCCGCGTTGCGCGGATTGACGGCTGGAGGCAGTCCCTGCTGCTCACGCTCCTCGTTCAAACGCAGGAAGGCAGCCTCGGACATCACCGCTTCGCCACGCACTTCAAACGCCTGCGGCAGACTGGTCTTTTTGAGCTTTTCCGCCGAGATGCTCAGCGGCACACTGCGAATGGTGCGGATGTTTGAGGTGACGTCTTCGCCGGTCTGGCCATCGCCCCGGGTGATGCCGGTCGCCAACCTGGAACCTCCGTCGGCTGTCGGCTCGTAACGTAGCGCCACGCTCAGCCCATCCATTTTGTACTCGGCCACATACTCTACCGGCAAAGACCCTGCCAGTTCTCGTACGCGAGTATCCCAGGCGGCCAGTTCTTCGGGTGAGTAGGCGTTGTCCAACGAGAGCATCGGCCGCGAGTGAGCGACTTTTTTGAAGCCTTCGGCGGGTTTGCCGCCGACGCGCTGAGTGGGAGAGTCAGGTGTGAGCAGCTCAGGATGCGCGGCCTCAATGGCCTTCAACTCGTTCATCAGCGCATCGTAGGCAGCGTCGTTGATCTCCGGCGCGTCTATGACGTAATAGAGGTGCTCGTGGTGGCGCAGTTCGGCGCGCAGTTGTTCAACGCGCTCCGCGAAAGATGACTCTGGGTGGCTTCCTTCGCCCATGGTGAGAATTATAGGAGGCCCGAGGTCAAGGCCGTGCAGGGTAGTATGGTTGGCAGAGCACGATGGATCCCCTCACACACTTTCTCACCGGAGCCTGCATTGGCCGCGCGGGGCTGAACCGCAAGACGGCATACGCCACGCTGGTTGCCGTGCTGGCCGCCGAGGCTCCCGACGTGGATATAGCTTGGTCGTTCGCCGGACCAGTTGAAGAGCTGAAGCATCATCGCGGCATTACGCACTCTTTCCTCGGCGCGCCGGTGGTCGCTGCCGCCATGGTTGGCTTGATCTGGCTCGTTGACCGCGGGCTGGCGGAGTGGCGCCACCGAAGAGCCGACGTAAAGGCTCCCCCGGTGTCGCGCCAACCAATCCACTGGGGATGGCTCTATCTGACTGCGCTGATCGCTGCGCTGAGTCACTTGCTGCTCGACTGGACCAACACCTACGGCCTGCGTCCCTTTTATCCCTTCAACCCGCGCTGGTATGCCGGTGGCTTTGTGTATATCGTTGAGCCGGTGATTTGGGCTCTGTTGGGATCGGCGATTGTGATTCCGGCGCTGGTGGCGCTGATCGGCGGAGAGATCGGCGCTCGGCGCGTACCATTTCGCGGCCGGGGATGGGCGATCTTTGCACTCACCGGAATCGTCGTGATCTGGGGCTGGCGCTGGGCAGAGCAAGGGCGGGCGCGGATGCTCATCGACAATGGGCAGATTGCCACGGCTCCGATGAAACGCGTGGCGCTCAATCCGTACCCAGTCAATCCCTTCCGCTGGCACGCGGTTCTGGAGACTGACGGCTACTTCCAGACTGCCGAGGTCGACACACTCTCCGGCGAGATCTTGAGCGACCCGGCAGAGGACCTGATCTTCAAACCGCCGGCGACCACCGCCTCAGAGGCCGCAAAGCGTACCTTTCTCGGCCACGTTTATCTCGACTGGGGCGCTTGGGCGGTGGTGCGCGATGTAGGCCCCGAGCCGATTCCCGGCAGGGTGCAGGGCCTCGATCCACCTCGATTGCCTCCTGGCCGCCGATGGACGACGATCGAGTTCAGCGACCTGCGTTTTGGCTATCCGATCTTCTGGGGGGACCGTAGCTCGGGCGCCCGGCCAGCAGCTCCCCCATTGAGTGGCTGGGTCTACATCGTGGACAACCGCGACGACGGCGGCGAAGCGATGAACGGCTGGGTGCAGAAATAGCATCTTCAAATGAAAGAGTTTTTCATCACGTGAAACAATTCGGTTGACCCGGCGACGCCCGACCCGCAGAATGAATTTAACGCGGTGGTTCTGCCTGACTGCCTTCTTCCCCGTGGGAGTTGTCAGAAATCCTGAAATCAGAGGTGTCCATGCCTGCTTATCTCCTGCTGGTCGTAGCCATTCTGACCCGTCTTATTCCGCACCCCGGTTGGCTCAACTTCACCGCGGTTGGCGGCGCTCTGCTTTACTTTGGCGCACGGCGGCCGTGGCGGGAGATGCTGGTTCCGCTGGCAGCGCTGATGGCCACCGACTACTTCCTTACGGTCTACAGCTATCACTACGCCTTCCGTTGGCAGGGCTATCTGGCCTCGTGGGCATGGTATCTGATGGCGATGGCTCTCGGTCTCATCCTCCTGCATGCCAAGACGACATTCGTGCGCGTGGCGGCGGGAGCGCTGCTCGGGCCGACCTCCTTCTTCGTCGTCTCGAACTATTCCGTCTGGGTGAGTGGTTCCGCTTATCCATACCCGCGCACGCTGGGCGGGCTGGCCACATGCTTCGCCGCCGGGTTGCCCTTCTATCGCAATGACCTGCTCTCGACCGCGGTCGTCTGCGGACTGGCCTTTGGTCTTCCGGTGCTGGTGCGAAAAATGAGCGGGCGGCCGGTGGCTGCCGCAGCCGCGGAGAGGTAGTTGCAAAGCCTCTTTCGCGTGCAGTTTATCTCGTTTCCCCCAAAAGTACTCACCGCAGCGCCAGCATTCGGTCAAACTTCAGGGATTGTTGCCGATAAGATCCCGGAAGGGACGCTCGGCCATGCAAAGCGCAATTGCGGAGTTAAGCCTCGCCGTCACCGCGGAGCCGACCGATGGCCTTCGCTTTGTCGCACGCCAACCGATTCTCGATAAACGAAACAGGCTCCACGGCTACGAACTGCTCTTCCGGATGGGGCCCGAAGCCTCATTCCGTGGCGATGGCGACTTTGCCACCCGATCGGTAATCGACAGTGCGGTAATGTTCGGGCTGGAAAAACTCACCGGCAACCTGCCGGCCTTTGTCAATTGCACTGCCGATGCGATGTCAAAGCAGCTTGCCCAGATCTTGCCGCCCAGCATCACAGTGCTCGAAGTGCTGGAGGATCTGGAGCCTACGCCCGAGCTGATCGAATCCTGCCGCGAACTGAAGGCTATCGGCTTCCGTATCGCGCTCGACGACTTTGTATGGAGACCGGAGCTGGAACCGCTGGTCAAACTGGCGGATTACATCAAGGTCGATTTCGTGAAGAGCGGTGAGGAGGAGCGCAAGGCTCTGATTGACCGGCTGCGTGGCACCCCAATCTGCCTGCTCGCGGAGAAGATCGAGACCCAGAAGGAATTTAAGCAAGCCTGCAAAGAGGGTTTCACGCTATTTCAGGGTTACTATTTCTGCCGGCCGGAGCTATTGAAGAATCGAGGAATCCCGGCTAACTACCTCTCTCAGATTCAGCTTTTGAAGATGATGCGCCAGGAGACTCTCGATCTCGCCCAGTTGGCCGCGCTGGTCAAGCGTGAGCCGTCTCTCACCCACCGGCTGCTGCGAGTCGTCAATTCGCCAATCTATGCCCTCCGCCAACAGGTGGACTCCATCGAGCTGGCGCTGGTTGTCGTGGGAGAGGAGAACTTTCGCCGCATCGCGACGGTGGCTATCACCAGCGACCTCAACGGCGGACAGACAGCCGAGATTCTTCGCGTGGCCTTTGCGCGTGCGCGATTCTGCGAGCTGGCAGCGACTTGCTGCAATCTGGTCCCCTCCGAGCAATTCCTGCTGGGACTGTTAAGCATGTTTCCCGCGATGCTGCGCATCTCGATGGAAGATCTCGTTCCTTCACTGCCGCTGCGCAAAGAGATCAGCCAGGCGCTTATGGGAACTCCCAACCGTGAGAGGAGTCTGCTGCGCTGGGTGGAAAGCCACGAACGCGGAGACTGGGAAGGATGCGATCAGGTCTTCAAGTGCAACTGCTTCGATCCTAAGAAGGTCCAGCAGTTTTACTTTGATGCCATCTTCTGGGCCGAGGCCGCGATCAGCACAGCGGATCTGTAGGCTTCAGGCGCTCGCTTCAATCGCCTTCGATCAGTCGATCTCCAGCTTGCCGGTGCGCTTCTTTCGCATCCACCAGAAGGCAAAGCCCGCCACGGCAAGGCCGCCTACGATGGCCAGCGCGGCCGCTCCATGATGCGCCACAAGATCGACGGCGCCTGGGCCAAGCTTGAGCACCAGCGCGGAGAGCACCAGCCAGCGCACCATCCTCCCGACAAAAACCGACAGCATAAAGGGCACAACGCGCATCTCAAAGACCCCGGCCGCAAAGACAAAAGCCTTCCAGGGAGTCGGCGGAGGCAGCGTCGAAGGAATCATCATCGCCAGGAACTCCTGGCGCTCGAAGCGTGTGCGCAACTGCTCGTATCGTTCACGATTAATGCGCTTCAGCAGGAAAAGCTCACCGCCTGCGCGGCCCAGCCCATAGGGCAAGAGGCCGCCGATTGCCGAGCCGGCGGCGGCCAGCAGGCAATAAAGCCAGAAGTGCCCCTTGTCGTTCCAGACATAGACGGCCAAAAGCGCATCCATGGGAATCGGAATTGTCGATGAGTCGAGCAGTGCGGCCGCGCCTATGCCCCAAACGCCGAGCTTGGCCAGAAACAGCGCCACCAGCTTCCATTTCGCCATCAAACCGATGAAAAACCGCTTCAAGCAGGGTCCCCTTCCACCCGCAAATCCGTCTTACTGTCAGGAACCATTGTACGAGCCGGGGCGTGGGGAGAGATTTGCCCCGAATGAGTGACAAAATGAGAGAATAGATAGAAAGGACAGGAAGAGAGAGCGGCGGGGCGCGTCTGCGCCCAGAGAGGCTGCGCAGGACCCATGCCCACCGACGAAGCGCCAACCCAGGTGAACGAGCCCAAAAAACCAGAAGAGATCACTCGCGATGCAGGCGATCCGGCTTCGGACGCCTCGGCATTGAGTGAGGAGCTGAGTTCCGCTTCGCCCGCGGTTCGCGGTTCACGATGGGTAGACTACGACACCCACGAACTGCTGCAGATGATCAGCGAGCTCGAGGACGAGCGGCGCTGGGCCCGGCTGCGCGAGGGAGTCTGGCTCGCGATTCTCTTCCACCTCCTCGTGCTTACTGCGATCTTCTTGCTTCCCAAGTATGTCTTCAAGGTACCGCCGGTCGTCGACAAGAGCTCCGCGATCAATCCGCACAAAGACTTTACATACCTCGACACGCCCTTTCTGCCGCCATCCAAGCCCATCGTCAAGCCGCCGGTACAGCAACCGTTGATCGACAAACAGACGATGGAGCAGATGAAGAAGGTCGCGCCGCCCGAACCCGCTCCAGAGCCAAAGCCCCAGCCCGCCGCGCCGGCGCCTGTTCAGCCACCGCCGCCGCCGCCCACCCAGCAGCCTCAGATTGAAATGCCCCGTCCCGCTGCGGTGCCTGCCCGGCCCAACTTCGCGATGGGATCGCAGAATCCCGCCGACCAGTTGCGCGAAGCGATGAAGGGCGCATCTCGAAATCCCGGCATGGGTTCTAGCAACCTGCCCTCAGGCGGCGGCCTCACGATGCATCCCGGCGCGGGAACCGGTGGAGTTGAGGTTCTCTCCGACACTCAAGGTGTGGACTTCAACACTTGGCTGCAGCGCTGGCACCGGGAGACGGAGCGCACGTGGGATCCGCTGATCCCCGACGAGGTCAACCCGCCGATTCTCAAGTCCGGCGTAGTCGCGATTCGCTTCAAGGTGCTGCCCAATGGACGGCTGATGGATGGCAGCATGGTGCTTGAGGGCCGATCGGGCGATGTGGCTCTCGATCGCGCAGCGTGGGGCGCGCTCACCGGTTCGAATTACCCGCCGCTGCCCAGAGATTTTCACGGGCCCTATCTCGAACTGCGCGCATATTTTCTCTACAATATGGAGCCACCGAGATAACTCGCGTTTCTATTTCTAACTCAACTCACTTCTGAGTTATCTACTCAACTCTGAGCAAAACGGGACAGACGATGTACTTCGCGTCGCGCGTTCGTCTCTCGCGACAATCAAATTACATCTCCATGACACCGGTCGTACATTGCAATAGCTAATGTGAGTGGCGGTGGACTCCATCTTCGTCTGATGCGACGCAAGCTTCCGCAGTGGAACAGCGCAGAGGGAGTCATAACTCCAAGGAGAAAACCAGATGCAGATCACTGAATTGTTAACTGAGTGTGAACCCACTGCCCCTGCGCTTCGCCGCCGCAGCATGGATTCGCGCAAAGTTTTAGTTGCCGCAACGCTCTTCGCCGCCGCTTCGGGAAGTTGCCTCGCCCAGCGGATTGACGCAAATGACGCATTTCTACCGAGCCCGGTTGTCATCGCCTCAACCATGCCCTCCAACGGCGATGTGAATCCATACGGTGTTGCCTTCGTTCCCAATAACTTTCAGGTTGGATCGGGACCATTGAAGCACGGAGACATTCTGGTCTCGAACTTCAACAACAGCGCGAACATACAAGGGACCGGCACAACGATCGTCGACATCTCACCGAGCGGCACGCAAACCCTCTTCTTCCAGGGCACTGCGCCGTTGGGGTTATCGACAGCCCTCGGCACGCTTCAGAAAGGGTTCGTGGTTGTCGGAAACTCTCCCGATTTGCCTGCGACTCAGACAGCCGGAGGACCGGGCTCATTGCTGGTGATCAACAATCAGGGCCAGCTCATTCAGACCGTCACCAGTCCATGGATTCAGGCGCCCTGGGACATGACATTGATCGATGAAGGAAACCGGGCAATGGCATTTGTCGCCAATGCGCTCAACGGAACGATCAGCCGGCTCGACTTTCAGGTAACCTCGAGCGGTCTGAAAATGACGAGTGCGGTGACGATTGCCTCGGGATATGTCGCTCGTCCCGATCCGGTTACATTTTTTGTCGCTCCCACCGGGCTGGTCTACGACGCTTCGCGCGATCTGCTTTATGTGGCCTCAACGGGCGACAACACCATCTTTGGCGTGACCGATGCGGCCGGCCGCCAAAAGAGCGCCGGAATGGGATTCACCGTCTACGCGGACAATGTGCACCTGCATGGTCCGCTGGCGATGACAGCGGCGCCGAATGGACACCTGCTGGTGACCAACAACGACAGCATCAACTCCGATCCCAATCAGCCCAGCGAGATCGTTGAATTTACCAAGCAGGGCGAGTTTGTGAAGGAAATCTCCGTCGATCCGGCGCAAGGAGGTTCGTTTGGTCTTGCGGTGAGTTCAAGCCGCAACCAATCGATCCTTGCAGCCGTCGATGACAACGCGCCCTCGCTGATCATCTGGACTCTCAATAATGATTAGCACTCACGCCAGCATCATGCGGCCTTGCGCTCTTCTCTGCCAGGGCCGCATCACTCACTCGACTTGCCCGATATAAACCCCGTATGGACCCAGTTGGATCTGCTTGATCGATTCAGGATCGGCCGCGCCCGGGGTTTTGAGCAACGTCTTCACCTTGCCGCGAGAACCGGGAAGACTTAGACTCACGGTCTGCGGTGCGGCAGTGAAGTTGACCGACACAACGGCCATCGGCGCGCCAGGCGTCTGTCGCATCCAACTCAACACTTTGTCGTTGGCGGTATCGAGCATCACATTGGCTCCACGCTTCAACGCCGCTTTGGTCTTCTTGAGCCGGATCAGCGATTCATACCAGGCCAGCAATGAATTAGCGTCCTTCTTCTCGGCTTCGACATTAATCGTCGCAGCGTCTGGCGGTACCGGCAGCCACGGCGTTCCTTCGGTAAATCCCGCCTGTGCCCGCGCATTCCATTGCATCGGCGTCCGCTCGCCGTCGCGGCCTTTTTCCTTCGGCCAGCCGGTCACGCCGATCGGATCCTTCACGTCCTCCTTGCGCGTAGGAGGCGTCGTCGTCATGCCGATCTCGTCGCCATAGTAGAAGAGCGCCGCTCCTCTGCTCGCAAAGAGAATCGTCGAGATCACCCTCTGTATATCCACATCGTGAACTCCGTCGCCGTAGCGCTTGTCGAGCCGTGGATTGTCGTGATTGTCAAAGAGCAGCAGCGGAGTATTGCCATCAATCCGAGTCTCGACGTCAGTCAGTTTCGCGCGAAACTGCGCGACATCAAGCTTGTTGATGAAGGCCACCTGAGTATCCATCGGAAGTTCGAACTCCGGTTCGCTCTTCGTTCCATACATCTTTGCCAGTTCGGCAATATTCGGCAGATAGGTCTCGCCGATCATGACGCGCGTTCCCGGAAACCGCGATGAGTCGAAGGCGTCCGCCGTCACCCGCATCTCGTTGACCACCGCATGAAGCCCCGGCTGGTTGTCGGTCTTTGTATTGTCCAGTTGCGGATCTCCGTATGCGTTGATGACCGCATTTCCTTCCTTATCCTTCACCACTCCTTCGTCGGCCATGCTGGGATCTTCATAGAGCGTGGTGATGGCATCGAAGCGGAAGCCGCCCACTCCCCGTTGCAGCCAGAATCGGACGATATCCTTGAAGGCCTCATGAACCTTGGGATTGTTCCAGTTCAAATCCGGCTGCTGAATATAAAACTTGTGGTAGTAGTACTGCCGCGTCTTCTCGTCCCACTGCCACGCGGAGTGACCAAACAGCGACTGCCAGTTATTGGGCGGCGCTCCTCGGTCGCTGGCTGTCTCCCCTTTGCCATCGCGCCACACATACCAGTCGCGGTAAGGATTAGTGCGCGACGAGCGCGACTCGATGAACCACTTGTGCTGGTCCGATGTGTGATTCATCACCATATCCATCAGGATTCGAATATGCCTCTTGCCTGCCTCGGCGACCAGCCGGTCAAAGTCCGCCATCGTGCCATACTGCGGATCGATGCTCCTGTAGTCGGAGACGTCGTAGCCGAAGTCCACCTGCGGCGATGGATAGCAAGGGGTCAGCCAGATCGCGTCGACACCCAGCTCTTTCAAGTAGTCGAGCCGCTGGGTGATACCGTTCAGGTCACCGACCCCATCACCGTTTGAATCTTGAAAACTCCGCGGGTAAATCTGGTAGATCAC
>Ga0181519_10002769_pt1 | contig 14651 bp, 18 predicted proteins | sample PEATcosm2014_Bin_26_FD_121102 | JGI IMG/M metagenome (GOLD analysis project Ga0181519, IMG submission 121102) | Peatland microbial communities from MTU Mesocosm Facility, Houghton, MI, USA - PEATcosm2014_Bin02_10_metaG | ecosystem: Environmental > Terrestrial > Soil > Wetlands > Peat | place...
CGGCGCCGAGCTCATCCCGCTGCTCAAGGAGGGCGGCAAAGCCTTCGAGGAAGCCCGCGAGCAGGCACAGGCGCTCGGTGGCGGCTTCTCCAACGAGTTCGTCCGCAGCGCCAAGGAGGCCGATGATGCCATGGTGCGCCTGCGCTTTGGCCTCACGAGCTTCAAGAGCCAGGTGGCCAACGCGCTGCTGCCTTACCTCGCCAAGGCCGTCGAGTGGCTCACCACGGTCGCAGGCAAGGCCACTGCGTGGGCCAAGGCTACCGACGGCCTGAGCCACGCCGTGCAGTTCTTCGGCGCCGTGGCGGGGCTGCGGGCGCTGCAGACCGTCACCAAGCTGGCCAAGGCGTTCGGCCTACTGCGCGGCTCGGTGCTGCAGAGCGTGGCCGCCATGCTCAAGTTCGCGGCGCCGCTGCTCATCATCGGCCTGCTGTACCTGGCGTATGACGAGCTCGCGACGCTGCTAAAGGGTGGGGACTCGCTCATTGGCGACGCGCTCGGCCCCGAGAAAACGAAGTTCGTGGCCGACCTCAACGCGGCCATCGCCAAGCTCAACGAGGGCTTCAAGGCCTTCGGTACGGTAATCGGCTCGGACGGCACCGCCATGGGGACGTTCACCACCGTGGTCGTCGACGCCGCCAAGGCCGTGGCCAAGCTGGTCGAGGGGCTGGCGTGGATTGTCGACAAGGGCTCGGCGGTGAGCGAGGCCATCGCCGGCGTCTTCTATGGCAGCGGGGCCAAGGACAAGCTGGGGGACCGCGCGGGCACGGCCTACCTCACGCCAGAGGCCAAGGCGGCATACGAGCGCCTGCAGGCGGGCGGCGCGGGTACGAGCGAGCAGAGTGGTGGCGTGGGCATCCCCAGCGTGGGCGCCACGGACGCGCACCTGCGGCGCCAGCAAGAGCTCTTCGCCGAGATTGCCGCCCGCGCCAAGGCATCGCGCGAGGGCAGGCAGCTGCCGCCAGAGTCAATCTCGGCGCTCGCCGGCGGTGTAACGCAGGTGCCGCTCGCGGGCCCGCAGGTGCCAAACCCGTACGCCGCGGCACTGGCCTCGGCGGGGCGTGAGCAGGTCACGCTGCAGCAGCAGAACACCACCAACGTGGAGGTGCACGGCGTACCCACCGACAACGCCCACGCGGTGGGGCAGGCCGTGGGCGCAGGCGTAGCCACGGCGCAGCAGCGCGCCAACGACAGGGCCCTCACCAACTACCAAAGGCCATGACGCAGCCCGCAAGCACATGGGCCACCTGGCCCGCGGTGGCCGCGCGGCTCGCTTGGACCGACGAGGCCGGGAACCAGAACGGCCTCACCTTCGACCTCATCGTCAGCGAGCAGTGGGAAGAGGGCGCCACTGTCACCGAGCACCCCGTGGAGCAGGGCGCGGACGTGGCGGACCACGTGCGCGTTGAGCTGCGCAAATGCGAGCTCAAGGTGTGGGCCACCAACGAGCCCATCGACGCGAACAATTGGGACCAGGCCACGCTCACCACCAGCACGCTCGGCACGCCGGCACCCAACTGGCAGCCCGGCTCGAGCGGCGTGGTGGTGCAGACGTTCGACAACCCCATCCTGCTGCGCAGCCTCGCGGGCTCGCTCGTGGGGCTGGCGGGCGGCCTCATTGGCGGCGCGGTAGGCGGCGCCGGCACGGGGCAGCTGGCGGGGGACATTGCGGCGCTTGTGGGCCTCGAGGCGGCCTTCCTGGCCATCCCCGCCACCGCAGGCACCACCGAGGTGCTCACGGACGCGGGGCTCGAGCCGCCGCCAGCCACCTCGCAGCAGGTGCGCACGCAGCAGTGGCCCGGGGGCAGCACGGGCACCGACTACGTGGCCAAGACCATCGCGCAGCTGCAGCTGCTCAAGAACACGGCCCAGCTGCTCGACGTCATCGGCAGCAAACAGTTCTGCTCGCCCATGGTCATCGAGAACATCACCACGGTGCGCGCGCAGGAGCAGGGCACCGGGGCCGACATCACGCTGGCCCTCAAAGAGGTCCGGCTGGTGGTCACCCAGACGGTGCCCGTGCCCATCCCCAACCTGAGCGGCGGCGGCGGTGTGCCGCCGGCCAACAAGGGCGCGCAGGACCCGCAGGACGCGCCCGTGCAGACGCAGAAGAGCACCGCCAAGTACATCGCCGCCGCCATCTCGAGCCTGCCGCCTGGCGGCATCCTGAGCATGCTGGGGGTGAGCCCATGACCATCCAGCTCGTGCCCGTGGACGCCACCGGGCTGCAAACGTACTTCCAGACCACCACGTTCGAGGGCACCTCGTACGTGCTGGCGTTCCAGTACAACCAGCGCTGCGCCAGCTGGTACCTGAGCGTGGCGGACGCCCTCGGGGTGGACATCTACAATGGCGTGAAGCTGGTGTGCGGCATCCCGCTGCTGCGCAAGTGCCGCGACCCGCGGCGGCCGCCGGGCGAGCTCATTGTGCTAAGCAGCACGGCGGACACCTCACCGCCGGCGCTCATCGACCTGTACCCCGCGAGCGGCCGGTGCCAGCTGCTGTACGTGACGAGCGACTGGCTTGCGCTGCTGGCCCAGGGGCAGGTGGCCACCATCCTGGCGCAGCTGCAGGCCAACACGCAGACGTCGAGCACATCGACATACGGCCAGGAGTAAAAGCGCCGCCCGGGTTCCCGGCCCGGTACCACCGGGCTAACACTCCGGTGCTCTGGGCCCCACGCGCAGGGCCTACCCGCTGCAGCAAGTGAGGCTTGAGCTAGCGGCGCAGCACAAGCATACACCTACGGCCGCGCTGGTGCTACATTCGCCGCATGTCGATGCTGCCCATCCTCGTTGGTGGCCCCAAAGCCCCGCCCGCCCCCAGCAAGCGCACGCTACTCAAGCAGCAGGCGGCCGCCGAGCACGCCGCCGAGGGCCACGCCAAGGCTGCCGCACACCTCACCGAGGCCGCTGCAGGCGAGCCCAACGCCACCGAGCGCGCGGGCCTGCTCAGCATGGCCAGCACGCACAAGTACGCCGCCGCCGAGTACGAGGCCAAGGCCGCAGCAGCAGCCGAGGCGGCCGCCAAGGCCAAGTAAGCGGGGCGCGCCGTGGCGCAGCCCTCGCCCTTCAGCCCGTTTGACCGCAGCGCCACCATCACGGTGGGCCCCGTCCAGATTGCCAACATCGGCCAGCAGGTTGGGCTCGACGTGTGGGCGAGCTGCCGCCGCTCGCTGAGGCCCAAGGAGCCAAATACTTGTGACCTGCGCATCTACAACCTGAGCGATGCGAGCCGCAAGGCCATCGAGGCCGCCGCGCAGCCATCGCCTGGCCCCGCGCAGCCGGGTGGCACCAATACCGTGGTGCCCGTCAAGGTGGTGGCCGGGTACGTAGGCAACACCAGCACGCTGTTCCTGGGCGAGATGCGCAGCGCCCAGACGCTCATCGATGGGCCCAACACCGTGACCGAACTGCAGACGGGCGACAGCGATGCGGCGGCCATCATGGCGCGCCTGAGCAAAGGCTTCGGCGCAGGCACGAGCGCGTACACCGTGGCAAAAGCCCTCTTTGCCGCCATGGGCGTGGGCAATGGCAACATCGAGAGCTTCGCCAGCATACTGCGCGGCTCGCCGCTCTACGCGAGCGGCGCCACGCTCAAGGGCAACGCCATGCAGGCGCTCATCGACCTCGCCGCAGGGTGCGGGCTCGAGGTGAGCCTGCAGCAGGGCGTGCCGCAGTTCGTGAGCCTCGGCCAGCCGGTGGGCGGCTCGGCGTACCTGCTCTCGAGCGACACCGGCATGGTGGGCTCGCCCTCGATGGATACCAAGGGCACGCTCACGGTGCAGTGCCTGCTGCTGCCGGGCATGCGGCCCGGCGTGCCCGTGCAGGTCAATGGCGAATACGTGCAGGGGCTTTTCCGTATTATCAGCGTCGAGTCCACTCTGGATACCAAAGAGAACGACTGGACCCACACGCTTGAATGCCGGCGGTACGGCACGGGGCTAGGCTGAGCCCATGCGCCGCAGCATTACCCTCGAGCAGGTCATCGGGCAGGCGCTCGGTACGCTGCAAGGCGCGCTCTATGTGCGCATGCCGGGCACTGTCGTCACGTACTACCCCGCGAGCATGACGGCGGACATCCAGCCCATGACGAGCGACCCGCGCACGGACCTCGACACGGGGGCCATCGTGTACGAGCCTTGGCCGGTGCTGCAGGGCGTGCGCATCGCGTGGCCGCGCTTTGGCAAGTTCGTGTGCGTGGGCCCGCTCAGCCCAAAGGACCCAGTAACGCTCGAGGCCTTCGACCTCGATCCGCATGCGGCGTGGGCGGCGGGCGCCAGCAACAAGCCGGCGAACCCCGTGGACCCGCGGCGGCTCTCGGGCACGTACTGGAGTGCCACCCCTACCAACCTGCTGGGGCCAATCAAGGACGCCGCGTCGCTAGCGAGCCTCGCCGCGCTGCTCGGGCTGGACGGCGACACGGCGCAGCTGCTGTTCGCCGTGGGTGCGATGACGGTTGGCAAGACGGGGGCGACAGTGAGCATCGCCGGCGGTGCGCACCCACTGGTACCAGCGCCATGGGCCACTGCCTTAGCATCCGCGCTGAGCACGTTCGCTGGCACGGTCTCAGGGATCACACCACCGGGAACACTGCCGCAAGTGGTAACGGCATTCGCCACACTCATCACGGCAGCAGGTACGCTCAAGGGCGCCCTGAGCGGGCTGCCGGCTGACGCCACGACGGCGACGACCGCTACTTAGTGGCACTCGGTGCGCCAGCCGGCCCACCCGTGGTGCCGGTGCGCGGCGTACTCGGGCCCGAGTGCCGCGATCCTCGCCTGCGCCGCCTGCTGCTCAGCCCCGAGTTCGTGCAGCCGGCTGAGGCTCACCACGCCTGAGGGGTTTGCCCGCTCGTGCACTTGGCCAGCAATGGCGGACTCGCGGTCCTGGTCAGCCTGGCACATGGGCTGCACGGTGGCCTCGAAGAATACCGCATCGGCCTTCGCGGCTTCACGTGCGGCCATGCACTTAGGTGTGGCGCGGCAGGCCTGCTCGCCGGCCACGAGCGCATCGAGCGCCTCGGTGATGGCAGCGGTGACCGGCGGCACGGGCACGCCCCAGCGGCGCAGGATGGGCAGAGTGTGAGCCACGGCGGTGATGTACTCGGCGTGCGCGCCCGCGAGCTCGGCGGGGCTCGCCTGCTCGGCCCACGCGGGGGTGTACTTGGCCTCGGTGGCCAGCAGGGCCTGCAGCTCGGCATACTCGGCCTTGGTGCGCTGCCAGCACGCCGCATGGTCAGCTTCGCTGGCGCAGCGGCCGATGGCAGCCTGGTAGGTGGCGCCGAGGCTCGGCGGTGGCCCGTCGGCCAAGGCAGCGGCGGGGGCTAGCATGGCGGCGGCGAGGAGCATGGCGGCGGTGCGCATAACTCTACAGTAACGGCACCAGCGCGGCCGGCAAGGTGCGCGCCCGTACAGGCACCGCTGGGCTACCTTCGCCCCCGTGAGCACGTTCGCGCAAACCGCCCCCGGCGCGGGGGACATGGTGCTGCCGCGGCAGCTGGTTACCGACCCGCTCACGGTCATCCTGTACACCGTCACGCAGGGCCTACTGCTCTGGGCGGGCGAGTGGTTCCTAGACACCTCCGAGGGTTTCCCGTGGACGGTCATCCTCGGGCAAAAGGTGGTGAATACCGCGCAGTTCGTGGCCGTTATGAAGGCATACCTGCTCAGCTGCACCGGCATTGTCGCGGCGGACGTCACGGCCACCTTCAACGGCCCGCAGCGCAGCTTCGCCTACAGCTTCACCGCCACCACGAGCACCGGCGCGGTCCTCGTCGGGGGCACCAATCAGCCGTTCCAGTACGCGGGGCCTAACTGAGGCATAATGGACCCCATGTTACTCATGAAGAATGACGCGACATTGGCTGAATTAGAGGCCCTGGTGGCCGCACTCAAGGGGAGAGGCTGATGCCCGCTTGGGGCGCAACTGCTGCGGGCTTCGCCACGAAGCCGGTGAGCGCCATCCTTGCCGGCATGCAGCAGCAGGCGTGGGACACCATCGACACCACGCTGGACCTCAGCGCCAACACGGCGGACGGCCAGATGCTCGGTATCGTGGCCAATGAGGCGGGCAGCAACTGGGATCTGCTGCAGGTGGCCTACAACCAGTACAACCGCGACGACACCGAGGGCGCGGGGCTCGACAACGTGGGGGACCTCACGGGCACGCCGCGCGAGGGCGAGAGCTTCTCGCAGGTGTACTGCACGCTCACGCTCGACCCGGCGCACGCGCCATACGCCGCGGGCTCGCTCGTGGCCAATGTGGTGGGCCAGCCTGGGCAACTCTACGCGAACTTCCTGACCATCACGGCGGCCATGATTGGGCCCAACGTCGCGGTGGTCAACTGCACGAGCTCGGGTGGCCTCATCGAGGTGCAGGTGGCGAGCGCCACGGGCGTCACCTCGGGCGCTGCGGTCACCCTCTCGGGCGTGCTCGGCACCACCGAGGCAAACGGCACTTGGGTGCTCACCGTGGTGGACGCCACGCACTTTACCCTCAACGGCAGCACCTTCAGCAACGCCTACGTGGGCGGCGGCATTGCCACGTATGGCACCGCGGCCATCGCGCTGTTCCAGGCCTTGGTGGGCGGCGAGGTGCCGGCGGTCAACGACAACACGCTCAACACAATCACCACCGCCGTCACCGGGTGGTCCGCGGTCAACAACCCTGGCCCCGGCTCGCAGACGCAGGTGGGCACCAACGCCGAGCTCGACCCCGCGTACATGGTGAGGCAGGTGCAGGACCTGGCGGCGAGCGGCTCGTGCAACCCGAGCGCCACCGCCGAGGCGCTCATGCAGTTCGCCAACGACCTGCAGCCGCCTGTCAGCATCAACGTGCAGGTGCTGGAGAACCCGCAATGGTACTGGCAAATCATCAATGGCGTGGGCGTGGCGCCGCACTCGTATACGGTGGTCGTGTACGACGCGACGGGCACGCTCACGGCCGCTCAGATTGGTGGCGTCATCTACGCAAACAAGCCTGCCGGCATGGTGCCTACCGGGCAGATACCGGTGGTCGTCGCGGACCCGGTACTTGGCAATCAGACCGTCTATTACGATGTGCCGGCGCCGCTGCCGCTGTTTATCACGGCCACCACAAACCTGCGCCCTGGCGTCTCGCCCACGAGCGCCGCGGCAGCCATCCGCGCGGCGCTCGTCGCTGCGGCCGTGGCGCCCACGCCAGCCAATGGCGAGCCGCTACCGGGGCAGCTGGTACCTGGGGCATCCGTGTACGGCTCGCAGCTCGAGGCCGTCATCATGGGCGTGCCCGGGGTGCTCAATGTGCCCGCGCTCGCGTTCGACTTCCACTCGAGCCCGAGCAACACCGCGCCGCTTGGCGTGAGCGCCGCGCAGGTGGCGACCATCGCCGCCGCCACCTCGGCCACCAACATCCAGCTGACCTTCGCCTGAGGCCCCATGCCGCTGCCCAGGTACAACTCGCAGGTCGTCGCGCAGGGGCTGGCCAGGCTCACGTCGGCGTATGTCACTCAGCCCAACGTGCGGGCATGGCTCGCGGTGCTGCTGCAGCCGTGGCAGGACCTCGAGGACGCCACGTGGCAGGTGCTCACCATGCGCTACCTGGGCACGGCCACGGTGTACGCGCTGCCGCAGACGAACGTGGTGTTTGACAGCATCGGTGCCCTCGTCGGGCAGCCGCGCCAGGGGCTCTCGGACTCGGACTACAAGTCGCTCATCTACCTGCGCGTGGCGGTCAACCGTGCCACCGGGCGCACGACGGACTGGGCACGTTTCGCCACCATCATGCTGCGCTTTTCCGGTGGCCCCGTGGCGTACCTCGACGGGTACCCGAATGCGGCCATGCCGCAGCCGACGCCGCAGAGCGCGGGCGACGCCAGTTTCTACCTGGCCATGTACAACCTGGGGCTCAGCCCGCCGCTCATCGCAGGCATCCTCGCCGCGGCGGTGGCCAATGGCTCGCGTGGCACCCTGGTGTACACAACGTGGCCCTTCCAGGCTGACGCCAAGGGCGCGCCCGGGGCCAATGGGGACCTCGTCTGCGGCAGCGTCTACGACGCCACGGCGGGCAACGGCTCGCTCGGCAGTACCTACACCACGGCGGCGGGCGGGCTGCCCGCCACCAGCATCGAGCTGAACTGAGGCAAGCGCATGGGTGGTCCGTGTTTCGTGACAGGCTGGGCGCTCGAGGCCAATTACCCCGCGGGCAGCAACGCGTGGAACGCCCAGCCGTGCAAGGTGGTGCCCACGGGTGACATCTTCATCCCAGGCACACCCGCCGCGCCGAAGCCTCTGCCAGCCGAATGGCTCAATTGGCTATTCAACGAATACGGAGCAGCAGTTCAGCAATTGCAGCTCGTGAGCTACACGCCTGCGCTTCAGAACTGGGGACCAGAGCAGGGGCAGGCCGCCGCGCCGTTCAATCCGGCAGCGTTCCTCGCCGCTTGCTGGGATCCTACGCTACGCCGCACGCTGCTTTGCGGATCGCAGGGCCCTGGTGGTCCTGGCGGTGCGTTCGTGTTCGTGTGGGCGAGCTACGGCATGGATGGCAATGCGGCGCCAGCTTGGTTCTCCTTCCCTGGCTTCCTGCCCGCGGGCGGCAGCCTCAACACCAACGCAGCCGTGTGCGCGGACCCAAACACATCGGGCTATTACTGGGTGGCCTACGGCTCGGCGACGAGCAGCGGTCAGGTGCCGATCGGGCAGTACAACGCTTCGGGCGCGCTCGTCACCGGCACTACGTACTTCAATGGCGTGCAATTGCCGCTGTTTCCGAACAACACGCTCTTGTACACGCAACTGCATTCGTTCAATGGCACCGTTTACATCACGATCGGCAGTACGGTCACTACCGGCGCGTATCTGTTCCAGGCCGGCAGCAGCACGAACCTGATAGGCGGCGCCACTGGCGCGACAGGTCTCATGCTCATGGCCGATAACGCGGCCAACGGTGGCCCCAACAACCTGCTGATTGCCATGCCCACGCAGGCGGGCAGCAACGAGTACTGGACGAGCCCAGACGGCGCAACGTGGACGCAGCGCAATCTCGGCGGCATCGTAACCGGCGGACAGAACGTCTTCGGTCTGGTGTGGACGCAAGACGCCGTGGGTCCGTGCTGGCTCCTTGGTATCAATGGCAGCGGCGGCGGAGGAAGGCCGTTTTTCTACCGCTCCGCGGATGGCGTCATCTGGACCGTGCAAGCAGGGCCGAACAGTCTGCCTCGCAAGGGCACAAGCATGGCCTGCATCGGCGGCAGCAGCGCTGTCTACGTGAGCTTCCTCGATGTAGCGAGCGGTGGCCTCAGTGCGGGACAGTGGAGCGCAGACGGCGGCGCCACGTGGTACCAGGGCCCGGCCACGCTCACGAGCAACCTGGCCACCGGGGTTCAGTTCTGGACGCCGCAGCAGGTGGTGGCGAGCGACGTGGGGCTCTTCATGTTCAACAGCCTCTGGTTCCGGTTCTCCCAGCTCGCCGGCGTGCCCGCCGCGCACCTGTAAGCCATGGCCGCCCTCGCCCAGCTGAACCTGTACCTCGACACGTACGCGGACTGCGTGCTGCCACTCACCCTGCTCGCTGGGGGTGCCACGTCCGTGGGGCTGAGCGTGGCAAGCGCGCAGCTCACGCTGCGGGTGACGCCGCTCGACGCCACGCCGCTGCTGCAGGCCACGGTGGCCAATGGGCAGCTGGCCTTTGGCGTGGCGCCACCGCCGCCCGTGGGCGCGCAGTGCGCCAACATCGCTGAGCTCGAGGCGCAGCTGGCCCAGGGCCCGCTCACCACGCAAACGCTACCGCCCGGCCCCATTGCCCTCACGGTGGCGAGCCTGGCCGCCCTCGAGGCGGCGCTTACGGGCGGCCTGGTCACGTGCACGCTGGGGCTCAATGCGGCCGATGCGCCGTACCCCGCGGGCAGCCTCCTGGCGAACGTCGTGGGGCAGGCTGGCCAGACATACAAGAACACCACGACCGTCACTGCCGGGCAGATCAGCGGCGGCGTGGCCACGGGCATCGTCTTCGAAGCCACCACCCCAGGCCCGGTGCCGGCGGTGGCCGCGGGCACCTTGGCCACCATCGCCACGCCGGTCACCGGCTGGTCGAGTATAACCAACCCGGCTGCGAGCTCGGCCACGGGATACTCGGTGGGGCAATTCGCCTTCGTCACCACCGGTGCCGGCGCGTACTACGCATGGTCCCCGGCGGACACGAACGCGCCGAGCCCGCCGCAGGTGGTGCCCGCTACGGACGGCCTCGGCAATTGGCTGTTCGCGCCCACCTGCCAGGTCAGCATTCCGCTGGCCTCGCTGGCGCCGCTCGTGGGCATTGCGCAGGGCTCGTGGGACATGCTCGTGACCTTCACCCAGGGCGGCACGGCCAAGGTATGGGAAGGCACCTGGTACGCCGAGCAGAGTACCTCGGGGCATTAGCTCAGGCGCGCAAGCTTTGCGCTAGCTTCAACGGCAAGCATGGCCGACCGCCCCACCCCGCCGCGTAGGGCACCGGCGACGCTGCCACCTAAGGTTCACGACGTTCCGCGCGTCTTCAAGGCACTCCCCGAGGGAGCGAGCATCGAGCAACTGCTCCACGCTCAGCACGAGCTCGGCGCCGCGTACGCGACCATCGCCGCCGCTTACACGGGCCAGTTGCCCAAGCTCCGCGAGGATGTCGATGAGGTTCGGTTCATCCAGGACGCGCATGGTGTGCGCATCGGGCGCCTGGAGATATGGCGCGAGGAGATGCAAACCGTGGCGCCGCCTCCGCTGCCGCCGATGCGTGAGGAATCTGCGAGCTCACACGACCTGGCGAAACACGTCTCGCAGGAGGTCGCCGAGAAGGTTGCGGCGGAGATACACAACAAGTCCACTCCGCCCCCGGACAAGGACAAGATCGCGGCGCTTTCCGAGGAGGCCATTCAGGTGGCCGTCACGCGTCTAAAAGCCCAGCAATGGGACGCGGTGGAGCAGCAGCGCAAGGCGGCGGAGAGCGATAGGCTCGCAGTCGAGAAACAGGCCAAATTGGACCGGGACGCATTGGCCCTCGAGAATGCCAAGTCGAGGAACAAGACGAAGTGGGCGCTCTATCTCGCTGGCTTCCTAGGCGTCGGTACGGTTGCGCGCGAAGTCATCGAGCACCTCATCATCCGGGCGCCCGCCGTCGCCGCCCCCGCCCCAAGCGCCCCTGCAACGCCTCCACGATAGGCCCCACCGTGACCAGGTGCCTCAGGTGAGACGCTAATCCTCGGTTGGCATCTCGCGAAGAACGCTACTGGGTATCTCTGGGTCACTGAAGGCGTCCGCACACAAGGCTTCAACCCTCACGCGCATGTGCCGAGCAGCGCTCAAATCACCATGGGCAGAGCTCTTTCGGTAATCTTCCGCCAGGGCGAAGGCATGCATCAGGCGCTTCTCGCGCGAGACGGACTGGGCGATCTCTTCAGGGCGCAAGAGGCTCATGGTCGGCGAAGAGTGCAACACCGGTGCCCGCACGTGTCCGCCACCGCTGAGTTACGCGCTACATTCACCGGCACCATGAACATGCTGCCCAGTTCTCCGATGCCTCCGCTGCGCGCGCTCCGCGCGGCGGCCTTCGCACTCGTCTGTCTTTCCGCCACGGTGGCCTTTGCCCAGACAGGCCCCGCGCTGGGAGTAAGCTCGAGCGCTGCGCCGGCGCTCTCGACAGGTTTGGCCATCACGATGGGGCTCTCGCTGCTCGCCGGCCTGATCACTCAGGCGGTGCAGAGCGGGAAGATATTCGGGCAGGTGACCACGCCCACGACTTGGCTGCCTACGCTGACCACGGTGGGGTCGTTCGTGGCTGGCATCGTGGGGTACCTGTCGGGTCTGCCCACCGGTTTTACGGTGACTGGAGCCGTGGCGTTCTACGCACTCGCTGCCGGCATCCTGCACCTCGAGACCGCGAACGTGGCTGGCCGGACGGTCAACGCTCACATCCTGCTCCCTGCAAAGCTCCGCGCCATGCGCGCGGGCCCGCCTCCAGCTCCTCCGAACGCCGGCGCTGTAGGTGCCTTGACTGGCGTGCTGGTGTTCGTCCTCGCGCTTGCTGCGGGCATCTCCGCGTGCACTGCCCAGCAGGCCAAGAGCGTCGGGCAGACGCTTGTGACCATCGCCGTGGACGCCTGCCAGGAGGCCCCGCAGCTGGTGCCTGCGGGCCAGGTCGGCACCGTGGTAGGGCTCATCTGCGCCGCCGTCGACGCCACCGCCCCCGGCGTCGAGGTGCTCATCGATGCCAAGACGTGGGCCGGGATGAAGGCGGCCTACCTCACCACGCACCCCTCACTGCCGGCCGGCATGGCTGCGCCAGGGGGCGGCAAGTGAGCGGCTTCGCCTGCGTCCTCATCAACGAGGGCACTACGGCCAGTGCGCTCACCGCGCAGGTAACGCAAGCCTGGCTCACCCGCTGCGCCACCGCCTGCGCCATGCAGCTGGTGCGCGATGTGGCGCCGTACTGGGGGCGAGCGGTAGCGGCGGTGCGCGCGGGCAGCGGCCCCACCAGCATCCAGCCTGGCGAGTTCGTGTTCGCCCTGGTCGACAGCCTGCCGGATGCGCCAGGGGCCATCGCGTACCACGACGTCAACGGCGCCGCGGTGCCGGTGGCGTACCTTGCGCTGAGCACCTGCAGCACTCTCGATGACGTATCGACAGGCATCAGCCACGAACTCTGCGAGACGCTCGGCGACGAGGCGTGCAACCGGTGGTGCGACGACAACGCCGGCAGCGAGTGGGCCCTCGAGCTTTGCGATGCGGTTGAGTCCAACAGCTACCCCATCGACCTGAGCGACGGGCAGCCGCCCCTCATGGTCTCGGACTTCCTGCTGCCGGCGTTCTTCTCGAGCGCGGCCGCGCCCCCGTACAACTTTATGGCGGTGGGCGGCAACCCCGTTGTGCCCACGCCTGCCATCCACAACCCGCTCGGCCCGTTTCAGGTTGCTCCAGGCGGATACGAGATAAAGCGCGTCTCGGGGTCCGGAACGGCGCAGGTTACTGGTATGATTCGAGCGATGCGTGTTGCCAAACAGAGACACTGGAGCGCACGAGTGTTTCGGCGCGGAGCGCGGGTGTAATGCGAGGAGTCGGCAAAAAGCCGCGTGAGCGTGCCGGCATTGCACCGAGCACGTTTCGACGACGCATTCAGAGAGGTTGGCCGGAGCCTGCGGCAGCGGTTGTGCCACATGACGTACGTAGGCTCGCCAGGACACACGCGGAGCGGTTATGAGGGCAGTGCTGGCGCTTGGCCTGCTCGTGGTGGCTGGCTGCGGGGGCGGCCTCGCGCCGCCGGACGTTGCCCCTCTGCAGCACGCCGTGCTTGCCCAGAAGAGCCTCACGGACCTCTGCCGCTCGGATGCCGGGTGCACGCCGGGGCAGTGCGCGGCCGTGAGCGAGGCGGTGGCGTGCAATGTGGGCAGCGTGCTGTACCGCAATGGCGCGCCGGACATGCTCGATGGTGGCGGGGGCACTTGCCACCCATGAGCGAGCAAGACGACGACGCACTCTTCGCAGAGCTCGCGCAGCTGCGGCCAGACATCAGCGCCGAGCGCTTCGCCGAGGTACGCAGCCTGCCGCCGGTGCTAAGGGTGGCGGTGCTGCAGCAGTGGGCGGACCAGCAGTGGGTGCCGCCGAGCGAGAGCGCCGGGCAGCGCTTCCTGGCCATCCTGGCCGCGCTCGGGGGCGTCGCGGGGGCTGTTGGGCAGGTTGAGCAGGCCGCCGCGGGGGCCAAGGCGCTATGACAGACCCGAGCGAGCGCGGCACCGACCCGGCGCCGCCGCTGGTGGACTTCCCGGACGAAGAGCCTGAGACGGGAGTGGTCTGCCTTGCCTGCGGGGCGCTCGCTCAGCGCCTAGTCGAGGGCGGCGTCACCAACGCCTGCCGGTGGTGCACTCAGGGCATCATGTCCGCGGCTGAGATTGTCGCGTGGAAAAACCGAAAGGTATCGCCATGACCACCACCGCCCCGCCGAGCACCCAGCCGGCAGCCACGCCGCTGTACGGCCCCGTCGACATCCTGCAACCCGCGTGGGGCATCGACACCATGGTGGCCGGGGTGCTGACCGAAGCGCAGCTCACGGCGATGCTGCACACCCCGCTTGGCACGACGGGCAGGAGCCCGTTGGCCCTCTGCGGGTACGTGCCGCTTCCCGGCAACGCAGTGGGTTGGGATATGACCGCGGCGCAGTTGCGGCGCGCCATGGACCTCGGGTGGCTGGTGTGGCTCGTACAGCATTGCCCGGCGGGTACTTGGACGGCGAGCGCGGAGCGCGGCGATGCCGCGGGCAGGCATGCGGCGCAGTACACCGCTGGAATCGGATACGACGCCGGGTGTCACCTTGGAATGGACGTCGAGAGCTTGGCCAACAGCGGCGCGCCGGTGGCGGCGGATGCCGTGGCATGGTGCGCCCAAGTCGCCACGCCGATTCTGTATGAAGGTTTCGATCCCGGACTCAGCCCCGAGCAACTCTACGAGCTTCCAGACGTGAACGCGTACTGGGGCGCATACGGTCCCTGGAACGTCGCCAAGCGCGGCGTGAGGGCCCGCCAGGGCCGCACGCTCATGCATTGCGGCGTCGAGGTGGACCCGGACTACCTGGCACCGGACGCACTCGGCGGGGTCCTGCGCGCCATGGGTAGGCTCGATCTGCACGGCGTGGCACCAATCATCGGCTGAGCCA
>Ga0181519_10002770_pt1 | contig 14650 bp, 16 predicted proteins | sample PEATcosm2014_Bin_26_FD_121102 | JGI IMG/M metagenome (GOLD analysis project Ga0181519, IMG submission 121102) | Peatland microbial communities from MTU Mesocosm Facility, Houghton, MI, USA - PEATcosm2014_Bin02_10_metaG | ecosystem: Environmental > Terrestrial > Soil > Wetlands > Peat | place...
GAGCGACGTCGATCGGATGCTCGTCGCCGGCGGACCGTCTTCACCCGCACCCGTCGGAGCCCGACCGTCATGAGTGTCCCCGGTTCTCAGCCGCCCGACGAGGGCCAATCGCCGAAGGATGTTCGCTCGCTCATGGGGCGAGCATCGCTGTCGTTGCCGACGTCGCGAATGAAGAGCCCCGCCCGAACGAAGGTGGCTGGCGAAGCTCGCGCCGAGCCGGCGCCCGTCGCCGAGAGCGGGCCCGAGTACCACTCCGTGCGCGGGCTGTTGCACCAACGATTGCTCGACGAGCTCGAACAGCGCAAGCTGCTGAATGCCCGCGAGGATCAGCTTCAGGCGGCGGTCGTGGAGTTCGTCGATCGCGTGCTCGACTCGGAGAGCCAGCCGCTCAACGACGGCGAACGCGCCCGGCTGGTCGACGACCTGATCGAAGAAACGCTGGGCGTCGGGCCACTGGCGCCGCTTTTGGCCGACCCGGCGATAAGTGACATCCTCGTGAACGGCCCGAACCAGGTTTATATCGAACGCTTCGGCCGGCTCGAGTTGACGAACGTGCGGTTTCGCAACGTCGATCACCTGGTTCGGATCATTCAGCGGATCGCGGCGCGCGTCGGCCGGCGGATCGACGAAGGCTCACCGATGGTCGATGCCCGCTTGCCCGACGGCAGCCGCGTGAACGCGACGCTCCAGCCGGCCACGATCGACGGGCCGACGCTCAGCATTCGCCGCTTCGGGCGCACGCGGCTAAGGCGCGAGGACCTGCTGCGCCTCGGCATGCTCTCGAGCGATATGTCGACGTTCCTCGACCATGCCGTGCGCGCCCGCCGCAACATCATCGTCTCCGGCGGCACCGGCGCAGGCAAAAGCACGTTTCTCGGGGCCGTGGCCGAGGCCATTCCCTTGACCGAACGCATCATCACGATCGAAGACGCGGCCGAACTGATCCTCGACCAGACGCACGTCGTGCGGATGGAAACGCGACCCGCCAATGTCGAAGGCTCAGGTCGGATCGCGGCCCGCGACCTGGTCATCAACAGCCTGCGCATGCGGCCTGACCGGATCATCGTCGGCGAAGTCCGCGGCGGCGAAGCTCTCGACATGCTCCAGGCCATGAATACGGGCCACGACGGCAGCCTGACGACGGTCCATGCCAATAGCCCTCGCGATGCCCTGGCCCGGCTCGAGACGATGGTGCTGATGGCCGGGCTCGATCTGCCGTCGCGCGCGATTCGCGAGCAGATCGTTTCGGCCGTCGAGCTGGTGGTTCACGTTCGCCGCTTCGACGACGGCGTGCGGCGCGTCGAGAGCATCATCGAGATCACCGGCCTGGAAGGGCTCACCCCACAAACGCAAGAGATCTTCCGGTTCGTGCGGACCGGCCGGCGCGGACGCACGATCATCGGGGAGTACTTACCCACGGGCATCGTGCCGCGGCTGGTCGAAAAGCTGCGCGAGTTGGACATCGAGCTGCCGGCCGGCATGTTCTCGGTCGACGCGGCCCGGCGACGAGCGGCAGCCGCACCAGTGGCCGCGGCAGCCAGCGAAAGCTAAGGGCGAGGAGGCACGCGAGTGGGCGCAGCGCTGACGATCTTCGGCTTGGCCTCCAGCCTGGGGGCGATTGCCTTTGCCTGGCGGCAGGCCCAACTGCGCTCGACGGCCCAGCGCCGCGTTGCCGAGAGCCGCGCGCCCGCAACCGTGGAAGCCGAAGCACCGCGCCCGCTCGAACAGCGTTTCGCCCTGCGTCATCCGAAGCTCCCCTGGATCGTGGCCGGCTGCCTGGCGCTCTTGGTTCACTTTGCCACTGGCCTCGACTGGCTCTATTGCGTGGCCCTGCTGTCGATGTTCGGCCTGCTCGGCGGGCTTATCGACGCGATGTGGCAGGGGCGGCAAGAAGCGCTCATCGAACAGCAACTGGCCGACGCCATCGACCTGCTCATCGGCTCGCTGCATGCCGGAGCGAGCGTTCCATCGGCGCTCGAAAGCGCCGTGCGCGAGACGCAATCCCCGCTTCGTCCGCAGCTCGAAGAGATGCTCGGCAGGTTGCGATTGGGCGACGACCCGAAGCATGTCTTCAGGGCTTTGACCGTGCGCGTGCCGCTGGACAACTTCCGGCTGTTCGCTGCTTGTTTGGCCGTGCATTACGAAGTCGGCGGCAGCCTGGCGCCGACGATGGCCACGGTGGGGCATACGATTCGCGACCGGCTGGAAGTCGCCCGGCGGATTACATCCATGACCTCGCAATCGCGTGTGTCGACGATCTCGATCCTGGGAGCGACCTACTTCATCGCGCTCATCATGTGGCGCAATGATCCAGCGCGGATGATCGGCTTTCTCACGAGCCCCATCGGCAAGACGCTCGTGGCCGGCGCTTTGGCCCTGCAAGCGATCGGCGTCGTCTGGGCCGCGCGTTTGAGCCGCGTCAAGTTCTGATCCTTCCCGTTCGACGAGGTAAGAGCACCACTCGCCATGAATTCGCCGCTGCTGTTGATCGTGCTGCTATGGAGCGTGTTGGCCTACGCGATGTGGATTGCGTTTCGGGCGTCGATGTCGCGCCGCAAAGTGCTGGAGCGGATCAACGCACTCGAACCGCCCCCCGAAGAACCGGCCAGCGACAATTTCCTCAGCGGTGGCCGGCTGGCACGCTGGCTCTTTCTAGCAGGATTTCGCGAAACGGGAGCGACGCGAACTTTTATCGTCACTTCGGTGGTGTTGCTCGTGGCCGGCTTGCTGGTCGCCTATCTGCTGCAAGCCTCGGGGCTCACCGAAGCCGGCCTGCGATTGACCAGCCGCATTCCCGGCGGCATGGGCGACTTGGGACTGCCGTTCGTGTACCTTGCGCCTTGGGTCACGGCCGCCGTGGTCGCCGGCCTTCCGTGGTTGGCAGTCCACTCGGCGCGCGAACGGCGTAAGCAGAGCATCGGGCAGGACCTGCCTTTGGCCCTGGAGCTGCTCGCGACCCTGAGCGAGGCCGGCCTGAGCTTTGACCAGGCCCTGGCCCATGTGCTCGATTCGCAGACGGAAGTTCGCCCCCTGGCCGAAGAGCTGCGCGGGCTACAGGCCGACATTCTCGCCTCGCGCCCACGGATCGAATGCTTCCGCCGCTTGGCGCGGCGCGTGCAGCTTGCCTCGTTCAGCGTGTTCATCTCGGCCGTGGTCCAGGCCGAGCAGATCGGCGCCGGCGTGGCTGTCGTTTTGCGCCGCCAGGCCGACGATCTGCGCCAGCGACGCCGGGAAGAAGCGATGGCCCTGGCGATGGCGCTGCCGGTGAAGCGATTGTTCCCGATGGTCATCTGCTTCATGCCTGGCATCTTCCTGGTGACCCTCGGGCCGGCGATTCACGAGTTCCTGAAGTTCGCTCAAGGCTTTCTCGACTCGCGCTAGCCCCGATGGACGGCATGCCGAACAAACACTGGAGCCTGGTTGAAGTCGGCACGGGCCGCGTCGTCGTCGAGCGGCTCGAACTGGCCGACCGTTTCTGGCGTCGCTTGCGGGGCTGGCAGTTCCGCCGCCGGCCGCCGGTAGGTTGTGGGCTGTTGCTGGCGCCGGCCACGAGCATTCATACGTGTTGGCTGCGGTTCCCGCTGGCTGTCGTGGCTCTCGACGCGCGCGGCACGGTCCTCCGTTCGACGCCGATCGTACGTCCCTGGCGACTGCACTGGGGGCCGCGGGGAACGCGGTTCATCGTCGAACTGCCGGCTGGCGACGGGCCAACACCGGACGTCGGCGCGATGCTCGGTTTGCGCGGCCCGATCGAGAAGCTTCCGGCCTCGCTACATGGGCTGGCCGCAGGCTGCCCAACTTGACGCGCCCGACCAAACCCGGACAATGACCCCGATCCCGTGTTCGCATGTCCTTGATCGAGGTCGATTGCCGTGGCTACTTTTGCCGTGATATTGCCTGCGGCCGGCAAGAGCAGCCGGTTCAAGGACAAGCACTACAAGAAGCCGTTCGCCCCGCTGGGCGGTCGCGCCGTCTGGCTGCATTCGGCCGAGAAATTCCTGCACCGCAGCGACGTGAAGCAGTTGATCATCGTCGTTTCGCCCGAGGATCGCGAGTATTTCGACGGCAAGTTCGGCGCCAACGTGATGATCCTGGGCGTCGATGTCGTGGCCGGCGGCGCCGAACGGGCCGATTCGATCCAAAACGCCCTGGAACGCGTGAAGCCCGAGATCGACTTCGTGGCCATTCACGACGCGGCCCGACCCTGCATTGCCGACGAATGGATCACGCGGGTGTTCGAAGCCGCCGAGCGGACCGGCGCGGCGATCCTGGCTGTGCCGGTCGGCAGCACGCTGAAGCGCGTCGGCAAAGATCAGAAGATCGTGGAGACCGTCTCGCGCGAGGGGCTATGGGAAGCCCAGACTCCGCAGGTCTTCGCCCGCAAGCTGATCTTCGACGCCTACGCCCGCCGGCAGGGATTCGTCGCCACGGACGACGCTCAGCTCGTCGAACGGATCGGGCAAAAGGTCTCGGTCGTGACCGGCTCGCCCGTCAATCTGAAGGTCACCACGCAGGAGGACATGCGACTGGCCGAGCACGCGCTCAAGGCCCTGCCGAAGCCGAAGCTCTCGGGCCCGGCCCATCCGTTTGCCGATGACGACATGTGGCGCTGAGAGAACATCATGAAGATCGACATCGTCGCCGAGCTGCGCTGGCGCGGCCTGATTCATCAGACGACCGACGACGCGGGCCTGCCCGGCTGGCTGCTGGCCGAGCCGCGAACGGTCTATGCCGGCTTCGACCCCACGGCCGATAGCCTGCACGTCGGCAGTTTGATCCCGCTGATGCTGTTGCGCCGGTTCCAGCGCGCCGGGCACCGGCCGATCGCCCTGGTCGGCGGTGCGACAGGCATGATCGGCGACCCCAGCGGCAAGAGCGAAGAGCGTAAGCTGCTGTCGGTCGAAGTGCTGCGAGCGAACGTCGCGGCCATCGAAACGCAAATGCGCACGCTGCTCGACTTCGATGCCGGCCCCACCGGTGCGACGCTCGTCAACAACTACGACTGGATGAGCCAGTTCAGCTACCTGGAATTCTTGCGCGACATCGGCAAGAGCTTCCCGGTGAATGTGATGCTGGCCAAGGACTCGGTCAAGAACCGGTTGGAGCGGACCGACAGCGGGCTTAGCTACACGGAGTTCAGCTACATGCTGCTCCAGGCCTATGACTTCGTCCATCTGTTCGACAAGTTCGGCTGCCAGCTTCAGGCTGGCGGCAGCGACCAGTGGGGCAACATCACCGCTGGCATCGACCTCGGCCGGCGGATGCGTTCGGCCCAGTTCTATGGCCTGACCTGCCCGCTCTTGACCAAGAGCGATGGCAGCAAGATGGGTAAGACCGAGAGTGGGGCTCTGTGGCTGTCGGCCGAGCGCACCAGCCCCTTTCAATTCTATCAATACTGGATCAACGTCGACGACGCCGACGTCGGCAAGTGCCTGCGCTATTTCACCGATCTGGAGCAGTCCGAGATCGAAGCACTCGACGCCGAACGGGCCTCTGACCCAGGGCGGCGTGCCAGCCAGCGCCGGTTGGCCGAAGAGATCACGCGCATCATCCACGGTCCGAGCGGTCTGGCCAGAGCTCAGCGAGCGACCGAAATATTGTTCGGCGCCGAGATCGACGCCCTTAGCGAGCGCGAGTTGGGCGAGATCTTCGCCGATGTGCCCAGCCGGCAGGTCGAGCGGACGCAGCTCGAAGGCGCCGGACTGAACGTAGTCGATGCCCTCGCCTTGGCCGGCCTGTCGGCCAGCAAGGGAGAAGCGCGCCGCACCGTCACGCAAGGCGGGGCGTACGTCAACAACCGCCGGGTCGATTCGATCGAGCGGCAGCTCACCACGGCCGATCTCGTCGGCACCTCGACCATCGTGCTGCGCAGCGGCAAGAAGAAGTACGGCCTGCTACGGCTTGCCTGATCGCTCACCGCGCCTGCCCAGCTTGCGATCTCCGCCTCGAATGCTGGCTTGCCTCTCGCGCCAGCAGCCCAATTGGGCGACTTGGGCTGGATTTGCGGGCATTAGCTCAATGCCTGCGCCGGAAAAGTCGATATGACCGTTAAGGTTTATCGCAACTGAACTATCCTGCGCGATTAGAGCTTGCTAGCGGGCGAATGGAAGCTGACGTGGCGTATTCCCGGTATCAACGTGCTGCACGAGCGCTTGTTTCGCTAGGCGGGCTTGCGCTCGCGTGGGTCGTCGCAACGTCGGCCGCCAGGGCCCAGACAAAGAGCCAATTCGTCGACGTTTCTCCACCGAAGGTCGCGACGCCCGTGGTCCGCTTAGCACAAGCCCCGGTGCCGCCCGGCGCCGAGCAAGTGCCGCCACCTGGTGCCGACGGGCGGATGCAACCGCCGGCCGATGTCGGTCCGGCCGAAGGTTCGCGTTTGCAAGCGCTGCCCGAGTTGCCGGCCCCCTTCGCCGCCACGCCGCAGCCTTCGGCCGAGGTTCGCAAGGAGTTCGATCACTTCGTGCAGAGCAAGATCGATCCGCAGGAGACGCTCGACCTGGTTGTCGATCGTCCGCGGGTGTTGGTGCTGACTCAGGCGCCGAAGCGCGTGGTGATTCCCGACGAGACTGTGGCCACGTACAACGTACTGTCCGAAACGCAGATCGCCGTGGTCGGAAAGAAGTCCGGCAGCACGGTGCTTAACCTGTGGTTCGCCGACGCCGAGCGGCCGGGCGTCGAGCGGGTGCTCAGCTACCTGGTGCGCGTCATTCCCGACCCCGAAGCCAAGGCCCGGCTCGATCGGGTCTACCAGGCATTGGCGGCCGAGATCAATCGCGAGTTTCCCGACAGCCACGTCGAGCTGGCGATGGTCGGCGACAAGCTGCTGGTGCGCGGCGAAGCGAAAGATGCGCTCGACGCCACTCAGATCCTGACGATCATCCGAGCCAACGCCCCCGGTCAGCAAGGCGGCGGCAACGCGGCGGGCGGCGGCCTGGCCACCGTCCCGATCGGCAACATGAACATGTTCATGAACCAGCAGTCCGATCAGGGGAACGAAATGCTCCGCGACGAGCTGGGGCCCGATGCTCCCGGCGCCGTCGGCGTGCAGAACTACCTGCTCCGCGGCAACCCGTTCATCATCAACCTGCTGCGCGTTCCCGGTGAACAGCAAGTGATGCTGAAAGTGATCGTGGCCGAAGTGAACCGCACGGCCGCTCGCAGCATCGGCGTCAACTTCGCGGTTGCCAATAAAGCGGGTCAAACGGTCTTCGGCCAGTTTACCGGGGGGCTGATCTCGGGCACCACGTCGCTCGGCGGAACGACGAGCAACTCGTCGATCGGCGGCAATCTGCCGGCGGTACTCGATAACGGTCAGATCGGGCTGGCGATCCAGGCCCTACGAACCCTGTCGATGGCCCGTTCGTTGGCGGAACCCAACCTTGTGACCATCAACGGTCGCCCGGCGCAGTTCCATGCCGGCGGGCAGTTCCCGGTGCCACAAGCTGTCGTCGGGGTCGCAGTTGCCGGACAAGGGGTGACCTTTATCCCATTCGGCGTCTCGCTCACGTTCACCCCGTACATCACCGATCGTGATCGGATCCGGCTTCAGGTGTATGGCCAGGTCAGCGCGACCGACAACGCCCTGGCGGCGACGATCGGGAGCAGCGGCGTCGGAACGTCGGTGCCAGGCCTACAGTCTCGTACTTTTTCGTCAACGCTCGAGCTGCGCGAAGGTCAGACACTGGCCGTGGCTGGGCTATTGCAGAACAACCTGACGACGACCTCGACTCGTGTCCCTTTCTTCGGCGATCTGCCGCTGCTCGGTCGTTTGGCGTCTTACGACACGGTGAGCAATCAAGAGTTCGAGTTGGTCATGCTGATCACGCCGCAACTGGTCCATCCGCTCGAGCACGATGAACTGCCTCCGCTTCCGGGAGCCGACATATTCGAGCCGGGCGACATCGAGTTCTTCCTGCTGACCAGGCTCGAGAGCCGCCGCAATTACGACTTCCGCAGCCCGGTCCGCACCGATTTCGGCCGGCTGCTGCGCTACCAACATTGCCAAGATGTGCTGATCCTGGGACCGCATGGACATTCCGATGACACACTACCTCCGGGCAAGTGAGCCGGCCGCGTCTGCGTGTGCAAGCCACCTGGCGACCCGCTTGGGCCGGCGGTGGCTCGGGCGCGCGGGCATGGCTGGGTTGCTTGTCGTGTCGCTGGGATGCAAACCGATGGGCAGTTGGTTCGACCGTTGCTCGTCGATCCCCTGTGGCGCTATCCCGGCCAAAGCCGGCGTACGAGTCGGCGACTTCGCGAGCGCCCAGGCCACCAAGGCCGAGGCCGACGACTTCGTCTTCTACCAATACGAATGGGATTCGACCGGCAAGCGGCTCACTCCGACCGGCCGGCGACATGTGAAACTGCTCGCGCATCGGCTGGTGGGCTGCAACTTTCCAGTGGTGATCGAGCCGTTCACGAACGATCGCGAAGGAGACGAGGCTCGCCGGCTCGTGGTCGTCGAAGCCCTGCTCATCGGCGGCATCGCCGATGCCGATCGCGTGGTCGTCATCGACTATCCTGAAGCTGAACCAATGTATGGGCTCACCGCACCACTCGTGGCCAACGGCTATCTCCGCAGCGCCGCGTCGAACACTTCGGGCGGCGGAACGAGCGGGGGTGGCGGCGCAGGAGGAGGAACGGGCGGCGGGTTAGGTGGGGGCATCGGCGGTGGGATAGGCGGAGGTATCGGGGGCGGCATCGGCGGGGGCATGGGCAGCGGCGTGTTCTGATGGCTTCCGGTACGAGTCGAGTTCGCAACAAGGGATCACACGATGAGAATCATTCGCTGGGCCGCTTGCCTGCTCGCCGTCGGCTGCTTCGCCGGTTGTCATACCGCGTTGGAAGACAACAACAGCGCGATCAAAGCGCTCTCGCGCGACAAGCCCCTGGAACGTGAACCGGAGATGCCGGCCTCGCAGGTCGCGCAGGCTTGCCTCGTGACGGCCCGCGATCTGGAACGCGGCGGCCACGACGCCGAAGCCATCCAACTCTACGAGCGGGCTCGCGGCTACAACCCGAAACTCACCCGCGCCACGCATCGGCTGGCCGTGCTCTATGAGCGCAACGGCAAGATCGCCGAAGCCGTGGCCGAGTATCAGAAGGGGCTCGAGCAGACCCCGAAGGACGCCGAACTGCTGAACGACTTCGGCTACTTCGAACTCACGCGCGGCAATCTCGAAGAAGCCGAAAAACTACTCCGCGCGGCCGTTGCCCAGAAGCCCAAACACCAGCGAGCCTGGGGCAACCTGGGGCTCGTGCTCGCCCAGCGCGAGAAGTACAAGGAATCGTACGAGGCTTTCGTCAGCGCCTCCACGCCGGCTGAAGCCCATTCGAACCTGGGCATGATCCTGGCGCAGCAACAGCGCCTGGAAAGCGCACGGGCCGAACTCGAAGAAGCGCTGCGGCTGAACCCCGAACTAGCCGCGCCACGTCGAGTGCTGGCTTGGCTCGACGAACACAAGAACGCGCCGCCGATCGTGGCCACGGTTGCAGGACCGGCAACTCCCAACAGCGCGGCGCGCTAGGGCTGCGTCACTTGCCGTCGGTCTGACGGCACCAAGCGAGGATGTCGGGCGTGCTCTTGGGGAGCGGTCCGGACGGCTTGCCTTTCGGCTCCTTCGCTGCCGGTGAAGCTACCTTTTCCGCCGGCTGCGAACTGACCACGGTCGCCGTTTCAGCCACGGTGGGCTTCTCGGAAGCACCCGCAGCCGGTGCCGCAGCGCCGCCAGCGACTTGCGCCCGGGCCGCGGCCATCATCTCGGCCACCGACATCTTCTTGCCGCCAGCAGCAGCGGCCGGCTTCGCCGCGCCGGGGGCCTTGGCAGCGGGTGCGGCCTTCTTTTCGCCAGCCGCGGGCTTGGCCGCGGGGGCCTTCGCGGCCTTGGGCTCGGGCTTCGGCAGTGGCTGGTCGATGACCCGCAGGAAGGCGAGGTCGATGTCGTACCATCCGATATTGTCGTAGGCGTCGAACTGGACGAGCGCCCGCCCGCTCATATTCACGGTCTTCACGCGGCCGGTGGCGTGCTCGAAGCGCCGCAGTTCAGGACGCGAGGCGTCGATGGCCACCAGCTTGTCGGTATAGCGCTGTTTGAACTGCTCGATTTCGTCGAACGTGAATCGCATGATCGCTCGCGGCCTACGGAGACGGGCTACGTGAAGAAGACCCTCGGCTTGGCGCATTGTCGATAGTTACAGGCCGAAAATCAAGTCGCTGTTCTGTCGGTCGATTGCGCCCGGCGGCCTATCGCGAGCCGCCGGTGGCCGGGATCAGCCGAGGCGAGCGGATCTTCATGCCGTAAACGCCCCCATGGCGCGCTTGGATTTCGCGGAACGTCCCGGTCAGGAACTCATACCTTTCGCGCGGCGCCCCGGCCTGGACGTAGTCACGGGCCAGTTGCTGCATGGCCGCGTGGTATTTGCGTTCGCTGGAGCCGTGGGCATAGCAACGCCCTTCGTGCCGCCGCAGGTCGCCGTCGAAGGCGGGCGAAATGTGCCACAGCTCGTGGCAGATCGTGGCCAGCTTTTCGTCCAACGGCTGATCGAGAAACCGCGGCAGATAGAAGCTCAGCAGGTAGAGCAGCTCGCGACCGGACGGGTCGCAAACCCGCTCGATCGTCCAGCGTCGACCGCGGCGAGTCGTCTCCAGGGCGCCGCCGGCAAATCGCAGCGGCGTCAGCGAGGCGTGCATCCCGAACCGGCCGGCACGCCGGGTCTGGCAATAGCGCACGCCGACCAGGTCCATGTCGACGTGCGAAAACTCGCTCATGCGGGCGCAAATGTCGCGGCACAGCCGCTCGACATGGCCCGTAAAATCGAGACCCGCCAGGGGCATTTCCTTCACGCCCTGCTACGCGAGACGATCCGTCACGCGAGACTGCCGATCAGCTCGCGCCTCAGCTCTTGGCCGGCTCGGCCTTTTCATCGAACGTGGGAGCCTGAGCCGCGTGAGCAGTCCGATCGCGGATGCCGACGAGCTCGAGGATGGCCCGCGTTCCGGCATCACCCAGCCGCGGCTTGGCCAGCCGCAGGATCCGCGTGTAGCCGCCGTTGCGATCGGCGAACCGCGGAGCGATCTCGGAGAACAGCACACGCACGGCCTGCTTGTCACGCAGCAGCGCGAACACGCGGCGCCGGGCGGTGACGACCGGGGCGATCGCCTTGTTCCACTGCAGGTACTTCGGGCTTTCGCGCCAGGCCTTCCACGCGGCGCTGTTGCGCTCGGCATCGGTGCCCAGCTTGGCCGCGGCTTCGGTGGCGGCCAGGCTGCGACGGGCGATCGTGATACAACGCTCGACGAACGGCCGCACCTCCTTCGCCTTCTCCAGCGTCGTGATGATGCGACCCTTGACCTTGGGCTTGTTGTCGTCGAGCTCTGCGTCGCGCTCGGTCAGGAACAAAGCGCTGGTCAGGTTCCGCATCAAAGCCCGCTGATGGGCGGGGGATCGGCCGAGCTTGCGCCCTTTTCTACGATGTCGCATGACAGATTGCCTTCCGAATACGGTTGAAACGAATCGCGAGCAGGTCCGAGCCTAGGAGCCCGGACTCACACCCGCTCAGACAGAAGCCGGCACTCGCATTCCGAGGCGCAGGCCGAGTTCCGTCAGCTTTTCCTTGACTTCGTTGAGGGTCGTTTCGCCGAAGTTGCGTACTTCGAGCAACTGATCGGACGTGCGGCTGACCAGATCGCGCACCGAATGGATGTGCTCCGATTCGAGGCAATTCGTCGCCCTAACCGACAAGTTCAGCTCGGCCAGGTTCATGCCGAGCTTGCTCTCCAGGGCCGCATCCGACGACAAAGCGACACCACCGCGGCTCTCGGCATGTACCTGCGAACCGAGCTCGCTGTACTGCACGAACGGATTCAGGTGCTTGCGGAGGATCTTGGCTGCTTCGATCATGGCCATTTCGGGCCCGACCGAACCGTTGGTCCAGACCTCCATGGTCAGCCGGTCGTAGTTCGTCTTCTGGCCGACGCGCGTCTCCTCGATCTCGTAGCGCACGCGGATCACCGGGCTGTAGACCGCGTCGATCGGGATGATGCCGATTTCCTGGACGTTCGGGCTATGCTCGGTCGATGCGACGTAGCCGCGGCCGTTCTCCACGACCATCTCCAGTTCGAGTGGCACGTCGGAGGTGAGCGTGGCGATCACATGGTCCTTGTTGATCACCTCGACCTGGTCTTCGGTGATGATGTCGGCACCGGTCACCACGCCCTTGGTGCGCTTGTCGATGCGAATCACGCGGGTGTTGTCGCTGTAATTCTTCACGACCAGGGCCTTGATGTTGAGGATGATGTCGGTGACATCCTCGACCACGCCCGGCAGGGTCGTGAACTCGTGCTGCGCGCCGTGGACCTTGACTTGGGTCACGGCACTGCCTTCGAGACTCGACAGGAGCACTCGCCGCAGGCTATTGCCGATCGTCACGCCGAAGCCACGTTCGAACGGCTCCGCGACGAACTTGCCATACGTCGAAGTGAGTGTCTTTTGTTCACAGGTCACCAGACTGGGCAATTCCAGCCCACGCCATCGAATACGCATCAGAATCCTCCACAAACGCTACAGCAGCCTGGTCTGCGGGTTGGCCGCGACCCATCGGCCAGGCAACTAGGGCCATTTTCGAGCACTACGCCCAACGCATGACCACGAACACGGCCATAAAATCGTTGCGAGCCAGCTCCTCGGGAATCCGGCACACCCTTACTTGGAGCAAAGCTCGATGATCAATTGAGTCTTAACCGGAATCGAGACGTCGAAGGCCTCGGGCAACCGGGCAACGCGACCTTCGGGGATTGGCCCGTCGAGCCGCGACAGGAAGTCTGGGATTTCGCGGTGATGCTCGGCCAGGTTGGCCTGCACCGCCTGCAAACTTTTGGTCCGGTTCTTGACGCGAATCACGTCGCCGGTCCGCACCAGGTAGCTGGGGATATCGACCCGGCTGCCGTTGACGGTGATGTGACCATGGCGAACCAGTTGGCGAGCTTGAGCCCGGCTCTGGGCGAAGCCCAGACGGTGGACGATATTGTCGAGCCGGCGTTCGAGCAGGCTCATCAACGAGTCGCCCGTATTGCCTTTGCTGCGTGTGGCCTCGGCGAAGTAGGAGCGGAACTGACGCTCCAGCACCCCGTAGTAATGCTTGACCTTTTGCTTCTCGCGCAGATGCACGCCGTAGTCGGTGAGCTTTCCGCGCCGGTATTGGTGCATACCGGGGGCAGAGTCACGCCGCTCGACCGCGCACTTGGGCGTGTCGCAACGAAACCCCTTGAGAAACAACTTCATCCCTTCGCGACGGCACAGCCGGCAGACGGGTCCGGTGGTTCGAGCCATAGTTATCCTGCGATTGCTGAACTAACGTGTACGAGTGCCGCGAGTCGCGGCCGGTTCTTTGCGTAGGGGCGGCCCAGCCAAGGCCGGACCGCACTGGAGGTCAGACGCGCCGCTTCTTGGGCGGCCGGCAGCCGTTGTGCGGCAGCGGCGTGACGTCTTCGATACTCTTGACGGTGAGGCCGGCGGCCTGCAAGGCGGTGATGGCGCTTTCGCGACCGCTACCCGGGCCCTTGACGCGCACCTCGACCTCCTTGACACCGAACTTCGTGGCCTTCTCGGCGCACTGCTGAGCGGCGCACTGGCCGGCGAAAGGGGTGCTCTTGCGGCTCCCCTTGAACCCGCTCGTACCGGCACTGGCCCAGCAGAGCGTGTCGCCCTTGGTGTCGGTGATGGTCACGGTCGTGTTGTTGAACGTGGCCTTGATATGGACCACACCCAGCGTGACATTGCGCCGCACCTTGCGCCGCTTGTTCTTGTTGGCTACGTTCATTCGAATCGATCCTGGTTCCGCTTCGATCCCACTTGATTTGCCATCCGCTGCTGCCCGAAGTTATCCCGCCCAACCGAAATCGGGCAGGGGCAGCACCGCGCTACTTCATGTCCTTGACACCCTTCTTGCCGGCCACGGTCTTCTTGGGGCCCTTGCGCGTGCGGGCATTTGTCCGCGTGCGCTGGCCGCGCACCGGTAAGCCGCGACGGTGCCGGATCCCGCGATAGCAGTTGATGTCGCGAAGCCGCGAGATGTTCTGCTGCACCTGGCGACGCAACTGACCTTCGACGACGTAGTCCTTGTCGAGCAAGGCAGCTAAGCGGGCCAACTCGTCTTCGTGCAGGTTGCGAGCCGGCGCGTGCGGATCGATACCCGCCTTGTGGCACAACTCGCCTGCGACGTGCGGGCCGACGCCGTACAAGTAGGTCAGCGAGACCACCGTCGGACGGTCGTTGGGAATATCGACACCAAGTAGACGAGGCATATGCTACCGCACTCCTGAACGGCCCCCTACGCGGAGCCAAGACTCGACACGATCTCGAAACTGCCTGCTGAACCCAACTGCGCGCCGACGATCCTGCAAACAACACTGACGATCAGCCCTGCGCGCTGACGATCAACCCTGCCGCTGCTTGTGCCGCGGATTGCTGCATACGACGAACACGACGCCTCGGCGGCGCACGAGCTTGCAGCTTTCGCAAATACGCTTGACGCTGGCCCGAACCTTCATGGCTAACCGACCTTCGCAACGGACTGCTGTGACCCAAAAAACCGACACACGTTCGGCACGCCCAAACCCGATCGACACTGCCCGATCAAAAACACTGCCCGA